>Ga0272441_10011865_pt1 | contig 12849 bp, 10 predicted proteins | sample SSMProp6N_FD_193582 | JGI IMG/M metagenome (GOLD analysis project Ga0272441, IMG submission 193582) | Marine sediment archaeal communities from Little Sippewissett salt marsh, Falmouth, MA, United States - SSM-Prop-6N | ecosystem: Environmental > Aquatic > Marine > Wetlands > Sediment ...
TGTTGGGATAGATGCGGTATTTACAGCCTTTTCGTACGAGCATGCAATGACTATAACACACATGTACTCGGCGGGCTGTATCCCCGCAGCAAGCTGGCGGGGTATTGCCCGCCGAACCGAAATAAAAACTGCCGTGTGAAGCAAAACATTTAGTTGGTCCGGTCGTGATTCTAAGCTGCTACATCCTGCCCCAGGCACGTACAGCCTGATCATGGCCGGCACCGGCAATATCCCCAGGCAGATTCTCTCGCATGAAGTACGTCGGATTGAATGATTCGCTGCTTTCAGATAATTCACCCCCAACAACATCGCACGAATACATCACCAGGATACCGCTGCCGCGCGGATCATCCTCAAAATAATACACATCCTGCAGCCCCCTGACACGCACATGCAGGCCTGTCTCTTCAAACACTTCCCGTACAACGGCGTCTTCCGGGCTTTCATCGGCTTCGACATACCCTGCCGGCAGGTTCCAGCAGCTGCAGAACGGTTCGTGCTTGCGCTGTACCAGGAGCAGCTTTCCATCCTGCTCGATCAGTGCCCCCGCTCCAACTTTAAGCTGCCTGTACACAAAATGGCAGCAAGCCGGGCACCACCTTCGGATTCTATGGTCCTCCTCCCTGTTTACAAGCTCTGTGCCGCACTCTGAACAATACTGCACAAGCCACCTCCATCCTGTTACCCCTTCAGGAAAATCAAACTGGATTATACACGCAGGACCGAAGGAAACAACAACTGCCTCGAAACACCGCTTTAGAGACCCGGTCTGGACACCGAAGTATGCTCGAATGGCAATTTTTCTCAGTGTCCAGACCGGGTCTCCTGATTATTCGGCACGGAACCGGACGTCGTCATAGTCCATTCTGTATCGGCAGCTGCATCCGGACAGTGTGAATACAACCTGGCCATTCTCGTCGCTTGTGGCATAGCGGCTGTCATATATATTACAGAGCAGCCAGGCAGCGCGGCAGGTACTGCAGGGTTTGGTATACCAGCCTGTAGATACCTTTTCTTAATAACTGGGTTCCAGGAAACCAGGAAACGAACCGGTTTACCTGGTATCGGTTATTAACCGTACTTCAATCCTTGCATCAAGGGCTTCGGCAATCCTGTTGAGGAAAGATAAACTGGGCGTGGTGCTGCCGTTCTCCAATCTGGCAATAGAAGGCTGCCGGGTACCTACCCTCTCCGCAAGCTGAGCCTGGGTCAACCCCCGCAGCATTCGGAGCCGTGCAACCTGGTAACCGGGTTCCAGTTCCTCAGCGGCGGCCAGAAACTCCGGATCTTTCAGCTTTTCGTTTTCCCAGGCTTTAAAACCAGGCATAGACTTTCGAGCCATTTTACACCTCATCCAGTAACGAACGCATACACCGCATTGCAACCGTTATCTCGCGTTCCGGCGTTTTCCGGCTTTGTTTCCGACAGCCATGCAAGATTACAAACTGCTGATTTCCATGGGCAAAGTAGAATAATCGAATTCCGCCCGGACGCAATTCCCAGAGCTTTCCCTTGATCTTCCTTGCATGCGGCATACCCAGTTTGGTCCCGAATTCCTGCAGCAGCCGCATAGCGTTCCGTATCCTTGCCTGATCCACCACTGGAAGCTTTTTTATAAACTCCAGCGGTGGACATTTACCGCGATGATCAACATAAAATACGATCTTCCACATCTTGCCCCCTACATTATTATAACAATTTCGTTATATTTTTCAACGCCAATTTCTTGTATAAGCGTGGTTTCCTCGACCTCGCACATTCCGCCGGGAATCTCGACAACTGCCTCGAAGCAGCGTTTTAGAGACCCGGTCTGGACACTGAGAAAAATTGCCATTCGAGCATACTTCGGTGTCCAGACCGGGTCTCCTGATTATTCGGCCCAGCACTAGCCTACGTCATAATCCGCTCTGAAGCGGCAGCTATCCACAAGAAATTACTGCCGCACCTCCGGCTGCTCCTTTCCAATGTAAGTTTGCCCATAAAGGTACATATTCGTCCCATCTGCCAGGATCTGCGTCAGGCCCTGGTAAAGCTAAAGACCAACACCGCATAGCGGGCAATATCACTTAACGGACTGCCCATGCTGCCGACTCCATTCGAAGGGTATCATCGAAATGGATATTGCCATCCAGCCTTTCCGGCGAGGCTTCAGCCGATATCAAACTGGATACTACCTGCCATTCAGTCAGGAGCGGCAGAACATGATTCTATACCAGGCAATAAGGAATACTCCAGTGACACCGGCCAGGACTTTTCATCCTGTACTTGCCCCCATTGACAATCAATGTAATTTATGAAATACTCAAAGAGTACTCTGAAATAAATAGTACTCTTTGCTTAAAAAACCCGGGGAGGCTGCGATGTCTCAGCAAGTCAGTTTGAAACAGGTCGAAAAAAGGATGTACCAGGCCGCCTTTAAGGACGGGCTGATTGAAATATTCATCGGATCGTTCATTCTGATATTTGCGATCGCCCCGCTCCTGAGCACCAGGCTTGGCGATTTCTGGTCCTCTTTCATCTTCCTCCCCTTCTGGGCTCTGGTTGGCTTCATTCTCAAGTACATCCGGAAAACTGTCGTTGTACCTCGCATCGGAGCGGTACAGTTCGGCAGCTGGAGAAAGAAACGCTTGAAGTTTTTTACACTCCTCATGGTCGGCTTTAACCTTGCCGCGCTGGTCCTGGGCTTTATCACATTTACCGGCTTTGAAAGAATAGCTCCCCTGGCAATCCCGATCCGGTTCAGCGTAATCATCCTTGCCGGTTTCAGCCTTGCAGCAGCACTGCTGCAGCAGCCTCGTTTCTATCTCTACGGCCTTATGATTGCAGCAGCACCGGTAGCCGGTGAATACCTCTATCAGAATTTCGGTGCAGGGCATCACGGCTTTCCAATCAGTTTCGGCTTATGCGCTGCTGTCCTGTTTTGTGCAGGTGCGGCTTTACTCATAAGAGTCATCATTTCCCATCCGGTTGACTTCAATCCTCTGCCGGAGACAGAGGAAAGTCTATGAAACCCGAGGATAAGAACCAGCCAGAACAGGATCCTGTAAAGAAACTGGATGCACTGATCCATGCCCCGACCAGGTTAAAATTGATGACCATGCTCTATGTTGTTGAAAGTATGGATTACGTTTTCCTGAAAAATCAGAGCGGCTATTCATGGGGAAACCTTTCCACCCATATCAATAAGCTCGAGGATGCGGGATACATCTCCATCGAAAAAGGCTACCGAGGCCGGAAGCCCAACACCACCCTCATGCTGACGGACGAAGGCCGGGAGGCTTTCCGCCTGTATAAAAACACCATGCGGCAAATCCTCGATGACCTTCCGGAGTAGGGGTGGACACATGGATCCGCCCCGCCATCGGGCGGTGTGGTCCTCTGAATGGGGAGAAGGTCGACCCCTGCGAATTCATTTGGACAGGCATGTACGAACCTCTCCGTGTGTGTACACGTTGTCCACCCGGGGATTCCAGGATTTACCTTTATATCCACTCAAAAACAGAAATTTGCCCCGGCGCTTTTGAACCGGGGCAATCTGTCAACCTGAAAATAAATGGGGAACTTGTTACAAACCCCGCTGCCCGCGAATGTATGGCAATCCAAGTGCAGCCGGCGTACCGATTCGCTTCCTGTTTGCCTCTCTGGACCCGATAACAAGCACTATCACGGTGAATGCATACGGAAGCATCTTGAGGAAAAAGCCATAGTAAGGATTGTAATAAAACGGATTAGCGAAGCCCAAAATCATGGTTGGGCCCTGAATATCGAGGACCAGGCGCCGAAGCGCACCAAAAATATAGCCGCCGAGTGCAGCCCGGGTCGGATTCCATTGTGCAAAGATCACAAGACCCACAGCGATCCACCCCTGCCCCGACGTGGTCTTATCAGCGAACCATCCGGGAGAGACGGAAAGACTGATCGTTGCACCCGCCAGCCCGGCCAGCAGCCCACCGACAAATACGTAAAAATACCGAAGACGGAAAACGCTGATTCCCTGCGAGTCTGCAGCAGAGGGATATTCACCTACTGCACGCATGTGCATACCCGGCCGGGTTCGGTATATGTAGTACCAGGCCAATGGAATGAAGATGAAGCCGATATACACCAGGATACTCTGTTCGGTGAAGAACACATCACCGATCCAGGGAATATCAGAGAGAAGCGGAATTGAAACACGTGCAATAGTATTCACCGTCCGCATTTCCGTCAGACCCTGGCCCAGAACCATACTCAAGCCGGTCGCCAGGAAGTTAAGTGAAAGGCCGCTTACCACCTGATCTGCCTGAAGTGTAATTGATATAAAAGCATGCACCTGGCTGATAATTCCGCCTGCAATCATGCCAACCAGGACCCCCAGCCAGGGATTTCCGGTTGTAGCAGCTGTTTTGAAAGCGAACATTGCCCCAAACAGCATCATACCTTCCAACCCGAGGTTCATGACACCTGAACGTTCGGCATAAATCTCGCCGACAGTGGCATACAGCAAAATTGTACCTGTAGCAACACCTGAAGCTAAAATAACCAGAACATCCATACCTAACCCTCCACCCGGCGAGTTATTCGTATGCGGTAGCGCATAAAGAATTCACTTGCAATCAGACACACCATGATCACACCCTGGATCAATGTGGGAATCCCCGATGGCTGCACTTCCCTCCCTGCCAGGATCAAAGCCCCAAACAGAATTGAGACAACGACCACGGCCAGCGGATTCAGCTTCGCCAGCCATGCGATGATAATACCCGTATACCCATATCCTGGCGAGATTGCACCCTGCAGCCGGTGTACAACACCGCTGATTTCCGACATACCTGCCAACCCGGCCAGAGCACCAGATACCAGCATCACGAAGACAACATTTTTCTTGATCGATATCCCGGCGTATTCTGCTGCCCTGGGATTATCACCGATCAGGCGAATTTCATACCCCCACCGGCTCTTGGCCAGTATCAACCAGAGGATCACAGCTGCCACCAGTGCAAAAAGCAGCCCCAGATGTGTCGTCAGGCCGCTGAAGAGTTTTACTTCCTTGGCATAATCTGCAAGGCGCGGCAGCCAGGCGTTGCGCTGGAACATGCGCGACATCTGAAAGCCGCCCTCCGACCATACTGCATAAATAAAATAGTTGTTCCACTCGACTGCAATGTAGTTCATCATCAACGTTGAGATAACTTCATTAACGTTGTATTTTGCCTTGAGAAATCCGGGAATGAATCCCCATAAGGCACCAAAAAACATCCCCGAAAGCATCATCATAATAATAAATTGCCAGCGGGGCGCTTCTTCAGGCAGCACCGGAAGCAGCACAATCAGGCTTGCCCCGAATGCCCCAAGAAAGAATTGGCCCTCTGCACCGATGTTCCACAGGCGCATCCGGAATGCCAGGGCACATGCAAGGCCAACCAGCATTAACGGGATTGCCTTGACCATTGTGTCAGAAAATACCCCGAGGCTTCCAAACGAAGCCTTGGCTATATGCTTGTATACCAGCCACGGCTGCCCGCCTCCCAGCTTGATCACAAGCATGCCGATCAACAGCGCCAGGATAACTGCCAGCAGTGAAAGCACCGGAGGGAACCAGCGCGGCGGCTCCTTCAGCCTGCTTTCAATGCGGATCCTGAAAGGCAGTTGAAACCGGGAACCTGGTTTCGCAGTATCCATTTCAGTCATCTTGCGCTACTCCTTGCTCCAGAATTTGATCCTGCCTGGTGCCGGTCATCATCTGGCCGATCCGGTCTATATCACCATCCAGGACTTCCCCCATGATTTCACCTTCATAGATCACATAAATGCGATCGCTCAACGACAGCAGTTCCTCCAACTCCTCTGATATCAGGAGGATGGCAGCTCCTGCTTCGCGCTGAGCCAGCAGCAGCTTCTGGACACCTTCGATCGCCCCCACATCAAGACCGCGTGTCGGCTGCACTGCGATCATAAGATTTGGTTCACTGGAGATCTCGCGTGCCAGGATGACCTTTTGCAGGTTGCCTCCGGAAAGCAAACGGACCGATGTCTCAACATTGGGCACCATGATATCAAAAGAATCCTTCAACTTGCGGGCATAATTGCCTGCCTCCACAGAGCGCACCATCCAGGCGTTGCCGATCGGCTCCTGATCATAGTTCTTCATGATCATATTGTCGGTCACACTCAGATTGGGTGCAGTTCCTACGGAAGTACGATCCGCAGGGATCAGCGAAATGCCATGCCGGATCCCCTGTTTAACCGGCTTATTGGTGACATCCTCGCCATTTACCTCGATTTTTCCTTCAGGCGCGGTCCGCAACCCGGCCAGAACTTCCGCAAGCTCATTCTGGCCGTTTCCGGCCACACCTGCCAGGCCGACGATCTCATGCGAACGCACTGTTAAGGAGACCCCATTCAGCGCACTCATACCCTTGTCGTTCTGGGCATGCAGATGATCGACCGATAGCACAACCTCACCTGCTTCCACTTCATTCTTTTCTACACGGAAGACCACCTCTCGACCGACCATCAGGCGGGCAAGGTCTTCACGTGAAACGTCCGCTTTATTTAATGCTTTCGAGGTAACCTTGCCTTTTTGCAGCACGGTAACCCGGTCTGCGATTTCCATCACCTCATGCAGTTTATGGCTGATAAATACGACTGACTTTCCCTCGGCGGTCATGGACCTCAGTGTATTGAACAGCTCATCAATTTCACTGGGTGCGAGCACAGCTGTAGGTTCATCCATCACCAGCACATCCGCTCCACGATACAGCATCTTAAGAATTTCGACACGCTGCTGCTCACCCACAGTCAGCTGCCACACCTTGGCATGAGGGTCGACATGCAAGCCATATTCAGCTGCCATACCGGCGACCACCTCATCGAAGCGAGTAAGGTTCATCCTGAAACGCGGTTCATCAAGGCCCAGCAGAATATTCTCCGTAACACTCAGAGATGGAACCAGCATAAAATGCTGGTGCACCATACCGATTCCAGCATCGATGGCATCGCGCGGGGAAGAAAAAGATACATACTTGTCATTAACCGTTAAAATGCCGGAATCAGGGCGGTAGAGCCCTGCGAGAATATTCATCAGGGTGCTCTTACCCGCGCCATTTTCCCCCAGCAAAGCATGCACTTCACCGCGCCTGAGCTCGAAATCCACGTGATCATTAGCAAGCACACCGGGAAATTGTTTCACAATATCCCGCATGGTTACGACCAATGAGCTTTCATTCGTTCCTATCCGCTGGTCCATAGTCACTCTCGTTCTTCTCTAATATTTCTCAAGTCTGACAGTAGAATTTAATAAACAAATGGAGCACCGCTCCGTTTTGGTATCATTTTAATAATCATCAAATGAAAGCAAGTGACCGGGTGGTAATTCACCCGGTCACCATAATTCTAAACCTTACTCGGTGGCCGGCAGTTCTGCCGCCACGTTCTCATTCCACCAGTACATGCAGTACACACATCCGGATTCCCACTGCGGGAACTGATCCATGTCGAGCTGCTCCATCTTTTCGCCTTCGGGAACAACGACATTGCCGGCATTATCTACGATCGGGCCGGAAAAGACATCAAAGCGGTCAAACTCACCAGCCAGCATGGCAGCCAGTGTGTCACGTACAAGCTGGACATCCTCTTCAGGTAGATCGGCGATACCGGGCTGAGGTTCCTCGCCTTCCATAAAGCCGTACAGGCCAAGGCCGCCGGCGTCAGCATCGAAGTAATCCCAGCCAAATTCGTAGGTACCTGCCTGGACTGCTTCGGCAATCTCAACAAACACCGGGCCCCAGAGCCAATACGGAGATGTCAGACATTCGGGAGCGGTGCAGGAGCCGGACCAGTCATAGGTAATACCATAGACCCCGTCACGATCAGCAGCTGCCAGCGCAGGAGCCGGTGTGTCCGCACCTGTGAAGACTACATGAGCACCGGCGTCAAACAGTGAATCAGCAGCTTCACGCTCGATGATCGGGTCATGCCAGGTGTTGAGCCAGCGAACATCCATGGTGCATTCGGGGCATGTTTCCTGGAGGCCAAGCGCAAAAGCGTTGCCAAGGCGCAGCTCTTCCGGAATTGCGAAGGTTGCCATATAACCGGTCTTGGTTTCGCCATCAACCTTACAGCGTGAACCAGCCAGCATACCGGCGAGGTACTTCATATCTTCCATCGCGCCCATCAGGTTGCCGAAGTTAACTTCATTGGCTTTATAGCCGGTGAGATGAATATAGCCAATGTCCGGGAATTCTTCTGCCACAACTTCCATGGAGTCCATGTAGCCAAAGGAACCGCCGATAATCAGGTCAAAACCCTTTCGGGACAGTGCCCGGAAGACCTGTTCTGAATCCGCGCCTTCTGCTACGTTCTCAACGTAAGCTGTGTGCACATTTTCCATATTCTCTTCGAGGTACGTCATGCCGTCATACTGTGCCTGCGACCATCCGCCGTCATCATGCACACTGAGCATTGCGATAGCTACATTGAATTTCCCTTCCTCAATGTCCGGGATTTCCATGGTTGCTTCTTCAGCCGCCGCCTCTTCTTCCGCAGCCGGTTCTTCTGCAGCAGGGGCCTCTTCAGCCTGACCACAGGCCGAAAGAACCATAGCAGCAATCAGCAAAATGCTGAATATCCATAGAGCTCTTTTCTTCATCTTATCTCCTTAAAAGTTGGGGTTTGGAAAACCGTTCTTTTTTTGATTCTGCACATTGTCAGTTTTACACCACCTCCTTTTGCTTTATAAACCTTTTTCTGAGTAGACTTAGTAAATCACAAAAAGAATGGCCTGTATATACCTGTTTTACCTAAATGTAAAAAATGTATAAAAACCTGATAAAAACGACTTCCTGGTCGTTGAGCAGACAAAAATTACGATGTCTAATCTTAACCGATCTTATCCCTATTCATAAAAAAAGGGGAGACTTTTCCATAGAATAAGGAAGTTGCTCCACTTTTTTTTGGTACTTAAGGATATTTTGTGCCAATATTTGATGTTTTTAGATCTATAAATTACTGTCCCCGCTTCCTCCAGACCCAATCAGTCATGTTTTTCCCATATTTCTCTTCCGTTTTTTGGACAAGTTCAGCTGCGAGATGATTCTGCTGCCTCTTCAGATCCTCAAGATCAAGGCCGAGGATAGCGCCATCTTCGATAACCACTTTTCCGTTGATAACCGAGAAATCCACATTGCCTGGTTCACAAAACACCAATGCAGCAACCGGATCATGCAGACCTCCCGCATATCCCAGTTGATTCAGGTTAATCCCGATCAGATCAGCAGCCATACCAGGCTCGAGTGATCCAATGTCATCTCGGTCAAGGACTTCTGCGCCGCCCAGGGTTCCAAGTTCCAGCGCCTGTGTTGCTGTCAGAGCATCAGCCCCATACTTAGCCCGCTGGAAAAGCAGTGCCAGCCTGGCTTCTGCAAGCAGATGAGAGCTGTCATTCGATGCGCTGCCGTCGACCCCAAGGCCGACCTTCACGCCCTTCTTCAGCATCTCGTGAATCCGGGCTATGCCCGAACCAAGGCGTGCATTAGAACCCGGGCAGTGTGCCACACCGGTGCCCGTCTTTGCCATCAGGTCGATGTTGCCGTCATCTGCATGAACGAAGTGTGCATACCAGGTTCGCTCCCCCATCCAGCCCAGATCCGCAGCAAATTGGACGGGAGTCTTCCCAAACTTGTCAAGGCAGAATTGTTCCTCATCATGAGTCTCGCAGAGATGTGTGGTGAGACCCACTCCATATTTCTCCGCCATCTCGGCGCTTTTTTCCATCAGGCTTTCGGACACCGAAAAGGGCGAACACGGCGCAAGTTCAATCCGCACCATCCCAAACCGGTCGTATTCGTGGAAACCCTTTATCAGCGCTTCACAATCCGCCAGTATTTCATCATGGTCCTCCACCACTTCATCCGGAGGAAGGTATCCTTGTGACTGCCCGACATCGAAACTGCCGCGACTGAGATGGAACCGAACACCCAGCTCCTGTGCAGCGGCTATTTCTGTCTCGAACTTCATGTCATTAACATGCAGATAGGAATGGTCCTGTGCTGTTGTACATCCGGAAAGCAGCAACTCAGCAAGAGCCACTTTCGTACTGACGTACACCATCTCATCTGTCATCCCGGCCATTAAAAGGTACAGATCCTCCAGCCAGGGAAACAATTCGTTGTTCTGCATTGAAGGAACGCCGCGAAGGAGTGTCTGAAAGAAATGGTGGTGGGTATTGACCAAACCGGGCAGAATAATATGCCCGGAAGCATCGATTTTTCGATCTGCCGCAGGCGTCTTTCCGCTGCCGATCTGCTCGATCGCCCCACCCTTTGCCAGAATCCAGGCATCGTGCAGGACACGGCGATCTTCATCCATGGTTACCAGTGTATGGATATTCTTTACCAGCAGGGTTGTGTCAGTCATAAGGCTGTCTCCTTCTGCCAAAAATGCCCATGCCGTTCCACACCGCAGGGCAGCTCAGGTCAAGTTTATTATATAGCAACGGTGGTTTAGAGCCCCGGCTTCAGGTACTATAAGCCGGGGCATTATATGGAAACGTACGTTACTCTTTTTTCTTCATAGCCTGAAGGTATCGTTCGGCTGTGATCGGTACCTCTGTCACCCGCACGCCTGTCGCATTTTCGATGGCATTCGCAATAGCAGGTACAACACCCATCATAACCGGTTCGCCAAGGCCTTTTGCTCCAAAAGGCCCATACTCAGAAGGGATTTCCAGGATCACGGGATCGATTTCCGGGATATCAAGGGTGGTAGGCATGCGGTAATTCAGGAAGTCAGGATTCTGGATCACACCATCTTTCACCTGCAGCTCTTCCATCAATGCATAGCCAACGCCCTGCACCACACCGCCCTCGATCTGGCCCTGAACACCCAACGGATTGACTGCCTGCCCCACATCATGAACCGCCGTGACCTTCAACACGGTCACCCGGCCGGTTTCAATATCGACTTCGACTTCGGCGATATGTGTGCCGAAAATGAATGTTTTTGAAGGCGGCTGCGGATACCCTTCGCCTGGTATTTCAGCAAAGCCCGGTTTTCCAAGCCAGCCGGCGCTCCCCACAACCGGCCCACCTTTCACCCATAAGCGGTATCCATTTACACCGGCAATCGGTATTTCTTTCGATCTGTCTGAGCGGGAGAAAATGATCCCGCCTTCAGAATCGAGATCGTCTTCCGGCACCTGCAGCAGTTCAGCAGCAGATTCATAGAGTTTTTCACGAGCGTTCTTCGCCGCCAGTCGGACAGCATTGCCTGCGTCGAAAATTGTGCGGCTTGCTATCTGCCCCAGGTCATACGGAGAGGTATCCGAATCGATCTCGGCAATGTTGATCTGCTCCGCCAGCATCCCCAGTTCTTCAGCAGCGATCTGGATGAGCGCGGTATGGTTTCCCGTACCCAGATCCATCACAGAAGTAAGGATGGAAGCTGTGCCGTCGCCGTTAAACTTGATCATGGCAGAGGATGAGAGCAGCCCCATGTTGATAATCGTATTTCCTATGCCTATGCCGTAATAGACATTCTCTTTTCGCTCCTTTTTCCTTTTACCTTTCTTATTCCATTCGGAGCGTCTTAAGGCTTCATCCATTGTCTGGCTTATCGTCACCTCAGTAATTGGCTGGGTGCTCACAAGCACATCACCGTCCTCGATGAGGTTCTTGCGCCGGAATTCCACCGGATCCCATCCCATCCTGGAGGCGATCATGTCCATCTGGGATTCGTTGGCAAAATCGATCTGGTGTGCACCATAGCCGCGCATACAGCTGTAGTTGGGGTTGTTGGTGTAAATAACATATCCTTTAACATCACAGTTGGGGATTTTATACGCACCCTGGGCGAATGTAACAGCCAATCCCATCGTGCCGATAACATGGTCACTGTAACCACCGCAGTCTGCCACCAGCTCTGTTTCACGCGCAGTAATACGACCATCCTTGGTCACACCTGTTTTGAGCCTTATGGTGTAAGGCGGCCGCGCACGGCTGGCTATCATATCTTCCTCGCGCGTTAATACAATTTTCACCGGCCTTCCACTCTTCTTTGCCAGCAGCGCAGCTATCGGTTCGACATGGGTTTTGAGTTTGCCGCCAAAGCCGCCGCCAAGCGCTGTCCCAACCACACGCACTTCAGTCATGGGGATATCAAGAGCAGCAGCCATTTCAGCATGACACTCGGCAATTTGCTGATTGCTGGTCCACACGGTCAGCTTGTCTCGCTGATCAAACCCGACAACACAGGCACGCGGCTCGACGTATCCCTGGTACATTGCCTGTGTCTTATATTCATCTTCGAAGATGTGGTCTGCTTCGGCGAATCCCTTTTCCGTATCACCCACAGAAAGATGGGTATACAGCGCCACGTTGTCGTAAGCAACCTTTGAATAAGTTGCCTCATATGTCTCCAGATCAGGATGTATGATAGGTGCGCTGTCATTTTGCGCTTCAAATGGATCGAACACAGTCGGCAGATCATCGTACTCAACTTCGATGAGCTTCAGCGCTTCCTCGGCAGCCTGTTCACTTTCAGCAGCAACAGCCGCTACAGGTTCGCCAATATGCCGTACTTTGCCGCTGGCAAAAATCAACTGGTCTTTTAAATACACGCCATAGCGGTTCTGCGGGGCATCTACAGCAGAAACAACGGCTGCAACACCGGGCGCTTTTAATGCTTTGGAAGCATCCAATCGAACAATTTTCGCATGTGCGCGATCACTCCACAGGACTTTTGCAAACAGCATGCGCGGCAGCTCAAAATCCGGTGCATATACAGCTCGTCCACGGACTTTCTGGACTCCGTCCACTCGCGGAAGGGATGTTCCAACGACTTTCAAGTCTTTTTTTTCACGCATCACTCCGC
>Ga0272441_10011866_pt1 | contig 12848 bp, 12 predicted proteins | sample SSMProp6N_FD_193582 | JGI IMG/M metagenome (GOLD analysis project Ga0272441, IMG submission 193582) | Marine sediment archaeal communities from Little Sippewissett salt marsh, Falmouth, MA, United States - SSM-Prop-6N | ecosystem: Environmental > Aquatic > Marine > Wetlands > Sediment ...
CTGTGCCGATTCAAGCGACCCGCGCTTTGCTCAGCTCGAGAGGCCTTTCAGAACGTTGATCATCTCCACCAGTGTTTCCGCGGCCTGCGAGCCTTTGTTTCCCTGTTTCGAACCGGCGCGTTCCAGCGCTTGATCGAGCGTATCGGTGGTTAGGACGCCGAACGAGATCGGGACCGGCTGGCTCAGGTTGAGGTGGGCGAGACTCTTTCCGATTTCTCCGGAGATGACGTCGAAATGGGGAGTGGCACCACGGATAACAGCTGCCAGGGCGACGATGCCGTCGACCCGCTTGCTTTCCGCCAGTCTCTTCACGGCGATCGGTACCTCGAATGCTCCCGGGACCCGAATAATCTCCACGGCATCATCAGCCACCCCCAATCGGCGTAGTCGGTCGAGCGCGCCCTCAAGAAGGTGGCCGGTAACCATGTCGTTGAAGCGGCTGACCACAACGCCGATTTGCATCCCGTGTCCGTCGAAACTTCCTTCGTACACCCTGGCCATAGCATTCCTCCTTGCTGCGGTCAAACGTGCGGATCCTACACGTTCTTCAGCTGGTGCCCCATTTTTTCTTTCTTGGTTTTCAAGTAGACGCGGTTGTGCTCCGTGGGCGGCAGTTCGATCGGCACTTGCTTGGCGATCTCCAAGCCGTATCCGGAAAGCCCGACGACCTTCTTGGGATTGTTGGTCAAGAGGCGGATTGTGGACAGACCGAGATCGCAGAGGATTTGTGCGCCAAGCCCGTAATCGCGGAGATCGGCTTCGAAGCCGAGCCGTTCGTTCGCCTCGACCGTGTCCAGCCCTTCATCCTGCAACTGGTAAGCGCAAACCTTGTTCTTCAAACCGATCCCGCGTCCTTCTTGCCGCATGTACACGATGACGCCAATCCCTTCCTCGGCGATCATCGCCATTGACTGGTGAAGCTGTCCTCCGCAGTCGCATCGCTGCGACGCAAACACATCGCCGGTCAGGCACTCCGAATGAACGCGAACCAGAACGTTCTTCTTTCCTGCCACGTCTCCCATGACCAGAGCGACATGTTCCGCGTCGTCGATCGAACTGGCGTAACTGACGATCGTGAACAGGCCATACTCCGTTGGCATTTCCGCTGATGCGACGCGCTCGATCAAGTGCTCGTGGTGCTTCCGGTAGGCGATGAGATCCTCGATTTTTGCGATCGGCATCTGATGCTGCTCTGAGAAGCACTCCAATTGTGGCAGACGAGCCATGGATCCGTCTTCGTTGAGAATCTCACACAGGACCCCGACGGCTTTCCGTCCGGAGAGACGGGCGAGATCGATCGTGGCCTCGGTATGGCCGGCACGCCGCAGCACACCGCCTTCCCGGGCGATCAACGGGAAGACATGGCCGGGACGAGCAAGATCTGCGGGTCGCGAGGCGTCATCCACGATGATCTCGACGGTGCGTGCGCGATCAAACGCCGAGGTCCCCGTACCTCCGTTGGCGGCGTCGACCGACACCGTGAAACGCGTCCCATGAAGAGCCGTATTGTCGAGACACATCGGCGTGAGCTGGAGCTGTTGCGCGCGGTGCTCATCGACGGGAACGCAGACCAGCCCCCGTCCATGGATGAGCATGAAGTTAACGGCGTTTGCGTCTGTGGCATCCCCGGCGATCACAAGATCGCCTTCGTTTTCCCGGTTCTCATCGTCCACAAGGATGAGCATCTCGCCGGCCCCGAAACGTCGAATCGCTTCTTCAGCTCCTATGAACATCCTGCAGGTGCTCCTTTACATACTTCGCGACGACATCGAACTCCAGATTCACCGTCGATCCCGGCGAGAGCGTTGCTAGATTCGTTGACGAGTACGTTGTGGGTATGATCGAACACTCAAACTGCGACGGTGTCACAGCATACGGCGTCAGGCTGATCCCGTCCACAGTGATCGATCCCTTATCCGTGATCAAGGTGGAGAACTCACTCGGATACTGCACGATCAGTCGCCAGGCATCCGCGACGCGGTGCAACGCGCGAATGCGGCCCGTTGCATCCACGTGACCCAGGACGAGATGCCCGTCCAATCGATCCGTCAAGCGCATTGCCGGCTCAAGGTTCAACACATCCGCCGGCCGAAGGTTGCGCAGGGACGTGCGGTGAAGCGTTTCCTGCGAGAGGTCAACTCGGATCCGACCGGCCTGCGTATCTCCCACCACGGTCAGGCACACGCCGTTCACGGCGAGGCTGTCGCCGCCGGCAAGGGTCGCGGCAAGCGCGACTTCCGTGCTGATCTCCAGCACGGATCCGCTACGCGCGAGCATCTTTCCCGTGTGTCTTATGATTCCTGTGAACATGGCATCCAATGAGTGTAGCGGAGAGCGAAAAGGCGATCAACGCAAGAGTTGCAGCGACCCCGGCGCGCCGGTACCCTTCTCCAGCGGAGGTATTATGCGTCGAATCCGAATCCGAAGCCTTGTGCTTGGTCTGTCCGTTGTCCTGGTGTTGGCCTTGGGGAATCTGTGTGTTTGGGCCGGAGCGTCCGTTCCTGAGGTCTATTCTGCGGAAGACCGCAACGAAGTCGAGGTCGTAACATCGATCGCGAGCTATGTGTTTGCCACCGACACGGGCGATGTGAAGAGCGTCTTCCTTCACTTCGTTCCTTACGGATCGAAAGTGGAAGAGATCGTTCCCGGCACAAGCACGGTCCTGCAGTCCGTCAACGTTGATTCGATCGGCGATGATGTTGCCATCATCAAAGAAGATCGGCCGATCCTCCGCCCAATTCTCAGATTGAACTTCTCATTCCCCTTGCTGTCGTACACAGGGACGCGCACGTATGGACAAAGCTCGGGGGAATTTCCAATGGCGCTCCGGATGGCTGGGGAACCGGCAACGTTCGAGTTGCAGGGCATCCAGACCATCGAGCCGGCGACGCTGATCCTTGAGTTCGCCGGCGAAATCGGCGGTGTCGCCGTTGTCAAGCGCTACACCATTGTCGATGACCCATCGTATACGATCGCCCTGGAGATCGAAACGACAAACACTGGTTCGGATCCGGTGGACATCCGGCTCTCCGTATCGGAGTACGATGTCTCCGGTTCTCGCGAACTTGTCTACCTGTTCGACGGCGAGCGGAGCAGTGTCGCACTGGCTCCCGGAACGTATGGTTCGTTCGGTGGTGTGGGCTTGCTGAGCAAGACAGCGACCTTCTTCTTGCGTGTCGATTCTGCTGACGTTACCCCGTACATCGAGCAAGGCACCGATGTTTCGACCACAATCGGGGTGACTCTCTCCGCCGAGAGCGGGCGTACGACCCACTCGTTCGTTCTCTATGCGGGTCGAAGGCGGCTGTTGATCATGGAGGCCGCCGGGTTGGGAACGGTGGATAATCCCGGCACGGGAGCACGCCTGATCGGCGTGGCCGTTCGGTTCCTCGAATGGCTCAAAGAGGCCACGGGGAACTTCGGGTGGGCGCTCATTCTGTTCACGGTCCTCACAAGAATCGTCCTATTCCCGCTGATGCGGAAGCAGTTCCGCTCGACGGCGAAGATGCAGCGATTGCAGCCGAAGCTGAAGAAGATTCAGGATACGTATAAGGACGAGCCTAAGATCCTTCAACAGCGGATGATGGAGCTCTACAAGAAGGAGAAGATCAGTCCGCTGGGCTGCTTCGTTCCCACGTTGCTCCAGTTTCCGATTCTGATCCTCCTCTGGCGTGCGATTACCTATTCGGCCGAAGCGATGCACCTTTCGCCCGGGTTCCTGTGGATGGCGGATCTGAGTGTTCGCGATCCCTACTACATCTTCATCGTACTGACAACCGGTGCGATGATTCTCCAGCAACGGCTGATGACCCCGCAGACGGCGGGTGCGGGAGAAGCGGCGGCGGTCAGCAAGAAGTTCGGTTACGTCTTCCCACTGATGATGGCGGTCTTCTTCGCCAGCTTCCCGGCCGGACTGTGGCTGTATTACTTCCTCAGCACGCTGTTCGGGATCGTGCAGCAGTTGTTTATCAACTGGGAACTCGCCCGTGCCGATGCAGCGTTGGCCGGCGGCGGCGATGTCGCGCTGGAGATGGAAACTGCCGGCCGGGACGATGCAACCGGAAGCGAGGGTATGGATGAACGAGCCGATGCAGCCGACGAAGATCGAGACAATTCAGAGTGAGATCACGGCGTATCTCGACGAGTTTGTTGCCATCCTTGCCGAAGAGGGGATCGAGATTGACGTCGAGATCGAATCTGATGCGGATGGAGAGTTCTACGTCAACCTTTCGGGCGGCGTGTTCTCGGTTGAGGAAGATCGCTCTGTGCTCAACGCGTTGGAGCATCTCCTGCGGGTTTCCCTTCGCCGGCGCACGGGCCGTGAGTGCGAGATCGTCTTGGATCTCAACGGGGCTATCAGGCGGCGAGAAGCCGATCTGATGAGGTTTGTCTTATCGGCGGCCGAATCAGTTTGCCGCGAACACAAGCGGATCCGGCTGAATCCGATGCCGGCTCACGACCGCAAGATGATCCACATCACGTTGGCCAACTTCCCTGGTGTCCGTACGCGAAGCGAGGGAGAAGGGGACGAGCGACGTGTCGTCATCGAACCTGAGTCAGCGTGAACCCCGATCCGCGAGGAGCCAAGGCAGGAAACGACACGATTGCGGCGGTGTCTACACCGTACGGTGAGGGGGGAATCGGAATCGTTCGGCTGAGCGGTCCTGATGCGATCCCGATCGCCGACGGCGTATTTCATGCCGCAAGCGGCCGATCGCTGGCCGCCGTTGATTCACACACCATCCACTATGGGATGATTCGGGATCAGGTGTCCGACGTCGATGAGGTGCTCGTATCGCTCATGCGGGCACCGCGCACGTACACGCGGGAAGATGTCGTTGAAATCCATGCGCATGGAGGAATGGCGGCAGTCCGGTGGATTCTTGAGCTGGTCCTCCGGCAAGGGGCGCGGCTTGCCGAACGAGGGGAATTCACACAGCGCGCGTTCGAGAACGGCCGGATCACGCTCGATCAAGCGAAGAGCGTAGCCGATGTGATTCATGCCCGAACACGTCTTGGTCTGGAGGTCGCCGTCCGGCAGCTTCGGGGACGGTTCTCCGACGAGGTGGATCAGATCCGCGCTCGGATTCAGGCGGTTGTCGCTGCGTTGGAAGTGGGGATTGACTATCCCGACATCGATCTCGAGGCGGATCCGTACACAGGGCAATCGGAATCGTCGCTCGAAGAGATTCTTGAGCAGCTGGCGGATCTGCACGATCAGGCTGATCTCGGTCGGATCCTTCGTGAGGGGTTCGTGGTTGCCCTGGTCGGGCGGCCCAACGCCGGAAAGTCCACGCTGTTCAACGCGCTCCTTGCCGAGAACCGAGCGATTGTGACGGCGGTTCCCGGAACCACTCGGGACACGATCGAAGCTGAAATCACCTTGTCGGGCGTTCCGGTCACTCTGATCGACACGGCCGGCCTTCGCCAGACCGATGATGTTGTCGAGTCGGAGGGCGTTCAACGAGCGGAGCGGGCCGTTCAACGAGCCGATCTGCTTGTGCTGCTCGTTGATGCGGCGGCGGAACTCACCGATGAGGATCGGGCGCTGCTCGACCGCGAATGGGAGCGGCCTGTCGTCTACGTTCTGTCGAAGTCCGATCTGCCGGCACAAGCAACGACCGGGGATCATCCGCATCTTCGGGATGCTCTGCGGCTTGCCCCAGAGAGGCGGCAGGGACTGGATCTTCTGCGGAACCTGTTGGAAGAGAGGCTTGTGCGAAGCGGCGTTCCACAACGGCAGAGTACCCTTTATCTTGATGTGTGGGAGGTCGACCGCCTTCAGCGGATGCAGCGGTCCGTTGCTTGTGCTCTTGCGGGTTCCCGAACCGGGCGAACACCGGATTTGGTCATCGAGGATCTTCGCAGATCGCTACGAACGGCGGCCGAGCTGCAAGGGATCGACATCGGAGAAGAGACGTTAGCCGAGATCTTCCGCAGGTTCTGCGTCGGCAAGTGAGCCATCCGAGGTTGATGAGCCATCAACGATATCGACCACATCAAGCTGCACGGTGCCCTTCCAGTCATCGAAGCCGCAGCGGAAAACGACGCCGGCGTGTTCCGTGTTCTCAAACTGCAGGAGATATCGTCCCTTCCGAAACGCAATGAACGGGAGTCGATCGCCGTGCTGTACCGCCGTTCCTTTCAGGTGCTGACGCCGCGCTCCGACAAGCGTCAGATCGGTGAACGAGCAGTCGCCGAGCAGAAGCAACGGTGCCGGATTGCCGACACCGAATGGAGCTAACGACCGGATGTTCGTGTGGAAACGGTGATTGACCTCACAGGCTTGGACCTCCGAGTCGATCATCCCCTGACTTGAGTTGTGACCGCTTGGGGAATGGTCTGCAGCGTACTCGGTGAGACGTTGCCGGAGCTGTGGTAGGGCTTCGGGTCGGATCGAGAACCCGGCCGCCATCTGATGCCCACCGTAGTGGAGAAGAAGATCAGCGTGGGCTTCCAGACACGCGATCATGTCGAACCCGCGAACACTCCGGCAAGATGCGCGGCTGACCCGGTCGCCGTGAGACACGACAATCGTCGGAACGCCAAACTGATCGATCAGATTCGACGCTGTCAGACCGAGGATTCCTTCGTTCCAATGCTTGCCATCGAGGACGAGAATGCCTTGCTCCCGCGGGTCCTTGCCGAGTTCACGGAGTCGGTCACGGGCTTGGGACAGAAGATCCTGTTGAGCGATCTCTCGGTCACGATTGTAGTCGAGTAAAACCTCGGCCAGGTACGACGCACGATCGCGTCGTCGCGTTGTGAGCAGAAGGAACGCCACCTTGGGATCCCCGGTTCGATTCGCGGCGTTCAGCTTCGGGGCGATGTAGAAGCCGACATCGGATGCTGTGAGCCGATCGGGTTTCAGGGAGAGGCTCTCCATCAGAACCTGAAGACCGACCGAGGAACCCTGGCGGTCTGCAATCAGCTTGAACCCCTCACGAACCATTGCGCGGTTCTCGATCTCCGACCCATCCGCCAACGGGACAAGGTCGGCCACCGTGCCTAGCGCAACCAGATCGAGCAAGTGGAACGGTGCCGGTCGCTCGACGTGTTCATATAGAGCGTGAATGAGCTTGAACGCGACACCCACACCGGCAAGGTATCGGTTCGGATAGTCGGAGTCCTGGCGCAATGGGTCAACGATGGCGACGGCAGAAGGAAGCGTTGCGGGGGGGACATGATGGTCGGTCACGATCGTGTCGATCCCGGCGGAGGCCAATTGAGAGATTTCTTCGTGGTTGGAGATTCCGCAGTCAGCGGTGATCACCAGCGAGAAGCGCTCCTCGATGGCTCGCCGGACGAACGCTCGCGACAATCCGTGTCCGGACTGTCGATTCCCAACTTCGACTTTGAGAGATCCGTGGGAACAGAGCGGCTGGAGACCGAGGAACAGGATCGACGCCGCGGTCAGACCGTCGACATCGAAATCGCCGTGGATGTAGATCCGCTTGTTGGATCGGACAGCCTCCACAACCCGGGACACGGCCTCGTCGATGTCCGGCAAGGAAGCAGGAGGATGGAAGCTTGATCGATCAGGATCAATCAGGTTCGACCATCGGGGGCCGCCCCGTTTGGCAAGAACAGAAGCGAATCCCGTCGAGCACGCTAATGCGGACTTGATCTCGTCAACCGTTTCCTTGTCCGGTGGGGGCGCGGTGCACCACGACTTCCCCTCCCAGATGAGGGAGTTCACTTTCGCTTCTTGGTGTTTGTCCCCGCTCTCTTTGCCCAAGCCTCAAGGATCGGGCAGGCGATGTACATCGAAGAGTAGGTTCCCACAATGACACCGATGAGCAATGCCAGCGAGAAGCCACGCAGGACCGAACCTCCGAAGATGAACAGGATAATAATCGGTACGAAGGTTGTGAGCGATGTGTTGATCGTGCGCGACAAGGACTGATTGATACTGCGGTTGATAATCTCCGAGATATTCCCGCGAGGGCTCAGCTTGAGGTTCTCTCGGACGCGGTCGTAGATAACGATGGTATCGTTCAGCGAGTATCCGAGAATCGTCAGAAATGCGGCGATCGTCGGTAGATTAATCTCGATCCTGAACAAGGCGAAGATCCCGAGGGCGATCACCACGTCGTGGATAATGGCAACGACCGCACCCACGGCATAGCGGAGACGGAATCGCCAGGACACGTAGACCAGAACGATCACCAACGCAAGAAGAACAGCCTGCCAACCCTTCTCGGTGAGCTGACGGCTCACCTGCTGGCTGATCGCTGTACGGCTGATGTTCGATGATGCTGGCTCTTGAACCGGGTAGTCGGTTCGCAGCATCTGCTCGACACGCTCGACAAGGATTTGATGATCGCGGATATCGAGCGGTGTTGTGATAATCACACGGTCATCACTTCCGTAGCTCTGGATCGTGCTTTGCGAGAGGTCGATCCCCCCTGCAGACAACTCGCTCAACGACTCCCGGATCTGGGCTGTATTCACGGGTTCGCTGAACTGAACCGTGAACTCCGTCCCACCCGTGAAGTCAATCCCCAGATTCCATCCGCGAATTTGGGGGATGAGCAACAGTGCACTGATCAGGACCAATGCAATGGAAAGGGGAACAAAAAACTTCGTCTTGCCGAGGAAGTCGTATTGCCGCATCCGCGCTCTCCCTTCTACAACGCCTGCACGCGTCGAGCCCACTGAGACTTGAGACGGTCGGCTTTGTTCTTGTGAATAGTGTTGTGCTTTGCCGCCTTGTCCAGCGCTTTGGTAAGGGCCGGAATCAATGCCTGTGCAGCATCCCGGTCTCCGGAAGCAATCTGCACCTTCAGCTCCTTGACGATCTTCCGGAACGCAGACTTTCTTGCGCGGTTCATTCCACGACGCTTCTCACTCTGTCGTAATCGTTTCTCTGCAGAACGGATATTAGGAATTTCAATCACCTCGAACACATGGTCGATCCCGCCTATGGGAAGGACAACGAATGTTAGCGGAAGCGCGTGGGCGAATCAAGGAATGCCTTGCGTCAACGGACGTTCATTTCGCGGTCTGCATGACCGCCCTCATCGGTCGGTTGCTGCAACAACAGAGTGTCTACCTTCTGGGCAAGCGTGGCCGTCAGATCTTCCCGGTTGGAAAGCTTAACCCTGACGAGGTCGAATTGCCGGCGGATGTCGTGAATCAACGGATGGTCGGTGTGGGCGTGCGTCGAAATCAGGAGAGGTTTCCCGCATTGAATCGCGTGTTCGACTGCAGGTACAAACTTTGGCGAGACCAACTCCATCGGGGCGATCTCGTCGATGACGATGAGGGCGATTGCCGGATCGGACACGGCGTTCAAGATTGCCGCGACGCCGATCGAATCGAGATCGGCAACGCACACGTGGTAGCGTCCGATCTGACGGCCAACGGTTTGATGTATGTGAGCCAAGATGCCGGAGCGACCCGTGGCCACATCGGTGATCGAGAAGCCAACCCGGTGACCACATTTGCGGATCTCGGACGTCACCATCCCTCCTACACGGGGACCGAGCGCCGAGATCACATCCAGGATCAACGTTGTCTTGCCCACGCCCGGGCGGCCTGTGAGAACGATGCTGTGGTTGTTCATGTGATGTTCCCATTCTATCCTCTTGAGGAGGCGCCGGTGGGGGGACCGGCTATCCCGAGAATGTGTGAGGTCATCGAGCGACCGTCTTGGTGGATCGTTGAGCGTCTCCGGTTGCCGTTGTCGTCTGATTTTGGAGGAACCGTGGAACCCGAAACGAATTGCGTGCCCCGGATCGCGCACCTTGACATGGACGCGTTTTTCGCCGCGGTGGAGCAGCGTGACGATCGAACGCTACGTGGCAGGCCCGTCATTGTCGGCGGGTTGGGAGGGCGCGGGGTCGTTGCGACGGCCTCGTACGAAGCGCGAGCGTTCGGAATACACAGCGCCATGTCGACACAGCACGCGCGTAGGCTTTGCCCCCAAGGGATCTTCCTGCGGCCGGAGTTCGACAAGTATCGACGGGTGTCGAACCAAGTGATGGCGATTCTGCGATCCGTTTCGACGTCGATCGAGCCGATCTCCTTGGATGAGGCGTTCTTTGATCTGACGGCGTCTGCAGCCACGCTGGATGATGCGGCACGGATCGCTGTCTTGGTCAAACAGCGCGTGTGGCAGGAAACAAGGCTCTCTTGCTCGGTGGGTGTTGCGCCGAACCGATTTCTAGCCAAGTTGGGCTCGGAGCTCGACAAGCCGGATGGCTTGAGAGTCATCCACCCCGGAGAAGTTGACGGTCTGCTCGCGCCTCTTGGTGTGGGACAGTTGTGGGGGGTCGGGACGGTGACGGAGCGGCGTCTTTTCAGCATGGGCGTTATGACGGTTGCCGACTTGCGATCTGTGCCTGAGGCGCTACTGAATCGTGAGTTCGGGCAAATGGGGCGGGTCTTGTATCGCCTCGCCCGGGGACAAGACTCGACGCCGATCCGCTCGCAGCGGGACTCTCGATCGATCTCCCGGGAGATCACGTATTCCCTCGATGTGAGAGATCCGGTGGAGATGGCGGGATCGCTGCGGGAGATGGCGAATGAAGTCGGGGCGCAACTTGTAGCGCAGCACCTAGCGGCACGGACCGCCCGCATCAAGGTTCGCTTCCCCGACTTCCGGACGGAGACCCGGCAACTGCGACTGACTGTGCCAACATCATCTCCTCACCTGATCGGTGAAGTGGCGGTTCACCTGTTGCATACGAGAACGCAAGCGGAGAGATATGGGGTTCGGTTGCTCGGGGTTGGGGTGTCAAGGCTTTCCGCGACATCCATCCGGCAGCTGTCACTGTTCGACGATCTGGACAACGGTGTGTCGACGACAGCGGCGTTGTGCTCCTCGGACACGTCAACGTCGGGTTTGAGTTCTTGCCCCGGAGTGCCGAGCATGAAATGTTCGGTGAAGCGTCAAGGTTGCTGAGGATCCGTTCCACTCGTACTCTAAGGATTGAAGAGGTGATCTGCATGAGCTGGAAGATCGGGCCGGCCGTGGGGGCGTTGCTGATCCTGTTGGGACTCTCGGTATTGGCGATCCCCCTGTGTGACTACAACTCGGCTCGTTCCGAGCTCACCGAGTTACAGCTGTCTTTCTCCTACAACTACCACAATGATCCGTACGGACTGGAGGAGTTTGATGTTAGTGCCGGTCGTCTCAGGGTCAGATACGGCACGCTGTTCGATTCTCCGCTGATCGGTTACGACTACTCGATCGACGGGGACACAACCATCTCGGTGCTCGAGCTTTCCACCTACCGGATCGACGCTCAAGGGAGCCTGAAGTGGTTCTTGGAGCAGGATCGCGAGGCAAACGCCGTGCGCCCGACTTTTGTGTTCTCCGGGCTGTCGACAAACCTGAGTTCCGCTTCGGACAGGCCTTCCGTTTCCGTGCTTCTTGGTGTGGGAACAGGACGGTTCAACGATGTTACGCCGCTTGCGAAAGCCGTACGGATCGACGAGATCCTCTACACGGACGGAAGCCTGACCGCGCATCTCGCTGACGTCGATCTTCTGTCGTTGGCACGTGCCATCGACAACATCACCACGTATCCGTCGCGGGCCGACCTTCTGACCGTGATCGAGGGAGAGATCTTGTTCAGTAGCGGTGTCGTCACCGAAGACGGATTGGATGCGACCGATCTTGCGGCGATCGAAGGGGTGCTCGACGATGATCGGTTGACGCGCTATTGTGGTGGGGACGTTAGACTGGGGTTGGAATACGAGTTGGTCGATCCGTCCCATGGTCCGAACGATCTTCTTGCGACGCTGGCTGCCAACTACGCGTTCACGACGACCCCGAACTCCCAGTTCCTGATCTCATCCGCGATCTCCGGGTCGCACAACATTTGGCAGGCAAACCGGATCGCACTCAACGCATCGTACAACTTCCTTGCCCGTGAGACGTACAGTTTCGCCGTGTCGTACAGCTACCTCCGCGAGCAGTTCCTCTCTCTTGAGGGAGCCATCGGCGACCCAACCTCATCGCACAACGTTGCTGCAAATCTGAATATCACGCCGACTGCGAATACGCTTGTGACGGTGAGCCTCCAATTGTGTCACGAGACGCACTTCACCGAGTGGTGTAGCGACATCACTCTTTCGCTTGGGTTGGACCTATTCTAGAGGGATTGAAACTGAGCGGGTTCCCGCGCGGACCGTCTCTTCAACGACCCGTTGCATGAGGCCTTCACCGAGATGTAAACATGCTTCCTGTGCTTCGAGCCAGCGGATCTCGGCGATTTCGTCGGGGTTGGGGGTCGGGGTTCCGGTCAGATCGACTTGGTAGAACAGCATGATCCAATGAAGCGGGACTTTGGTCCCGATCCGCCCCTCGACGCGGATCAATCGGCCCACCACGCAATCGCAGCCGAGTTCTTCGCGGATCTCACGCCGGATGCCGTCCACCGGGGACTCTCCGAAGCGAACAAACCCACCGGGCAGGGACCAGCGCCCCATCGACAACCCACGAGACGATTTCGAGATCAGTACCCTTCCTTTCTCGTCCTGGCAGACGGCTTCCACGACAACTCTGGGCATGGTGGCATGAACGGCTTGCTTAACCAACGGATCGACATCTGACCGTTGGGGAAGATCGTCTTTGCACGGCCAGTCGGCGGGATGCTGATCCAAGGAAGGAGTGACGAACAGGCTCTGAGGCGTTGTCGGCAGCGTCGCCACGACCTCATAAGGAAACGGCAACTCCCGCTCGGTGGGAAGGACCCACATGTTGTCGTGATTCACCAAGAAGACATGGCCGTCAGACTCTGCGTAGTAGTACATATTCGGATCCCCTCGATGATACCCTGTGCGGCGCGTGAGCGCCGCATGGTGCGGCACATTCGTGTCGCATAGAGCGGCACATT
>Ga0272441_10011867_pt1 | contig 12847 bp, 6 predicted proteins | sample SSMProp6N_FD_193582 | JGI IMG/M metagenome (GOLD analysis project Ga0272441, IMG submission 193582) | Marine sediment archaeal communities from Little Sippewissett salt marsh, Falmouth, MA, United States - SSM-Prop-6N | ecosystem: Environmental > Aquatic > Marine > Wetlands > Sediment ...
TGACGAGGCTAATCATAGCAAGGAGAAATTTGTTAACCACTTTAGGTCGAAATATGGAGATACCCATCATCATTTGCCTCTTTGGATGGCTGGTGAGATTATGTCATTTGGGTGCGCTTTAACTATTTACAGGGGGATGCCAGACAAGATAAAAAAATATATTTCTGCACACTATAGAATTCCTGACGCAGTCTTGACATCATGGTTTCAAACAATAAATGTTATTCGAAATATATGTGCGCATCATAGCCGTCTTTGGAATAAGGAGCTTGGTGTCAAGCCATTTATACCGCGAAAGAAAAAATATCCTGAGTGGCATAAGCCAGTTGCTATAAGCCAGCACAGGATATTTGGGATTTTAACAATACTTCATTACTTGTTGAGAATCTCAGCACCACAGAGCAAATGGAAAATGCGACTTAATACTTTACTCGATGAGTATCCGGAGATCTCTCGCTGGAGTATGGGGTTCCCGGATAATTGGAAAGATTCGCCGTTATGGAAGGATAGTTTATAATAATATCTTAACCTGATTTAAACAGTTGATTAGGCGTTAAGAGTTTAATGTTATCAACATCGTCCTATTAGGACTATCCTAATACAATTTTACCAAAAGGTAAAATTGTGTAGGGTCCAACCCGGGGAGGTTCAAAGATCTTTCTTCTTGCTTCCGTGAATCGTATTAGGTAAAATAATGTCAATGGTTCGACTGCGCTCACCACAGGCAGCGGTTCGAGCCCTACACAATTGCGGAGTCCTCGAATAGGACGGAGCAATTGTATAGGATAGCCCCCGAAGGGGGTCCAACCCGGGGAGCCAATTTGTACGAGGAGGCCTTTTGGCAACGATGTCAAAGGGCCTTCTTACTTTCAGCGAAGTATACACTTATTGCATACAATTCATACCCGTTAGGAATTAAAAAGGCACACCTAATATTACATTCCTGTGACACATAGCGGGTTATCTTTTGGTATAATATAAACTAATATCTCTAGACAAAGGTAACCATATGGCGACATAAAGGCACAAAACTACAGGTCTAAAAGAATTCAATTATTCTAGAAAGCCAAGTTGCCTAGAAATAGGGTTAACTTGGCTTTTTGTTTTGGTCTGCTACATGGGTGACCATATCCTTCCTGTAGTTGGGTAGGGTTGCCCCAGACAAAAAATGATACACGGTGAAAATGATGATAGAATACAGAAATAGACATAGCATTTGGTGTAAAGCTATAGTGATAGGCGTGGTGTGTCTATTTTTAGTCAACTCCATTTCCTACGCAGAGCCCCTTACTTGTAAAGCCTCAAAAACTACTCTTGCCGCAGAGTCTAGATTAAGTCTTTTTTTCGAAAAGCATGGGTTGGATTTTAGGAATATCTATACGGTAATTTCTGCGGCTCGCAGATTAAGAAAATTGATCATAGATAAACATGTTGAGGACGTAGCGATACGAAGAGAGATAAATAGACTTAACAGGATCTTCCCCGATCGCGCAGTAAGTATAAAAGAGCAGATAAAAACAGGTACACTACAAAGAGATGACGGAAAAAAGATGCGAGAATATACCTATGCAGTCTTTCATTTCAAGGAATGCTCAGGTGATGAAAAAGTAATTAACGTTCTCTTTTTTACAGATCATTCCCAACTAACAGATTACGAGTTACGCCAATTACGAATTACGGATGCTGAGAAACATCACCTCGATTGTCCGGGATTAGAAGGGGTGTGGTTTATCAATCCTGCAGCGACGCAGGCAAAATTCACACGAGAAACGGGCCAAGAAAATAAAGCCCCTATATCGATTCCTCAATTCCTTGCGATGGTTGATATAGCAGAATTGCCTCGTTACTTGAGGGTTGATCTACTAAAACAGGATAAAGAAGAATTTAAAGCTATTGCAGAAAATGGCAGTCTTCCCCACGAGGCTCGTGATATCATGGATCACCCAGAAACCGCCCAATGGCCGGATACATTTAACCCAAAGATAGCTTGTTATCTGAATGCCTTCTTTAGGGGATCATGGAAAAAAGGAGGAGAGTCTCGCCTACAACAATTCAACGGTATTAGCGAGGCTAATTTTTATGATACTGTATATGGATCTCTTGGGAACCTTTATACGTGGGCAGCATGGCAACGGGCTGGGCTTGACCCAAATACAGGAACAGGAAAGCGTCTTGCAGCAATCTACCCCTCTGTGCAGGCTGCATATGCACGTGGTCCGGGGGATGCTGACCAGAAGGATTTTATTGATAAGCGAGATAGTTTCATTGGACTGCTTAAAAGAGATACCGAATTACGGAACGCAGTACTTAACCTAATCACTTCCTATCAAGATATAAGCATGGATGATTATTGGTATAGGACTAACTTTGATTGGCTCCTAAGCGGAATGGGGGATCAAAATGAGGCAGAGCATACCCCTAATGCAATATTATTTTCGTCGAATGTGCTTACGGAACTTGTCGAGGCAGGTGTTATAACAAAATCCCATTTTGATAAACTTGACCAAGAGCGCCTAAAAAGCTATTTTTATCATCTCCTTGGGAAGATTCTCCCATATCTACTTAGGGCAGAATTCCCTGACCAAAGCAAAGTACCGGATCAAAAGGCGAAAGAAATAGCCAACGAGGTATTTGATCATATTGAAGCTATTAATGAGGACATAGAGAGTGAAAATAAAACAATACAATGGTACGTTGAACAGGTTCACGCGATCTTGTCTGCTGCAAAGTCACAAGGTATATTAATTGCCAATGATATATGGGCAGAATTTAGACAAAGAGTGATGGAATATAATAGTGCACAAGATTCGAATACCGCGCAACTCCCTCCTACCGCAACTCCTGTTGAAACATCTCGACAAGAAGCCGAAAGAATACATGCCGAGAATCTTAAATATACGCCAACTATTCCTGAGAAAACTATTCTTTGCCACATCATCACAGATTCTATACTCCATGAAACGCAAAAAGGTATGTTACAGCGACTCGAGCAAGATATGAGAGGCAAAAAATATAGCGAAAAAGTGGCTCGTCTCTCAATTACAGACCCAGATAAATTTATAGATGAACTAAGAACCCTAATAGCAAAACAAAGAGAACTGTACAAAGATTATACTGTTAAATTTGACGTTGCCTGCCCAAACACTGAGCTTGTCGAAGAGGTCCTTAAAAGCGATTTAGAAGTAAAGGCACTTGCTTTCGAACCATGTAAAGAACCTGCTCAGGTAGAAGGCATTATCCTGGCCTTAAGAGCTCTCCATATGGGTAGATTGGATAGTCTTCGTGTGGCTTTTGAAATCTTATCTGGCAACAAGCTGGATCTGGAAGGGTTGGGCATAACTAATATAGATGAATTCGCGAGAAGAATAACGTTTATTCTACCTGCTGCAAAAGGACTAAACTACGATAATATCAAAAAATTAAACGATATCATAAGAAAAAATATAGAGGCCGCGGCATAATTGCAGGGTAATTAGGGAAGGGGCATTTCGTGATCTCAGGCCTGCGACCGAAGGAAGTGCCGAGTACTCTCGGCGCCCTGGCCTGAACCCTTGGGCTGTCCCGCCTACGGCGGGACAGCCGAGCCATTCAACTACCGTAAATCTTTTTTCTTGCACCCGTGTATCAAATTCGGTAAGATTATGTCGATAGTTTGAACGGACTGCGAATGCGGAGCCAAAATGAAAAAGACCGCCGGAAGGCGGTCTTTTTCATTTTGTGCCCTCTGCGCGGTGAAAACTGCTGCCACAGGCAGCGGTTCGAGCCCTACACAATTGCGGAGTCCTCGAATAGGACGGAGCAATTGTATAGGATAGCCCCCGAATGGGGTCCAACCAGGGGAGCCATGTTGGTTAGAAATGAGAACAGCATTTGAAAATGCTGTTCTCATTTTTTTGCATGCAGCTTCTACCAGATTTTTAAAAGATTTCTATATTTTTTATTTCTAATACCTTGCATAAGGAAATAAGCGTTTCTAACGTTATGTTTTTCTTGCCATTTTCGATTGAACAGATATCGGGTTGTTTCATACCTACCTTAAGAGCAAGTTCATTTTGACTTAACCCAATGCCGATCCTTGCCGTTTTAATAGCTTTTCCTATCTTCAGAAATGTGGCCGGTGGTTTACCTTTTGGCCCGGATTTCTCCGGTTTGTATTTTTGAACTAGCTGTTCATATATAGTTTGCCACCAATCTCTAAATTCCGAATTTCTATGGATTTTTCTCCAGTAGCGCTTGATATGCGGCCAACTCTCTATAAAATCCTTTTTTGAGATCAGGGCAAAGAGCTCTTTAGGACGATCGCAACGGGACAAAAGCGTCACTATGCGTTCTGTAAATCTTGGGTGTTTTGTATTTTTTAGGATCTTTTCGGTTTCTTTAAGCGCTTGCCTATTAAAACCCCAAAAATATTTTGATATATACTTTTTCATTCTTCAATAACCCCTTTTGCAAATCTTTCAATTTGATCTTCCAAATAGATGATCATATTTTTCGCATCGAATTTTTTTTTGTAAATATCCAAATCAAGTAAACCCAGCTTGATATCCTGTCTGGAGAATGTTCGATACCAATGGACTATACCCCTTTGTACATAGGAAGGCGCTTTCTTTAAAAAGATATTTAGGGGCTCTATCTTATTAGAAAGCATGTAAACATCAAAGGCGTCCCTTGCCTCCATGCGTCCTTGCACCATTTCTCTTCCTATGGCATCTATTTCAATTCTATTGCCTGTAATGGCTGTAAGTTTTTGTAGGTATATATTCTCGACACTATAAACGGGAATACTATCAATTCTTTTTATTATAGGCTTTTTAAAGAGCACATCCTCAACAAAATCAATTTTTAAAGACCTCTTCAATCCCTTAAAAGATGCGCTGTAAAAGCGTACTCTGGCATGATTCTGTATCCTAAATTCAGATTCGAGCTTTATATGCGCACCCGTTTGTGACTTAACATAGGAAACTATTTTGTCGATTTCATCCAAATTATAAATGGGGGCAAACAAATCCAGATCTGCTGAGAATCTGTGATGCAGGTAATATAGTTCGAGCGCTGTTCCTCCTGTAAGCGCAAAACTATCCGGTTTCTTTGAAAATGCCCTAAGAACAAGTTTTTGAACATTTCTAAGTTTTGAATGCTTGGGTAACATTACGCCCTCTCTTTATAGTTTATAAACTATATACAATATAGAATATACACTATATAGGCTTTTTTGTCAAGTTTTCCACACTTGTGCAAAAAAGCGCCTTTCTGAGTAAAAGTCAAGGTTATCGACATCGTCCCCTCCTTCGCTCAAATACTTTCGTGTTTGAGCTTCGGAGGGCAGGCAACCCGGGGAGCCAATTTTCTCAACCCCTTGCAGAGAAATAAGTTGCAGGGGGTTTTTACTTGGAGTAGAATACAAACAGAAAAACAGACCCATCCCCTATTCGGCATTCTATCACAAACATTGGTACAGCTTAAGGGGTGCAGGTCATAGGCTTCAATCTATGAAAAATTTGGGAAGAATTTCAGGAATATAGAAAAAAACAGGGGTAATCTGCCTGTTCTTTTGGGCACAGGCAATAAGTCGTTGTTTCTTCCCGTGCCCCGTTCTTCGCATAACAAAGCGGAACACATAGCTGAATGTAGTTTGATGAGTGGATATCTCGGGGAACCATAATAGAAAAAATCGGCTAACGCCGGTTTTTTTCTATTTTATTTTGGCTTAATATTTGAAGCAGGCAGCTTTACGACTTTACCGTTTCGCCATACTACAAGAGGACGTCCGGTTTTTTTGTGCCGTTCTACGACTTCACGAACCGCTTTCTTTAGGGCAACTACTGCTTTATCCTGAAGCGACAAACGTTTATTCATCGTTTACTCCTTTACTCTTGAAATACTGGTAAATAGTTCTTTATCCACAATTATTAACTCTTTTCCTTTTTCCTTTGCTATAAGGGAAGGCGTTATAGACGAATTGTTGAGAAGCATCCAAGAATCAAGTATAGGTTTATATACTTGAAAGAGATTATAGATACCCCTAAAGAAACGCCTCTTAACATCGCCGGCAGGGACATTGTGTCCGCCTTCAGCAACTCTATCTTTTATCCGTTCCGTGGCTAGCTCAACGGAAGGGATCCAGAGAAAAAATAGATGCAAAGAATATCCTATCTTTTTCAGTTTGTCCAGACGTTTTAAATAAGATTTTCCCGCTAATGTTGTTTCGAAACCAAAGTCAAGACCTTTCCTTGACAGGTCATCAATCTGTTCAAGGACTAATCTTCCTGCCTTCATTGCGGCCACCCCGGGTGAGAATGGAGACAATCCCTGAGCGATAAGGTCCGAATTTACGAAATGGAGACATTGGGCGTACTCCGGAAGGAATCTATTCGCAAAAGTAGTCTTCCCGGATCCATTGGATCCGGCAATGATATAGATGTTTTTTTTACGCACCTGCTTAATTAAATGACTATTAATCTCCTTTTTTAACGAGTCTTCCTTTTGAAAAATCGGTTTCAAAAGCTCTTTGACTATCTCGCTGTCGTTATTGAGGCTGTAAATATGCTGCCTTCCAATGATCTCACGAATCAGGATCTTCTGCCCATAAAGCACCTTAAGTGCCGTATGGGTTGCGGGAGCAGATGTATTGATAAGTGCCGCTATATGCCTGCCCGAGGCCTTGAAACCGACCTTTTTTGAGGTAAAAAGCCTTATAATTTTTGCTTTTGAGCTGGTATTCAGTATGCTTTCCAGAGACACATCATACATCATATTGTAAACCTAACTTTACATATGTCAAGTATATATTACATATAGATATTTGTCAATCGAAATAATTGTTCAACGTCAGCAAAAGGCACAAGTCCACCATTCCACATGCCGTTACCGGTCCGTTTTAGCATTTTGTCTTTAGTCCTTTCGCTCGCAAGTTCCCTCTCAAACTGTGCAAAGGTAAGCATTATATTTCTAAGAAGCCGCCCGGATGGCGTTGAAGTGTCAAACCTTTCTGTTACAGAAATAAAATCAACCCCATAGTTTTCAAGTAGCTCTATAAGCTGATAAAAATCCTTTGGCGACCTCGTAAGACGATCTATCTTATAGGAAATGACGAGATTAATTTAAGGAATTTAAACTAGCGTGAACCCCGTCCCTAATCGTAGTTAAACCGCTGTCAATACAGCCCACGCCTCTTTGATGGCTTGTTCGAGCTCAGGTGTTAGCGGAGCGGGAACAGGTAGTATTTTACTTATCGTCGAGAAATTACCCTGCGTAATAGCTTTAAACCAGTTATTGAATATTTTTGAAAGAGAGTACATGCTTTTGTCGAGCTCGGGTCTTACTACCACACAAATGGAGATATTTTCTTCTGCGAGCTTTTTCTTATGCTCTCTTTCCAATTCTTCTACAAGATCATCCGCTTCTTCTACACTATCAAGGGCGTCTGTCGCTATTGCCAAATATTCTCCATCAGCCAATTTCCCTGAGTGGAAATCTTTTATAACCAATGTTCTGTCCTTAGGCGTAGAAATATCATATCCAAGACTATCTGCCGCATACTGAATTCGCGATTCCGTTATCATAGATAGAATAAATTTATTGGGCAGATTCAAAGCTTTCTTAATGTCGCTATTTTTGTTAATCTCGTCTCTAAGCTTATCCACAAGCCGAATGTCCGCATCCGCTCTTATGCCTGTTACCACCAGTTCGAATTCGATGTTCTCTTTATCTTCCGGCATACGTTTTAATAAGCCTGTACTATTCAATGCTAGCATAATATCGGCTGAATTTCTAAGGATCTCGATAGGTACGCAGAATCGAAACTTGGTCACATTCATTAGTTTTTGAGAAGTTCCATGTAACCTGCTGACTTCTGCATTTAATTGGCTGACTTTTCGTGCTGCTCCGTTAAGTTTGGCGAAGGCGTGTTGGATTGAGTTTATGCCTGCGGGCACGGCGCGATTTTGTCCTGACTCTGTCGAAGAACCGGTAGGCAGTCGCTGCGTGCCGTCTCCGGGCACGTTGCCTTTCCCATCCGGGCCTTCGGGAACATCATTAGACAACTTATCCCCCTTTACTACTACGTAAGTTTCGGCAAAAATTTCGTTTGAGAGAGAGGTTTGCAGTAGTGTCAAAGCCGGAGGTTCTCTATGTAAATCTGCTACCATGCCTAAAAGCGCACTTGCCTCGGCATCTAAAGGGAAAAGAAGATATTTGGCAAATATTTCTTTTACTTTTCTCATCCTTTCTTCTTTTGAAACAGTCCATTCTCCGTCATATCCTATCTTTTTTCTCAACCATATGAGGAGTTCTTCTAAGGCAGCATTCTTATGGGCATTCAGTCTATCTCTACAATATATTTCTAATCTTTTTCTTTTTCTACTTCTGCTTTCTTCATCTTTGGGGTTATGAAATTCATTTGTTTTATTTGCATCGATAGCCTTATACATATCGTCGTCCGCTTCGGGTTCGCCAAGGTCCCGTCTTTTTTGCTTTTGCAAATCAACCAGTTGTTTTCGAAGGGGATTCTCAGGGTTAAGCAAATCTTCGGAGGGTGCGGTTACATCATAACGGACAAAAGCAGGGTCTTCTGGAAGGCATCCTCTCCTTGCCTGATCTTGCGCAAAGAACCCTAATGCCATCAGGCCATTGCCCATAGTTGCCTTCTTAGCCAGAGCACGCTCAGCAAATTCCCTGAACCAGTCCATAGGATCACCGGGCTCACCCGGCCAAACAGGATCAAGTTGTGACGTATGTAAGTTTATTGCCTCTATATTTCTTTGCATTATATCTGAACCAAAGGTCACCAGCATATCTGCCTGGGTAAAGGTGTATTCAGCCCAGGCTGCACGGTATAGCCATTGGGTTACTGGCTTGGCGAGGTTGACTCTATTTATTGCCTTAGTCCATACATTATACGCGGCAAGATGGCCCCCGTGGGGGTCATTAAGGTCACCGGGGAGGACCGCAATATCCGGGTTTATTTTTACTATACACTGTTCGACTTTATCGATATCCCTATCGCACATTTCCCTCTTTTCTCTGGCTATGCTGCCGTCTCTCTTGACGTCACCGGGTTTTACGTCATAAAGAGGCAGTTTTAAAAATATCCCTCTTGCCCCTAAATGCTTGCAGGCCTCGATAGCCTCTTTTTTCCTGGTTTTAACAGCAAGTTTTCTTTGTTCGGGATCCTTAGGATTCCTGCCGCGCACCGCGGTATTGCCGCTCAGGGCAAATAAAACGATTACGCGATTGTTGAGTTCAGGCCGTGATAATTTCCACATCAGCCCGCCGCAGGGAATGACATCGTCATCCGGATGTGGGGCATAGATTACTATAGTCTTATCGTGGGGTAATTGGTTCGTGCCTCTAATTATTTTTTTATCAATCGTATCGTAAATATCCTCGCAGAGCGCTCTGGCAGAACCGTTATAATACTCCTCAAGCAGCCAGCCTAACCCCCTCTCCGCAAAATCTTGTTCCGTAAGCTCCAATAGGCCTTTTCCTTTTTCCCAGGCAGCCGCAGCAGCGATATCCGAAATATACGCCTTAATAACTGTTCGTTCCGCCATGTTTAAAAAATCAGAAAATTTATCTGGGGTGTCAGGCTGCTTTTTCATTGCTTCCTCAATTGTTACTTTTAAAATTATCTCCCGCACTTTTCCCAATTCAGATGTTCTGGCAAAAAATCCTACAAGTTTGGGCAGGCATGCCCGGAACTGCGCGATATCTATCATTCCCTCGGTAAAAGCAGGCAGCGCACATCTCAGAAACTGGTCCGGATTTATGCCTCTGCCCAGCATTTTTGTCACCCTTTCATCTATTACCCGTAAATATAATTTTGCTTCTTTGCTTTTTTTCTCTCTGGATTTTTTATTATCTTTGGGTCTTATTCTAAATCTTTTAAGGACAGTATCGGTCAATACACAATCTGCGTATAGATGAAGCGCACGGGAATCGTTATTATCAAGATATGAGGCAGTCCTGGGCGCGCATATCTTCAATAAACTTAATTTATATTCATATAATAAAAAATCTTCCGGATGCGATATCTGTCGTAACTCGTAACGATGATGGTCTTGCTCCTTTGGGTCCGATAGCCTCTCCAGTAAAGCCGGCACGGCTTTTTCGGCTTTAGGCCCTATATTACCCAGGGCCCGGGCCGCGGCTTTGCGGACTCTATCGTCTTTATTTGTTAAAAATCCTATCAAAGATTCAACCGACGGTTCGCCTATTCGGCTTAAGGCGCTGAAGATATTGTGTACGTCACTGTAGGAAGGACCCGGTTCCTCTTTTTCTTTTGTTGCTACCCTACCTGCAAGGGCAACGAGAGGCTTAACAGCCGGTTTACCTATTTTTCCTAATGCCTCGCTAGCCTCACTGCCGAGGCATCCTAATAAAGGTACAATTGCCCGAGTATCACCTAACTCACCTAAAGCCCAGATTATGGCAGCACGTTCGGATTCATGCAAGCCCCATTCCGACTCTAGGCTGCCTAAAACCTGTATCAACGGTCTGACTACAGTCCGGTCGCCTATTTTACCTAAAGCCTTGGCCGCTTCAGTTCTGTCAAAAGAGTGTTCATCTCTTAATACCTTAAGTAATATACTGACTGCCCGGGAATCTCTTAATTGGCCTAAGGCATGGATCGCTTCTTTGGAAAATATACTTCCTGACTCAACGACCTCAATGAGAGCTTCTACCTGCGCGCTGCCTTTTCCTGTAATCCGATCGATATCACCTTGATGCAGACAGCTGTAAAGCTCCGCTCGAGGACTGTCTATATTGCCCAAGGCCTGGGCTGCGGCCTGCATGACATCAGCATTTTTGTCATTTTCTACAGTTTGAATCAACTGTTCGGTTGTTTCGGGATTACGCATTCTACCCAAGACTTCTACCGCACATAAACGTACATTTTCGTCTTTATGCTCTAGGGCCTCAAGTAAAACTGCAGTTATACCGCGGCCATATATTCTGCTTAAAACCTGTAATGAGGAGCGGCGGACTTCCGGCCCAGAACCCAAGGCCTCGATAAGATTAACCTTTCGGGAGACGCCTGCTTCAGCAATCCAATCGATATGGCCTCTGTACAAACTGTTATATAACTTGGCTTCCGGATGATCTATCTTTCCTAAGGCATTGGCTGCGTTTTGGCGAACCTCTGGACCAGAACCTAAGGCCTCGATAAGATAAGGTACCTGCGGAACGCCTTCTCTTACAATCCAACCAATATCTCCTTTATGTAAGCTGCTATAACGTCTGGCTATCGGGTTATCTATCATTCCTAAAGCTTCAGCTACGGCTTGGCGAACATTTTTACATTTATCATTTTTCAAAGGCTCGATTAATCTGAGAAGGTCCCCTCCCCAATAGCCCCTTTCTATCTTTAAAGCGAAGGCATTAGCCGCGTTTAAACGAATCTCATCTATTGGATAAGTTAAGAATTTATGGGTAAGGTGAACAGGCGCAACATTTCCTGCAACCCATTCAATATCTCCTTGATATAACCTGCCTAAAACTGCCGAATCGCGCGGGACGTCATATTCGTCCATTTCGTTCATGCTTACGAGGGCTGCCGCTGCTGCCTTTCGAACAGAAGGGTCTTCATGTCTCAAGGCACTAACCAGATATTCGGCTTTTTCCCGACCAATTAGTTTTTCCTTTATAATTGAAGTACTACTGACACTGTGAAATCTTTCGCCTCTGTCTTTCTGTAAGGCTCTTATAAGCTTCATCCTCTTACCATGATCAAAAAACACCTGTGGGAAAGTCCTGTCGGGAGACCGGCTGTCTTTGGCTTCGAGGATCGGCCACATCAAGCCGAGGAATATTCCCGAATTATCTGCGAGTCTTGTTTCCGGGCCGAGCAGGCGCTGGTCTACAACAAAAAGGAGCTCAAATGCCGTGGCTATAAGGTCGTTAAAAATAGTACTTCTTTTTTCGGGATACCTTTTCTTAGAGTGCTCCAGGATTTCCAAGTACATATGGCTATCCGGTTTGTTTTTAAATTCGGCATAAGACTTTATTATCTCTTTATTACCCAGAACGTAGTCCATTAATCTCTCGTACCTGGCGGGATGCAGTTTTTTCTCCCGCTGCATGAGCATTTGGATGCTTTGATGTGTAACCGACTGTATAAGAAGTAAGTCATCGGCTATTGTTCTCGGCGCCATAAGAAACATGCCTGAAGGAAGAAGGAGGGCACAGGCATCCTTTCTGGCCAAAAGTTCCAGATGCCTTCGGGATGTGGCGGGATATGTCATCCGGCTCTTTCGATACAACTCGGCTAGCGCCTTGCGTCTAACCTGATAATCCTCGCTTGCCGTCCATCGGGCTAATGAGTGTTCTTGTTTTGAGTTAATAGGCGTTGCCTGTGCTAAACTGGATAGAAAGAAGGCATGTATCAGAAGAACTGATATTGCTCGAGATAATATGCTATATTTCCCGCTATTGCTAAACATCATATTTAATATAGCACAATATATTGTGCAATATGTAATAGGCGTGTAAAACTTATGCAATAGTTTTGTAACAGAATGGAGAGGGGGGTGAAATGCTTATTTCTTCTTGGGGATGTACTCTATTAGGTCGCTAATGGAACAATTCAGGAATTTGCAGAGCTTTTCGAGGGTATCAAATCTAATGCCTGAAATTCTTTCATTATAGAGCGTTGATAGGGTATTTTTGTTTATTCCTGTATCTCTTGCTACGTCTGATAGCCTGCACCCCTTAAACTGTACCAATGTTTGTGATAGAATACGGGTAACAGAAAGGGGTAAAGATGAAAAGGAAGCGGTTCAAGTAACGGCGCGTATCGTAAAATTAGCACGAGAATATGGCAGATATGTGTATAGAAGGATAACGGCAT
>Ga0272441_10011868_pt1 | contig 12847 bp, 12 predicted proteins | sample SSMProp6N_FD_193582 | JGI IMG/M metagenome (GOLD analysis project Ga0272441, IMG submission 193582) | Marine sediment archaeal communities from Little Sippewissett salt marsh, Falmouth, MA, United States - SSM-Prop-6N | ecosystem: Environmental > Aquatic > Marine > Wetlands > Sediment ...
GAACTCGAGAAGGCCCGGGCCATCTACGAGGATCTGCGCTCGGTGAGTGCCGGCTGGGCCGCGCGCGTCGGGCGCAAGCTCGAGGAGGCCCGCTTCCTCGAGGCCGAGCGCAAGGTCGCGGGCGAGGAGGCCGGCCGGCTCCTCGCCGAGCGCGCGCGGAACCCGGAGGGCGTCTACGCCGAGCTTCTTGCGCTCGAGGCCGCGCGGCGCTACCGGAGGGCGGGAATGCTCGAGGCGGCGGCCGAGGCGGCGCGCCTGGTTCTCCCGTCCGGGCGTGCACACGCCGCGGAGGCGGCCCTCCTCGCCGCGCGCTGCGAGAAACACCGCGGCCGCGCAGAGCAGGCCGCGCACGATCTCGACCGCATCCTCAAGCGCGGAGCCGAGGTCCCTGGGTGGACCGCCTGCGCGCGCGAGCGCCTTGCGCTCCACCGCGCCGCCGACGAATGGAAAGCGTTCGCCCGGCTCGCCGGGACGTATCTGAAGGCGCATCCCTCCGACCCGGCCGCGGTCGAGGTCGCTGGGGACTTGGTCGGCGTTTCGCACGCGCACGGGCTCGACACGCGCGCGGCGATCGAACTCGCGCGCAGACACCTGCCGAGCGAGACGCTGCGCGTCGAGTGGTTCGTGCTCTCGGCGCGCCTGTACGAGTACGTGGACCGCGATCACAAGGCCGCCGCCCGGGAGCTCGAGTTCATCCTCCGCGAGCTGCCCGGCGAACTCTACGACTTCGAGAAGCTCGCCGCGGGCGAGAGGGGGCACGACGCCGGCGCGCAGGCTGTCCGGCGGGCGCTCGCGCGCGTAAAGGCCAAGCGCGCCGGTTCGTTCGAGGCGCTCGCTATTTCCACGGACGCGAAGAAGGCCAAGCTCGACACGCCCACGCACGCGCTCGCGGCGGCCTGGAGCGCCGCGCGCTCGGGCGAGGCGGAGCGCGTCGTGCGGACGCTCTCGCGCGAAGCCGCGCGGCGCTGGCGCGAACACGCGGACGCTTACTCGCCCTGGCCCTATCGATTCACGGACGTGCGGCTTCTGAACGAGCCGACCTACGCCGGAGACCGGGCGACGCTCCCGGTCGAGCTCGACGGCGAGCTCGGCCATCCGGCGCGGCCCGTGAAGCGCACGATCCGCTTCGTGCGCGAGCGCAACGAGTGGCGCCTCGAGGCGCTGCCGTAGACCGGAGGAACAGGCGTGCCTCTCTTCTCCCGCGCCCGGATCACGCTCCAGAGGGCCGGACGCGTCTCTCTCGAGGGTGCAATCGAACGCTATCGCGGGCGCCTCGCGCCCTTCTTCGCCGAGCTCGGCTGCGAGCGCGGGCGGATCATCCATCGATTCGGGCAGTGGCGCTTCAGCCGGCACTTCGATCCGGACATGCGCCAGCGAATTCTCAACTTTCTCGTGAACGAGTGCCCCCTGCGCGAATAGCGGGCATGCGCCGGAGAAAACTCAGGATTCCGGGAGACAGCCGGACGCGGCCGGCATAATGAGGGTGGAGGCCAAAAGAGACGCCATGAGCGGTCAGGAACTCGCAGAGCTGTTCCGAGAGCACGTCTCGCTCGCTTACCGGGTCGCGTTCGCGACGACCGGCTCGAGCCAGGACGCGGAGGACGCGGTGCAGGAGGCCTTCCTGCGCGTCCTGCGCGCGCGCGACCGGCTCGACCCGACCCGGAACGTGCGCGCCTACGTGGCCCGCGCGGCTACGAACGCCGCGCGTGAGCTCGTCCGCGCGCGGGCGAGGCGCTCGTGCCACGAGTCGGCCGCGCCCCCAAAGGAGAACGCCATGCCACGAGAGGACGCCCAGGCGCGCGAGGAGCGCGCCGCCCTGCGCGGGGCGCTCGCCACGCTCGCGCCCGAGTACCGCCTGCCCTTCGTCCTTCGCCACGCCGAGGGGTTCACCGTGGACGAGGCGGCCACAGCGCTCTCGTTGCCGCGCTCGACCGTGGAAAAACGCTCGAAGAAGGCGCGCGCGCTCCTGCGCCGCGCGCTCGGCGTGGCCGGATTCACCTCGGCGGCGCCCGCGACACTCCTTGGCGTCCTGCCGCGAGTCGAGGCCCCGGCCGCGCTCGCAGACAAGCTCGGCGCAGCGCTTTCGAGCGCAAAGGCGGCGGGCACGGGTGCCGCCGCTCTCAAGGGAGGAATCGTCATGAAACTCATTGCTGGAATCGTCCTCGCCGGCGCGGTGGCTGGTGCGGTGACGATGTCGCTGCCGAAGCAGAACGAAAACGGGCCGGAGCCGCTCCCCGCCGAGACGCCGGTGGGCGTGGACCTCCCGCCGGACCAGAAGTACACCATGGGGCCCATCGTGAACGGCGGCGCGGGGAAACATCTCGACGGCCCGGCCGGCAGCCAGGCCGAGAGCACGTCCCTCACGAAGGGGCATAACATCGACGATGTGGGCAACATCTACTGGACCGAGTGCCAGTACGCGGTGATCCGACACTACCTCGAGGAGACGAAGCGCGTCGTGACGCTCACCGGCTCGGCCCAGGGGATCCTGGACGGGCCGCTCTCTCGCGCGCGCTTCGGCGGCTGGAGCTACAACTCGACGAACCTCATGGCCGCGACCGCGGACGGCAAGCACGTGTTTGTCCTCGACCGCGGCGCCGGCCAGTGGCGGCACGTGGACCTCGAGGCCGGGATGGTCTCCACACTGGGGCAGTGGCATCACTTTAAGAACGGCATCTTTATAATCGCCCGGGACAGGTGCGGCGAGGTCTACGCGTTCGTCACCAGCGGACAGGACCCGCCGGACTGCAAGGGATACAAGAAGCTCAAGGTCGCGCCCTTCCAGGGGATCAAGACCTACATGGGGCTGGACCACTGCGCGCTGGACGTCGAGAAGATGCGCTTCTACTGGCACGCGCGCGGCGCGCCTAAGATGTGCGACCTCAAGACGGGTAAGATCACGCAGTTGACCAGCACCGGCAATCTTCGCGCGGCAGACACCTCCGGACCCTTCGCCGGCATGAAGTGGCACTGCCCCACGGGTATGTCCATCAGCCCGGGCGGGCGTTATCTCTACGTGGGCGGCGGGGACTCGAGCTCGTTTTACCGGATGGACCTCGAGAAGAAGTATATCCACATCTTCGCCTACGGGGGCGAGATCAAGGGGCGAGGGCTGCCCAAGCCGCTGGAAGGGGGGCCCTTCAGTTTCCAGGACGGCACTGAGCGCGACAAGAAGTGCGGATTGGGGAGGTGGCCGGCCGCGGGTGCGTTCAACAACCTCGGATACGGGGCCTGGGCGACCGCGTACGGGCCGCTCTACAAGATCGCGCCGGTCGAGTAGAGGAGGACGAACAATGCGTTTCTGCGTCTTGATCTCGGCACTACTTCTCCCGGCCGCCAGTGCGTGGGCAGGCGAGAACCTCACCCCCGAGGTGCTCCTGCCCGGTTACGAGGCGGCCGACGCCTACCGTCCGGCGGCCGCGTTCGGGAAGGACGTCTTCCTCGTCGTCTGGCAGGCCGGCCGCAACGAGACGGCTGACCTCGTCGGCGCGCGCGTCGGCAAGGACGGCCGCGCGCTGGATGCGAAGCCCTTCGTGATCTCAAAAGCGAAGGACTGCCAGGCCCGCCCGCGCGTGGCCTTCGGCGGAGGGAACTTCCTCGTCGTGTGGCACGACCTGCGGAACGGCAAGGACTACGACGTCTACGCCGCGCGAGTGAGCCCCGACGGCAAGGTTCTCGACCCGGACGGCCTGCTCGTGGCCGGCGGCGAATACAACCAGTGCGAGCCGGCTGTCTGCTTCGATGGCGCGGCGTTCCAGGTGCTCTGGAGGAACTTCTATGGCAAGGGCTATCACATTTACGGCGGGCGCGTCTCACCCGACGGCCGCGCGCTCGACGACTCCGGCGCTCTCGTGGCCAAGCCTCCGAGCAAGGTCCCGTTCCACATGGGGACGAGGACCATGGGCACGCCGGGTCTTCTGGCAGGCAAGGGTGGGCTCATCCTCGCCGGCGCGCGGGCAAGCAGCCTGCACGTCTGGCGGATGAAGGACGGCAAGATGACCGGCGAGATGGTGAGCGTCCCCGGGAAATGGTCCGCCGAGCCGGGATTCGCCTCCGACGGGAAGAACGTGCTGGTCGTCTACTCGATCTATATGAACCAGGGCGGCCGCAGCACCGGCGAACGGAACACCGGCATGGTGCTCCTCAAGGGCGAGGGCGACCTCGCGGCGGGTACGGTGAAAGGGGCGAAGGTCACACCCAAACCGAAGTGTCTCAGCGCGACGCCCATCATCGACGGTCGCAAGCAGGTGCGGCACCCGGTCGTGGCCTGGGACGGAGTGAGCTACGTGGCTGCATGGGATATCGTCCTGGGGCGGCGCAGCAAGAAGCCCGTCCACGATGCGGTCCTCCTGCGGCGCGTCTCAGCCGCAGGCGAGCCGCAAGGGCAGGACACGCCCGTCGCGGGCGACTTCGCGAGCCCCGCGTACCGGCCCGCCATTGCCACCGATGGCGCGGGCGCGACGCTCATCGCCTACGAGCGGCACCCGAAGACGGGCGACGTGCCGATCAAGATCGCCTTCCGGATTCTGAAAAAGTAGGGGCGGGTCTAAGACCCGCCCCTACGGGCTTCTTGCCCCGCGTGCCGCGCGTGCTAGACCTCCATCAACTCCTTCGTCTTTTTCTCGAGGAGCCCGGCGATCTTTTTCTCCTTCTCTTCGGTTAGCTCTTGCACGTCGTCCTTCATTTTGAAGCAGTCGTCCTCGGGCGCGGAGCCCGACTTCTTGAGCGCGTCGATCTCCTTGTTCGCATCGCGCCGGACGTTGCGCATCGCGACGCGCGCGGCCTCGCCCCGCTCGTTGACGTGCTTGACGAGCTGCTTGCGCCGCTCCTCGGAAAGCGCCGGGATCGGAATGCGCACGAGCTTGCCGTCGTTCTGCGGCGTGAGACCGAGGGAGCTTGCGAGGATCGCCTTCTCGATCTCGGCGGTGAGGCTCGCCTCCCACGGCCGGATGACGAGGAGCCGCGGCTCGGGCGCGCCCACGTTCGCGACCTGCTTGAGCGGGGTGTCCGCACCGAAGTAGGGGACCTTGATCCCCTCGAGGATGGTGGGATTGGCGCGGCCGGTGCGCACGCCGGCGAGCTCGCCGGCGAGCACCTTTACGGCTTTGTCCATCCGGTCGTCGGCCTCGAGATAAACCTCCTCCAAAGATTCGGCGGCCATCGGCTACTCCTCTTTCGAGACGAGCGTGCCCACGTCCTCGCCGCGCGCGGCGCGCACGACGTTCCCCGCGACGCTCAGGTCGAAGACGCGGATGGGCAGCGCCCGGTCCATACAGAGACTGAACGCGGTCGGGTCCATGACGCGCAGGCGCTTCCGGAAGGCCTCCGCGTGCGTGAGGCGTGCGTAGCGCTCGGCCTTCGGGTCCTTCGCCGGGTCGGCCGAGTAGATCCCGTCCACGTTCGTGGCCTTGAGGAGCACGTCGGCGCCCGTCTCGAGGGCGCGCAGGGCTGCGGCCGTATCGGTCGTGAAGCTGGGGTTCCCGGTGCCGCCGGCGAGCACGACCACGCGCCTCTTCTCGAGGTGGCGGATCACGCGGCGGCGGATGTACGGCTCGCAGACCGAACTCACCTCGATGGCCGAGGCCACGCGCGCGATCTCGCCCAGCCGTTCGAGCGCGTCCTGGAGCGCGAGCGCGTTGATGACCGTGGCGAGCATACCCATCTGGTCGGCGGTGGCGCGGTCCATGCCGCCGGCCGCGGCCTGCTCGCCGCGGATTATATTCCCCCCGCCCACGACGACCGCGAGCGCGATACCCGAGGCCGAGACCTCGTGCATCTCCCCGGCCAGCTGCGCGACCCGCTCCGGATCGATGCCGTACTCGTGCGTGCCGCGCAGGGCGTTGCCCGAGAGTTTCAGCAGCACCCGTTCATACGGAAGCTTCTTCGACTTCCCGGACGATTTCCCTCCGCTCACGCCGTGCGCCCTCCTCCCGGCCCTCTACGCACCGATCTCGAAGCGCGCGAAGCGCTTGATCGAGATATTCTCGCCCGTCCGGCCGATGACCTCGGTCAGGACGTCGGAGATCGTCTTGGCGGTGTCCTTGCTGAAAGGCTGCTCGAGGAGGCACCCGTCCGCGTAGAACTTCTTGAGCTTGCCCTCGATGATCTTGTCGATCGCCTGGGGCGGCTTGCCCTTGGCCTGCTCGCGATAGATCGCCCTCTCGGCCTCGACGGCGGCCGGATCGATCTCGTCCCGCGAGAGCGCGGCCGGATCGGCGAAGGCGATGTGCATGGCCAGGTCCTTGATGAGGCCCTTGAAGTCGTCGGTGTTGGCCACGAAGTCGGTCTCGCAGTTGACCTCGACCATCACGCCCACGCGGCCATTGAAGTGGATGTACGAGCCCACCGCACCGGCCGCGGTCGCGCGGTCCGCGCGCTTGGCTGCGGTCTCGAAGCCCTGCTTCCGCAGGAGATCCTTCGCCTTGGCCGCGTCGCCGCCCGTCTCGGTCAGCGCCTCCTTGCACTTCATCATGGGCAGCCCCGTCTCGTCGCGCAGGGCCTTCACGCTCTGGGCATCGATGGCCATGGGTCGCTCCTTCTTACTCTTCCTTCGGTGCGCTTGTCTCGTCCGGGACGCCTGCCGCCGGAGTCGGAGTGTCGACCGCTGGAGCCGGGGCGCCCGCTGCCGGAGCCGGAGTGCCCGCCGCCGGGGCGGGGGTGCCGGCCGCCGGAGCCGGAGTGCCCGCCGCCGGGGCGGGAGCCCTGCCCCTGGGGGAGGCCTTCTTCAAACCGGTCTCCTTCGCCCCCTTGGGCGCGGCACGGGCCCGTCCCCGCCCGCCAGCGCGGCGTGGCGCGGCGTCCGCGGTGGCCGGTGGAGGCGCGAGCCGGCCGGCCTCCTTCTTGCCCTCGGCCACGCCGTCGGTGAGGCGCCCGACGAGGAGGTCCACCGAACGCATCGCGTCGTCGTTGGCCGGGATCGGGATCGCGACCGAGGTCGGGTCGCAGTCGGTGTCGAGGACCGCGATCACGGGCACGCCGAGCTTCGCGGCCTCGGCGATGGCGATATGCTCGCGCTTTGGGTCTACCACGATGAGCGCGCCCGGGAGCGCGCTCATCTCGCGGATGCCTTCGAGGTTGCGCAGGATCTTGCGCTTCTCGCGGCGGTGGCGCGCGACCTCCTTCTTGCTGTAGAGATTCAGCGTTCCGTCGCGCTCGACGCGCTCGAGCTCCTCGAGAAATTTGACGCGCTCGCGGATAGTGCGAAGGTTCGTGAGCGTGCCGCCGAGCCAGCGCTCGGCCACGTAGGGCATGCCCACGCGCGCGCCCTCGCGGCTCACGGCCTCGCGCGCCTGGCGCTTGGTGCCGACGTAGAGCACCTGTCTGCCCGCGGCCGCGACGGCGCGCAGGAAGGCGCGGGCCTCGATCATGCCTTTGATGGTTTCGCGCAGGTTGATGATGTGGATCTTGTTGCGCCTGCCGAAGATATACGGCGCCATCCTCGGGTTCCACCGGCTGGTGCGGTGGCCAAAATGCGCGCCCGCGGTCAGGAGCTCGCGGGCCGTGACGACGGGCATACTGCCCCTCCTCTCCGGCGCGGACCGCCGCGTGGGACGGGTTGGAACAGCCGGCGCGCTCGCCCGCTGCACCCGTCCGGCGCATCCCGCCGAAACAGTTCCGTCCGGAGACGCCCCGGCGCCCTCGCGCCGACGCAGCGCCTCCGAATGGAGGGATTCTACCCGCGCGGCGGCCCCGCGCAAGGGCATTTTGGGATTGGCGTGAACCGGCAGGCCGCCGCAACGTTCGTTCCGGGCGGGGAGGGGCCATGAAGACACTCGTCGCCACCACGACGCTGATCGTCGGGCTCTGCGTGGGAGGTCTTGCCCTTGGCCTCAACTGGCGTAAGGTCGAGGCGCGGTACTGGCTGTGGCGGGCCGAGACCACGGGCGCTCATCTCAGTGGCGTCGCCGAAGTCGCGGCCGATCGGGGATTCATTCTTCTGAGGCAGGCCACACCGGAGATCAAGATAGGCGATTCCCGTTTGTACGTTCGCATCCCCTACCGCTGTTTGGTTCGGGACATTTTCGGGCACGACATTATCCTGATTTCGCACGACGAAGGGGCCACTTGGCGCGAGAAGAGTACCTGTGACGAAGATTGGACGGACTACCTGGCTGCCCGCAGAGTCTATATGTACTTGGATGACCCCACCTGGGATGCGGAGTTCTGTCGCGGCGCTTTCAGTCTCCGCCGTCGTGAGGACGAGCGATGGGTCGAAGTCTATCGCTTCACCGGCTATCCCGATTTCGAGATTATCGACCTACGCGAACCGCTGTAGCGCCCCGCACCCTCTACGGCGCGGCCCCCGGCTCCGAATATACCCGCTTCTCGAACCGGTCGCGCAGGGGCATGGTCGCAGGCGGCGTGACCGGCGCGGGCGCGGCACCCCTGGGGAGGAAATCTATCTTCACCGCGACGCTCTCCCGGAACGAGGGGATCCAGACGCGCACCGTGCCGTCCGGGTCGAGGCGCGTCTTCGCCTCGCCGATGGGCACGCTCTCGACGGTGTCCCAGAGGACTGCGCGAGCCTTCGTCCCGCGCGGCCGCGGGGGCAATCCCTCGACCCGCACGACCGCCTCCGTCGGCTCGGCCGGACGCGCGTAGCGCGTCACCACGTAGCGGAAGCCCTCGTCGAACCCGGACTCGATCTCGCGCGCCGCGGCGACCCAGAGGAGCACGCGCCTCTCGCTCGCGAGCGCCCACGCGCCCGCGGGCGCCGGCTCGGTCCAGACCTCGAAGGCGCACTCGGCCGGCCGATAGGCGCGCAGGTCCTCGCCCTTGAAAAACCGCGAGACGCCCGTGAAGTGGAAGTAGAGGTCGCGCGGGTGAATGTAGCGCTCCCACCACCAGGTCATGCCGACCCCGGCCGCGCCCGCGAAGGGCGCGACCCAGAGTCCATCATGAACGTGGAGCCCGGCGGGGTCCGCCCGGGCGTAGTCCTGCGCCGGGGAGGTCCCGATGCTGAACTCGCTCACGAGGCGCGGCTTGCCGAACTCGGCGAGTTCACCTATGCGCGCGGGCAGCGCCGCGAGCACGTCCCAGCGGTACGAGTGCGCCTGCGCGAAGGCGAAGTCCGGGAGGCTGTACGCCGCGTTCGGCGGCCAGGGCGGGGTCCAGCGGTAGCTGGTCGAGATCATGTGCCCGTGCGCGTCGAGGCGCTTGAGATGCGCGGCCATCTCGCGGTGCCACTCGGTGGCCGCCTTCTCCTCGTAGCCGTAGGAGGTCTCGACCTCGTTCCAGAGCTCCCAGGCCCAGATATGATCCGACCAGCCGTAGCGCGCGACCGTGTAGCGCAGACGGTTGCGGACGGCGCGGCGCGCGCGCGCGTCGGTGAAGATTTCCTCCGGGTCCTCGAGCCAGCCGCCGTTTTCCTTGTTGTAGGGATGGTTCTTCCAGTCCCAGTTCGTGTCGCCGAAGGAGAGGAAGCAGAGCATGAGGTGGACGCCGCTCGCCTCGGCCGCATCGAGGATGCGGTCCACGCGCGCGCCGGCTGCCTGGTTGTACCGACCCGCGCCCGCGTACGAGGGGTTCTCGAACTTCTTCGTCCACTCGAGCGTGGTCCCGGCCATGTAGTGCGTCAGCCACAGCCGGCCGCAGTTGCCGCCGGCCTCGCCCAGCCGCCGAAGCCACTCGGCGTAGATGCGCGAGCCGGCCTCCTCGGGCCAACCGAGGTTCTCGCCCACGGGCAGGAAAAACCCGCCGGTCGCGTACTCGAAGTACCGGCCCCCGGGCGCGACCCGGAGGGGGCCGTGTGGTCCCTCTCGCGCGGGCGAGGCGGTGAATGCGCCCGTCCAGGCGACGCGCTCGCGTCCCTTTCGCTTCACGAGAATCTCGAACGGGTGCACTCCCGGTTCCCGCGGGTTGAACCGGAGGCACCAGACGCCCCGGGCGCTGGGCCGGAAGCGCTCCCACTCGGCCGTACGCGAGCGGTCCTCCGAGAGGTGCGTCTCGAAGTAGCGCTCCTGCGGCACGAGCCAGAAGCACGGAACCGCGAGCCGCTTCCCCGAAGGCGTTGTGACGCGCGCGTCGACGGCGATCGCGTCCGGGTCGTACGGGTCGCGCGGCGCTCCCAGCCCGAGCGAGGCTGGCGGGAAGCGAGCCTCGTACTTCGCGTGGCACCGCGCAGCGGGCGGCACGTCCGGCTCGGGTCGGGGCTGGAGCGCGAAAAAGAGCCCCGCCGCCGCGGCGAGCGCGGCCGCCAGTCCCACGAGACACTTCGTCCGGTTTCCGCGCACGGTCATGCCCCGTCCCTAACACACATCGCCCCGGCTGGCAAGGTCACACGCGGGCGATCGGGGAAGAGGGGCGGGGAAGGGAAAGGCGAGGCTTCAGCCTTCCCCTTCCCCGGGGATGGGCGGAACGGGGCCCGCGGGAGCGGTACGTCCTGCGCGCCTCCGCGGCTAGGGCGTGCGGCGACTGCGCTCCTGCATCAGCTCGAGATCGCGCGTTACTTGAATGATGCTGTACCCCTCCGGCTTGTAGCGGATGTCATGCCGCAGCTTGCCGTACTCGATGTCGTACCCGTAGTATCGCGCGGAGACGAGCTTGAAGCCGGTGTGCTCGCCGGTCGAGCTGTAGACGAGGATCACCTGACTCGTCGGGTCGACCAGGTAGAACTTCTGGCGCGGGGCCTCGGACCCGGCCACGGCGATCAGGTTCGCGGTCGCGCCGCCGCCGCCGGCGAGCGCGGGCTGGAGCCGTCCCCCGCCGCCGAGCGCCAGGGCCAGCGTCGCGCCCAGAACCGCGCCCGCCACGGCGATGGCGAGCGCTCCCATCGGATTCATTCCTCCTGTCCGCATAACAGCCTCCTCTCTCTCGGTCCTGGTTTCATAGACGTGCACATTGTGCAGTTATTAGCGGATTTCTCGCGGATTTTCGACACAGAGAGACAAGAGAGTGGATGCGGGCGACGCGGAGACCGCGCCGTCGGCCCTAATCATTGTGCGTGATCGTGATCCCGCCGAAGGTGCCGCCGCCGCCGCCGAAGTTCGTGCCCCAGCCGACGTTCCAGCCCGTGTCCCCGCGCGTGCCCGACCAGCGGAAGCCGAAGCCCACGGACGAGCCGCTCGAGCGTGTCGTCGAGGTGTAGGTCGAGTATGGCCAGCAGGTGCCGACCGTTCCGACCCAGACGCCGGGCCCGACATACGAGCCCGAGTAGTACGGATACGCGCCGTAGGTACGGTAGAGCAGGCTGTCGGGATAGTAGGGGACCGGAGGCAGGATCACGCCGGCCGGCACCGCACCGGCGGCGGCGCGCTGCCAGGTCTCGTGCTCGACCTCGTTCGCGCTCGGCTCGATCCGGACGGACCCGGCGAGCCGGCGCCTCTCCTCGGGCGTAACCCACTCGCCCGCGTGGCGGACGTAGCCCTTGGCGCGCATGATCTCGTCCTCGGTGAGCCACGCGCCGCCGACCTTGACGAACCCGAGCTTGCGGCGCGCGACCTCGTGGTCGGGCGCGGCCGCGATCACCTTCCTGAAGGCCTCGCGCGCCTCGCGCGAGAACCCCACGCGGCTTTCGCACCAGGCAGCGAGTTCGGCCCAGCCCTTCGTATCGCCGGGCTTGAGCGCCTTCCGGCGCTTCTCGTACTCGGCGACGAGCCGTTCGTTCTCGGTCGCGCCGCGCTTCACCTCGGCGACATCGGCCTTCGGGATCGTGATCACGGCCGTGAGCCGGCCGCGGGCGATCTCGAGCTCGTAGCCGTCCTTCGTCTCGCCCACGATCTTGCCCTCACGCACGGAGCCGTCCCTCAGCACGATCGTGTCCGCGCGCGCGACGAGCACGCACGCGGCAAGGAGCGCTGCAAGAGTCATGGCCCTGCGCATGGTCGCCTCCTTTTCCCTTACTACTATACCCCGATGGCCCCGGGAATGCCAATCCTCGCGGCCGGAACGCACCTTCCCCCTATATCTACAGACGAGGCGAGACCGCGGGCCTTAGCCGCCGTTCGCGGGGGGGCTACTTGTGCCGCCTTGGCGTGTGCTTCAGCGCGTAGAGCCCCGGCCGCCGGGCCCGCAGGAGGCTCCGCGTGGCCTTGGCCACGTCAAGGTCCGCCACGAGCACGGCCAGCGCCTCGGCGGGCCGGGCCTCGGCCAAGACGAGCCCGTCCGGCGCGACGATGGCCGAAGCGAGCATCTGCACCTTGTGCGCGGCATTCGCGGCCACATGGTAGATCGTGTTCTCAGCCGCGCGGGCGCGCACGAGCGCGCCGAGGACCGGCTTCTTCCAGGTGCCGCTCCCACACGCACTGAAGATCGTGAAGAGGACCCGCGCGCCGCCGAGCGCCGCCATGCGCGCGTGCTCGGGGAAGCGCACGTCAAAGCAGATTTCGAGCGCCGCGCGCGCGCCGCACAACGTGAAAACGGGCGGGAGCCCGCGCCCCGGCGTGTAACACGTGTGATCGTCGCCGGTGAGATGCGCCTTGTCGTAGCGCGCCGCGATGCGGCCGGCTTTATCAATAGCGAGCGCGGTATTGTATCGCTTCCCGCACCGGATTTCGGTCGTCCCCACGACGATCGCGATGCGGGATCGCCGCGCGAGCGCGCGGAGCCTCGCCGTCGCCTTGCGAAGCGCGGCCGGGTCGAGCTTCTTGGGCGGCACGAGGTACCCGCTCACCGCGCACTCCGGGAAGGCGGCCACGTCGACGCGCCTCCTTCGGAGCGCGTCGAGGAAGCCCTTGATGCGCATCATGTTCGTGTTGACGTCGTGCGTCACCGGCATCTGCACGGCCGCGACGCGGAGCTTCTTCCTAGGCATCCGGCTCTCCCTTCCCCGACCCCTCCGCGGACGCGACCTCGTCGTAGTCGTAGACCGGCTTCACGCGCTCGCCCGGCTCGAGGACGAGGAAATCGG
>Ga0272441_10011869_pt1 | contig 12846 bp, 10 predicted proteins | sample SSMProp6N_FD_193582 | JGI IMG/M metagenome (GOLD analysis project Ga0272441, IMG submission 193582) | Marine sediment archaeal communities from Little Sippewissett salt marsh, Falmouth, MA, United States - SSM-Prop-6N | ecosystem: Environmental > Aquatic > Marine > Wetlands > Sediment ...
GGCGTCAAGGCCGGACACGCTGCCGGCGACGCAGTAGAGCTCCATGGGATACAGCGCCCCGGCCGACGGCGCCGTGCGCCGGCGCTCGCCTCGGTTGGTGCCCTGGGCGGCCCAGAGCAGTTGCGCCAGGTCCGCCGCCGTGATCGACGCCTCCGTGAAGTCCCGCACCGAGCGGCGCTGCCAGAGGGCTTCCTCCACCGAGGTCTCGCCATCGCGCAGCGGCGGCGACAGCGCAAGGACGGTCTCGGCCGCCGGCGGCGGCGCTGTCGATTGCGGCTCCTGCACCGCCCCGGCGGCGATGATGAACAGTCCAACAACGACAATGACTGGAATCCAACGCCTGCACATCCTCACGTCTCCTTATCATCTACGGCCACTGCGATCGCATCATCCCTCCGCCTCGAAAACGGCGACGGCCCCCTCGGCATCCAGCCGCGCCGGCCCGCGCCGCTCACCGATCGGCAAGCCTGGCGTCGGCGATTCGCTTCACCGCGGCCCAATCGCCGTCCGCCGCGGCCTTCATCAGCTCGCCCTCATTCTCGGCCACGTCCAGCCGCTCGTAATAATCCAGCATCTCCAGCATGTGAGCGAGAACGATCTTCCCCGTCGCGACGGGATGATTGTTGGTGACGTTGGCCTCCGAATACTCCCGGCCGTGTTCAAGCTCAACGGCCAGGCCGTCACGAAAGGAGTCGGGGTCGATCTCGATGCTGGGATGAATCGCCGCGAGGATGCGCTCCGCGTCCTCCCGCTCAACCTGCGGCTTGTCGGCAGCCGACCAGTCGCTGCTGAGCCCCAGCTCCCGGCATGCCTCCTTCACTTCGGCCCTTGATGGTGGAAACGGCATCATGGTTCCTTTCCGGCGCCTGCGCGCCGATTCATGACCCGGGGGCAGGACTCACACGGTCGCCGGTCTCATCACGTTCCGCCGACTGCCCTGATTACTGCGAACTTCGGCCCCTCCTGCATCAGGGCGGTGCGCGACGCTCCTCACGCCATGGACGGCGTGCTCGAGGAGAGATCCCGGCGCATGATCTTGCCCGTGGGGTTGCGCGGCAGCTTCTCCAGAGCGCGGATCTCGCGCGGGACTTTGAACTGCGCCAAACGCTGGCGGCAGAACGACCGCAGCTCGGTCTCATCGAACGCAGCGCCCTCCTCCAGCTCGACGAAGGCCAGGGCGACCTCGCCGCGCGACTGATCCTGCACCCCGATCACCACCGAGGCGTGGACGGCCGGATGGGCGTTGAGCACCTCCTCGATCTCGCGGGGGAAGACGTTCTCCCCGCCGATGATGAGCATCTCCTTGATACGGCCGGTGATGTAGAGATGGCCGTCCTCGTCGATCCTGCCCATGTCGCCGGTGCGGAAATAGCCCTCCTCGTCGAAGACTTCGGCCGTCTCCCTGGGCATCTTGTAATAGCCGGCCATGACGTTGGGGCCCTTGAAGCAGATCTCGCCCTCCTCGCCGGGGGCGAGCGGCCGGCCGGTGGGCGAGACGATCTTTGTCTGCACCCTCGGCAGGGCCGGGCCCACGGAATGATCCTTGTGATCCTGCGGGCGGCACCAGTTCGTCGCCGGCGAGGTCTCCGTCAGACCGTAGCCCTCGTTGATGATGACGCCGAAGCGCTCCCTGAAGCCGTTGAAGATCGCCTCGGGCAAGGGCTCGCTGCCGGACACGACCCATTTCAGCGACGCGAAATGTTCGGGCGTGGCGCTCTTGGCGCTGAGCAGCGCGTTGTACATCGAAGGAATACCGATGAAGGCCGTCGGCCGATGCTCCTGGAGCAGGCCGAGGATCTTCTTCGGCATGAAGCGGGCGGTGTAGATCACCTTGCACCCCACGGAAAGCGGCAGGAGCGTGAGCACCGTCAGGCCGAAGCTGTGGAACTGCGGCAGGACACCGAGCATGATGTCGTCGCGCGTAAAGCCCGCCCACTCGACGCACTGCTGCACATTCGAGGCAAGGTTGCCGCTGGTGAGCATCACGCCCTTGGGCCGGCCCGACGTGCCGGAGGTGTACATCAGGGCCGCCAGGTGATCGTCGGGGCGCCGCGCCGCCCGCCGCAGAGGCGGCAGACCCTTGAACGACATTTCATCGAGGCGGATCTGTTTGACATGGGCCGGCAGATCGCCGAAGTGGTCGATCATCGCCTTGACCGTGATGACCGCGTCCAGTTCGGCATCGTCAATGACGTAGGCCAGATCCTCCCCCCGGAGAAGGTAGTTGAGTGGGACCGTCGTCCGCCCCAGCATCCAGGTGGCCATGATCGCCATCGGGCAGAGACCGGAAGTCGGGAGCATGAAGCCCACGTGCGGCCGGTCGGTCGTCTGCCGGATCTTCTTCGCCAGATGCAGGGCGGCGAGGTAGAGGGCGGCCCCCTTCCAGACCCGCTGGTCGTCCACGATGGCCGTCCGGAGAGGCGAGAAGATCGCGTGATATAGAATCGGGCTCAGTACGCGCATAAGCGGAGGCATCCTCAACGGCGGCGAAAGTTGGCGGGCGCGGGTCGATCGGTACGATACGATCTGCAACACCAACCGTAAATGAGCGGCGCGTCGCTCCTGGACCTCCGCGTCGCCTCGACAAGTGCCCCGGGAAGCTGCCATGACCCGATCCACGCTCCTGCTGCCCCTGCTGATGTGCCTCCTTGCCGGGTGTGAATCGACGCCGCAGGCTGGGGGATTGGATCAGGCGCTGACCGATTACCACGCAGGCCGGTACGCGTTGGCCCACCGCAGGGCGACCGAGGCGGTTCGCACCACCGGCGGCGAGCAGCGCCTGGAAGCGACCTACCTGGCCGGCCTCAGCGCCTACCGCCTCGGCAGGCTCGATGACGCCGAACGGCTGCTGCTCACCGCCTCGCGCGCCGAGGATGAGGCCACTGCGGCCAACGCCAGAGCCACGCTGGGGCTGCTGCGCCTGGACCAGGGCCGTCCCGCCGATGCGGCCGAGCTCCTCCGCCAGGCGGCGCCCGGCCTGAGCGGCCCGGACGCGGCGCAGGCAGCCCGGTACGCCGCCGCAGCCTCCCGGCAGGCAGGGGGCGCCGGCCCGACTCGGGCTTGGGTGGCACGGGCCGAAGACGGCGAAGATACGTTCTGCGGTGAGGCCGGCAAATCGACCACCTACGCCCTTCAGGTCGGGGCCTTCCAGGATCGCCGGCGGGCCGAACGTGCTGCCGCCGACGCCGCGCCCGTGGCCGGCGAGGCCGGCCTCGGCAGCGTGCGGATTATCCCTCGCACCGACGAGCGCGGACGACGGCTCTATGTCGTGCAACTGGGGCGGTTTGACTCGCGCCGCCAGGCCGCGGGCATCCGCCTCCGTCTCGACCGCCCGGACTATATCGTCGTTCCCGCCGCCGAAGCGAGTCGCTGACCGTCCCCGGAAGGCGCCGGCCTTACAGCACGGCTTCAAAGATCTCGATGAGCCGATCGATCTCCTCAACGGTGTTGTAATGCACCAGGCTCACCCGCACCACGCCATCCTCCGGATCGAGACCGAGCGCCTCGCACAGCCGATAGGCATACATGTGCCCGTTGCGGATGCCGATGTTGCGGGCGTGTGCCGCGGCGGTGATCTCGCGCGATGACTTCGACTCGTGCACGAAGCTGACCGTGCCCACGCGAGTTGGCCCGCTGTGCGCCGGGCCGATGACGCGCACCCGCCCCTTGCCCAGAAGATACTCGATCAGCCGCGCCTGGGCCGGCTCCTCGTAGGCGCGCATCACATCGTAGGCATCGACGATCGTCTGCCGGTCAATCGGCGCATCCCCCTCGCTCCCGGCGAGGAGCCTGAGGTAATCGCCCAGCGCCAGCAGCCCGGCGCAGCCCTCGTGGCTGGCGCCGCCCAGCTCGAACTTGTAGGGCACATCCTCGCGAGGAATGAAGAAGTGATTGGGGCCGGTGAGCTCCGCCACCGCTTCGTGAGACCCGAACAGCGACGCCATGTGCGGGCCGTACACCTTGTAATTGGAATAGACGTACCAGTCCACGCCCCACGCGGCCACGTCGATGGCCCGGTGCGGCGCGTATGCCACGCCGTCCACCACGACCCGCGCTCCCGCCGCGTGCGCCATCTGCGTGATGGCGGCGATGTCCACGATCTCGCCCAGCAGGTTCGAAACATGGACGAACGCGACGATCTTCGTTCGATCTGTCAGCAGTTTCTCCAGCCCCTCCAGCGGGCAGGTCATTGATGCCTGATCGAACTTCCACATCCTGACGGTGAAGCCCAGATCGGCGAGCTTCATCCATGGGCCGACGTTCGCCTCGTGTCCGCTCTCGACGACGATGATCTCATCGCTCGGCTGAAGCGCCCCGGCGTAGCACCCGGCGAGCATCGTGCACAGTTGCGTGCAGGACGGCCCCAGAATGACGCGGCCCCCGCCGCGGCCGTTCACGAACAGATTGATGAAATCGTGCGCCCCCTCGACGACCGCATCGCATCGATCGGCCAGCGGGTAGCCCGCGCCGAGCTGGACGTAGGTGGTCCGCATGTAGCGGTGGATGGCGTCCGCGACCACTGCGGGCACCTGCGAGCCGCCCGCGTTCTCAAGGAAGATCGTCTCCGAATCCAGCGCGGGAAACTGCGCGCGGATCCGCGACACATCGATTGTTGTAGTGGATGGGGTTGTCGAGTGCATGAGCGAAGTCTATGCGACTCATCCCCGATTCGCCTCCGGCGCACAGCCGGCTCCAGCCTCCCGCTTGCGGTTTCGCGCTGCCGGTCACCCGAAGAGGGCCCCCTCACACCTCCGCGGCCCAGCCCGCCCGGGCCTGATCGGCGGCCTGATGAAGCGCGCTGCGGTAGAGGAACAGCAGCACGATCGCCCAGATGCCGAAGACGATCGAGGCGAGCCCGGAGAAGCACCCGCCGATCCCCGCGATCGACAACACGACGAGCGCGCCTCCGCTGGGCTCGCCGCCGGAGGCCAGGAGCGACGGAAGGAACGCCAGCACGAGAAGCCCGACAAGCTGCGCCGCGGCCTGGGCCGAGATGAACCCCCACATCACGACCCGCGTCTGGCCGGCCAGCGAGGGACGCGGAATGCGCAGGGCCAGTTGGCGAAGATACACGAACCCCGCCGCGTACCCCGCCAGCACGAGGAGCGCCAAGGCAAGCACGAGCAGGACGGAGCCGTAGCCGAGACTGAGCCACGTCGGCATCGATCCCCCGGTCATCCCGAGATTGGCGCCCGTGGTCCAGAACTGCATGAGCGGCGCCGCGATGATCTGCGCGATGAAGCAGTAGCGGGCGATGATGCGGGCGTTGATCGGCCGCGCCGTCTCCGTCGCGCCCGGGTCGGGAGAGGTGAGCAGCCACACCCCGATGGCCTGGATGATCGCGGTGAGGGCGGTGCCGGAAACGGAGACCCCCATGGCGGTCTGGAGGTTGGGAGGGAACCCCCCGGTCGGCGCCGTGAGCGCGCCCGTGGAAAGAACGCCGATCAGGCCGCCCACCATGCCCCAGATGATCTGTGTGATGATGCCGATAACGAGCCACAACATCCCCGCGGCCAGTCGTCCCGTCCATTGCGGCTCACAGAACCGCAGGAGGTCGCCCCGGACCGACCGCGCCACCGCGGTGCGGCACTCGGGGCACCGGCCGTCGGGATCGAGCCCCCGCAGGTCATAACCGCACCGGCGGCAGGAGATGCTCTCGGCGAGGCGGCCGTCGGAATCCAGAATGCACTCACGCCGGCCTTCAGCGGGCGGCGGTTCCTGCACAACCGGCGGCGGGGTGATGGCCATGACGGAAGCTCCCACGCGATCCCCGGACGACAATCGTACCGCGGCTCCTCATCGCGCCCGGCCCGGGCTGCGGCTCCGGCCTCAGCCGTTGCCTCGGCGTTGGCGACATCGTCTTCTTGGGAACATCGCCCGGGTCCTTGCGATCCCCAGAAACGGTGCCTGGCACCCTTTCCGCCTTTGCGATCCCCAGAAACGGTGCCTGGCACCATTTCCGCCTGCGATCCCCAGAAACGGTGCCTGGCACCATTTCCCAATTTCCGCGTGCGACGATTGCACGGTGCGGATCGCGCCGTGGCGAGCGATCGGCCGCGTCCGGCGAAGGCGATTGTCCGAACCGTTCTCCGGTTCATTGCCCCAACATCGGGCTCACAAGACGGCGTTACTTGCGGGCCAGTTCGGCCAGGAGGGCGATCAGATACCGGTAGGACTTCTCCACGGACTTGATATAGACGCGCTCATCGGGGCTGTGAGCGCCGTCGATGCGCGGGCCGATCGAGATCATGTCCATCTCGCCGATGCGCTGGCCGATGATGCCGCATTCCAGGCCGGCGTGAATCGCCGCGACCCCCGGCTCGTCCTCGAAAAGCTCCTGATAGACGCGCTGCGCCGTGGCCAGGAGCGCCGAGTCGAGATTCGGCTGCCAGCCGGGATAGGAGTTGCCGACCTCGACCGTCGCGCCGGCGAGATGACCGACCGCGGCGAGTTGCCGCACGATCATCTGCATGTCATCGGGCGAAGAGCTGCGGGCCAGGCACGCGGCCTGCAGGCGGAATCGCCCGCCGCCCGATTCGTGGTGCGTCTCGACGATCGAGATGTTGTTGGAGGTCTGCACCAGGCCGGCAATCTCCGGCACGATGGCGACCACGCCGCTGGGCGCCGCGATCAGGCCCGACAGTAATCGATGCGTGTCCTCGACGGTCGCCGCTAATGCCGCGCTCCCCTCGCGGGCCTTCTCGACGGTGATACGGCAGTTGGCCTCTCCGTTGGAGCGCACGGCCCGCGCCTGCATCTCCAGGGCAGACTGACGGAGCATCTTCATCGTTCCCGCCGGCCCCGCCACGCCGGCGCTCGCCTCGCGCGGGATCGCATTGCGCTTGCTTCCGCCGTTGAGTTCGATCAACTGGAGCGCCATCCCCGGCTCTGCGCCCAGCACGTGCGCGAGGAGCTTGATGGCGTTGGCGCGATTGAGATGGATGTTGTCGCCGGAGTGTCCGCCGCGCAGACCGCCGACACTGACATGACAGATTTCCGCGGCGGCGGGCAGCGGGGCGGTCTGCATCTGCCATATCAGCTCGACATCGGTGCCGCCGGCGCAACCGATGTAGATCGCATCATCCTCCTCCGAGTCGAGATTGAGCATGCGCCGCCCGTGGAAGAAGCCGGGCTCCAGCGCCATCGCCCCGCTCATGCCCATCTCCTCGTTGGAGGTGCAGAGGATCTCCAGCGGGCCGTGCACCACGTCCGGCGATGTCGCCGCGGCGAGGGCCATGGCCACGCCGATGCCGTTGTCGGCGCCGAGCGTCGTCCCCGCGGCGCGCACGATCGGCTCGCCGGTTCCCTCTTCAGCGTCGATCACCGGGCGAATCGGATCGCGCTCGAAATCGTGATCCACATCGGCGTTCTTCTCCCCCACCATGTCCAGATGCCCCTGCAACACGGTCAGCGGTGCATCTTCATGGCCCGGCGTGGCGGGCACGTCGATGACGATGTTGCCTGCGGCGTCCTGACGCGAGGCGAATCCCAGTTCCTCGGCCGTCGCGCGCACGTGCGCCTGGATCTTCTCCTCAAACCTGGACGGTCGGGGCACCGCGGCCATCGCGGCGAAGAAGCGCCAGACGCTGGTGGGTTCGAGGGATTCGAGGGGCGACGGTTGACTCTGTACTGACATTGATGGCGCCTTCATGCAGGTGATGATGATGATGAAAGGCGACATTCTAACTGGACACAGGCGGCGCGTGATGGAATGGGATCATCCGGCCCCCGGAAGGCGCGATGTGAAGGGGCAAGCCTAGTTGACCAGGCCCGCGGTCTCGGCGCGGATCCAGCCGCTCTTGCCATCGGGCAGCTCGATCTGAAGCCAGTCGGCTCGCCGGTCAAGGACTTCAAATTCCACGCCCTGGTGCAGCGGCTGCTCGAACTGCGGCTCAAAGCCCTCGCCGTTGCCCTTGCGCACCACCACGTCATCCACAAGGACGACGCCCTCATCGGCGCCCCGCTGATGAGCCAGATCGACGATAACGGATAGGCCGCAGGCGATCCAGAGCAAAGCCAGAACGACCGCCGACCACCGCCACAGCGCCCACGGGCGGAACAGGCGCACAAGCAGGACAAGCCAGAAGAGGAGATAGGCGATGCTGAAGGCGCCGAACCTCGCGGCGAGCGATGTGTTGTAATGCCAGATCAACAGCGCCCGGGTCAGGGCACGCTCACCGCTGGGCGGGATCCGATTGCGCCGCAGCGATCGGGCGTATTCGAGGTTGTGCGCCAGCCGCCCGTCGCCGGGGATGAGCCGCTCGGCCTTGCGGTAATGCAGGATCGCCCGGCCGATCTCGCCGGCCTGGAGCCAGGCATTGGCCAGGTTGTAGTGCAGAGGGCCGTTCACCACGCCGTCATCAACAAGCTGCTGGAAGCGGGCGGCCGAATCGGCGAACGCCCGGCGCGCGGCCTCGGGGTCCGTGCGCCGCCCGGCGACGCCTTGATCGTAAAGCGCCTGCGCCTCGCCGAGAATGACCTGGCGCTGCTCGGCGCTCAGCTCCGCGGCCGCGCGCTGTGACCAGCCGGCGGCGGCGAGAAGAACCACCAGCCACCGCAGGCAGAGGCCAGGCCCCTTCGCCCGGGGCAGTCGCGTTCCTGCGCTCATCGGATCCGCTCCCGTTCGAGTCGCTTGATGCAGCGTGAAGCGAGGTCCGCGATCGAGCCGGTCTTCGTGGTCGTGGTCCCTCCCGCATAACGAAGAGCCTCGCACTCGGCGAGCAGCGATTCCACCTCCTCGATCAGCGCCGGCGAAACGCCGCTGGTCCGCAATCGCTCGGCGATTTCCAGGCTGGTCAGGGCGCCGGCGGGAAGGTTGTATCGATCGGCGACGTAATCGCTCAGGGCGGCCGCCACCGCCTCGGCCTGATGCCTGCCCTCCGGCCGATGCGCCTCCGACAGCCTTCTCATGGCTCTGCGCCTGGCCGATCGCCGCCGTGCGTAACCGTGATCGTTGCGGAGTCGAAGCGTCTGATACCGGCCGAATGCGATGACGATGAACAGGAACGGCGGGGCGACGACGATGACGATCTGCGGCCAGCCGACGGCAAAGACCTGCTGCGTCAGAAGCACATCGGCGCCGACCTGATTGGCGAGAATGCCGCCGGCGACCTCGGTAAGCTCCGTCGCCCGCGGCTCGGCGCCGCCAGCGCCGCCGACGATGTCGGACATCGTCACCATCGAGGCGCTCTGCACATCCAGCTCGATCGGTTCGCTCTGCACGGTGTGGTACTGCTCGCCGTCGGGATCGAAGTACGCAAACGGGATGGCCGGAACCTGGTTGACCTGATCACTGCGGGCGCGGATGGTCTGGGTGAAGGTCTTCGTGCGGCCCTCCACCACCCCGGCCAGCGGGTCGCCGGGAATCCGGAAGCTCTCCTCCAACTCCGCGATGCGTTGCAACGGCGGCGGTTGAAGCAGATCCAGCCGCGTGCCGCCCGGCGTGCGATCGGTCACCGTCAGCGTGATCGTGATCGGATCGCCCACCGCCACCTCGGTCGGCTGGGCGGTGACGGCGATGTCGAAGCGGCCCACCGCGCCGGCGTAGAACGGCGGGCGGCCGGCTTCCGGCGGCGACTTCACCATCACTTGCGGCAACTCGGCCGCGGCGATCACCGGCCGCGCATCGGCGATCCGCAGTTGGTCGCGCGAGAAGAAGTCCCGGCTGCGCTCGAGGCGCGTGGGGTAGGTGATGTACACCGCCACGGGCTCGATCGCCAAGGGACCGGCCTGTTGCGGCCAGAGCGTCGCGCCGATCTCATAAACGTAATAAACCGACTCGATCCCGGCGTCGTCCGGGCGTCGCACCGTCCGGGCGTCGGGCCCGCGCCGCAACGGCCCGCTCGTCTCGCGAATCGCCTCGACGAATTCTCCCCAGGTGCTGCGGTTCGTCTCCACCAGGGACCAGGTGTCGCCGGCCCGAAGCTCAACGTCGAACTGGTCGTCCTCGTACCGCTTGATCCAGATGCGCAGCGTGAGGTTGACCGGCTCACCGAGATAGACCGCATCCTTCTCCGCCTGGACGTCGACGTACAGCAGATCGCCGGCCTCGGGTTTCGAGGCGGTGATCGTGATCGGATTGCCGGCGAACGTCCGCCCGTCCACCGTCACCTCGATGGGCGGCAATGTGTACTGGCCGGGCTGCGTCGCCACCAGCGAGTAGCGCAGCGTGAGCGATTTGCTCTGCGTGACCCGGCCGTTGATGCTGCTGTAGCTGGACTGCGTGCTCTGGGAGGGCGGCCCGAGCACGGTCAGGCCCGGCAGTTGGGGAATCGACGGCAGATCGGCCTCATCGAAAGCCTCGTAGTTGCGGATCACGATGGTCAGGGAGAACGGTATCCCGGCGTAGACCTCGCGCGATGACAGCTCGACGCTGACCTCGGCGGCCGACGATCCGGCGGCACACCAGAGGAGGGCCAGGAGAATCATCGCCAGGCTGCGCGGCTTCCGTTGATGTGAAGCAACCCTCTTCATCACCAGTCCTTCTCCACGGGCGGACGGCGGCTCCGCTGACGCTGCGCCAGCTCTTCCAGGCGACCGCGTTCCTTGTCACGCACGCTCTGGAGCAGGCGCTCGGCTTCCTCGCGGGTCATGGTCCTGCGTTGCGCCGAGCCCTCGCGTTCGTCTTCTTGGGCCTGCTCCTGCGCGGCCTGGGCCTCTTGCTGAGCCTGCTCCTGCTCTTGCCCGGCCTGCTCCTGCTGCCCCGGTTGCTGCTGATCCCCTCCCTGTTGTTGCTGTTGCTGTTGCTGATCCTGCCCCTGTTGCTGCTGATCCTGATCCCGGCCCTGCTGTTGCTGCTGCTGGTCCTGATCCTGCGGCTGGGAGGAATCGCCCTGCTGCTGCTGCTGTTGCTGCTGCTGTTGCTGCTGCTTGAGGTCCTCGAGCCGCTTGAGCCGCCGATAGGTCAGCTCGGCATTCGCCCTCGCATCAGGATCCTGCGGTTCGGCGTCGAGGGCCTGGCGATAGTGACCCAGCGCTTCCCGCAGCTCTTCCATCGCGTGGTCGAGCTGGCCGGCGGGATCCGCCGCGGTCTCCGGCTCGCCGGGTTGAAGGCTGCGCGCGTAGCCCGTGGTCCCGAGGTTATACGCCGACCGGGAGCGCAGAGGCAGGTCCTCGGCCAGCGCCAAGGCCTGACCGAAGAATTCGGCGGCGCGATCGAAATCGCCGTTGCGATACGCCGCCACACCCATGTTGTACGGAATCTGGGGCGCCTCGGGCATGAGTTGGCGAAGCTGCTCGTAGCGCTCGATGGCCTGGCCGTACTGCCCGTCGGCCACCGCCCGGTCGGCCGCCTCCAGCAGCGCCGACGGCGCAGGATGTTCGCCGGCCTCCTGGGCGCGGACCGGCCAAGCGAGCATGGTTACCGCCGCCGCCACGCACCACGCTGTTGCCTGCCTCATCATGCGGGCACCTCCTCCCGGCGCTTCCGATTTCGGATCGGCCTGCGGTCGCTCATGAATGATTCCGCCAGGAGGAGGGCGAGGGCCAGTCCGGCGAACCACTGGTATCGCGCATGATGGCGCTTCACGTAGGTGGATTCGAACTCGCGCTTGGCCACCGGTTCGATACGCTCCTCGTAGACGCGGCCCATATCCACCGCGCCGGTCCCCACGGGCACATAGGCGCCGCCGGTGGCCAGCGCCACCTCGCGGAGAATGCCGGGGTTCATTCTCGACCAGACCTCCTGATCTTCGTACGTAACGTAGATGCGCTGGCCGTCGACCTCCATGGGGATCCGCGCGCCCTCGCCGCTGTCGCCGATGCCGATCGTGTAGATGGGAATCGACTTCTGTTCGGCGATGTGCTGGCCCGCCTGGAGCGGGTAGCTGCCGTGGTCCTCGCCGTCGCTGAAGACGACGATGGCCTTGTAGTCGGGGAGGTCATCGGTGAAGGAATCAGCGGCGAGTCTCAGGGCATCGCCGAGGAGCGATCCGCCGCGCGGGGTGCTCTCAACCGTAAGCGTGTCCAGCGAGAGCAGGAAGGCGCCGTAATCAACCGTCAGCGGGCAGCGCAGCGCCGCGGCGCCCGCGAACGTCACGAGCCCGATGCGATCGCCGCCCAGTTGCCCGGCGAGATCCGCGATGTATTGACGACAACGCTCGAAGCGATTGGGCCGCACATCTTCGGCGAGCATGGAACGCGACATGTCGAGCACGACGATGATGTCGATCCCCCGCTGCTGGACGGTCTGGTAGCTCACCCCCCAGCGCGGGTCGATGGCGGCGGCGACGAGCATCACCGCCGCCGAGAGCATGAGCAGAATGCGCACGTACGGCCGGACCCGGCTCGCCTCGGGCATGAGATGGCCATGCAGCGGCGTGTCCGCAAACCGATCCAGCGCGCGCCGCTTGAGCTGAATGCCCGCAATCATCACCGTCAGCAGGATGAGCACGGCCCACAGCCAGTGAAGCGACTCGAGATGTTGGAAACGAAACTCCATTGCCATCGTCCATCAGCGGTAATGCGATACGTCACGGCAGCGTGCGGAATCGCGTGTTCGCCAGGATGATCTCCACCATGAGCAGGATGAGAACGACCGTCATCAGCGGTGGAACGGGCACCCCGGCAATCCGCACGGATTCGAGTGAGATTTCCTTGTATTCGGTGTAGCGGCGCTGCTCGATTTCCGTCCGCTCCAGTTCGTCGATCTGGGCGTAAATCTCCTGAAGGGATTCGCTGTCCGTGGCCCGAAAGTAACGGCCGCCGGTGATGTCGGCGATGCGCCGCAAGGTCTCCTCGTCGATGCTTACGCGCACGCGGTCCATGACCTGGCGGCCGGTGAACGGATCCGTCACCATGATGGGTGCGAAGGCGGCGTCCGTGCCCGCCCCGATGGTGTAGATCTTA
>Ga0272441_10011870_pt1 | contig 12845 bp, 9 predicted proteins | sample SSMProp6N_FD_193582 | JGI IMG/M metagenome (GOLD analysis project Ga0272441, IMG submission 193582) | Marine sediment archaeal communities from Little Sippewissett salt marsh, Falmouth, MA, United States - SSM-Prop-6N | ecosystem: Environmental > Aquatic > Marine > Wetlands > Sediment ...
AATTACGTTATTTAAAAAAAATATTCTTAAACGTCTAAAAGATCGAGAAAGACAAGCCACTACGCGCGACAGCACGCGGATTGCCAGAAGGATTATTAGCGATATATCCAGAGACCGTGTGTCCGTTTCTCCTGCGCAAGAAAAGTTGATGTTTTCTTCCATGCTTGAATCCGTTTCGCTGGCGGAAGTGCACCGAGCGTTTATGGATTCCTGGCCAGCCCATCAACGCTTGATCCTGATTACCGGCAATGCAAAAATTGGGAACGCCTCGCCACCACCCCCTGAAAAATTGATTGCGGATGTATACGAAACTGCTGCTTCACAAAAAGTATCGCCACCTGTAGCGAAAAGCAATGCCGTTTTCCCATATCTGGAAAAACCGAAAAAAAAAGGCAAGATTGTCTCCCAAGTTTTTATCGAAGAGCTAAATATTTCGCGCTTACAGCTCGAGAATGGAATTTGGATCCACCTCAAACCAACGGAATTTAAAAAAAATGAGGTTTTGGCAACGCTTTCCTTCGGCCATGGTAAAGCCTCGGAGCCGAAAGAACGGCCGGGCCTATCTCTCTTAGCGGAAGCCACCATCGAAGAAAGCGGATTGGGCGCACTGGATTCGGAAGAATTGAAACGCGCTACGGCAGGGAAAAGCACCTATGTGGAGTTTAGAATTTCTGAGTCTGATTTTCAGTTTTTTGCTGGCACCGTGACTGATGAGCTGGAACTTCTCTTCCAACTGCTCTTTGCCCATATTGTAGATCCAGGGCTTCGCGATGTGGCTCTGGACCTCGCAAAGGAGCGACAGAGGCAGGACTTCACTGCTTTGTCGAAATCAATTGACGGTGCGATGCAACTTGCGGGATTGCGCTTTTTGGCGGGCGGTGACTCCCGATTCGGTGTGCCTTCTTTCGGTCAGATGAAGCGTGTTGGGATCGATGATATCAACAACTGGGTCGTGTCGCAATTGGAGCGTGCACCGTTGGAACTTTCCATCGTTGGTGATTTCGACAAAGAGCGTGTAATTGAACTCTCAAGGATCTATTTGGGGGCGTTGAATGAGCGTATGCGCTTGGGTGAGAATCCCAGGAACGACAGGCCCACCTTTCCGGCCGGAACGGTCAAACGCATCGATGTGGCCACACAGATCCCCAAAGGCTTGGTGGTTGCCGCATGGCAGACCGACGACTTTTGGGACATTCACCGAACTCGTCGGCTTTCCGTTCTTTCGGACGTTTTTTCTGAGCGTCTTCGACAGCAGATACGGGAGAAACTGGGTGCATCCTACTCACCGTTTGCCTTTAACCGGGCCAGCAGGGCCTATACGGGATATGGTGTTTTCCAGGCCTACGTGAGCGTGTCTCCCGATCAAACGGATGCGGTACTCTCTGAAGTCAGAGGCATCGCCGCCGATTTGGCGCGAAATGGCGTTTCGGATGATGAATTGAAAAGGTCCCTTGACCCGATTCTCAATTCCATCAAAACAATGAGACAGACCAACGGTTACTGGTTGAACAGCGTTATGGCGGGGGCCTCGCGGCATCCGCAGAAATTGGATTGGGCCAGGGATTTTCTCGAAGACTACGCTGCGATCACGGCAAGAGAATTGAGTGCGCTGTCAGCCAGTTATCTCATTGATGAGCGAGCCGCAGCAATCATCATTGAACCTGTTAACTGATGGCAAACCGTAGGGTTGGCCCTGAAACCCTTTTTGGGCTGCAGGTGCAGCTCCCGGATATTGTCTCCATGAAATTTCCTTGGCTTCAAATGGGTCGCTGCTTCTATGATGTTTCTCCTTCTTTCTCCACCTTTTCAAGAAGCATTTCAGGCTGGGTGACCAAACTGTCGAATTGCCATTTTTTAATCGTGAAGAGCCAGGACCGAACGTCTTCATCGATCTGCTGGGCGGTTTTGAATTCCGATGCCTGCTCAGAACCATCATCCTCGATCTGTTTTACGGTATTATCTTCATCAGGAGGGGGCCCTTTGCCCTCCACGTCCGCTTTTGCCGTTGGCGTAGGTTCGACTTGGCGGGCTGCAAGTCGAACCGTGTATTTTTCTTCGTCGACGGCGGTGGGGAATACAGAAATTTCCCTGCCATCGTAAAGGCGATAGACCAAACGGGTTCTATCCGTATCCTCAACCTGTTGAGCTGTGCTGACAGCCGTGACGTCATCCAGGGTCAGAGGTGCGAGCGCATCGAAAAGCTGATCGATTTTTGAGGTATTGACGGTGCGTCCCTCTGGAACGGGGGTCAACTGTGCAGTTTCACCCTTCTCAGGCCGTGACAGGGAGAAAACGGGTGTGTCGATGTTTCCCGCGTAGCAGGTTACCGAATATATCTCGTCTGCCTTGACGTTTAGCACTTCTTTTTTCAGCCACTGGGAGGGAGATGTTTTCAGAAAAGGGAAGCCGGCATCGACCAGAAAAACCTCTTCCCTGTCGCCCATTTTCACATATTGTCCACCTTCCGCACCGGATTCGGTCTTTCGGGTTTCGCCAATGATGACATCGGCTATCACTTTTCCTGAAGTATCCGATAGCGTAATCTGTCTCCCTTTTCCTTCCGCATCCGTTGCGTGCGGAGAGGATAGTGAGAGCCTAACGATGCTCTCCTTGGATCCGGTGAAGGTCCTGCCGATTTTCAGTTTAGAAAGTTTGACGACGAGATTCCTGAGTTCATTAAAATCTGCTGGATAGTTATTCCGCTCCTGCACCGACCAGAGCGTCTCGCCTTTTACCATTGTGACCTGACTGTCCGAATCGATTATCGTTATTTGGGTCACGTCGTTGACGGGGAGGTCGGCCAACAATTTTTTCCCCATCAGGTTTTCACTTTTTTGTCCGTCCCCACCAAAAGGTAAAAAGGAAATTGCTGCCAACAGCCCTGCTGCAACCAGCAGCAATACAAAAGTCTTGCCTTTCATCGATTACGCCTTTCTTCTGCGAACCACCGCATAAATGATACCACCGATACCGATCAACAGCGGCACAAGGAAAATATTGGTAAATTTCACAGCAGTTCCCAATTGTTCAATCTCGGAGCGAAGGTTACGTCGAACAATTTTTAGTTCTTTGTTGATTTTGAGTTTTTCTTCCTGGAACCTCGCAATCTCTTTTTCCTGCTCTTCACTCAGGATGGCCTGCTGGGACCCATTTTTTTGCTGTTCGAGCATACGAAGTTTTTCGTTCGTGGCTTCCACTTGACGAACGAGGGCCTGCTCCCGGTCCAGCCATCGATCCTGTGCCTTTCGCTCCAGCTCCTGGACCCGCGTGAAAGGTCTTTCAAACGTTCCGCGGGACCGAATGGAGATCAAGGCCGGGTTTCCGGTAAGCATTTCACAGGAGTTCAGTGTGAAGTTGAGATTGTCATTGAAGATATTGTTTATCGTAAAACCCAGTAAATTTTGCTTGCTCACATAGTAACCGTCAAACAACAGATCGCTGTCCGCCACCACGACAATGACGGATTCTGATTTGCTTTCTTGTAAAAACGTATCTTTTTGATTGATCTTCTCAACAGCTTCTTCACCTTCGGTTGCGGATGCCTTGTCAGGCGGACCATCGGGAAATGCGGTTGCAAAGGTTCCGGAAATACGGACTGCCAGATTTCGCTTTGCCCCCGAAGGTTTGAAATCCTTCCGGAGCGATTGAACATCCATGTTGTGCATAAAGGCTTCTACCTGGGTGTTGTTGGCACTGGAATGAACCAGCACATCCACTTTGGCAGATGTATCCGGCAATGCTTCGATAGAGCCCACAACGGGAAATAACATGGATTCGAGATCCGCCGTGATTAGGTTCTCTGCGTTGAAAGCGTCTTTTTTTACAGAGAGCCACAACGGGTTGGTTTCGATGTCGTTGTTTTGGTTCCGCAGTTGGGTCGCATAGGAATAATCAACAATCGCTTTGGACGAATCCATGCGGATACCCCAAGCCTTGAACAGGTTCTCCGGAACCGATCCACCGGGCCCCATTCTGGGGTCGTCCATCAGGGAAAGCGGATCGGCAAAAACAAGCGCATTCCCACCTCCAAGGATATACTGGTCCACAGCAAAGGCGAGGGTGTCAGAGATGGTTTTTGGATGAAAAAGTAGTAAAAGATCCGTTTTGGGATCAATTTGATTCGCATCGGGTTGTACCTGGGTCAATTCATAGGTTTTTTTCAATTCCTGGATAAAAAACCAGGGGTCGGTGCCGCGGCGTGATGCACCCATTCCCATATTCATGGGCGCGCTACCAAAAACGGGCAGCCCGCTGATAACAGCGATGGTCAGTCGATCGGCGGTTTGTACCCGGGCGATGGTACGCGTGAGATCATATTCCAGCCGAGTTTCAGCGGTGGGATCGATAAACGGCAGGGACGCCTCCTGATCTGCGGCCAAGGCGACAAGTCCCAAATAAACATTCTCGCCCGTCGGAAGGCGAATGCTTTTCATCCCGTATGTAATGGCCCACTCTTCTTCTTCCGAATCGGGCTTGGGATCAAAAACCTGGACGGTGATTTTTCCACCGCCGTATTGTTCGTATTCAGAGAGAAAATCGAGGACCCGCTGGGCAAAGGTTTTGATATGAGAGGGTGTATTCACCACATGCTTGCTATAAAAGACCTTGATCGTCACATCCTGCTCGATTTCTGAAAGGATGGTTTTTGTTCCCGGTGAAAGCGAGTAAAGTCCGTCTTCTGTTGCGTCCCACCGGAGGGTGGTACGGGACATCAACAAGTTTACCAAAACAACGATGACGACAACCAGGACGGCACCGCCGACTGAGAATGCGGTTTTTCCAACTTTTCTTTTCCCACTGCTCATGGACTTTAGGCCTCCTTTACGCCGATTCCCGGTTTTGCAGTACAACACCATTGATAAACAGCATCACGAGCATTACCGACAGGTAATACAAGACATCCCTCAAATCTAAAACGCCCCTGGCCATGGATGAGAAATGGGTCAGAACACTGGTCGAAGATACCAGATCAACCAGCGCAACCGGGGCCCATCCGGATAAAACAGCGGTAACCGGGGCAAATCCGGCGAGGATCAGGTAGAGGCAGACCACGACCGCCAGAATAAAGCTGACCACCTGACTTCGGGTCAGTGCCGATGTCATGCTGCCTACGCTTAAAAATGTCCCGGCCATCAGAAATGAGCCGATATACCCACATGCAATGACGCCCAGATCAGGGTTGCCCAAATAGAGAACGCTGAGAACCATCGGAAAGGTCAGTGCCAGGGCCGTGCCGATAAAGAACCAAGCGGCCATCAATTTCCCCAGGACAACTTCCGTGATCGACACTGGTAGGGTCAGCAAAAGCTCGATGGTGCCCAGCCGACGCTCTTCGGCCCAGAGGCGCATAGCGATCGCAGGTACAAGAAACATGAAAAGCCAGGGGTGCCATTGAAAAAAGCCTTTGAGATCCGCTTGTCCAACCTCAAAGAAATTGCTGATGTAAAATGTAAAAAATCCGGACAGGAGCAGAAAGATGACGATAAAGACATAGGCAACAGGAGAGCCGAAATATCCTGCAATCTCCCGTTTCATGATGATTCGAATGTTTCTCAAAAAATCTCCGTTTTGCATGGCCACTCCGTTGGTGGGTCTATGGATGTTCAGTTCAAAGCAGAAAAAATCGGCAGCTCCTTTTCTTCAGGGATCAGGTCGCCTCTACGGTTTTTGTAATGTCACGAAATACGTCGTCCAGGCGGCCCTGTTCCACAAAAACAGAGGAGAAGGTTACGCCTTTTTGACCGGTTGCGGCGATGATCCGATCGACAACGGGGACCTCCGGGTTCTCAGGGAAAAATCGCAATGTCGCCCGTTTTTCGTCGCCATCGACTACGGAAACGTTCTTTACACCTTCAATATCCGTAAAAAGCGTATCCCAGGCTGATGCATTGTTGCCCTGAACGGTCATTACGACAGACCCGTGAAAAGCAGATCTACGCCGTAAACCATCTGGGGTATCGTCCGCGACAACCTTCCCATCTGAGATGATCATTGCTCTGCTGCACACGGCATCAACCTCATCGAGAATGTGGGTGGAAAAAATGATCGCCTTCGTGGCACTCATGTCGAGGATCATCTGCCGAACCTCATGTTTTTGATTGGGATCGAGTCCGTCCGTCGGTTCGTCCAGAATCAAGTATTCGGGATCGTGCAGTATGCTTTGGGCAAAACAGACGCGTTGCTTATAGCCCTTTGAAAGCGTGTTGATAGGTTGCTTTTTAACGTTCGTCAAGAAGCAACGCTCCAGGGTTTCGGAAACACGTTTTGTCTTTTTGTTTCCTGAAAATCCACGAATTTCGGCACAAAAGTCCAGGTAGCTGAAAACCTCCATGTCGGGGTAGACCGGTGCGTTTTCCGGCAGATAGCCGATTTTTTTCCGGGCAGCGATGGACTGTGCCTGGATATCACTGCCGCCAATGACAACGGTACCATCGGTCGGAGGGAAAAAGCCGGTAATCATTCGCATGGTGGTAGACTTTCCGGCACCGTTCGGTCCTAAAAAACCCAGAATTTCACCTTTTTTCGCGGTAAAAGAGATGTCGTCTACCGCCAGCTGTGTACCGAATCGTTTTGTCAGAGATTTTACTTCAATCATGGATTTTCAGTCTCCTTGCCCATATGGCCTGATGGGAATAAAACCAAACCGGTACATCCCATTTGCATCTTTTCCAGAATATTGAAGGTTGGATGCGAAAGGGTGCACAGGACGAATAGTATCGATTTAGATCCGGCCGGGCTGTGGCTTCCGTTATTGATCGCCCGGCCTGCAAAAGTATCGACATAATAATCTTCCAACTTCACATGTCAAGTCAGGTTCTTCGAGTATCTACCTGTCTGCATTTGCTTTGGTAGACGCGGAACAAGCCGATTTGGAGGCGGTGGAATCGAAGCATAAGGGACCGGCGAACCTGTCAATTTTCCATGATTTTCGAGGGTACTGCAGATCCAGTCAACGGCCTGTTTTAAAGGATTTTTTCTTGACAAAACGACCGACTGAAGATAGTAAGTCGCAAGCCTGCCCTCCTGAATTTTTATCCCGCGGGTGAGATTGCATCCTGTAGATCAAAATAGGTAGAGAGGCATTGGCCGCATTTCGATAAGCTTGTAATCGGTTTGCTGCGAACCAAGGGCCTGATACGGCTTAGGGACAAGGGGTATTGAGTTTAATTTGGTAATGGTTTCTAAATCGAGACCATCACACATCGGCTGACGGAGATTGCATGGGTACCTTAGATGACAAGGCGAAAGAGGTGATGGATGATAGCGCTGAACGGCCTGGAAGCGGCAAAGAGGTGGGTTCCGGCGGATTGATCATCCTGTTTTTCATCATCGGTTTTGCAGGAAGCATGATTTTGGGCTGGGTTGTTTTTCCCAAGCTACTCTATTCCCAGAAACAGCAACCGTTCAACTTCAGCCATGCGTTGCACATGGAAGAGGTCGATGAAGGGTGTCAAAGCTGTCATTATTTTAGAGAAGACGGCAGTTTTAACGGTATTCCCAAACTCGCCCAATGTACGGACTGCCATGAGGAAACCAATGGTGAATCCGAAGACGAGGCCCTCTTCGTCGAAGAGTACGTATGGAAAGAAAGAGAAGTCCCATGGCTCTCCTACTCCCGTCAACCCGACTGTGTTTTCTTTTCCCACGCCGCCCATGTAATTGGTGCTGAAATGGACTGTTCCACCTGCCATGGTGACCACGGCGAAACCGAAACACTACGTCCTTATGAATACAATCGGATTACGCAGTACAGCAGGGATATCTGGGGAAAAAATATCGCAGGTATCGCAAAAAATACGTGGGATTCGATGAAGATGGACGATTGTGCCCGGTGCCATAAGGAAGCGGGTGTGATGCACACATCAAGCGTTCAGACCGAGCGTGATGCCTGTTTTGTATGCCATAACTAGCGCCAGATAGGGGAAATACCATCCTGATTAGCGTCTACAGTTTCTGTTCTGTATATAAGGTGAGGGGATAATCGATGAAAGTTGACAGAAGAAGTTTTTTATCGTTCGTCATCGGCGGCGCAGCGGGTACGACCCTGTCGCCACTGCCGTGGAAACTGATGGATGACTCTTCCATCTGGTCCCAGATGTGGCCATGGAAACCGGTTCCTCCGGCCGGAGAGGTGGTCTACGAAGACAGCACCTGTCCGTTGTGTCCGGGAGGGTGTGGGATCACGGTGCGCAAAGTGGAGAACCGCGCAGTTAAGATAGAAGGAAAAGCAGGGCACCCAATCAACAATGGCGGGATTTGCCTGCTGGGCCTTTCCGGGCTTCAACTCCTATACGGTCCAACGCGGATCAAGTCCCCGATGAAGCGAGTGGGCGAGCGTGGGGAAGGAAAGTGGGAACGCATTTCCTGGCAAGAAGCGATGACACTGCTCAGCGAAAAGCTCGGTGAGATTCGCGACAAAGGAGAAGCCCACACCGTTGCCGCCATTTCAGGCACTGGATACGGAACTGTTACGGAACTGCTGAAACGGTTCATGACTGCCTACGGATCGCCCAACTTTTTCCGGTCGCCCTCAATGCAGGATACCGATGAATTTGCCCTCAACGCTATTTTCAGAAGTAAAGGAAGACTAGGATACGATCTGGAAAACGCCGATTATATTCTTAGTTTTGGCAGCGGAATCCTCGATGGATGGGGATCTCCTGTCCGAATGTTCAGGGCCAACAGTCTTTGGAAAGACAATCAGGTCCCTGTGATTCAAGTCGAACCTCGACTTTCCAACAGCGCAGGAAAGGCCTCCAAGTGGGTCGCCATCAACCCGGGAACGGAGGCGGATCTCGCACTGGGGATCGCAGCTCTTCTGATTTCCCAAAAAATGGCCAACAAAGGCAACATATCCGGGTTCAGGGCTTGGAAAAACGAACTTGTTCAGGCCTACAAACCGGAGACGGTGGCAGAAACCACCGGCGTTCCGGTTGAAACGATTTCGGAACTGGCACAAGGGTTCGGTACGGCAAAACGCCCCATTGCACTATATGGAAAGGGCAAGGGGGTCGGTACAGGAAGCCTGCGTGAAATCGCAGCCGTTACCGTACTCAACGCCCTGTCAGGGAATCTGAACAAAGAAGGGGGACTCTGGGCTGTTTCCCAACCGGACTTCATCAACTGGCCGAATGTGAATACGGATCAGATTGCAGACGCCGGGCTGAACCAGTCTCGTATTGACGGCGCCGGTGATGGACCCACTGCAGGTATTGAGAGCGTTCTTACACGGCTTCCGCAAAAAGTGTTGGAAGATGGACCTTACCCGATACAAGCGCTTCTTGTTGCCGGTGCGAATCCATGCCACGAGCTTCCAGATACCAAATCCGTCAAGCAGGCATTGGGCAAGATCCCGTTCATTGTGAGTTTTTCATCTTTCCACGATGAAACTGCCGACCAGGCCGACCTGCTTATGCCGGATCACGTCTATCTGGAAAAATTCGAAGACGTCACTGTCGGGGCCGGTCTTGTGAAAGAGGTTATTGGATTGTGCAGGCCCGTGGTGTCCGCACAATTCAACACCAAGCACTTGGGAGAGACCTTGATCGCTACGGCTAACATGATGGGTGACGCCATTGCCGGTGCATTTCCATGGGAGAACTATGAAAGTTGTTTGAAGGAGACGCTGGGAAACAAATGGGATTCGATGATCGAAAATGGTTACTGGGAAAACGGGGATGTTGATACTGCAGCCAAAAAGGTAAGACCGGCAGCTTTGGACGCACCGGTGGTCCAAGCCCAAGGCGATGTAAACAGTTTCCCGCTGCTGCTGGTGCCGTACGATACGATCCGAATTTCCAGTGGATATGTAGGCGACACGCCCTTCATGGTAAAAACCGTCAGCGACACGACCATCAAAGGTAAAGACGGATTTGTCGAGATCAATCCCCAAACCGCGGCGGCCAACGGGCTAACGGAAGGAACTCTGGCAACACTGGCCACACCCGTCGGCGAGGCAAGCGTACGGGTTCACCTTTTCGAGGGAATCAAGCCAGGCGTCATTGCGATGGCCAGGGGGTTGGGGCATACCGCCTATGACGGCTACCTGGCGGATAAAGGCGTTAATGTCAACGAGCTCATCGGCCCGGTCGAAGACCCGTCCTCTGGTCTTGATGCCGCTTGGGGAATCCGAGCCAAGCTGGATAAAGCCTAACCCATCTGACATGAGGTTCTGATGAAAGAACAGCAGCATGAAGTTCCAACGAAAGAAGCGCAGCACAAAGCTCCTGTGGAAGGCAAAGAACACGGTCGACCGGTCATGCGGTACGGAATGGCCATCGATCTCGACAAGTGTACGGGGTGTGGTGCCTGTATGGTTGCCTGCATGTCTGAAAACAACGTGCCTTTTAAGGAAGACGAGTCTGACAAGCTGAAAAGCATTACCTGGATCCGAGTATACAAGCTTACCAATGGCAAGCCCTATCCGGATACAGAAATTTGCTACCTTCCCAGACCTTGCCAGCACTGTGAAGGACACGGCGGCCACAGCCCGTGTGTGTCTGTGTGCCCGGCAACCGCCACGGATTATAGCCGAGAAACCGGAATCGTCAGCCAGATCTACACGCGTTGTTTCGGTTGTCGGTACTGCATGGCTGCCTGTCCGTACCATGCGAGATATTTTAACTGGTACGATCCGGTCTGGCCGGATGGCATGGAAAAATACCTCAGCCCGGACGTTTCGGCCCGCGTCAGGGGCGTTGTCGAAAAATGTAGCTTTTGTTATCACCGTTATCAATTGGCCAAAAACAAGGCCTACCTGAACGGTTTGCACAGAGTGCCTGAGGAAGACTACCAGACCGCTTGCACCCAGGCATGCCCTTCCGGCGCAATTGTTTTCGGCGATCTCAACAATCCCGAACACAAAGTTCACCAGATTGTACAGCCGGATCCCCACAACGGAAACAAATCGAAAAATCCAAAGGCATTCCGATTGCTGGAGCGGCTGGGAACCAATACGAAGGTTTACTATCTTTCGGATCGAGAATGGGTCCGAAGGTTAGGTGATAATTACCTCGCCCATGAAGAGACAGGCAAGGTGGCAAAAGCGCATCATTAAAATTTTTAAGGGCCAACGATTATATCGGACGGAACCCAACTAACGGTAACCGTAAAGATCAAGGAGCACACACCCTATGGATTCTGCTTTAATACCCAAAGGAGTCAAACGTTGCCCCATGTGGCAGTTCCTCTTGGGACTGGGCATCGTAGGCGTCGTTCTGGCCTGGGGCGTCTACGCGATGTTGTTGTGCTGGTTCAAAGGTTTGAATCAGACCAACATGAACGACTACTACGGATTCGCACTTTGGATCTGGGCGGACCTGGCCGTTATCGCCTTGGGCGGTGGCGCTTTTTTCAGCGGTCTGCTTAAGTACATCATCGGCAAGGACGAACTGAAATACATTATCAATTATGCCGTTCTCATTGGGTTTATCTGCTACAGCTCGGCGCTTCTGATTCTGGCTATCGATATCGGGCAACCACTTCGCGGATGGTTCATTTTCTGGCATGCCAATGTTCACTCCATGCTTACAGAGGTAGCCTTCTGCCTTTCTTGCTACTTCGCCGTGCTGACCATCGAGTACATCCCGCTGATTCTGGAAAACCGCCAGTTGGACAAAGTTCCGTTTTTTCATAACCTGAGCCACAACATGCACGAAGTCATGGCTGTTTTCGCAGCGACCGGCGCATTTCTATCCTTCTTCCATCAAGGCTCTTTGGGGGGTGTCGCCGGCGTACTTTTCGGTCGGCCCTTTGCCTTTCGTGAAGGCCTTCTCATCTGGCCGTGGACTTTTTTCCTTTTCACTTGGTCCGCTGCAGCATACGGCCCCTGTTTCACTCTTTTGATCACTTGGATAACGGAAAAGGTAACAAAAAAGAAACTGGTGAAAGACAACGTCATTGAACTCCTTGCAAAGATCTCAGGATGGATGATTTTTTCCTATATACTCGTAAAAATCGCTGACACGACTCGCTGGGCCTTTATGACGGCACCCGGACTGGGACAAACGGTGGCAGATTTTTATACGGGCAACGACCTATACGGGTATTGGATTCTCATTGCCGAAATCGTTCTGGGGGGCGTCGTTCCGGCGATCATCTTAATCAGTAATCCGCTACGCAAAAATCCAAAGTGGCGTGTCGCTGCTCTTTTTCTTGCCGTCATGGGGGTTTCACTCAATCGCTGGGTCATGGTCCTTCAGGTCATGGCCATTCCTGTGATGCCCTTTGACAATTGGGCCCTGTATATTCCGAGTTGGCAGGAGGTCGCCACCACGATACTGCCTGTTGCCTACGGTATCATTTTGATCATGATATCGTACCGCTATCTGCCAATTTTTCCGCAGGAAGCGGAGCTGAATCCAATTGAAGAAGAGTCTGTTGAGACTGTGGAAGCCGAATCAGAATCCTCGTCGGATCTTCAACCGGCCGAAGCCTAAACCTATAAGGAGGAGAAAACATGTTTCCTTTCAGTTTTGAATGGATTTGGGATGCCGGCCACATGGTATTTCACGGCGGTCTCTGGTATGCGCTCAATATCATCGGTTTGGGCATGACTTACTGCATCATCAAAGCCGTCATTGACAGCTCCAAAGGCAAGGGGGGGCACGGCCATTCGTAAATCCTGATTCTTCAAACAGAAAAATCTAAAACCCAAAGCGCTTTCGCGGTTCCTGCCATCCGCAAAAGCGCTTTCTTTTTTGACTTTACGCATAGAATCCGTTCTGTGGTAAGCAGAAGCCACTCTCATTGTAGTGCTGTTACCCTGCATGGACTTCTTGGTATTTCGGAGATGATGCTTATGGTTAAAACTCTATATCAATTTTTCTCGAAGTGTATGCACACGG
>Ga0272441_10011871_pt1 | contig 12844 bp, 12 predicted proteins | sample SSMProp6N_FD_193582 | JGI IMG/M metagenome (GOLD analysis project Ga0272441, IMG submission 193582) | Marine sediment archaeal communities from Little Sippewissett salt marsh, Falmouth, MA, United States - SSM-Prop-6N | ecosystem: Environmental > Aquatic > Marine > Wetlands > Sediment ...
TGCTGCTCCTACCCTGAATATCGACCTGGATAAGGACCATGTCCAAAAACAATTCGAATGGAACTTCGAGAAACCAAAACATTTTATTGTCAAGGGCAGGGTCAGATTTGAAGGAACTCCGAAAAATGCTTTCCTCGTCTGGAAAACCCCCGAGAAAGAATATGTTCTGGAAGATCTTTCCGGTTACTACGATATTATCGTGGACCTGGATGCAAGGGATATCACTTTCAAGGTCAACCTGGGTATAAAACCCTTCGAGAATGCCCTGAATATCCTTTTCCCCTCCAAAGGGGAATACCAGATCCTGCTGAGGTCGGACATTCCAATGGCTTCGACGGATCTGACCCTGAGGCTGGAGGGAGGAAAATATGGTCTTCTCGGAACAGATCAGAGAGGAAGAGATGTACTTTCCCTCTTTCTCACAGGTATAAGGGTATCCCTGATAATCGGGGTCAGCGCAACCCTTATCGCCTCCCTGATAGGTCTTTCTCTGGGAATGATAAGCGGATACATGGGAGGTATAACAGATGCTCTCATCATGAGAGGGGTGGATGTTCTTCTGTCCATACCTATCCTTCCCATTCTTATGGCCCTGGCTGCAATATGGGGTAAAGGACTCTGGCAACTGGTGCTCATACTGTCTCTCTTTTCCTGGATGGGTACTGCAAGGACGGTCAGGTCAATGACGCTCAGTCTTCGGGAATCATGCTACATAGAAGGATTGAAGGCCCTTGGAGCACGCTCTTCCTACATTATCTTCAGACATCTTCTTCCTGAAACACTGCCTCTGCTTCTGGCCAATATAGCACTCGGAGTACCGGGAGCCATCCTGGCAGAAGCGAGCATATCCTTCCTCGGACTTTCCGACCCCAGGGTCATATCCTGGGGAAGGATGCTGCACGAGGCCCATTCCTTCGGGGCTTTCAGCAACGGCGCCTGGTGGCTTCTCATACCTCCCGGTTTCGGAATAGCCCTGCTTTGTCTCATCTTCCTGGATATCGGTAAATATCTCGAAGAGCTTGTGGACCCCCGTTTAAGGGGAGGTGACAAAAGTTGATAGAGCTGGTGGACCTTAACGTGACATACCGGACAGATTCCAGAAATGTCCCTGCCGTCAGAAAGGCCAGCCTGAAAATACCCAAAGGTCGTATCATCGCGCTGGTGGGAGAATCCGGCAGTGGAAAAAGCACCCTTCTGATGGCAATAGCACGATTACTACCTCCCGGAACAGAGATGGAAGGCTCTATCAAGGTCGATCAGAGGGAACTGTCCCGAATGGGAGAGAAGGAACTATCGGAATATCGCTGGAAGAAGATCGCCCTGATACTCCAGGGCTCCATGAATTGCCTCACCCCTGTCCTCAGGATAGGTCAACAGATCGAGGAAGTCCTTGAATTCCATCTTGAACTCAAGGGAGCATCCCTAAGGAAAAGGTCAGGGGAACTCCTCCTGGAGTCAGGTCTGGACCCATCCTATGCCATGAGATTTCCCCACGAGATCTCGGGAGGGCAGAAACAGAGAGCAGCCATAGCCATGGCCCTCGCCTGTGATCCCCCTTTCCTTCTGGCAGATGAACCTACTACCGCCCTGGACGTTATAACCCAGAGCGAGATCATTTCCATGCTTGAAGGGACAGTCCGCTCAAGGAACATGGGAATGCTCCTGGTAACCCATGATATTGCCCTGGCTTCCTCAGTGGGAGATGAACTTGTAGTCATGAAAGAAGGCAGGATAGTGGAAAAGGGAGAACCCCGAGATATCATCAGTTCCCCCTCCCATCCTCATACATCTGAACTCATAGGGGCCCTTCAAAAGGTGGAGGGAGGAATGCCAGATGAATGATCCTTCCATGGCCATAAGGATCAAGGACCTGGGAATAACCTTCTCCTCCAGAAGAACAGGTTACGTGGATGCCCTTCGAGGAGTCTCCCTTGAACTGGAAAAGGGAGCCACCATTGCGCTTGTGGGTGAATCAGGAAGTGGAAAGACCACCCTGCTCAGGGCCATTCTGGGCCTGGTAAGACCGAACATGGGGAAGATCATCCTCCTGGGAAAAGATATGGAGGCACCTTCTCCACAGGAACTGGTGAGTCTGAGAAGGAAATGTGGATATATTCCCCAGGACCCCTACGGATGCCTTCCTCCCACTTTGAACGTTCTGCAGGCAGTGACAGAACCCTTTTTCATCGTTAACGGAAGGAAGGAACTCCATCAGGGGAAGGAAAAGGCCAAGATCCTCCTTAAGGAAGTGGGGCTGAACGACCGGACCCTCTGGAATTCCAGGGTCAGGACGAGCCTTTCAGGAGGGCAGAGACAGCGGGTCTCCATCGCCCGGGCTCTGGTACTGGATCCGATGATACTGATGGCGGATGAACCCACGAGCATGCAGGATGCTTCTACAAGGGGAGAGATCATCGGGATACTTAAAAGACATGTCCACAGAGGTATGGCACTGGTCTTCGTGACCCATGACCTGTTCCTTGCAAGGGCATCCGCGGAAAGGATAATGGTCCTCTACAAAGGGCTGCCATGTGAAGAAGGACCCTCCGGAAGGATCATAGACGATCCTCTGCACCCCTATACCAGGTCCCTTCTGGCCGCATCTCCCAGACTCGGGAAAAAGATCTCTTCAGGAATAACAGGAAAAACAACTGATCCCCCGGTTCCAGAGGGCTGCCCTTTCCAGCCTTTATGCCCCATAGCAACGGAGGAATGCAGGAAGGCCCCTTACCTGAGGCAGGTAAAGGGACGAAAAGTGGCCTGCTGGAAGATCCGGGAATAGGAAAAGGCCCGGGGAAAACCCGGGCCTTAAGAACTTGCCGGTAAAAGGTCAGGGATATCTTAACAGAGCTGCAATGGTTGACCCTCCCGGTATGGACTCCGGAGCCTTAACGAAGACATCCCCACCATTTATCAGGGTATAGTATGCAACCAGATCAAGAAGGTCCTGATCTCCGGGCATTTTAGCGTTATGGATCTCCAGGGAGAGGCTATCAGGATCGAAGACCCCCCATTTCTGAAGATCCCTGGCAACAAAAACAGACTGTACCTGACCTGAAGAAGAAGCAGGCAGGATCTTCAGGAGATCTGTTTCTGTGAGACCCGAACCTTCCTTTTCCAGGTACTGGTCCCTGATCCCGGAGTACTCCTTTTCGAAGACGGGCTCCATGATCCCCCATGAAAGATCGTGAAGTTCATGGGAGGAAAAACCGTCCGGATTTCCGGAGATCCCTTTTTCAAGGGTATGGAGATAGGAGGTAATACGGTTGAAAAGGACTATCTCTTCATCCACTGCGGCAAGGAGCAGAGGATCCTTCTGTCCCTTGAGCAGTTCGGAAAGCTTCTTATCCACGATCCTGAAATATTTTTCCAGGTCTTCCTGAAGCAGGTCATATCCGGCACCATGTCCGTGGCTGATACCTGACTTTCCACCTCTCCCAGGGGATGTTCCCGGGATCCTCTGAAGGGTCTTTTCCCTGGAATCATAATTCAGGGCATCCTTTATTCCATTCGGAAAACCCGCAGCTTCCACTTCAGTTAAAGCATACCTGGAACCCTTGAAAAAACGGACTTTTTTCCTGCTTAAAGCGAGAAGATAGTACTGACCAGATCCACTGAAAAGGTTCAAAAGGGGCTTCACATGAAATCGCTCAGAAACGTTGAGCATTTCCCTGGTTTCCTGGGGAAGCCAGAAATATTTCATGAAACCGGGTGCAAGGAACACAGCCAGAGAGGAAGTTGTTCCGTCCATAAAAGCCGCTGTGGTGACCAGATCCTTCAGGGGTTTGATCAATAGATGGATCCCTTTTTCCTCCATACCATAGGACAAAAGGGAAGATTCTGATTCCCTGATAGCATTTTTCAGACGTATCTGGAGCTGACGGGAAGGATCTGCTGCAGAAGGAGGAATGGAAAGATAAATGGAAACACAGGGCTTTTCCTTGGCATGAATTAGCGTGCGAATTTCTTCTCTCGGGAGAATGTTCATTCAATTCACCTCTTTTGAAGATATTCTCGAACTTATAGGAACGTGTAACCCTCCTTTAAATGTCGTATTATCTTGCTAAACTTTCTCTTGTTTAAATTATATCATTTACTTTTCAAATGAAAATGTCAGGAAGGAAGATCAAAGGATCGTCTTCCTCAGGGCCTGTTTAACCTGCTCAGAGGTCTCCAGCCCTGAAAGTAAAGCAACACTCCCCCAAGGAACCCTGTCATGCCTATGAGCTGAAGGGTTATCCCCAGGCCTGCTATATTTCCAAGATATCCAAGAACGACCGGGGACACGATAAAGCCAAGGTCCATGACGAAGAAGCTTGTGGAAATTCCCTTGGGCTTAAGTTCATCAGGAAAAATATCTGGCATCAGGGCAAGCATCACCGGGAAACCGAAACCCATTCCAATTCCATAAACAGCCCCCTCCATAAAGACCAGAAAATTTGTCTGAGCCATTACAAGAAAGACCATGACCACGCCCATCCAGGCAGTGGCGAAACCCATGATGATCTTCCTGTCCAGATGATCCATTATCCGGGAAGCTACGATCCTGAGTACCATGGCCATGCCTGCATTGGCAATAAAAAAGGAACTCGCCACCAGGCCCTGTGTATGGAGATAGGCCGGCATGAACTGAAGAGCTGCTGAATTTACAAAAGCAAAAAGAAAAACATTGATCTGGAGAACCCAGAAACCCTTTACCGAAAGAAGATCGGACCATTTACCCCATGAGGGCCTCTTCTTTCCCTTCTCGTCACAACTCCCGGCCTGATCTCTCGGGGATGGAAGCTGCCAGGATGATACCAGGCATAAAAGGGCCATCAGGGGTGCCAGAAGAACAAAGGGGACATACCCTCCTCCGGAAAGAAAGAAATCTCCAAGTGGAAAAACCGTTAACTGCGGAAGGGCATAGGCAGCACCTATCCATGCATAGGCACTACCCCTCTTTTCAAGGGGTATCATAAGGGCCTGGTAAGAGGACACTGCCACCATGGCCACGCTGAAGGATATTCCCATGAGCACCCTCGTGATGACGATCGCAGGAAAGCCCCTTATCCATACAAGGGGGACAGAGAAAAGGACCAGCAGAAAAGATGATACAAGAAGGGTCTTCCTCACCCCTGCCTTCTCGGAAAAGGAACCTCCAAGGGGACGGGCGATGGTGGAAGCGATATTGAAGGAACTCATGATCCATCCTATCCTGGAAAGCAGCACCCCCTGGGCCTGGAGGGCGGCGGGAAAAAGAAAGAAGACCGCCACAAAGGCCTGAACAAAGAAATTTACCAGGAGGACTGGAAACAGGGGATTCTTTTTCATTCAGCCAGGAATCCTGTAATGTTATCCTTCAGTCCGGGTCCTGACAAAACGTACAAAACCCCTGAGACTCGCAGTAAGGAAGAAATGTTCCTTATCCCTCACATCAGCATCAAAGAAGGAGTAACAGGAAAGGAAACTGTCGCTGGCCATCAGGACCTTAAGTGATCGGTCAATGATATCTTCATCATCAGAGTCGGGGTAGCTCATTATCATTCCTCTGACCACAGAGGACCAAAGCTCCATCTGTTCCAGATGTAGTTTCATAAGGGCAAGAGGATAACGGGAAAAACCGTAGTGGCTGTAACATATCAGATCAGCTTTCAGATCCAGCAGCCTTGAAAGGGACTCCCTTGCAATTTCCAGCTTGAAAATCGGCGGAGAGGCAGGACTCATATAGAGCACATCCGGTACCGCTTCTACAGGTGGTCTGAAATCCGTGGCCGGACTGTCCTTTGTCCATCTGTCCAGCATATGGGTGGAGAGTATCACACCCGCTGCTTCCCCGGGGAAAAGGATCCGCTGATCTCCCTGTTCATACAGGAATGACTGGTGGTGCAAAGCATGTCCGGGAGTATCGATTATCCTTAACCTTTCAGGCAATTCCGGTTCCTGAGCAAAATCTTCCTCGCTGATGGCAAGCATCTCACCGAAGGACAAGACCATATCTCCAAGGGTTGCAAGGCTTCCATGCCAAAGTCGGTCAGGATCAATAAGGTGTTTTTTTCCGTGATAAGGCACTATTATCCGGGCATGGGGATAGGTTTTCAACAGATGCCCTATTCCTCCCGCGTGATCAAGATGGATATGGGTCAGAAGGATATAGTCCAGATCTTCGATCTCCAGCTCAACAAGAGCTTTTTCCAGCTCCGGGTTCACCGAAGCAGGCCCAATATCAACAAGGAAAGTTTTCCCCAGCACCTTGTCCTTCAGGAGCCAGGAAGTGATCTGATGCTGAAAACCAGGAAGAGGAAGGGGCAGGTCTATCATGTAAAGCGCCATATCCTTATCGTTGATCACCTCAAGGATATGAGGATTCTCTATAGCTCTCGGTCCAGAAGTTTTCATCTAAAAGATTCTCCTTTTCTTCGGAACTCCATGCAGAGAATATAATAGCATCTTTCCCAGAATATGCCCGCCCGGGATAGTGCAGGAGAGCTGGAGAAAGACTCCTTAATCCTGCATTTCCCTGGCAGCCCTGAGATGCTTGCAATTCCCATTTTTCCTGAAGGCGGGACAGGTACAGACACCATGGGCCAGATCCACTGCATAGTCCTCTGTTCCATGGGCTATGTAAATCTGCCCGGTGATCTTCTCAAGCCTGGAAGGCTCAAAAGTGGTAAAGTGATCCTTTCTCTTCTGCCGGCTGTCAAGTTCCCTGTTGCAGAGACTGTCGGCATAGGAATTCTCTGCCCTTGGTATCCATTCAAATGAAAGGGAAAGACCTCTGGTCAATTCCCTGATCTCCTCAAGAAAAACCATAAGATGGGGTTTGTTAACCTTCCATGCACCCGAGACCTGGTTGATCACCAGCCTGCTGTCACCATGGATGACAACAGGTGACAATCTTCGCTTACAGATCTCCCTGAGCAGAATTATCAATCCTGTATATTCAGCTTCGTTATTAGTCCTTTCTCCCAGATACAGGGATTTTTCCCAGATCAGTTCATTCTTATCGTCAAATATAGCGCAGGCCGCACATGCAGGCCCGGGATTACCCCTGGAAGCTCCGTCAAAATAACCATAACATGTCAAATATTCCACCGCCCTCTTGTCTGAGAACCATAATTTTCGGAAAGAGCGTGCACCCGGTCGAAAATACAGTTAGGAACAGCTGGATAGCTGTTCCTCCCTATGATAACATCATAACCTAAGGTATGATTGATGTGTATCTGTGCAGGAGGGGGTATAAGAATTGAACAAGCATTGGCGCCTTGGAGTTTCTGTTTTACTGCTCTTAATATCTGCAATGCTCCTGGGATGTCCCGGGCCAGGTTATGCAGAAAACGGCAGCATCAGGATAAGGAAAGCGCTCTTCGTACAGGAAGCTGAAGGGTTCGGGATATACACAAAAGAAGAGGACAACCATTTCCTCAGTGGGAGCAGCACATGGGTGTATCTTGAACTGGAGAATTTTTCCAGACAGGTGTCTGATGAGGATTTTGAGATAGATCTTTTCGTAAGACTCGATGTCCTGGACGGGGAAGACAGGATCAAGGCCACCAGCGACAGGGTCTTCGCTCTGGGAAAAAACCTGAAAAGCCAGCAGCAGGATCTCTCTTTCAAGGTGGCGATGGATTTCTCCAAATGGAAATCCGGACCTTACAGGCTCAAGTTCACTGCCATCGATAACTCAAGGAATGAGACCCATTCTGTGGAGGTACCCCTGACGATCTATTGAGGATATCCTTTCGAATAACTTCCAGTGCTGATCTTCACCCTTTGTGGAGATCAGCTTTTTCATTGATGGTCCTGCATTTTCGATCCCTTTGCTGATACAATAAAATCAGTATTGGACACTGCTCTCCAAGAGACCCGGTTTTTTTTCAGATCCTGCAGAAAGAACAATGAGGTGTAGAAACTGAAAGAAATATTCAACAGATATATGGACAAAAAAGTCCTTGATCACCTTGGGAACCTGCCCTCATGTCTTATATCCTTTTCAGGGGGCCTTGACAGCTCTCTGGTGACGATGCTTGCCAGGGAATTTCTGGCAAAGGGATCAATCCTGGCAGTGACCTTTGATTCCTGGCTCAACCCGCCAGAGGAGATCGCTGAGGCCGTCAGATTCTGCAAAAAGCTGGAGATAGAACATATGATCAGGCCAGCACCTGAACTGGAGGAAAAGAAGGTCCTTAACAACGACCCTTCAAGATGTGGAGTATGCAAGGAATGCAGGATAAGAGACCTTATCCTGGTAGCACAAAGCCGAAATATACCGGTTATCCTTGACGGGACAAACGCGGACGACAGGAAGGACAGTACCAGACTTGGAAACCTGGTGCTGGAGAAATATTCTTCTTTTCTCTATTCTCCCCTTGCTGAAGGGGGTATGGGCAAAGGGGATATACTCTCCCTTGCAGCAGAGATAGATCTTCCATGGTCAGGACGTCCCTCAACTGCATGTCTTGCCACCAGGTTCCCCTGGAACTATGAGATCTGCGAGGAAGAGGCAAAGAAAATCAATGAAGCGGAAAAGGAGTTGTTGACCCTGGGTCTGAGCAAGATCAGGGTAAGGGTCTTTTCCAATATGGCTTCCATTGAAGTCCTGCCCTCGGAAATGGAGCTGGCTTTTCTTAAACGGGAAGAAATGATCACGGTACTCAGAGAAATGGGGTTCGAACGGATCAATCTTGATCTGGATGGCTATCGCACAGGCCGAGGCTGGCTTAATCTGAATTCGGGCAAGACCCGGGGAGGAAATTCATGAAGATCCTTTATATAGATTGTTTCGCTGGAATAAGCGGGGATATGTTCCTTGGAGCCATGCTCGATCTTGGCCTTGACGAACTGACCTGGAGAAGGGAATTGAAAAAAATGGACCTCCCGGGTTATTCCATTGAAGTGCACAGGGACGAGAGAAACCATATTGCGGGAACCAGGGTATCCGTTCTGACAGAAGAACATCATCCCCACAGGGGAATACAGGAGATCCACCAGATCATTTCAGGAAGCTCCCTTTCTGAATTCGTAAAAACTTCCTCTCTCAAGGCTTTCAGAAAACTGGCAGAGGCAGAGGGGAAGGTACACAACAAGCCTCCGGAGGAGATACATTTTCACGAAGTCGGAGCCGTGGATTCCATAATCGATATTGTGGGAGCCTTCGTCCTGCTGGAAATGCTTGAGCCTGACAGGATCATGGCCTCCAGGGTCAATACGGGGTCTGGAATGGTCCAGTGCGCCCATGGGATGCTACCAGTACCCGCACCTGCTACACTCGAACTTCTCAATGGGATCCCGGTCTTCTCCTCATCCGATGGGGTGGAAAGGACAACTCCCACAGGCGCTCTGATTTTAGGAGCCATGGTTGATGAATTCTCCTCTCTCCCTGAGGCATATGTTGCAGGACATGGGTATGGTCTCGGGACAAGGGATACTCCATCCATACCCAATCTTCTAAGGGTAACCATCCTTGAGACCGGCCTTTCTGCAACTCCGATGCTTCCTGAAACTGAACAGGCGGTAATCGTGGAAACCAATATCGATGACATGAACCCCCAGCTCTACGATACCGTCATGGAATCTCTCCTTGCTCAGGGGGCCATGGATGCCTGGCTTACACCCATTACCATGAAGAAAGGCAGGCCTGCAATAAAGATAAGCTGTCTCTGCGCCCGGAAAGTACTTCATGATGTGATGAGCATTCTCCTGAAGGAGACCACCACTCTGGGCCTCAGACTGTATGAAGTGAGCAAATTCAGGCTTGAGCCAAGATTCAGGACCATGGAAACCCGCTTTGGGAAGATCCATATCAAGGAAGGCTGGTGGGGAGAAGAAAAGATAAAAGAAGCCCCCGAATACGAAGACCTGAAGAAAATATCCAGGGAGAAACAGATCCCCCTGGTCAAACTCTACGAGGAGATCCGCAAAGACCTTAAATAGTAACAGCACTCCAACCTGCCTTTATCTGAAAGATAATGCCTGGCAGGGAAGAACAGGAATAGGGGTCACCTAAGCCCAGAAAGGAGAAAGGATCAGATAATGCACGCTCAGGATACGATCCAGGAAGAGGTTAAGTCCACCGGGATACCTGATACCGCAACGGTTACTGTACTCAATTGGTTCGAGAGTTCCATTTTCAAAGAAGAAGTCCTTTCTAAAGGGACATACATGCTTTCGTCGCCGAAAAAATGGAAGCTCTTCCACGATTCGATCCATGAGTTCCTACTGGAGGAACTTAAAGCAGAAAGCCACAAGAAGAGGAGAGGCTTCCTGCACCGACAGCTGGAAGAACTGGAACCTGTATGTCTCGCCCTTGGACATATCCTCAGAGGACTGAACCTTTCCATCCTTTCCCGCTCTGAAAAGGACATGATCATCATGGAGCTTCTGGATGAGAAAATACTGAAGCTCTCCCAAATGGATGAGCTCCAAAGGGAATTCCTGGAACTTGGAAATTCCATCACTTCCCTTCCCTATCCCGTACTCCTGGACAACAATCTTTTCGAATACCTGGCAAGCGAACAGATCACAGACCCTGCAGAATCGGAAGAGGTCCTTTCATGGGTACTTGAATACCACGGCAACCTTGGAGGCAAAGCCATTCCTGCCAGGATCTCGCCCGCACGATTGCGCAAGATGCTCCGCTACTTTTCCGAAAAGAGCCTTTTCAGGGAAGAAACTGAAAAGCTCACCGAAGATTTTTCAGGACAGGACCTGGACCTTTTCCTGGAAAAGAAGGACCACTCCTTTGGTCTTGCCAACCTCCCGGACAGGGAAATAGAAAAGACCATGGAAAAGATGAACCGGGGAATCTCCGAACTTCTGGAGGAAGGAGAGATCTCTGAAGGAAAGTATATGAGTATTCCCGAATTCCCCTTCAGGTACCTCAGGAAAATACCAATAGTGGATGGATCATGGATAGATGCAGGAATAGCAGCCATTCTCGAGTGGTTCGGCATGCTTGAAGAGAAGGGCTATCGTATCATGACATCACCTGATGATCATGCCATGGCCTTTCCCGTGATCTACACAGAGGATCAGGAAGGTAATATCCTTGAAGAGAAAGACCCCCTGGCGATCGGGAAACTGTTGGAAGAACTGGAAAAACTGACCGTGGAAATTGAGGATTATCCATGGAAGAGCTGCATTATCAGGGGCAGAAAACATATCTTCCTTGATAAATATCTCTCCTGGGATAAAAAGCGATGGGATCTCCCCTATTCGATCAAAAAAGGGATTAAAACCAGAACCTGGAATGAATGGGTCAGGCTGACGGAATCCGAGGAGAAGAACTGCAGAATTTCTGAAATACCTGTCAGAAATATGCTGGCCATAGTTCCGGAAAGAGACATCTCTATCCAGGGTCAAACCCGTAATATCCCTGACCATATCCTGCGAAGGAACATCCTGCGCCTTCTGGGAAAGAGACAGTTCCCTGTATCTTATCCTGATATTCCAGGATCTGAAGATGAAGGGATATCTCTGCCAATGATGATAAATCTTACTGAAACGGCATCAAGGATCAGGGAAGACCTTGAAGACCTTTCCATTAGGGTCATCGCCGAAAAGATCGCCCTTGCCAGAATATCAAGAGATATCTTCTCCGGTCAGGCTATCCAGATACCCACTCTGAAGACACGGACCCGGCAACAGCTCAGCCAGGTCCACGCCCTGGTGGACAACTACAACCAGAAGATAGTGAAACTGCTCTGGGACACAGCTCCGGCAACTTTCAGGCCAAAAAATGAAGAGCCCCTGATCAAATGGGACCATTTATTTCCGAAAGGTATCGAGATAAGTCTGGAGTCAATGAAAGAGCAAGTTCAGCAACTCTCGGAAAAGCTGATCTCGAACTGGACCACACCACTGGCGGAACTGAATATCAGGAACCCCGAAAAAAAGACCGGTAATCAGGGAGGAGAGACCTCATGAAATGCATAGCTACCTTCGACGTGACCAGCATGGCCATCATGTTCGAAAGGGCCTGCAGAAAAGAGGGGCTCACAGTGAAGATAGTCCCCGTTCCAAGACACCTTTCTGCAAGCTGCGGCCTTGCCTGCAGCTACAAATGCGAGGACGAAAGCCGGATCAGGGAAATATGCGAGGCCCGGAATATTGATGTGGCAGAATACCACCAGTTCTGATCCCATCATGTCCATTCCCTTTACTGCAACTGAAGTTGTCCTGTAGAACTTTCATTCCGGAATGGAGGCCCTTCCTTTGAGAATGGAAACCCTGTTTTACTTTATGATAACCCTCAATGCTGGTCTGGAAATTTTCTTTTTTCTCAATGAAAGGATCTATGAAAAAAGAAACCTGCCCGATATCATTGCAGGACTTGAGAGTGCCGCACCCCCAGCTTATGACTGGTCAAAGGAATTGGCTTACAAGAAAGCCCATGGTCAGTTTTCTCTTCTGACCACCCTGCTGGAAAGCGTGGTGCTTATTTCTCTGTTCGCCACCAGCATTATTCCCTCCCTTTTCCGTCAGATCTCCGTGGCTGCGCCCAGCCTTTTCCTGGAGGGTATCTACTTTGGTGCTGCAGCCACAACAGCCCTTGCTGTTTTCAGATTCCCCCTGTCCTGGTATGTAACTTTCGTGATCGAGGAACGTTTCGGTTTTAACAGAAAGGATGGCAGGACTTTTCTGAAAGATCAGGGTATCTCCTTTTCCATTGGCCTGATACTTTCATCCCTAACCCTCGGAGTAGTTAATTTCCTTGTTTCCCTTCCATACGGTGTCCTTTTGATATTCCTTTTCCTGGCCCTTCTGGGCATTACAGTGTCTTTTCTTTTTCCGCTGGTCATTCTGCCTCTTTTCTACAGGATCACCCCTATAGAGGAAGGCCCTCTGAAAGCTGGGATCCATGAAC
>Ga0272441_10011872_pt1 | contig 12844 bp, 11 predicted proteins | sample SSMProp6N_FD_193582 | JGI IMG/M metagenome (GOLD analysis project Ga0272441, IMG submission 193582) | Marine sediment archaeal communities from Little Sippewissett salt marsh, Falmouth, MA, United States - SSM-Prop-6N | ecosystem: Environmental > Aquatic > Marine > Wetlands > Sediment ...
CGGAACATCTTCTTCGTGCCGTCCTGGAAGGAGCGGAGCTTGCCGTCGCGGATGAACGTCGCCAGCGCGTCGGTCTCGACGCCCAGGATCTCCGCCGCCTCTTCCTCGGTGTAGTACATCTTCTTGGCCATGCGCCGCTGCCTCCCGGTGGGCCTTGTCGGCCTCGCCTGGTCTGTTAGTCTGTCCCGCCGAGCCGCTTGTGCTGCTGCACGAGCTTCTGGATCTCTCGCGGGGAAGGCTCGGTGTTGTATTCGTCCAACTGCACGTCGAACTCGAACGTGCGAACCGCCAACAGCCGCAGCTTCCGCTGGCTGCTGAGGTACTGGTACACGCTGAGGGTCCCGTTCTTCAGGTCCACCAGGTAGACGCCGTGGCTCTGATCGGTCACTTTGCCCGCCACGGCGATCACGTGCTGGGCCCGGCCGGTCGAAACCTGCGCGACGGCCGCGGACGTCCCCACGCCCACCTCCAAGATCAGGCAGGTGGCGATCACGCTGAGCAGAATGACGATCAGCCATTTGGCCGCGCCCGCGCTGGAAATGCTATGTCGTTGCAGGCCCATCGGTTGCCTTTCGCCCCCGGCCCGACGCCGCCGGGGGTATCCGCGGTGAGATTATAGAACCGCCCCGCCCCCTTGCAAGCGGTTTTTCCCGCGCCCCGGCAATCGCCCCGCGCCCCGGCGCGCGCGGCTACCCGCCGGTCGCTCGAATGTCGTGGCAGTACAGCCGGTTGCTGTAGCGCAGATACAGCCGCCCGCCGCAAACCACCGGGTGCGCCCAGCTTGGGCCCTGCCCCACGTCGGGCAGCTCGAAGCGGCTGACGATCTCCAACGCGCGCGGGCTCGGGCGCACGAGCGCCACGCCCCGGCGGTGGTTCATCACGTAGAGCAGACCCTCGGCGTAGGTCAGCGAGCCCCGGCCGATCAGGTCGGTCGTCAGCGTTCGTCGGCCGGCTGCGAGCTCCAGGCAGGCCCACGCCCCGCCCCGGCTGCGCATGCAGTCGCCGTAGAAGTGCCCCCCCAGCAGGACCACCCCGCCGTGATGGTCGTCCATCTCCCGCGTTCGCCACGCCTCCTCCACGCCGACCTTGCCGCCCTCGGACTTCAACTTCAGCAGGAGCGAGCCGCTCGTCCGCGTGGAGAAGAACAACCGCCCGTCGTGGTAGATGCCCGTGCCGATGTTCTCGTCGAACTTCGCGATGTGCCTCACCTGCCACAGCAGCTTGCCCGTCCGTGCGTCCACGCCGACGGCGGACCGGGCCAGCAGCGTCGCGATCTGCCGGACCCCGGCGTACTCGAAGACGATCGGCGAGGCGTAGCCCGGCCCCTGCGTCGTCTCGCGGCAGACCCAGACCGTCTTGCCCGTCGCCTTGTCCAGCGCCGCCAGCCCGGCGTTCGGCCCGCCGGGCGTGCAGACGACGTGGTTGCCGTCGATCAGCAGCGATTCCGACAAGCCCCAACGGATGTTGCGCCCCCCGAACTGCCGCAGAATGTTCAGCGACCAGATCTCCTTGCCCGACGCCGCGTCGAGGCAGATCACGTCGCCGTCGGCGTTCTCGTGGTACAGGCGCCCGCTGTCGATCGTCGGCGTGCTGCGCGCCCCGGGGTGGTCGTGCCGGCAGGCCGGGCCGTTCCGCACGCGCCACTTCGTCGCCCCGTCCAGCCCCAGCGCGGTGATGACCGTCGCGTTGCGGACGTTGCCCGTGACGTACACCCGCCCGGCGGCCACCGCGACGGTCGAGAAACCCTCGCCGATGCCCTCCGCCATCCAGAGCCGTTTCGGGCCGCCTTCCGGCCAGCGTTTCAGCAGGCCGGTCTCCGTCGACTTGTTATCCCGGTTCGGCCCGTTGAACTGCGGCCAGTCCGCCCCCGCCCGAGCCCGGCGGACGCCGGAGGGCAAGGCGAGGGAGGCTGCAAGAACAGCGACGCGCAGGCTCGACGGTGGCGTCCGCATACCGCACGCTCCTTTCGTATCAAATCGATAGGATTTATGCCCAGCCCGCGTTCCTCTTCGAACGCGGGCACGACACGGGGGGGGTTACCGGATCGGCTCGATGTAGACGTTGCGGAACTCGACCGGGCCGCCTTCGGACTGGAGGCTGATCGGGCCGCTGGAGGGGTCGGCGCCGGAGGCCTGGTTGACCTCCTTGCCGTTGACGACCACCTTGACCGTCCCGCCGTCGCACGTGATGTCGTAGGTGTTCCACTCGCCCGCGGGCTTCTCGGCCGACGCACCCGGGCGCTTGACGACCGCGATGCCCTTGCCGCCGACCTTCTTTCCCCCGGCCTCGACGCTCGCGCCGCCCAGCAGGACGATGTCCCCCGCGCTCTCGTGCTTGAGTTGGGCCTCGATGCACCTCGGCAGGGCCACGTCGATGCCCGTCCGGTGCAGCAGCACGCCGCTGTTGGCGGGCTTCTCCGGCCAGCGCCACTCGACGTGCAGGCGGTAGTTGGCGTAATGCTCTTCGGTGCGGATGTAGCCGATCATCTTGCCCTCGCACCGCATCGTGCCGTCGACGACGCTCCAGTTCGTCTCGGCGCCGAACTTCTTGGTCTTGGGATCCCGCTTGTCCTGGTGGAGGAACGGCACCCAGCCGGTCAGGTCCTTGCCGTTGAACAGCACGGTCTTCTTCGTCGGCGTGACGGGCCAGGGCTTGTTCTTCTCGCCGGCCGGCTCGAGGTAGATGTTGCGGAACTCGATCGGGGCGCCCTCGGACTGCAGGCAGATCTTCCCCGCCGTCAGGGCGCAGTCGCTGGCCTCGTTCATCAGCTTGCCGTTGACGTACGGCCGGACCGTCCCGCCCACGCACCAGACCTCGTAGACGTTCCACTCGCCGGGTTTCTTCTCGACCGACGGCTCGTACTTGCGGACGCGCCGCCCGCCGACGCGGTGGCCGCCGATCTTGTGCTCGTTGAACTCGACCCCGCCGATCTCGAAGTAGTCCCCCTGGTTGCGGTACATGCCCTGGCATTCGAGGCTCTTGGGCCAGACGTTGTCCTTGCCCACCATGTGCACGAGGATGCCGTTGTTGCCCGTCCGCCCCGCCCAGCGGTACTCCACGTGCAGCTTGTAGTTCCTGTAGGCCTTCGCGGTGCGGATGTACCCGGCCGGGCGGCCCGTGCAGTGCAGCACGCCGCCTTCCTTGATCTTCCAGGTCTCGTCGACGTCCCCCTTGCCGCGCAGGTGACGGACCAGGCCGTCGAACGTCTTGCCGTCGAACAGGACGATCTTCTCGGTCGGCTCGACGACGGGCTCGGCGTCCGCGGCGAGGGCCCGTGAGGCGGGGACGAACAGGCAGCAGACGGCCAGGGCGGTCAGTACGGTGCGGCTCATTCCGGTCTCCTTCGCGTCAAGGACAGGGGAGGGTTCGACTACGTCCATGCAGGATATCCAACCCCACCAAGGACGGAAAGGGGACGGGCTGGTTTTCCGCGCCGGGCCCGCGGACGTTGACACTCCTCGCCCGCCCACCTACCATCGGCGAGAAGGAGAACTCCATGGCCCGGAAGGCACGCAAGAAGACTCCCTCGGGGTCCGGCAAGTCGTGGCAGGGGCGGCTGACCGCCGACGCCGATGCCGCGACGGCCGAGCTCGTCGCGTCTCTCGACATCGACACGGCCCTGTGGCGGTACGACGTCGCCGGCTCGGTCGCCCACGCGCAGATGCTCCGCGAGGTCGGCATCCTGACGAAGGCGGAGTTCGGCAAGATCCGGCGCGGGCTGCTGTCGATCGCCGACGACATCGAGGCCGACCGGCTCGACATGCCCGTCGAACTGGAAGACATTCACATGGTCATCGAGAAGGCCCTGATCGACCGCATCGGCGACCCGGGCGCGAAGCTCCACACCGGGCGCAGCCGCAACGACCAGGTCGCCCTGGACCTGCGCCTGTGGGCCCGCGACGCGGCCGACAACCTCACCGACGGCGTCGCCGCCCTTCAGCGGGCGCTGGTGGGCCTGGCCGCCCGCCAGGGCCGGGTCGTCATGCCGGCCTACACGCACCTCCAGCGGGCCCAGCCGATCCTCGCCGGGCACGCCCTCTGCGCCTACGCCGAGATGCTCCAGCGCGACGCCGACCGCCTCGCCGACGCCCGCGTGCGGATCAACGTCTGCCCGCTCGGCTGCGGGGCCGTCGCGGGAACGAGCCTTCCGCTGGACCGCGCCCGGACCGCCGAGCTGCTGGGCTTTGCCAAGATCGCCCGCAACAGCATCGACGCCACCAGCGACCGGGACTTCCTCGCCGAGCTGTGCTTCTGCTGCGCGATGCTCGGCGTGCACCTCTCGCGGTGGGCGGAGGACTGGGTCGTCTACGCCTCCACGGAGTTCGGCCTGATCGAGCTGCACGACGCCTACTGCACCTCCTCCAGCATGATGCCCCAGAAGAAGAACCCCGACACGCTCGAGCTGATCCGCGGCAAGGCGGCGGGGGCCATCGCCCAGCTCGTCGGCATGCTCACGCTGCTCAAGGGCCTGCCGCTGGCCTACAACCGCGACCTCCAGGACGACAAGCGGTTCGCCCTCTCGGCCGTGGGAACGATGCGGCAGGCCCTGCCCGTCGCCGCGGGCATCGCCGAGACCACGCGGTTTCGCGAGGACCACATCGCCGCGGGCATCGACGCCGGCTACCTCGACGCCACGGCCCTGGCCGAGTACCTGGTGGGCAAGGGCGTCCCGTTCCGGCGGGCGCATCACGTCGTCGGCCGACTGGTCGCCCGCGCCGAGGCCGCGGGCCTGCCGCTGGCGGCCCTGCCGACCGAGACGCTGCGCGAGGCCTCGGAGAAGATCGGCGAGGACGTCCACAAGCACCTCGGCGCGGCCAACGTGGTCCGGCGCTACGCCCCCGACGGCGCCGCGGGAACCAAGCAGCTCCGCAAGCAGCTCGCCTTCTGGCGGCGGAAGCTGGGGTGAGAATGCGCGAATCCGAACTGATCGAGTGGATCCGCTCCCAGAGCGACTTCGACCCCGCGGCCGTGCCCGTCGGGCCCGGGGACGACATGGCCGTGCTCGTCTGCGGGCGGCAGCGGGTGCTGGTGACCACGGACCAGGTGCTCGACGGGGTGCACTTCGTCCTCGCCGAGCACGGGCCGCGCGCCGTGGGCTGGAAGGCGATGGCCAGGTGCCTGTCGGACGTGGCGGCGATGGCGGCGGAGTGCGTGGCCGCGGTGGCGACCGTCGCCCTGCCGCGGGGCTTCGCCCGAGCGGACGCCGAGGAGCTCTACCGGGGCATGCGGGCCGTGGGCGAGCCGGCGGGCTGTCCGTTGGTCGGCGGGGACGTGGGCAGTTGGCCCGGCCCGCTGTCGGTCTCGATGACCGCCCTCGCCCGCCCGGGCGGGATCGAACCGGTCCTGCGGAGCGGCGCGCGCGTCGGCGACGTGGTCTTCGTGACCGGCCGGCTGGGCGGGGCCTGGCGGACGGGACGGCACTTGGCGTTCACCCCGCGGATCGAGGCCGCCCGCGCGCTGGCGACGGCGACGGACCTCCACGCGATGATCGACCTGTCCGACGGCCTGTCCACCGACCTCGCCCACGTCTGCCGCGCCTCGGGGGTCGGCGCGGAGGTGATCGCCGAGGCCGTCCCCATTCACCCCGACGCCGGGCGGGCCGAGGACCCCCTGGCCGCCGCGCTGGGCGACGGCGAGGATTACGAGCTGCTGTTCACCGTCTCCCCCGAGGGCGCGGGGCGGCTGCTCTCCTGCGAGCCGGGCGGCGTGCCGCTGACGCGGATCGGCCGGATTGTCCAGGGCGACCAGCTCACGCTGCTTCGCGCGAACGGCCGGCGCGAGCCCCTCCGGCCAACCGGCTGGGAGCACCGGACGTGAGCGGACCCGAGGTCCACGAGACCCGCAGCGTTCGCGGGACGCTGGCGTGGGGGCGGGCGCTGGCCGAACGGCTCGGCCGCGGGGACTGCGTCGCGCTGTCGGGCGAGCTGGGCGCGGGCAAGACGGCCCTGGTGCGCGGGATCGCCGTCGGGCTGGGCCTGGGCGACGCCCGGCGGGTCTCCAGCCCGACGTACGTGCTGGTCCACGAATACGCCGCGGACCTGCCGATCTACCACCTGGACCTCTACCGCATGGCCGACCCGGCGGTCGAGCTGGCCGAGCTCGGTCTCGACGAGATGCTCGAAGACGGCGTGGTCCTGATCGAGTGGGCCGACCGCGCCGCCGGCGCCCTGCCCGTGCCGCGCTGGGAGATCGACATCGAGATGACCGGCGAGCGCCGCCGCCGCTTCCGGGCGCGGCGGGTCCCTGGAACGGCGTAGCGTGCCCGTCCGGCTGCCGGGCCCGAGAAAAAGACGCCCAAAGCGGGCGATTTACCCTTTTCCCCCTTGCCCCCTATCCCGCGGATGGTACGATCCGGCCTGAAACCTGCGACGATGCCGGGACGGCGCGACGGCCGGCCGGCGATGCGGAGCACTCCCTCAAGACTGGAGGCGCCGAGATGTCGGTTCAGGTCACCGAGTTGTTCTTCCTGGAGCACTTGGCCAAGCGCTTCAGCCTCCCCGTTCCCGAGCACGTCAGCGCCGACGTTCCGCGCGCGCAGATCCGCCGCGCCCTGGAGCGATGGGGCGGCCAGGGCGTGGTCAAGCCCGACGTGCTGGCCGGCAAACGCGGTAAGGCGGGGCTGGTCACCGTGGTCCGCGACGGGCCCGAGGCGACCCGGGCACTGCGGGCGGCATCGACGGCCAGCGTCGACGGCCAGGATGCACGCGCCGCCTACCTTCAGCAGTACGTCCCCGCCGAGACGGAGGCCTACACGGCCCTGATGTACGACTCGCGGTTCCTAGGCCCGTCGCTGACGGTCTCGCTGCGCGGGGGGATGGACATCGAGTCGATCCCGCCCGCCGACAAGCGGACCATCGCGGTGGACGTCTTCAAGGGCCTCGACGCCTACCAGGCCTCGGCCGTGCTGGACGAGCTGGGCTGCCCCGCCCGGCTGAACAGCCTGCTGAGCCGGGCGTTCGTGAGTTTCTGGGACCTGTTCATCTCGACGGGCATGTGGATGGCGGAGGTCAACCCGTGGCGGATCACGCCGGGGGGGGAGATCTACGCGTGCGACTTCAAGGGCTCGATCGACGAGGCCAACTACCGCTACAGCGAAGCCGACCTGCCCATGCCCGAGTACCCCCTCGAGCAGAGCGACTTCGAGGAGGAGATGGCCGAGTGGGACGCCGCCAGCCACCGCGGGCAGGCGTACGTCGCCGACCTGGGAGGGACGCGCATCTTGCCCATCCTCTTCGGGGGCGGGGCCAGCACGATCATCATCGAGACGCTCGAGGAGTACGGCGGCAGCCCCATGTTCCTGTCGGACTTCGGGGGCAACCCGCCGTACGAGCGGATGAAGGGGACGGCCCGGCGGTGCTTCGAGCACCGGCTGGCGGACGCGTCGCTGCTGCTGATCCTCGGCGGGAAGGCGAACAACACGCGGATCGACGAGACCTTCCAGGCCATCGCCGACGCCCTGCGGGACTACGTCGAGCGGCACGGGCCGGTGAACATCCCCGTGGTCGTCGGGCGCGGCGGGCCCCGGATGGTCCAGGGCTTCGTCGCCCTGCGAAGCGCCCTGGAGGAGCTGCGAATGCCGTACGTGATCTTCGGCCCCGACACGCCGATCACCCTGGTGGCCGAGTACGCCGCGAAGCTCAGCAACGGCCTGGCGCCGACGAGAGGGGACGAATCATGAGGGCCCACACACTGAGCGACCTGCTGCGGCAGGGCGACCGCGTCGCCGTCAGCAACATCACCGGGCGCGAGGCCTCCCGCACGACGGTCCACTCCCAGGCGTACGGCGACAACACCGTCGCCGGCTGGGCGCTGGGCAAGGGCGGGCGGACGCTGCACTGCCCCAAGGGCCGAGACGTGCCCGTCTTCGGCGACTGCGCCAAGATGCTCGAGGCCCTCCCGCCCGAGCGCCGCCCCAACAAGTACGTCGTCTACTCCCCCCCCGCGGCCGTCTACGGCGAGGTCAAGGAGATCATCGACACCGGGCAGGACAGCGTGGAGACGATCTTCGTGATCACCGAGAACGTCTCGATCGAGGTCTCCGCCAAGGTCCACAACCTGGCCGCGTCCTCCGGCATCGACGTGATCGGCTGCAACACGCTGGGCATGATCAACACGCACGATCAGGTCCGCGTGGGGGCCGTCGGCGGCGAAGACCCCGCCGAGAGCTTCCGGGCGGGCAGCGTGACGATCGTCTCCAACTCGGGCAACATGGTCAACACCATCGCCTCCTACCTCCTGTCGGCGGGGTTCGGCACGTCGTTCGGCGTCTCGACCGGCAAGGACCTGCTCCTGCTGACGCCGACCGCCGACCTGCTCCGGCTGGCCGAGGCCGACGAGAACACCCGCCTCGTCGTCCTCTACGTCGAGCCGGGCGGGCTCTACGAGCAGGACGCCATCGCCCTGGCCTGCGCGGGCGGGTTTACCAAGCCGATCATCGCCTACGTCGCCGGACGCGCGCTGGAGGCCCGCAACGTCGCGCTGGGCCACGCCGGCTCCGTCGTGGCCGGCGGGGGCACGTCCGCCTCGGCCAAGGCCGCCGCGTTCGACGAGTTCTTCGGCATCGAGCCGTTCGACCCCGACCGGCGCGTCCGGCGGACCGACCGGATCGCCGCGTGCCTCCGCCGCGGCATTCGCGTCCGCAGCCTCCACCACATTCCCGCGGCCGCCCGGCTGATCTACCGCGCCATGGAGCTCGACCGGGACATGGCGGTGCGGCGAAGCCTGGCGATGAACCCGTGGTTCGTCAACCTGCGCGAGCTCAGCCGGCAGCTCCCGTCGAGGCTGGTCGTCCAGCCGGGCAAGATCCCCGAGCCGTGGGGCAAGCAGTTCCGCACGCTGCGGCGCTCGGAGCTGGGCGCCCGGCCGACGCGGCGGTCCATGCGGAACCGGTCCTTCGCGTCCAGCAACGAGGGCAGCATCGCGCGGATCTACGGCTACAGCCTCGTCGAGATGATGCGGACGCGCTCCTTCGCCGAGGCCCTGATCTACTACTGGACGGGGCAGGGACCCACCCGCCCGTTCGAGCCCCGGCTAGTCGAGATGACCCTCATGGCCTCGTTGACCAACGGCCCGGGGACGATCTCCGCCCAGGGCGCGAAGCTGTCCGCTTCGGCGGGCAACACGCCGAATACCGCGATGATCGCCACGCTCGCGACGCTGGGCGAGGACCACGGCGGCAACGGGCGCCGGGCCGTGAAGTTCCTCGCTCGCGCCTTCCGCGAGACGGACGTGACCGACCCGTACCGGCCCGACCACGGGCTGGACATCGCCGCGATGGCCCTCGACCGCGCGACGGCGTTCAAGAAGGCCAAGGCCGCCGCCCGCGAGGCCGGTGTCGAGTACGAGCGAATCCCCTGCCTCGGGCACCCCGTGTTCAACACCCAGCCGGTCAACTACGACCCGCGAGAGCGCGCCATCGCCGAGTACATGGAGGCCGAGGGAATCTACAACGTCTTTATGGACTACTACCACCACCTCGCCCGGGCCCTGCACGAGGCCGGCGTCGCGACGAAGGTCTGGGCCGTCAACCTCGACGCGGCCATCGCGGGCGTGTGGCTCGGGATCGCCTGGCCCCGCGTGCGCGAAGGCAGCATGACGTTCGACCGCGCCGCCGACCTGGCGTTTCTGGGCTTTGCCCTCGGCCGGGCCGCGGGCGGCGCCGCCGAGTACCTGGACCACCGCGACTACGGCACGCCGATGGACGCCCGCGTGCCCGTCAGCGAGTGCGAAACGCTTACGCCGCCCCGCGAGCTGCCGCCCGTCGCGGAGACCCCGGAACGCCGGAACGGAACGTAGAGCGGGATCCTCTGCCGGCCGGCGGCGCCGGCGCCGCGCTTCGCGCCGTTCTGCGGCGGATCGGCCCGTCCGCCCAAAGGAAAGGAACGCCCCCCACCATGCCCAACGCCTTGTTCAAAATCGACACGCCCGCCAACGAGCCGGTCCTGTCCTACGCGCCCGGCACGCCCGAGCGCCAACAGCTCAAGGCCACGCTCGACGAGCTGGCCGGCCGGCAGATCGAGATCCCCCTGATCATCGGCGGCAAGGAGGTCCGCACGGGCGACCTCGGCCGGTGTGTCCTGCCCCACGACCACGGGCACGTTCTCGCCACGTACCACCAGGCCGCCCCCGAGCACGTCCGGGCCGCCGTCGACGCCGCCCTCGACGCCCGCGCCTCCTGGGCCGCCCTCGGCTGGCAGGACCGCGCCGCGGTCTTCCTGAAGGCCGCCGACCTGCTCGCCGGGCCCCGCCGCGCCCTGCTCAACGCCGCGACCATGCTCGCCCAGAGCAAGAACGCCTTCCAGGCGGAGATCGACGCGGCCTGCGAGCTGGCGGACTTCTTCCGCTTCAACTGCCATTACGCCACCGAGGTCTACCGGGGCCAGCCCGACTCCGCCCGCGGCATGTGGAACCGCCTGGAGTACCGCCCGCTGGAGGGCTTCGTCTTCGCGGTCACGCCGTTCAACTTCACCTCGATCGCGGGCAACCTGCCGACCGCACCGGCGGTCATGGGCAACGTCGCGTTGTGGAAGCCGGCCTCCTCGGCCGTCTACTCGGCGTGGTTCCTGATGCAGCTCTTCGCCGAGGCCGGCCTGCCGCCCGGGGTGATCAACTTCCTCCCCGGCCCGGGCGCAAGCGTCGGCCCGGTGGCCATGGCCAGCGAGCATCTCGGCGGGATCCACTTCACCGGCTCGACGAGCGTCTTCCAGGGCATGTGGCGAACGGTGGGCGAGAGAATCGCCGGCTACCGCGCCTACCCGCGGATCGTCGGCGAGACCGGCGGGAAGGACTTCGTCTTCGTCCACGAGTCCGCCGACCTTGACCAGGCCGTCACCGCCCTCGTCCGCGGGGCCTTCGAGTACCAGGGGCAGAAATGCTCCGCCGCCTCCCGCGCGTACGTGCCGGACACCGTCTGGCCGGCGCTTCGCGAAAGGCTGCTCGCCCGGACCGCCGAGCTGACGATGGGCGACGTGCGCGACTTCCGCAACCTCGTCAACGCCGTGATCGACCGGGCGGCCTTCGACAACATCAAGGGGTACATCGACTTCGCCCGCGCCGACGCCGACGCGGAGGTGCTGATCGGCGGCGGCTGCGACGACACGACGGGCTACTTCATCGAGCCGACCGTCCTCCTCGCCAAGCGCCCCGACTTCCGCACGATGGTCGAGGAGGTCTTCGGGCCCGTCCTGACGGTCTACGTCTACGAGGCCGGGCGGTACGCCGAGACGCTCTCGCTGTGCGACCGGACCTCGCCGTACGCCCTGACGGGCGCGATCTTCGCTCGCGACCGCGGCGCGATCGTCCAGGCCGCCGACGCCCTGACCCACGCGGCGGGCAACTTCTACATCAACGACAAGCCGACCGGGGCGGTGGTCGGTCAGCAGCCGTTCGGCGGCTCGCGGGCCTCGGGCACGAACGACAAGGCCGGCAGCCTGCTCAACCTCCTGCGCTGGTGCTCGCCGCGGACGATCAAGGAGACCTTCGTCCCGCCGACGTCCCCCGGCTACCCGTTCATGGGTGCGGAGTGACCGGCGGGGCGGAATCAGTGGACTCCGCCGGTTGGCGCGTCTACGCTGGGGCACCATGATCGCACGGATTTCGGGAACGCTGGAGCGGGTCGCCGACGGCGCGGCCCTGGTCGATACGGGCACCGGGCTGTGGTACGAGGTGCGGGTCGCGGCGTGTGACGTCGAGCGGCTCAGCCGCCGGGCCGGGCAGGACGTCGTGCTGCACACGATCCACTACGTCGAGGGCGACCCGACGCGCGGCAGCCTCACGCCGCGGCTGGTGGGCTTCCTCGCCGAGGCCGACCGCGAGTTCTTCCGCGTGTTCACCACGGTCAAGGGGGTGGGCATCCGCAAGGCCCTGCGCGCGCTGGCCCGCCCCCCCGGCGAGGTCGCCGCCGCCGTCGAGTCCAAGGACACCAAGCTCCTCGTCGCCCTGCCGGAGATCGGCAAGCGCCTCGCCGAGCGGATCATCACCGAGCTGCACGGCAAGCTGGGCGAGTTCGCCGGCGAGTTGCCGGCCGGGCCCGGCGCCGAGGCCGGGGCCGTGCCCGACGCCGCCCTCGAGGCCGTCGCCGTCCTCACCCAGCTCGGCGAGCGCCGCGCCGACGCCATGGCGCTCGTGGAGCGCGTCCTCGCCGTCGCCCCCGACGCCGCCTCCCCCGAGGCCATCATCCAGGCCGTCTACAAGCTGAAAGGCGGCGGCGGATCGTAGCCCGTAGCCGGGAGCCCGGAGCCCGTCTCCGGAACCCGGAACCAGGGCCGCTCGCTCATCAGGGCGGCACGGAGTCTGGGATCGCGTACACGCAGAGGGGAACAACATGGCTGAGGGCCGTCCGTACGGGAGCGAGTTCGGTTTCCAGGATTTGGATGTGTACAAGGCATGCCGCGAATTCCGGCAGCGGATCTATAGACTGACGAAGCTGCTTCCCTCGGAAGAGCGCTTTGGCCTCGCCCAGCAGATGCGACGGGCGGCGGTCTCCCTGACGAGCAACATCGCGGAGGGCTACGGCCGGCACCATTGGCAAGAGAACACTCAATTCTGCCGCCACGCCCGCGGTTCCTTGATGGAACTGATCGACGGCATTAACGTGTGTATGGACGAGCAATACGCGAAGCGGGAGCATCTTGAGCAAATGAAGCAGGACGACGCTTTGCGTGTTCTCAAGCTGCTCAACGGCTACATCGCCTACCTGCAGAAACAGAAAGCCAACCCGAAGTGACATGATGTCTGACAGCCGACCGTTTAGCTGACCCGTTCCCAACACGCACTACGGGCTGCGGACTCCGGACTCCGGGCTCCGGACTACGGGCTACGAACTACGGACTACGAACTACGGACT
>Ga0272441_10011873_pt1 | contig 12843 bp, 14 predicted proteins | sample SSMProp6N_FD_193582 | JGI IMG/M metagenome (GOLD analysis project Ga0272441, IMG submission 193582) | Marine sediment archaeal communities from Little Sippewissett salt marsh, Falmouth, MA, United States - SSM-Prop-6N | ecosystem: Environmental > Aquatic > Marine > Wetlands > Sediment ...
TTTGGATGTCGCCCTGGTTTATGCAGTTCTAACCTTCATCGGTTCGGTTGCTATCGCAAGGTTTTTGGAAAAGGGAATTTAAGTGCAGGCTATAGGGACTATCGTTACGGCAATTGGGATAATATTTCTCTTTTTAGGTAGTCTGGGTGTATTCAGGTTTCCTGATGTCTACAACCGACTTCAGGCAGGTACAAAGTGTACAACCCTGGGAGCTTTCCTGACCATCATTGGCGTAGGGATAACCCAGCCGGACTGGTTGCCGAAAACATTAGTTATCGCCCTGTTTATCTTTATCACCAATCCTATTTCTAACCACGCTTTAGGACGGGCGTCTCGCAAAAGCGGTGTTCCTTTGTGTGATAGAAGCGTTGTGGATAAGGCCAAAGAGTTTGAAGAATATAAGGAAAAGCAATGACTTTCATTGTTTCATTTTTAGTGGTTTTTATGCTTGTTGGAGCCGTAGCAGCCTCTGCTTTTAGAGATTTAATCAGCGCAGTAATTGCCGCAGCTTTGGTAAGTCTAATCGCCTCCATACTTTTCTATTTCCTTCAGGCCCCCGATGTTGCAATGGCTGAGGCCGCCATCGGCGCTGCATTGACTGCGGCCATCTTTATTATTGCCATTAGGCGAACAAGGAGATACGAAGAATGAGAAAGGCAGTTGCCATTGTTTTATTAATAATAGTGACCGTGGGGATTAGCCTGTCGCTGGCAAAGATTCCCTTCGGTGCGCCTAAGACAAAGGTAGGCAAGCGTTATATTGAGGAAGGTATAGAAGATACGGGGGCCACTAATATCGTCACCTCGGTTGTGGTAAATTACCGCGGCTTTGATACCTTAGGCGAAGTCACGGTTTTATTCATTGCTGCAATCGGCTTAGGTGTTGTGTTAACAACCAGTAAAAGAGAAGAAATGAGAAAAATACAGCCGGCCAGTCTGATTCTTTATACCGGATGCAGGCTTTTGTTCCCCCTTATTCTCGTCTTCGGCACTTACGTCTTTGTCCACGGACATCTCACTCCCGGAGGAGGTTTCCAGGGAGGAGCGATTATTGCCTCCGGTTTTCTTTTAATTTATCTGGGCTGCCGGGAAAGAAGGATTAACAGGGTAGTATCTAATCTTGCAGAATCTTTAGGAGGTCTGATCTTTGTAGTGATAGGGCTGTTAGGTTTAGTTTTTGGTGGCTATTTCCTTTTCAACTTTTTGCCTAAGGGCACAGCGAATGCGCTCTTTAGTGCCGGCATTATCCCCATTGTCTATATTGCCATCGGATTTAAGGTAGGTTCAGAATTAGCCGGTATTATTGACAACTTAATTGAGGAAAGTTGATGACATGATGAGTTTTTTGGCTGATTACATTTATTACATAGGAGCCTTTGGACTTATATTGATTGGGTTCTATATCATTTTGATTAAACATAACCTTATTAAAGTCATCATTGGTCTTGGCATTTTGGATACAGGGGTAAACTTGTTTCTTATCTCCGTTGGTTACATCACCAAAGGAACTGCCCCGATTTTTTCCGGGCCCGGGATAGACTCTGAGCATATGGTTGACCCAGTACCACAGGCATTGGTTCTGACAGCTATCGTAATTGGCGTAGCCGTTTTAGCATTAGCCCTTTCGTTAGCCATTAGATTATATCAGCATTACGATACGCTTAACCTTCGTAAAATAAGGGAGCAAAAATGGTAAATCCTGTACTTCTTATTGCAGTACCTTTAGGTCTGGCCTTTGCCATTCCTTTATTTGCTCTTTTCTGGAAAAATGCGGTTAAATACATCCCGCCGGTAGCGCTTGGTTTTAACCTTGTTGTTTCTCTAATGTTACTTTCCAAAGTATTAGAAAATCCTGTAATTGTCTCCATTGGTGGCTGGAAATCACCATTTTGTATTAATCTGGTAGCCGGCCCGGTAGGTGTGCTGTTTTCTGTCATCATTTCTTTAGTAGGTCTTTTGGTTTCTGTCTATGCGCTGAATTACATCAAGGAAGGTCCTACCGAAAAATACCATATGCTTTATCTTTTACTGCTTACCGGAGCCACCGGTGTAGTTCTTACTGGAGACATATTCAACTTATTTGTCTTTTTCGAAATCCTCTGTATTTCATCCTATGCGCTCGTAGCTTACCTAAGAGATAAGGCTGGAATCGAGTCGGCGGTTAAGTATCTGATTCAAGGAGCAGTTGGCTCAAGCCTTCTGCTTATAGGAATAGGTTTGCTTTACGGCCAATTCGGTACACTTAATATGGCTGATATTGCAGAAAAGATTGCCTCGTCCAGCCCGATATCCTTGTTTGTGCCCATGGTTTTGCTTATTACCGGACTAGGAGTAGAGGCAGCTATTTTCCCGTTAAATGCGTGGCTGCCTGATGCTCATTCATCTGCTCCATCATCAGTAAGCGCGATTCTATCCGGCATAGCCATTGAGGTGGGCCTTTATGCTGTGGCCAGGGTAATATTTACTATATTCGGCGCTCAAAGCTTCTTGCTGTTTTTGGCACTTTTAGGAATTTTAACTCTTTTAGTAGGTGAGATGTGCGCTTTTAACCAGAACAACATCAAGAGAATGCTGGCCTATTCCAGCATAGGCCAAATAGGCTTAATCCTGTTTGCTTTGGCAATAGCTACTTCTTACGGAGTAACCGGCGGTTTATTCCAACTGGTAAGTCACACTTTTAGCAAAGCCCTTCTGTTTTTGGCAGCAGGATATATGATTTATCGAGCCGGCTCGATGGAAATTTCGGCCCTGGAAGGGATGGGCAAAAAAATGCCTCTTACCTGCTTAGCTTTTACCATTGGTGCGTTTTCACTTGTAGGACTGCCGCCTTTTATAGGTTTTCCCAGCAAATTTTTAGTTGTTCGAGCTGCCTTGGCTACTAAAGAAACGTATTTCTTCGTACTTCTTAGCCTTGTTCTGTTAGGTACAGTAATTGAAGGAGCATATTTCTTTCGTGTTATCCAGGTTCTATATTTTAAAGGAGAAAAACCCAATCCGGGAAGAAAAGAAGCTCCTGTCGCTGCCTTGATCCCTATGTTTACCCTGGCGGTACTGATCGTAGTTGTGGGAATATATCCCAAACTGGTAACCGATGTTCTAAACTCGGCTGCTTCGGAGTTTTTAAATAGACTCGACTATATCAGGAGCATTTTAGGATGAGTCTGGAGATTTTAATAATAATTGCATTTGGCGGTGCACTGCTGACTTATCTTGTGGGAAAGGTCTCTTACAAGGGTAGAAATTTTCTTGCTGTCGCTATTTCTTTGGTGTTGGTAGCTTTCGTTGCATATCTTTACGGCAAACCGGTGGAGAAAGTCTTTTATTTCGGATTTTTTGATCTCGATCTTGTCTTGAGATTGAATATGCTTTCCTGGTTCTTTTCTATCACTATGGCAGTTGTGGGGACACTTTCTATTATCTTCTCGTTAAGTTATATAGAGGGAAAAGAAAAAGCCGACTTTTATTTCCTGATGATGCTCGTTGTCAATGCAGCAATGCTCGGGATTGTATTAGCAGGTGACCTGCTCTCTTTCTACATTTTTTGGGAGATAATGTCCTGGAGTGCATTTTTACTTATAAGCTATAACAAAGGACCTGCCCTGGCTGCAGGAATGAAATATATCATTATGTCTATTATAGGTTCTTTATGCTTTCTTGTCGGCATGTTGTCACTCTATGTCTCTTTCGATACTTTAAACATATCACAGATTGCTTCTGCGATTACTTCAGCTTCATCCGGTTATATCCTGTTTATCTTAACTGCCTTTGGTATTACTTTCGGGATTAAGAATGCGGTCCTGCCATTTCATACCTGGCTGCCCGATGCCCATTCAGAGGCGCCTGCCCCATTCTCTGCTGTACTTTCGGGAATACTTATAAAGATGGGAACCTATGGTTTTCTGCTTTTGCTATATGTGCTAATGGGCTTAAAGCTCTTTCTCGGCCTGGGCAGCGGCTTGCTTAGCTTTCATTCTATGCTTTGTTTTCTGGGTGCTGTTACCATCATAATTCCTACATTTATCGCTATGCTGCAAACGGACGCCAAAAGATTATTAGCCTGGTCTACTGTCGGACAGGCAGGTTATATCATTGTAGGAATTGCCTTTGGAACAAACTTAGCTCTGGCGGGAGGCATATTTCACTTCTTCAATCACGCGTTATTTAAGGCACTTCTGTTTTTGGCTATAGGTGCAGTCGAATTCAGGACCCTCACGAGAGATTTGGATTCGTTGGGTGGTCTCGCGAAGAAAATGCCAGTGGTCTTCATAGGCACCTTGGTGGGTATTTGCGCATTGATTGGAGTACCATTAACCAGTGGATTTGTTTCCAAATGGCTAATCTATAAGGCTTTAATTCTTGAAGGTTCTCCATTTTTGGCTTTCTTCGCACTTGCAGGAACCTGGGGTACGATACTTTACTCATATAAGTTGATTCATAATGTATTCCTGGGACAGCTTCCTGAAAAATACAAAACCGTAGAGAAAACGCCGTTTAGTATGCAACTGCCTGTAGTGGTTTTATCAATCGCGATTCTTCTGTTCGGTATTCTCCCCGGTATTCCCCTTAAGGTTATTAACGCTATTGGTGTCTCTTTTGGTTTTGAATCGTTAAGCGTAGGCTTATGGGGAATCACTTCAGAAACCGGTGCATTGAATACAGTAAACATCTTCGCCGCTGTGTTAGTAGTTGCTGTCTTGGTCTGGCTGGTTTTTCGTTTAACTGCGAAGTCCGTACCGGTTGCTCAGGAAGATAGTTACGCTGCAGGAGCACATACGCCTGTGGATAAATATCATTACACTGCTGAATTCTATAGTCCATTGCATAGAATGATAAAGCCTTTCTTGAGGGACGTTATAGATGAATTTTATTGTTGGATTGCCTCTTCGGTGCGAATTTTTACCGACAGCGTAAGACGCATATACAGTGGAGATGTGGGTCACTATGTTATGTATATCATTTTATTTCTGGCATTTTTAATTTTCGTTCAGCTTAAGTGGAGGCCATGGTAACAAAAACATTACAGATAATTATGTCTCCGGTTTTGGCACTTGTGGTGGGCGTGTTCTTTTTAGGTTTAGCCAGGAAGATTATGGCGAGAATCCACTGGCGGTATGGTCCTCCTCTTATCCAGCCGGTTATCGACATGATTAAATTATTTTATCAAAAGAGCGTGTCACACGGCCGTATGTTTGATTTAGGGATAGTACTTTCTTTAGCCGGTTCTATTGTGGTTGTCTTGTTTTTACCTTTTGGCGGAATTGCTCCTCTGAGCAGCTCTGGTGGACTACTGGTGATTCTTTACATTATGCTGCTTGCACCTTTAGGTCTTGTGCTATCAGGAGGACAGGGAGCTAATCCCAATATTAGTATTGGAATCTCTCGCAAACTCATTCTGAGCCTAGGATATGAAGTGCCTTTACTCCTTGTACTGCTGGCGGTAATGACCCGTTATAAAACAATCTCTATATTGCAGGTTGTAAACGCCCAGCAGAATACAGGCTGGTCTATTATTTCTTTTCCACTATTTTTATCAGGACTTTCTTATTTTCTTATTTTGCCGGCGATACTTGGAATCAGACCGTTTGATGTGAGTTCGGCGCCTCAGGAGATCTCTTCCGGTACTATGGCCGAATACGGCGGCAAATATTTGGCCCTGGCTACTATTGAACACGCTTTTGTCCTGTTTATTAGTATCGCTCTTTTTGTAAATTTGTTCCTGGGAGGAGCAGCTAATCCAGTTATCTTCTTTGTGAAAATGCTGGTAGTCTTTGTGTTTGGCCTGTGTATAAATGCTGTCTTCCCAAGGTTTAAAATCGAACAGGCAATTAAGTATTTATGGAAGTGGCCCACATTGCTGGCTCTTTTAGGTTTGATTATGACTTTGGTCATAAGGAGTTAATAATTGGATAGAAACCAGATTACTAAATGGTTCAAAGAACCTGCTAAGATGGCAAATAAGTATTCGCTGCACGCGATATATTTTTGCACCGGCTGTGGAATAATCGAAGTTCCTCCGGTTATAACCGCTCGCTGGGATGCAGAGCGATTCGGAGTCATTCCTGTAGCAACGCCAAGGCAGGCGAATTTGTTTTTAATTACAGGATATGTCTCAGTAAAGACCTTAAGGGCTATTATAAGAACATACGAGCAGATGTATGAACCCAAATACACAGTGGGTTTTGGTTCTTGCCCTATAAATGGCGGGATGTACTGGGATTCTTATAACACGATAAAGCATCTGGACAAATACATTCCCATAGATGGCTGGATTGCCGGCTGTATGCCCAGGCCGGAGGCAATATTTATCGCTGTAACCCACCTTTGGACTCTGATCGATAAAGGAATGGCAAACGCCTATATCCGATACAGAGAAAATTACGAGTTTTACAGAAGGAACCAGGAGATGGTCTTGGGAAAACTTGACTGGCCGCCTCTCCATCCAATCCACAGCAATGTCAAGGCAATAGAAAATGAATGAATCTATAAAAGAACAACTTGAATCGACCTTTAAAGCTGTTGTGGTGACTATCCCAGATGGCACTCAGATAGTCGTGAGTGTAAAAAAAGACCAGGTCTTGGCAGTTTTAAGATTTTTGAAGGATAGAAGATTTGACCACTTGGCTCTTGTTTCTTGCGTTGACTGGATAGAAGAGAAAGAATTTGAGCTGGTTTATATTTTAACTCACTATACGCAAGGTGGCGAAGAACGTACAGATCAGGAAAGATTACATCTAATTGTAAAGACCAGGATTTCAAGACAAAGCCCGCGGCTGGAAACGGTAACGGGTATTTTCTCCAATGCAGAGCCATACGAACGGGAGATACATGAGCTTTTCGGCGTAATATTTGAGGGACACAAACGGCTGATCCCACTTTTCCTGGAAAGGGACTACGAAATTCCACCATTTAGAAAAGATTTTGATACAAGAAAATATGTCAAAGACGTTTTCGATAAGATTCCATTCGTAGAAGATAAGGATAAATGAGCGAAGATTATGGCTAAATCCTCACAGCAAGATATAGAGCAAGCACTATCTAAAGTAATGCATCCTGAGATCAAGTATAGTTTAGTTGATTTGGGGATGATAAAGGACGTGGTATGCGAGTGCGAGGAAAGAAGGGTGAGCCTTACTTTGAAGCTTCCCTTCTTACAGGTTCCTGTTAAAGAACTTCTGGTTAAAATTATAAAGCAGGCTCTGGTTGATTTGGATAAGTCTATGCGTGTACAGATAGATATGGAACAGATGAGTCAGGAAGAACGTGAAAACTTTGCGAAAATGGCCAAAGAAGGATGGAAGTTTTGAGTGTAAATACAAACAGCAAAAAGACCGGTTCTGCCAGGGAGCTTGAACTCTACTTCGGCCCGCAGCATCTGGGAATGGTTGGCAACTTTAGCATCACGCTTAAGGTTGAGGGAGACCGTATTTTGGAAGCCACGGCTAATCCGGGTTATTTGCACCGTGGGTTTGAAAAACTGATGGAATACAGAACCTGGATACAGAACTTTCCGATGGTGTGCAGGATAAACGTTGTAGAGCCTGACTCTATGGAAATGATATACGCGATGGCGGTCGAAAAGCTGGCGCAGATAGAAGTTCCCGAAAGAGCTCATTTCGTAAGGAGTATTTACCTTGAGCTTGCCCGGGTCGGGTCGCATCTGTTTGGCTTGTGGGCTTACGCCAACATGCTTGGCTTTGATACTGTGGCTCAGTGGGCAATGTATCACCGGGATCTTGTCTTGGATCTGTTTGAAGAACTCACCGGCGGCAGAGTCTATCATATCTACATTTGGCCTGGCGGTGTCAGACGAGATTTCCCGGCGGGCTTTAAGGAAAAGATTGTAAATACGCTTCATTCCATAGGTGGTTGTGTGCCGGATTACGATTCGACTTTTTTCAATAACCGTCTGTTCTATGAAAGGGCAAGCGGGATAGGTAAAATAAGTCAAGAACAAGCAAAGCAATGGGGAGCAACCGGACAAACTTTAAGAGCAACCGGAATGAAATTTGACATTAGAAAGGTCGAACCCTATGCAGCCTATAGCAAGGTTGACTGGGATGTCCCTGTAAGAGAAGACGGCGATGCCTATTCAAGAGTATGGGTGATAAGAGATGAGATGATTGAAAGCGTTCATATGATATTCAAGCTGCTCGATGCCATGCCCGAAGGCCCCGTTTATAACAGGATACCTAATCCATTTAAGTGGAAAATACCAAAAGGTGAGGCTTATGTAAGATGTGAATCTTCACGTGGAGAGTTAGGCCTCTACATGGTAAGTAACGGTGAAGATAAACCTTACCGAGTGCACTTCAGAACGCCTTCTTATCCTCACGGTTTGATTATCCTGGAAGAATTACTGAAGAACGCCAGTATCGCTGATGTCGGGAATATAATGATAAGTTTGTATGTAGTTGCTCCAGAGATAGACAGATGAAAGAAAAAACAACAGATAAAAAAGGCAGTCTCTTAAGTCCCTTCAAGGCAGTTAATTATTTATTCAAAAAGCCGCGTACTCTGAGGTATCCTTTTGAACCCAAAGAGCCGGCGCTGCGGTATCGAGGTTTTCATCTCAACGACTGGGAAAAATGTACCGGCTGCGGCAACTGTGCCGATATATGTCCGAATGAAGCTATCACAATGGAAGAGATATCTGATATAGAGCCAAAGCCCGGTGAGAAAAATGAACGTCCAAAACTTGACTATGGCAGATGTTGTTTCTGCGGATTATGCGTGGATATTTGCCCTCCCGCTTCCTTGAGACTATCCAGGGACTATTTCCATATCCACTTTGATACAGATACTTTTACTTTTATTCCGAAGGACGAAAAAACTGACGAAGAGCATTTCCTCGGCTCCGAACAGTATTTTATTCTTAAAGCAAGCCTGGCACACCGCAAACAAAACCACGAAGGGTTTAGCTCTGACCTTGACTATGCCTTATTTGAACCGAAGCGTGTAACCATGCCCGAGGTCAAACCTGAGGAAAGGAAACTATCCTTTATCGAACAGGTGATAGGTTACAACAAAGAGGAGGCCAAAGCCGAAGCCTCCCGTTGCCTCGAATGTAAGCTGTGTGAGGAAGCCTGCCCTGCACATCTGAAGATTTCCGATTATATCAAGGCTGTCTACGAAGACAAACCTGGCGAATCCTTAAAGAAAATATTTGAGGATAATCCGATCCCTTCAATCTGTGGAAGAATATGTATGAAATACTGTGAAACAGCTTGCTCTTTGAGTATACGAGGAGAAGCGCTGGCTGTAAGATGGCTCAAGAGGTTCGTTGCGGATTCTATTAAAGATTACAAAACCGCTTTAGAACTCCGAGCCGCCGAACCTACCGGCAAGAAAGTCGCTGTTATAGGTGCGGGGCCAACCGGTTTATCTATAGCTTATTTTCTTACCTTGAAAGGTCATAAGGTAGTTGTATTTGACTCCCTGCCCGGCGGTGGCGGGATGATGCGGATAGGGCCGCCGCTTTATAGATTACCTATTGAGGCGATAGACAAGGATGTCAATCATATCGCTTCTCTGGGAGTCGAGTTTAGATTCAATACTACAGTGGGCAAGGATGTTCTATTTGAAGATATTCGAAAAGAATATGACGCAATTCATCTTGGTATAGGAACAACTGTAAGCCGTTCCACAAAGATCAAGAACATTGATAAAGCCCACTTGGCCCTTCCATTTCTACAGGTGAACAAAATCGCAGAGCCGGTCAAGGTTGGCAAAGAAGTAATCGTTATCGGCGGGGGAAATGTGGCTATGGACGTAGCAAGAGAGGCTCTGCGTTTGCAATATATGCAATATCCTAATGAAGAGGTAGTAACTAAAACGGTTTCTCTGGAAGATTGGGACGAGTTGCCGGCAACGGAAGATGAAATCGAAGAGGCAAAGGCAGAAGGAATTCAATTTAATCCTGGCTGGGGACCAAAAGAAGTTAACGTCGAAGACGACAAAATAAAAGGACTTTTATGTGTGAAAGTGAAGTCTGTATTCGATGAACAGGGCAGATTCAGCCCCACTTTTTACGAAGAAAAGCAGATGTTCATGGAGGGTGATATGATAATCGAGGCCATTGGCCAGGCCCCTGACTTTGCGTTCATGCCAAAAGAGTTATTTGAAAAACTGGAGTTTACGCCCCAAAGAAAAGTGAAGGTCGACGACAACGGTATGACCACAATTCCCAAGATATTTGCCGGTGGCGACATAGTAAATCTGAATTTAGATGCAGTTACTGCTATTGCCGACGCTAAGTTAGCAGCAGATGGGATTCATAGAATGCTCTGTGGGAGTTAGCTAATGGAAGTACTGGTTAAGTACGAAAACGGATTCCGTTTTTCGGCTATGTGCAAAGGATATACTGTTACAACGGGACGCGGTGAGGATGGAAATCAGGAGCGAGACGGAATGTGGCCGGCCCAGCTCTTCGAGGCTTCGATTGGGATGTGCATTGGTGGCTATATTGCCAAGTTTTGCAAAGAGCAAGATATTCCATACGAGGATATGACTATCGAATTGAGCCGCCGCATAGAAACCAGCCCATCAGATACAGCAGCATCGGGTGCCAAGACATCGCTCACAGCCAGAATTGATGCAAAAATCTGCCTTGGCGCCAAACTTTCAACAAAACAGCAGCAAGGTATCATAGAAGCAGCTGATAGCTGTCATATAACTAAAAGTATCGAACAAGGAATGCAAATTGTCTGTTCTCTGGCAGAGCCCGACAAACAATAACCGTTTAAGATTTTATCTTTTAGAAAGAACTGTTTACAGATATGCCCGCGGAAGATCAGGATGAGTTGTATAACGATGGATAAACAGATTTACAACAAGATCCCTAAACTTACACGTAAACAGCATCTACTGGTATTTGCGAATCGTTCATTTAAAGATGGATTAGGGCATTGTGACAAGAGATTGTGTTTATGACTATCCATCCGATTTCAAACGATAATCAGTTTTTTCAAGGGAGTCAACGAATCAATGATTATGGAATTTAACCAAAAATCTAAAATTTTCGTTATCTTGATACTTTATATCTTTTTCGTCACTTCCTGTTCAAATATCAAAACAACAAAATTGAAAACCGGGAATGTGATATTCATTCATCCTGATGGCAGTGCTGCGTCAATGTGGTGTGCTTTACGACTGCTGGAGAAAGGGCCGGATGGAAAGACCAACTGGGACAAAATGGAGCGAATGGGATTGTATCGCGGACACCTGAAAAATTCAACCAACAGCACCTCTCATGGTAGTGCCACAGTTCATGCCTTTGGAGTAAAAGTGGATAATGATATTTTTGGAATCAACGCCAAAAAGCCGATCAAATCTTTGTCTGGTAAAGACTATAGTATCATGATAGAAGCAAAGAAAGCCGGAAAAGCTGTCGCCCTTATCAATAGCGGTCACATTTGTGAACCCGGAACTGGTGTTTTTGTTGCCAATGCTTCAAATCGGGATTTTACAGATACGATTTCAGAACAAATCATTTTCAGCAGTACTGATATCATCTTGGCTGGTGGAGAAGAGTTATTGCTTCCAAAAGGTCAAATTGGTAGACATGGTAAACCAGGTAAGCGAAAAGATGGGAAAAACCTTATTGAAGAAGCGGAAAAACTTGGTTATACTATTGTTTACAATAGAGAAGAGTTATTAGCACTCCCCTTAGACACAGAAAAAGTTTTAGGCGTTTTCTCTGCCGGCCATACGTTCAATGACAAAAACGAAGAAACGCTCAAGGAAAGAAATCTTCCCTTGTATAATGAAAACGCACCGTCTGTTGCAGAAATGACGGAGAAAGCACTAAAAATAATAAAACATAAAGGAAAAAACTTCTTTATGGTCGTAGAGGAAGAAAGTACAGACAATTTTTCAAATGCTAATAACGCCAAAGGGGCATTGGAGGCATTAAATAGAGCTGACGCAGCAATTGGGCTAGCAATGAGTTATATTGAGAAAAATCCTAATACATTATTGATTACTGCGGCGGATAGTGATGCTGGTGGAATGAAAGTGGTGAGCGTTCCAGACCCAAAGAAATTCGAAGAACCATTGCCGTCAAAAGAATCGAATGGTGCGCCTGTAGATGGTAGAGAAGGAACAGGCACACTGCCTTTTATTGCCGCACCGGATCAGTTTGGTAATCGCTTGCGTTTTGGCATCTCTTGGGCTTCTTCCGAGGATCTTGGCGGTGGTGTGATTACTAAAACACATGGTTTAAACTCGGAATTACTTCCTAATAATGTCGATAATACAGACATCTACCGGGTCATATACGCTACATTATTTGGAATTAAATTACCTAAATGATTTTTCGATAGTATCTGTTTTAGATAATAACGGGTGGTCATCATATCACGTTCATAGTACATTTCTCACCAGTAAATGAGATATATACTGGCCTGACAGGCTTGTATAAAACATTTATGCGCTATAACTGGCATTTCTACATTGCACAAAGTATAATCGAAGATGTATATCAAGCAAAGAAAGGGTCCTACTATGAAGACTGTCCTTCAACTACTGATTGTTGTGATGATGGTGATGATAAACAGCGTTCCTGCAATGTCAGACGAGGGTATGTGGCTCTATAATGACCCGCCCCGTCAACTGCTGAAAGAAAAATACAACTTTGAGCCAGCGGATACTTGGCTCGAGCACCTGCAGAAGTCGTCAGTACGATTCAACAGCGGTGGTTCCGGGTCATATGTGTCGGCTGATGGTCTGATCCTCTCGAACCATCACGTCGGCGCCGATGCGCTGCAGAAGTTCAGCGATGAGCAGCATAATTATCTTCGTGATGGCTTCTACGCGCGGACACCTACCGAAGAGAAACAGTGCCTGG
>Ga0272441_10011874_pt1 | contig 12842 bp, 21 predicted proteins | sample SSMProp6N_FD_193582 | JGI IMG/M metagenome (GOLD analysis project Ga0272441, IMG submission 193582) | Marine sediment archaeal communities from Little Sippewissett salt marsh, Falmouth, MA, United States - SSM-Prop-6N | ecosystem: Environmental > Aquatic > Marine > Wetlands > Sediment ...
TATGACGAACGGACGGCGCGGTAAAGAGGACTGGATGGCCTTCCCCGAGGAAGAGGACACCTCGAAGGCTGCGGACGTTCTACGGTGGGCCACAGACGATCTCAGCAACCGCGATGAGATGAACGACTTCGAGTACAACCTCGCGACACTCGCGAAGGCAGGAAGGACAGACGACCGGAACGCCGGGATCGCGGCGGCGATGGTCTTCGCATACGACCGGGAGCAGGAGCAGAAGGTGGAGGCGGATGCGGCGACCGGACACATCGGAACGGAAGGTGAGCGCGGAGACTTTGAGCTTACGGTGAAGAAGATCACGTACGGCGTCGGGTACTACGAGGCGACGCTCGTGAAGTTCGAGGACGCGGAAGGCCATCAAGCCGTGTGGTTCGCTTCCGGTGAGCCGGAGATCGAGGAAGGCGCAACGTACAAGGTGAGGGCGACCGTGAGGAAGCACGGGCAGTACAGAGGCATCGACCAAACGACGCTTACCCGCTGCAAGGTCGAGCAGCGGGAGACAGTGGCGGCGTGATCTACGGAGAGAGGACAGAGCTTCCGGGGCTTGTTCGAGGCAAAGAGCCAGCCCTATACGAAGAGATCGAGAGGATGATCCTTGAAGAAGAGGACGGCATTGGCATGGTGGTCTTCAGTGTGTCGGCGGCTCACTCTCTCTACGATTACTACTCACGCGAACACATTCAGGCCGTAGCGACGTTCATCGAGCAGCGTTACCCCGGAGGGAGGGTTCTTGAAGTCGGGGCCGGAGACGGGCGGCTTACGCGATTTCTAGAATGGGCAGGAATCAAGATGTTGCAGCCAACGGATGTTCGCGATGAGAGAAGGAGCGAGTGCGACATCAAGGTAGAGCATTACGGAACGAACGTCAAAGCGATGGAGGCAACGCAGGCGGTGCGGAAGTACAAGCCGGATCTTGTTGTGTGGGCATGGCCCCCGTATCAGTCGCATGTGCCAGAAGACATCCTCGACCTTGGCTATCCACTTCTCTACATTGGGGAAGGGAATGGTGGGTGCTGTGCGGCGGATGCGCTTTGGGGCTATCCGAATGAGATGGTTGACAGTTGCCTCGGGACGCAGATTTGCAGGACGGACATAGCCTTCAGCGGTAGGCTCATGGCACATCACAGCCGGACCATTCTCTTCCGCCCGGCAGAGTAAAGGGGTTGACATCCGACACCGGAGGGAGTATAGTATAGACACCACAGACAGGGAGGTAGGAAGGATGAACAAAAAGACAGGAAGCGAAGTGACAGGAGTCGACAGGCTGCGAAATCGGTACAGAGTAGTCGAATGGGATTCGTGTGGCAATGAGCATATCGTGGCGCTTACGGACGACAACCTTGTTGGCACAGCGAACACGACGACGCGGCGGGACGGGTTGTTTGACGTTCATTGCTCTATCCAAGACGAGGGCAACGAACACCTGCACAGCGCGGTTTCAATCGAAGGATTCGACAGCGCCGAAGAAGCGATCGAAGCTGGTGCGGATTGGATCAACTCGAACATGGAGGCGGGGGGCTTCTAGCCCCCTCCCCAGCCAGGGAGGAAGCATGGACGCGAAAACAATCCACGAGAGGCTGGAGCGAGAGATTTCCAGGAAGGAATCGGCCATGAGGGAGGCGCAGAGCCTCCAGACGAAGGCGTTCCTCAGCAGCGACATCGAGACGATGGCGGAACTGAGCGGCGACCTTCTCGCCGGTTGCATCGAACCAAAGTACGTGGTTGACCGTTGCCGGATCGAATTCGACATCGACCTGGCAGCATAGGAAGGGAGGAAGCATGGCACGGAAGCTGTTGCTATCAGCGGAAGACGGGATGCAGGCTCTTCGCGAGACGGACGGCAGGATCTTCTACGCGGAGTTCATCAAGAAGGACGGAACGCTGCGCCGGATGACGGCGCGGGTTGGCGTCAGCAAGGGCGTGAACGGCAAGGGGATGAAGTATGACCCCGTGAAGCGCGGCCTCGTCCCCGTGTACGACATGGACAAGGATGCGTGGCGAATGATCAATACGGGCACCCTTTGCAGGCTCCACACGGGCGGAGTGCAGTACACGGTCGAAACCGATCCGGATGTCGTCTGGATCGGGCCGAAGGGGAGCGGGATCTTCGGAGTTCGCTCGAAGGGAGTTCTGTCAGCATGACGCTTCGACGGGCGGAGGAATTCGATACAGCGGACACCCTGCAGTGCAAGTGTGGTTACGCGGCGGAATACGTCTGCTTGACGTGCCGCCGGAAGTTCTGTTCGTCGTGTTATGAGGAGGCCGGGTTTGCTTGCCCGGCATGCGACGGCGAGCACATCGACCAGATCGTTTCGTACGAGAGAGGGTAGGGAGGCAGGATGCCAACGAGAGCAATCAGCAACCCGTTGAGAGGGTGCGGACACCTGAAGCCCGGAGCAATGTATCTCCGGTCAGCGACATCGAGGGACGGCATCTTGCCGCCGTTTGTCGAGTTCGATCCACCGATCCACTACCCGGAACAGCACTTCCGGGGCTTCATGCGCGTGAATGGACTTGCATGGGAACAAGCAACCCAGTGGACGACGCGCTACCCGGTTGCTGTGGACGAACAAGCGAAGCTGGACGGATACGACAGCTACGATGCGCTGTACGCAGAGAGATGGGAGCGATACAGCGGGGGGCAGGAGCTACCGTCTACGGAGCTTCAGCGCCATATCGCGCGGCTGCGGATCGAAGGGAACACAAGCAGGACAGGAGCGAAGACGGACCTTGGACACATGCCGGAGATCTGGGCGCAGGATCTTCTGATGTGGGTCGGAGAGAGCTACTACCCGTCGCCGGGATCGTTCATCTCCGAGGGCATCGAGTGGGGGTTCAACAAACGGATCTCATCGAAGGGAACCCCGCCGGAAGTGTTACCGGGCAGGACGAAGCTCTACCTCGCGCATCCGAAGTGCAGGGTGCCTGGGAAGACGGACCCGGTGCCGGCGCTGTTTGGATACTTCTACCTGACGGAAGTGATCTACGCGATGGCTCCCGGAGACACCATTCCGAAGTTCATCGAAACGCTCGAAGCGTCCGACAGGATTGAAGCCGTGTTCATCGGACCGGCGATGGTTCCGGAAGACGAAGGAGCGGAGGTGGAGGACTTGAGCATGCTCTAGAGTAGTACCTACCCCTGTTTGTTTCACCGACAAGCGCCCTGCACACGCGGGGCGCTTCTCTTTGTTTGGAAATCCCAATCCGGCAATATAGCCCGCTTTCTAGTGGCATCAAGTGCATGCAATCTGTAGTGTAGATATCGCTATGCCACGAAGGAGGGGTGCTGGATGACACGCAGAGCAGCAGTACGGAAGGCTCCCGGAGAGAACGAGAGTCTTGCCGAGCTTCTGGGACTGCAAATCGACAGGGTCGATCTTGTCGGAGCGCCCGCAATTCGGCGGCGCTTCGTTCTTACGAAAGCGCAGAAGCCGGACGAAGAGACGGCTGCTTCAACGACACGTTGGAGCCAATTCCAAGAGAATGACTACACCATCGAGCAGGCGGCGCGGGCATGTCCTCGCGCCTTTGCTTTGTGGGCAATCCAAAATGCAGACAGCGAAGGCCGGGACGTGCTGAAGAGCGAACTCGCACTTCGGTATCGTGAACCCGATGGAACGCCGAACATCTGGGGGATTCGAGCCGCGTTAGAGCGGCTACCAGTCACGGAGCTACCAGCGGCAGTCAAGTCCGAAGCCGAGTCGGAGCTACGCGCAGAGTTGGACAGCGCAGAGCGAGAGCTTGGGAAGGAGGATGACGCCATGCCAAAGGCCGCATCGGTTGTTGAAGATGTGCGCGACGTCGCAGGACGCATCGCGAAGGCGGAAGACGAAGAGACGCTGGCAACGCTGCGCAAGGAAGCGAAGACGCTCCTCGCATCTCTGAAGGAAGCCGTGTCGAACGGCGACATCGAGAAGGGCGTTGCAGAGGAAGTCATCGAAGCATTGGAGTCGTCTCTCTCTGACGAAGGGGTTACGAAGGAGGCGTTGGAGGCTTCCATCGCTGATATTCGCAATCTTTTCAAGGACGGAGACGAAGAGGAAGACGAAGCGACTGACGAAGCCGCTGAGGAGGACGCCGGGGCGGACGAAGAGGAAGCCGCAGTGGAAGAGGCCACGGAGGAGTCGGAAGCTCCTGCCGAAGAGCCTGCTGTGGAGCCGGAAGTGCCCGCCGAACCCGAACTGCCTGGAACGGAAGCTGAACCCGTAGCGGAACCGGCAGCGGAAGCAGCGCCGGAGAGCGAGCCAGAGGCCGCAGAACCGGAGGCTCCCGCCGAACCCGTGGCACAGGCAGAGGGGATGAACGAAGACGAACAGAGCACGCTCCTACGTGCACTCCAGGCCATCGCACCATTCAAGTCGAAGCTCCCAGGCGGAGCCTTCGAGCAGTTGGCTGGCGCGGTCGGCTACAAGGAGAAGGCGGAGTTGAGCGTTGACGTTCCGGAGCTTGACGAGCTTCTGAAGAGCGACCTGCCGGAGCCAGTGATGAAGGCGCTGAATGCGATTCCTTTGCTGAAATCGCAACTGGAAACAGTGTCGGCGGCACTGGAAGTCGAGCGGACGCAGAAGGAAGAGGCTGTCACGAAGCTGACGAAGGCGCAGAGCGAAGAGCTTGAGCGCATCAGCCTGGAGAAGGCACGGAAGGTCGCCCTGATTGGAGTTGGGCACGAAGACCTGGCAGCGCTGCTGTTGAAGGCGCAGACGGTCGATCCCGAACTTGCGGAGCAGTTGTACAAGATCCTGGCGACGGCAAACGAACAGGTCAAGAAGTCTGGTCTGTTCGACGTCATCGGGACCACGGCACCCGCTCCGGATTCTCCGCTTGGCCGCATCGAGGCCATCGCCCGCGAAGCAGTGGAGAAGAGTGAAGGGAAGCTCACCTTCGAGCAGGCGAAAGCGGCAGCTTGGAAGGACAACCCGGAACTCTATGCGGAGTACAGCAAAGAGCACCGGGAAAGCCAGGGCCGACGCCGGTAGCTGTTCTGAAACGGACCTTGATACAAGGGAGGAAATGACACATGGCTACTGAGAATCTGGGCCGCGAGCAGACTTTCACGGCAGGCGCAGACCTTTCCAGCCATCAATTCGGACTGGTCAAGCTGGATACGACCGCCGGGCAGGTGGTCGTGGCGACGGCTGCGAGCGAGGCCATCGGCATCTTGCAGAACAACCCGGAGAGTGGGAAGTTGGCAACGGTGCTGACACGGCCTGGCGTGAAGGCGCGAGTTCGCGCAGGTGCGGCGATCTCCACAGTGGGGTCGGCGTTGGAATCGGACGCGGATGGGGAGGCTGTTAGCTTCACCCGCGATGGCGACGGCACGACGGAGACGTTCCTGGTCGGGTTTGCTCTCGAAGCTGCAACGGCAGCGGACGAGATCATCGAGGTCCTGACCGTGTTCGCTCCGGCGTCCAAGTAAAGGGGGGGGTGAACAACTATGGCTGGTAAGCCGACGCCACAGGATGTTCATATCAACACTGCTTTGAGCGATGTCTCCATCGCCTACAAGCAGCAGCTCGAGGATCTGATTGCAGCACAGGTCTTCCCCGCCGTCCCGGTCGAGAAGCAGTCGGACAAGCTGTTCAAGTTCGACAAGAATGACTGGATGCGGGACGAAGCATCGAAGCGAGCACCGGCAACGGAGTCCTCCGGTGCAGGGTTCGGCCTCGACAGCGACACGACGTACTTCTGTGACAAACGGGCGTTCCACAAGGATCTCCCGTGGGAGGTCACGGCGAACAGTGACGTCGCCGATCTTCCGGCACAGATGGCGGAGTTCGTCACCTGGAAGCTGCTCCTGAATCGCGAGCGCGACTTCATCGGCACGTTCTTCACGACTTCCGTGTGGGACACCGACATGACTGGGCACGCGACGACGGACACGGGCACCAACGTCGTGTACTTCAACGACGGCGCTGCATCCGATCCGATGAAGGCTGTCGACCGTGGACGCCAAACCATCGCACAGAATACGGGCCATCGCCCGAACTGTCTCGTGATGGGTGAGCAGGTGTTCGATGAGCTTCGACGGCATCCGGACATCAAGGAGACTGTGAAGTACACGCAGCTTGGAATCGGGAGTTCCGACCTCCTGGCAACGCTTTTCCGTGTCGACAAGGTTCTTGTCGGCTCCACAGCGTATGCGTCGAACAAGGAAGGCGGCACGGCAGCCTACGCCTACAACTGGGGCAAGAACATGCTCCTGGTGTACGCGCCTCCGTCTCCAGGTCTCTTGATCCCGACGGGCGGGTACATCTTCGAGTGGAACGGATTCAACGGCCTCGGGTACAACGTCGCGATCAGCGACATCCCGATGGACCACCTGAAGTGCACCCGAATCGAAGGCGAGATGGCCTACGATGCGAAGGTCATCTGTACGGATATGGGCGTGTTCTACAGCGGCATCGTCGAGTAGCGAGAAGGGGGGCGAAGCACTATGGCGGAGTATCTAGTGCGAATCCCATTCAGTTCCTACAGGCGAGGGGTTTGCCTCGATGAAGAGATCGAGGAAGCTCCACGTTTCCGAATGCTCATGGAGGGCGGTTTCCTTGAACGGCTGTTGGAAGACGTCGTTCCAGGCCGATTCATTGTGGAACAGCACTTCAGAGCGGAAGGAAGGGATCTTGAACCCGGAGAGCTAGTCGATCTTCGTGACCGCCGATGGCGCAACGAAGGCACGCTGCTGGAGACGGGAATGATCCGCCGAGCCACCCGGAGCGATATGCCGGGCGCTGTCATAATGGCAGGCCCGGCATGCTCCACGACCCTTCATCTTGGGGTTGACGGGCGGGCAGCGATCACTCCTGCGGTGGATGTTCCGCCGGAAGCGTACAAGATCAAAAGCTGGCTGGAGGCAGAGTACATCGAGAAGGGACGAACCACGACGGACATCGGACAGCAGTTCGGTGTGAAGTCGCAGTCCATCTCGTACTGGCTCCGAAAGCATGAGATCAAAACGCGACCACGCGGAACTCCGAAGTCGTCGTAGGGAGGACGAACATGGGGATCGTGAAAAAGACCCGTGGCAAAGTCATCATTGGCGACGGCTCGGTTACAAACGGAAAGCTCGCTGACGACACGCTCAAAGAGGCCAAGCTCAACGGAGCGAAGCTGAGTGGGACGGTCGCCACGGCTGGCACGGCTGTTACGGTCGCGCACGGCCTTGGCTCGACTCCCACGATGGCGTTCATCGTGCAGGGGGATGCGTACGTTTCGAGCGTTGACGGAACCAACGTCACGGTCAATTCGAGCCATTCGAGCCACGACTTCTACGTGTACGCTCTGCTGTAACACAGGAGGGGGTGCGCGATGACTTGGCACTACTCTGGAAACCCGGCGGCGTCCGACCGGGACGCCGTCCGGTACAAGCTGGGGGATGTCAATGAGGACGAACAACTCGTCAGAGACGAAGAGATCGCATACGCGCTGAGTGAGGAGCGGGACGTTAACGGTGCTGTGGCGCTTTGCGCAGAGGGCGTTGCCGCGCTATTGGAGCGGGAGGCTGATGTCAAGGTGGGTCCGCTTTCAGTTGACCTGTCCGACAAGGCCTCGCACTTCTGGGAACTCGCGAAGACATACCGCGCACGATCTCTGGTCTACGCGCTACCTTCCGTTGGCGGAATCAGCGTAGAAGAGAAGGACGAACAGAGAGACGATGACGACAGGGTGCGCCCATTCTTCAGGCGAGCCATGCACCGGGCAACGGGCGAAAACCTCGACACGAGGCTTGCCCCTGACTGGAGCGTGGGAACGTGAGATACAGCATAGCGCGGCGAGTGAAGGCGATGCACACGCATCTCCAGAACAGGCTAGGGCAAAGCATCACGTTCAATCGAGTGAAGAATGCGTTGCTCGACCCGGAGACGGGAGAGAGCTTCACGTACTGGGAGCAGCCGTCGTTCACATGCACAGCGATCTTTGAGGCGACGCAGCGACACGTGGACGGCACACGCGGAGTCGTGCGTCTTGGCGATCTAGGTTTCGTCTTCGCGGCATCGGACCTTACCGCACAGTCGGGGACCGATGCCGCTGGACGAACCGATGTCGGGCATCCGAAGCCGGATGACTACATCACGTACAACGGTGACACGTACGACTTGGATCTTGGAGATGGAGTAAGTATCGCGAGCCTTGACCCGTCCAACACGCTTTGGACGGTGTGGGTGCGGAAGAGGACATAGAGATGGCGCGAGTGGGAGGCAACGTCGTCGTCGTGTGGAAGCCGCAAGGCTTGCAGAAGCACATGAAAGCGACGGGGATTGCGTTCCTACATATAGCCCTGGCGAAGTTGACGGCAGAAGCAAAGATGCGCTGCCCTGTGGACACGGGACGCCTTCGTTCAAGCATCACGTACGAGGTTGATTCGCAGCGAATGACTGGACGCTACGGAACGAACGTCGAATACGCGATGGCGCAGGAGGAAGGCACGTCGAGAGGCGTGACCGGAAAGCACTACCTCCGGGGCGCGTTGGAGGCAAAGAAAGCTGAACTGGAGCGACTGTGGAAGATGTAGCTGGGTACGTGTACCTGAGCGAGGTTATCCCTGCGGGGACGATGACCGCAGGAAGCGCGGAGGACAAATACGATGTCGTCCCTTTGTGGGTGAAGCGCCAGCTTGTTGACTACTGGACGTTCGAGGACGGGCTGACGAAGGTGATGTTGGGCGGAGGATATGGAGCCGTGCGGGTTGTCGAGTCGCCAGAGGAAGTGGCGAAGCGCGTCCATGCGGCGGGGAATGCAAGCGGGGAGGAAGCATGAGGAAAGAGATTGGCGAAGTCCATGAGATCGACTTCGACGTAGCGGCGACCTTGACAAATCAGGCTCCGTCTACGGACACGGCGATCCCGGTCGACCGCGCCTCTACGATCATCGTGCAAGCCGACAGTGCGACGCGGACAGACAACGCTTCGACGGATACGGACCTCAACGTAATCGCAAGCCTTGACGGAAGTGTTTACGACACGAACCCGTACGCTTCGATCACGAACTTGGGGAACGATGAGATTGAAAGCCTGTCGGTCACTCCCGGTGTGAAGAGCATCAAGCTACGGCTGGACAACAACGACGGATCGCACGATGCGTACATCCGTGCGCGTGTGCTCGTCATTGCGTAGGAGGGATGAATGGCTTCCCTGGAGAACCTATTGAAGAATGCTGTGAAGACGGCCATCGCGGGCGATGCCGATCTCAGCGGTGCTTTGGTAGGGTACTTCTATGGACGGGAGCCGAACAACACTCCGAAGCCGTATCTGCGTTGGGAGTGGTTAGGTGGTGAACGCGCACACGCTTTCCAGAGCGCGTGCAAGGCGAGTACTGCTGAGTTCCTTCTGATTTTCCATCTCTTCAGCGCAGGAAGCACTTCGGCACCGGGCGCAAGCACGGAAGCCGAAACGATACAGGAGTACCTACACACGTTGTTTGACGGGGGGACGTTGAGCGTGTCCGGATACAAGACGATCACGCTTGTACGCCCCGAAGAGGATAGATTCCTATTCGAGGAAGAAACCGAACTCTGGCACGTCGTCTCGACGTACAGAGGCAGGGCGAACCCTTCACCGTAAGGGAGGTGAAATCATGGCCTGTGGAAGCTCAACGAATTCGATCAGCGGCATCGACGGATATGTGATGGCGGGTCCGTGCGGGTCGGCAGCGGTTGTTGCCGAACTGAATCACTGGACTCTGACGATCACGAGCGATCCGATCGACGTTCGCATCTTCGGCAGCTCCGGATGGGGCGCGTACAAGAATGGGCCGAAGGATTGGAACGCGTCATTTGACGGCTTCTGGTATCTGGGCGACACGAATGGGCAGGCAGCACTCCATTCGGCTCTGACCGGGGGAACCACCGTCGAGTGCTACTTCCACCTGGACAACGACAACTACTACTACGGAGCGGGCCTCGTCACCAGCGAGTCTGTTGACGAATCCGTAGATGGAGTTGCCAGCATCTCCTTCGATATCCAAGGCGACGGCGCAATCAACAACACGACTGGATAGCGCCGGACAGGACAGGCATAGCGGGAAAGGGGGCCACATGAGAGCGTCGATGGGACACCCTCTGTGGCCCCTGCATCTTTATACAGGGAGGCACGCATGAAAGTACTACTGGGGATCTCGACGTTTGCGGACATCGTTGATCCGAAGATGGGCAGTGAGCGACAGGCGATGGGGACAGCACACGCTCTCGGAGAATTGGGGCATGAAGTCCATGTCACGAATATTCTCAAAGGTGCACCGGACTGGGAACAGGGGTTCGATGTTGTCCACCTGTTCAACGCGAGCGGAAAGAAGGGACCGTACATGCAGGTGATGGACATGGCGCAGATTCTTGGAAAGCCTGTCGTCCTTACGCCCGTGTACTGGCCGTTGCAGGAACTGCTCTACCAGATCGCCAAGCAGCGGAACTTCGATCCCGGCGAGCGCCCGGAGCTTTTCCAGGCGTTCCGCGAAGACATCGATGGGCTGCGCGTTCTGGTGCAGAATGCAGACTGGGTAGCGCCGAATGCGGAGTTGGAGATGGCGACGCTGTTGGGGCTGTGCGACCAGACGTACACGTTCGACAGGCCGCCACTGAATGCACGTTGCACCATTGTCCCGAATGCTGTGGACGTGGCAGGCGAGATCGAGAAGGCGATGGAGTTGGACAACCCACTCCCGCCTGACATGGCGAACAAGCTAGGAGAGCGGTTCGTGATTTGCGTCGCACGGATGGAGATTCGGAAGAATCAGCATCGCCTGATTGAGGCGATGGAGCATCTGTGGGCAAGCGACCCGCAACTTCAACTCGTGCTTCTGGGCGCGATCAATCAGGATTACGTGAAGACATGGGAGAATGCGATCAAGGGAAAGAACGTCATCATCGTGCAGCCGAGTTCGGCGGCAAACGTTCTGAATCTGATGAAGCGGGCGGTAGCCTCTGTGCTTCCGTCGCTCCTGGAGACGCCCGGACTCGTGAACTTGGAGGCAGCGGCAATGGGAGTCCCCGTCGTGTGCAGCGACCGGGGCAGCGTGAAGGAGTACATGGGAGACGGTGCGTACTACTGCGACCCGCTCGACTCTGTGAGCATCGCGAATGCGATTCGAGCAGCGATTGACGGTGGCCGGAATGAAAGCCTGATGAAGCATGTGCGGACGCAGTTCAGCTACGAAAAGGTCGCAGAGATGACGGAGCGAATCTACCTCCATCTTCTCGAAGGGGGCGAGGCATGAAGATCGCAATCGTCCTTTCGACACTTGGAGCCGTCGTGCGTGCTGTTAGTGGGAGCGAACGGGCAGCCGTTGGGCTTGCGCAAGAACTGACGGAGCGCGGCCACGAGGTATGGATCACGAACCTTCTGAACCGATCTGTCGATTGGGGAGAAGAGTTCGACATCCTGCACTGTGTCAACGCAGGTGGCCCAAAGGGGCCATACCTTGGAGCTATCCAGACAGCAAAGCTGCTTGGGATTCCGACCCTCACGAGCACAATCTACTGGCCGGTCGCGGAGCAGTACCGGGAGATGGCGTTCTATCACAACTGGGATGAACGCAAGCGGGCAGAACAGGAGTCTGTACTCCCGGAGTGGGAGAAGCAGACGCAGCTTCTGTTCCTGGAGTCTGACATGCTGCTGCCGAACGCGGAGTTGGAGATGAGGGCCGTCGAAGAGCTTGTCGAGAAGTCGAGAGGGCTGTTGACGAAGTACGGAGGAATCCCGCCATACACTGTCATCCCGAACGCTGTCGATTTCGAGTCAGAAATCGACCCGGTCCTCGAAGGCAAGGTTGAGCTTCCACCGGAGTTGGAAGAGAAGCTGTCGGAGCGATTCGTTCTCTGCGTGGGACGCATCGAGACGCGGAAGAATCAGATCCGTCTCGTGGAGGCCATGACGCGGCTCTGGGAAGAGGGAGAGCCTGCGCAACTCGTGTTGGTCGGGCGGGTGACCCCAGCATACGTCGAGAATATCAACTGGGCAACGCTGCCAATCCTGCTTCACGGAGAGGCAGAACCGTCTCGCGTTCTTGAACTGATGCGGCGCTGCACGGTCTACGCGCAACCGAGCCTGCTAGAGACGCCGGGGCTGGCAACGATGGAAGCCGCTGCGCTGGGCAAGCCTTTCGTCTCCGGGAGGAATGCAACGGAGGAAGAGTACTTCGGGGACTACGCCTACTACTGCGATCCGACAAGTGACGAGAGTATCGCGAAGGCGCTGAAGGAAGCACTGGCAAGCCCTGTCACGATGAACAAAGAGCAATCGGATCACATCCGAAACAACTACAGCTACAAGCGTGCGGTGGACCTGTTGGAAGAGGCATACCGTGCGGTGATTGAGATCAAGAGCAGAGGGGGTGAATAGACATGGCAGGAAAGTGGGTTAATGAAGGCGAGTTCAGAGTCGCCAACATCCTGTTCGGCTCGCAGGCAGTCGATGCCCAACTCTATCTGGGCCTCTACTCGGATACGAGTGAACCGGCAGAGACGGCGACCGTCGCAGGGCTGACAGAAGTCAGCGCATCGGGCTACGCCCGCATCGTGCTCACACGCGGTTCGTGGAGTGTATCCGGAGACTATGCCTCATACGCACAGCAGACGTTCACTGCGTCGGCAGCGTGGGGCAACGTCTACGGCTACTTCATCTGCACCGTAAGCGGAACGAAGCTCCTCTGCGTGGAGGACTTCTCCGACGGGCCGTACGACGTCGGGAACGGCGACAGCATCAAGGTCACGCCGAAGGTCACGGTCGCGTAGGCGTGAAAGTTGGAGCGTGGTGCTGGGGCCATTGGCTCCAGTACCACCCTCCTTGGAAGAGCGGAGACATGCCAACCGTAGTAGCGAAGGGTACGAATCCCGAGCT
>Ga0272441_10011875_pt1 | contig 12842 bp, 14 predicted proteins | sample SSMProp6N_FD_193582 | JGI IMG/M metagenome (GOLD analysis project Ga0272441, IMG submission 193582) | Marine sediment archaeal communities from Little Sippewissett salt marsh, Falmouth, MA, United States - SSM-Prop-6N | ecosystem: Environmental > Aquatic > Marine > Wetlands > Sediment ...
GAACGTCGGCAGCGACTCGCCGAAGGGGCCGCGGAAGTCGGCGACCATCATCGAGTCGTAGCGGCACAGGTCGACGACCACGGTGCCGTCGGGCGCGTCGAAGGCGTTGAGGGGGTGGAACACGTAGCACGGGTCGACGTCGCACCAGATGATGTCGTCAGCGGTGCCCGACCTCGGGAGCAGCCCGACGCGTGCGGGCCGGTCGGGGTTCCAGGCGAACGGGAAGGGAAAGCCCTTGCCCATCACGTCGAAGCTCACCGTCACCGGGAGGTCGTAGACGACGGCGTAGTTCGGCGTGAGCGACATGTCATGGACCATCGGCATGTCGGGCACCGGGATGTCGAGCGTCGAGGAGACCCGCCCGTCGGGCCCGACCACGATGTACTGGATGTGATCGACCAGGTCGGGCCAGTGGTAGCCCATCGCGTGGAGCTCACCGGTCGCAGGGTCGTACTTGGGGTGGGCGCTGAACGGACCGGTCAGCGTGTCCTGGAACCGGTTGACGCCGAGCGAGTTCAGCTCGTCGTCGAGCTCGACCGGAGGTGTGCCCGCTTCGACCATCGCCCACGTGCGGCCGGCGAAACCGCCGACGTTGGTGTTCGGGCTGAACCCGTCGGCGCCGGAGACGTACCGGTTGCGGTACCACTCCGCCCTGCCACCGCGGATCCTGACGCCGTGCACCATGCCGTCGCCGAGGAACCAGTGGTGCGTGGCGGGATCGACGGGACCGCGGGGGTTCGGCCCGTTGCGCAGCCAGCGCCCGTCGAGCTCGACCGGGATCGTCCCGGTGACCGGGAGGTCGAACGCCGTCACCTCGCGCTCGACGGGGGCCATGTTGCCGATCAGGTACGGATTGGCCGAACCCGGGTCGTCGACGTTGTGGGCGGTGCGGATCGTGTCGGTCATGCGCCCACTCTGACGCGAAGGTGAACGGCTGTCAACCTTCTTTTGGTTGGACCGCACGGAGCCCGGCCCAGGCGAGGTCGGCCACGACCTGGGCGATCTCGTCGGGATCGAACTCGTCGCCGCGTTCCACGAGCAGGCGGCTCGCACCCTCGGCCATCCCGACGAGCGCGTGGGCGAGCGTGGTGCGATGACGCTCGTCGATGTCGACCGCGATCAGCGGGGCAACGGCCTTGGCGGCCTCGGCGGTGATGCGCTGGACGGCAGCGTTGAACTCGTCGTCGCGGCGGGTGCCGGAACCGAACAGGAACCGGAACGCATCGTGGTCGTCGGACACCCAGCGGAAGTAGGCCTGGAACCCGAGCTCGGTCTGGCTCTTGCCGTCGGTGGCCTCGGCCGCGGCCTTGGCGATGTTGCCGAGGAGCCGGTCGCCGACCTCGTCGATCAGCGCCTGGTACAGATCGCGCTTGGAGTCGAAGTGCTGGTACAGCACCGGCTTGGTGACCCCGACGGCATCGGCGACGTCGTTCATCGACGAGCCGTGGAAACCGTGGGTGGCGAACACCTCGAGGGCGACGTCGAGGATCTGTTCGCGTCGTGCGTTGGCGGGAAGGCGAGGGGACATGTGTTACCGAAGGGTAACCGCCGATCGGGCGGAGTCAGAAGCCCCGTTCGCGGTCCTCGCGCTCGGCCGCTTTGACGGCGTAGCCGACGATGATCGAGGGGGCGAGCAGGATGCAGCCGATGACGAACGACACGATCACCAGGCTGGCCATGGTGGAGGAGAACCCGACGGCGAAGGCGATCACGAACAGTGCCATCGACACCGCGACGAACAGGTACCCGACCCGGTTGGCGAGCAGCGTCCACTTGGCGACCTGGGCGCGCCGCTCGCGGACCGGGTCGACGGCATCGGAGGGGGGCAACGGGTTCGACATACAGTCGGGTCATGCTACGAGCCGATCGCCACCGGTCATGACCGTCGATCTCGAACACGACGGACTCGTCGCGGTCGTGACGCTCGACCGACCGGAGCGTCGCAACGCCGTCGATCACGCGACCCTGCTGGAACTTCTCGACGTGCAGGCCGCGATCGCCGCTCGGGCGCCGGACGCGATCCGTGCCGTCGTGCTGACCGGCAAACCGCCGGCCTTCAGTGCCGGGGCGGATCTCACCGGCGTCGAGGAGGGCCAGTTCGCCACCGATCTGGGCGCCGTCCTGCGGGGTTTCGGTCACCTCCCGGTGCCGGTGATCGCCGCCATCGACGGTCCGGCACTCGGCGCCGGAGCACAGCTGGCCATCGCCACCGACCTCCGGGTGGCGACACCCGACAGTGTGCTCGGGATCCCTGCCGCCAAGCTGGGCCTCGTCGTCGACCACTGGACGATCCGCCGCCTCGCGTCGGAGTTCTCGGCCCCGATCGCGCGGGCGATGCTCCTCGCCGCCGAGACGTACACCGCCGCACAACTCCACACGTCGGGTGGAATCCACCGCCTCGGTGGTCTCGACGCCGCGATCTCGTGGGCCCACGAGTTGGCCCGACTCGCACCGTTGACGATCGCCGGACACAAGCTCGGTCTGGAGCGGGCGCAGATCGAACCCGCCGCCGACGACGTGTTCGAGGCGGCGCGGTCGGCGGCGTGGGCGAGCGCCGATGCCGAAGAGGGCCGCACCGCATTCCTCGAGAAGCGTCGACCCGAGTTCCGCGGCCGCTGACGTTCCTTGGTCTCCCGACTCCGCCGAGCACGCCGGCGCCGATTGCGAGGGACAGCCGTTGCGCTCAGAGGTTCGGCGGGAGCAGCCGGTTGACGTTCTGGAAGAAGAAGTACAGCACGACCAGGAACGGGACGATGCCGACCGTCAACCCGACCCAGTCGCGCTTCGCCTTCCTGCTGACCAGGTACGACAGGGCCCCGATCGCAGCGAGCAGCAGACCCCACAGCGCCACCTGGCTGTTCGCGCCAGGGTCGCTGAACCAGCCATCGGAGAAGGCGTCGGCGATCCCGGCGCTCACGGCCTCGGCGTCGGCGTCGCCCGGCGCCTCGGGGGCGTCGCCGACCGCGGCCGCCTGCCCGATCGTGGGGTCCTCCTCGACGACGGGGTCCGGATCCGACGTGGGCGCCGACGGGGGGACCGACGACGGGACCGATGAGTCGACGACCGTGTTGGTGGGATCGGCAATGGTGTCGCCGGCCCCGTCGAACGGGCGGCCGTAGTTCAGCACGGCATCGGCGACCGGTGCGCTCGAGGCCGCTTCGTCGAGTTCGCCGCTGATGATGATCCGTTCGCGCGCGGTGTACTTCGGGTGGCACGACGTGAGCGTGATCGTGGCCACGGTCGGGTCGGTGGTGGCCACCACGTGGTAGTCGTCCGGGCCGACGATCTGTTGGCCGGTCACCCGGTAGACGAACCGGCCCGCCAGCGTGGTGACCGTGATCTCGTCGCCGACCTCGAGCTTGTCGACGTTGAAGAACGGCTGACCGTAGGTGGTGCGGTGTCCGGCGATCGCCGCATTGCCGAGCTGGCCCGGCATCGGCGTCTCGGGGTAGTGGCCCGGACCCTTCTTCAGGTCGGATTTCGCCACTCCGGCGACGACGATGTTGTCGACGCCGATGCTCGGCATCTCGATGCGGGCGATCGGGTCGCCCTCCTCGACGGGAACGACGACGGGTGCGGCGGCCGGCTCGGGCTCGGGCTCGGGTGGATCCGGTGTCGCAGCGGGGACGGATGCCTCCGGATCGTCGACGGCAGTCGGCGTCGAGTCGAGCGGGGCGACCGTCGTGACGGGCGGTGCGGTGGAGAGCAGCTCCTCGAACTCGTTCTCGAGTGCGTTCTGCGCCCGAGCGGTCTCGATGCCCGTGCCCCACAACTGGTAGGCCACGAAGCCGAACATCAACAAACCCGCAGCGATCAGGGTCTTGCCGATCCCACCGACCCACCAGCGCCAGTCGCGGGGTGGTGGAGGGCGATCGAACTTGCGGACGCGCGCCGGCTTCGTTGGTGGCTCCGCGACGTCCGACACGACCGCGAAGCTAGCTGCCGACCGTCGCGACGCGATCGCGGTTGTCAGCGACTTTCTCCCTAGCGTGGCGGCATGGACCGCCCGGCCTCCGCGCCCGTCGTGGAACTCAGCGAGGCCGTCGCCGTGCTCGGATCGTTCCCGGCGCTCGCGGGTGCGTCGATCCGCATCGACGAGGGCGACATCGTGCTGCTCCGTGGACCCAACGGCGCCGGCAAGACCACACTCCTGCGCCTCTGTGCGGGCCTGGTGCCCATGGTGCGCGGCACCGGAGCGGTGCTCGGCTTCGACCTGGTCACCCAGCGTGAGGAGATCCGTCGCCACGTGGGCGTTCTCGGTCATCAGAACGGGCTCTACCTCGACATGACCGTCGGTGAGAACATCCGGTTCTGGGGCGCCACCGTCGGTGCGAGCGACACCGAAACACACGCCGCCATGGAGCGCCTCGGGGTGGTCGACCGGCTCGTCGACGTCGCCGTGCGCAAGCTCTCTGCAGGCCAGAAGCGCCGGGCCGCCCTTGCGTGCCTGGTGGCCCGCCGAGCGCAGCTGTGGCTGCTCGACGAGCCCCACGCCGGCCTCGACGCGACCGCCCGTGACGAACTCGACCACACCCTGCGGCAGGCGGCGGGTTCCGGTGCCACGATCGTCGTCGCGAGCCATGAGCTCGAACGAGCAGGTTCGCTCGCCACGAGAACCGTCGATGTCGTCGCCGGTCAGGTCAGCGAAGCCAGGACCGACCCGTGACCGTTTGGCGAATCGCCCGTCTCGTGGCAGCGAAGGACCTGCGTATCGAGTGGCACAGCCGTGTCCTCACCAACCAGGTGCTGCCGTTCGCTGCTGTGACGATGGTGATCTTCGCGTTCGCGCTCGATGCCGAGGTCGTCCTCGAGCGGGTCGCGCCAGGGTTGATCTGGCTGGCGACGCTGTTCAGCATGCTGGTGCTCGTACAGCGCAGTTTCGCGGTCGAGGTCGACGACGGCGCACTCGATGCACTGCGCGTCGCCGGTGTCGACCCACGGGCGATCTTCCTCGGCAAGACGGTGGCCCTCGGCGTGCAGCTCCTCGTCCTCGAGGTGGTGCTCCTGTTTGCTGCCGTGGTGCTCTACCGCCAGACGGTGCCGATCGGCGGCCTTGTGCTCCTCGTCACCACCTTGACCTCCGCGACGTGCGGGCTCGCCGCGGTCGGTACCCTGTACGGAGGCCTTGCCGCAGGGTTCAGGGGCCGCGAGACACTGCTCCCGCTGCTCACGCTTCCTGCGGTGGCGCCGGTACTGATCGGAGCAACACGAGCGGTCGAAGCAGCGCTCGGCACAGCAGGTGCGGTGGTGTCGGACGGCTGGCCCTGGGTGGGCCTGCTGGTCGTCTTCGCCGTGGCCTTCGGTGTCGGCGGATCGCTGGCGTTCGGTCCGCTGATCGACGAATGACCGCAACACACGAACGCAACTCGACGTCTCGACGGAACGGACACGACGGAAACGACATGACCACGACGGACCCCAACCTCACGAGCGAGCACGACGGCGCCGTGGCCTCCACCGCGGGTGGCACGGGCACGCGCGGCACGCGCATCATCGGCATCGCCACCATCGTGGCCATGGGCTGGCTGGTCGCCTTCGGCCTGGGGTTCTCGCCCGAGGATCGCGACCAGCGAGAAGCGGTTCGCCTGCTCTACGTCCACGTGCCGACCATCTGGATCGCCTATCTGGCGTTCACCGTCACGGCGATCGGGTCGGGCATGTACCTCTTCCGCAAGTCGCTCGGATGGGACCGTCTCGCCGGAGCCAGCGCGGAGATCGGCACCGTGTTCGTCGCCGTCACACTGGTGGTCGGCGCCCTCTGGGGTCGGCTCACCTGGGGCGTGTTCTGGCAGTGGGACGCCCGGCTCACCACGACCGCCCTGCTGTTCGTCACCTACATCGGGTATCTGGCGGTACGCCGGCTCGACGGCACCCATGAACAACGGGCTCGGCGCAGCGCCGTCATCGGCCTGATCGCCGTGCTCGAGATCCCGCTCGTCCACTGGAGCGTCCGTCTGTGGCGCAGCCTGCACCAGGAGGCCACCGTGCTCGGCACCGATGCCGACGTCAGCATGGACGGCCTGATGCTCTTCAGCCTCTTCGTCGGCGTGATCGCGTTCAGCCTGCTCTACCTCTGGCTCGTGATGCACCGGACCCGAGGAATGTTCTTGGAGGACTACCTCGACGACCGTGGCCTCGACGTCGCCCTCGCCGCCCGGCGCGCCGAAGCCGCTGCCGCTTCCGTTCCGGCCCCGCCGGTCGGACAACGACCCGAAGGGACGAACTGATGGAAGACGCCGGATTCATCATCGGGAGCTACGTGCTCACCTTCGCCACGGTGGGGTTGCTCGGCTGGCGCTATCTCCGCTCCGGTCGCAAACTTGCCGATCGTGTGCCGGACGAGGAGAAATACTGGCTCTGACCGAGCAGAATGAACCGTGACATGACCGACATGGACCTCACCCCCCGAGCGCCGGTCGATCCCGCAGGGTCGCCTCCGAAGCGCAAGCGCAAGTGGTTGCCGATGATCGTCCTCGCACTGGTGGTCGTTGCCGGTGGCGTGATCGTCACTCAGTTCCTCACCCAGGCCGTCGACTACTACTGCAACGTCGACGAGGTCGGTCGTCGCGGCGGCTGCGACGAGGAGCGACGCATCCGTCTCCAGGGAACCGTCGACGAAGGATCGGTCGAGAAGGTCGCCAACGCGACCGTGTTCACGATCTCCTTCAACGGTGAGACGATCCCGGTGCGCTACGACGGTGAACCCGGCGGCATCTTCAAGGAGTGCATCCCGGTCGTCGTGCACGGCGTGATCGAGAACGGTGAACTTCAGGGCGACCGTGTCGAGGTCAAGCACTCCGACGAGTACGTCGCCGTGAACGACGAGCGAGTGGTCGAGGCCGAAACCGCCGGCTGTCCCGACGCCAGCACCGCGACGTGATGCTGATCGCGGCCAGCGTCAACTCGGCCCTGGGCCGGGCGGGGCTGCTGCTGATGCTCGCCGCATCGGTGTTCGGAGCGCTGACGGTGCTCTACGGCATCCGCAACCGCGACCTCCGGCTCCTCAAGCAGGGTCCGCGCTATGCATTCCTCGCGCTCGGCGGCATCGTGCTGTCGGTGGTGATGATGCAGCGGGCGCTGATCACTCGCGACTTCTCGATGGCGTACATCCAGCAGGTCGGATCCGCCGACACGCCGGCGCTCTACAACGTCGCGGCGATGTGGTCGGCGCTCGAGGGATCGATCCTGCTGTGGGTGCTGATGCTCGGCATCTTCACCGCTGCGATTGCCTGGCAGTTCCGCGATCGCACCAACGATGTCCTCGTCGGCTGGGCGTTGATCGTGATGTTCGTCATCACGGCGTTCTTCGCGATGTTGAGTTTCGGGCCGGCCGATCCGTTCGCCGCCGGAGCTCCCGGCGTCACCACCGGCCCGGGCCCGAACCCGCTGCTGCAGAACCACATCCTGGTGTTGTTCCACCCGCCGATCCTCTATCTCGGCTACGTGGGGTTCACCGTGCCGTTCGCGTTCGCGATCGCCGCGCTGGTCACCGGTCGGCTCGGCGAGGGGTGGCTGATGGAGACCCGTCGTTGGGCGCTGTTCTCCTGGGCGTTCCTCACGATCGGCATCCTGCTCGGTGGCTGGTGGAGCTACGAGGTGCTCGGCTGGTCCGGCGTGTGGGCATGGGACCCGGTCGAGAACGCCTCACTGCTGCCGTGGCTCACCGGCACCGCCTACATCCACTCGGTGCTCGTCCAGGAGCGTCGCGGGATGCTGCGCGTGTGGAACCTCAGCTTGCTGGTGGCCACGTTCGCGCTCACGATCCTCGGCACGTTCCTCACCCGCTCGGGTGTCCTCAACTCGGTGCACGCGTTCGGCGACGGTCCGGTCGGGTCCTGGTTGCTCGCGTTCTTCGGGGTGATCGTGGTCGTGTCGCTCGGGCTGATCGCCTGGCGCGGCGACCGCCTGCGTTCGCCCGGCGCGATCGATTCGCCGCTGTCGCGCGAAGGCTCGTTCCTGGCCAACAACGTGCTGTTCACCGTGTGGGCGTTCGTGATCCTGCTCGGCACGCTGTTCCCGTTGCTGGTCGAGGCGCTGCAGGACCGTCAGACACTCGTCGGCGCCCCGTACTTCGACCGGCTCTCGCAGCCGATCGGGCTGATGCTGCTGTTCCTGATGGGTGTCGCTCCGGTGCTGCCATGGCGTAAGGCGTCGACCGAGCTCCTCCGCACGCGGCTGTTCTGGCCGGCGTGGTGCGGTGCACTGGCGCTGGTGATCGCTGTGGCGGTCGGCGCCGACGGCTGGGCTCCGCTGGTGGCGTTCGGGCTCGCCGGGTTCGCCGCCGGCTCGGCGCTGCGACAGCTCGCCCTCGCCACCCGCCGTCAGGGCTGGCGCGGTTTCGTCGGACGGGCCAACGGCGGCATGGTGGTGCACATCGGCGTGATCATCATCGCGGTGGCGCTGGCGGCGTCGAACAGCTTCACCCACTCGGCGACGCTCGACCTCACACAGGGCGAAGTGGTCGAATGGGGCGGGCGCACCTTCGAGCTGGTGTCGGTCGACGAGCGCACGAACGACCGCGAGAGCGAGCGTCGCTTGGCGGCCAACGTCATCCTCGACGGTGAGAAGACCTATCGACCGGCGATCACGACCTATCTCAACATGGGCGCCGAGGTCGGCACCCCTTCGGTCCGCACCGGGTTCACCGAGGACGTGTACCTCACGCTCGACCAGGGCGCGGCGCCCGGCGACACGACGGCGACGATCCGGGTGTTCATCAAGCCGATGATCCTGTGGCTGTGGATCGGTGGAGCGATCATGGCCATCGGCACGCTGCTGTCGGCCTTCCCCGGCTCGCGTCGTCGTGTGGCGATCGATCCGGTGTCGGCGCCGATCGACCTCGGCACGTCACCGCCCGATACCGGCGTCGACGATGTCGAGTTGCCCGGCGATGTCGCGCTGCCCGACGAGGCCGCCGACGACTCCCGGACGGGAGCGCCGGTGTGAGCGGGGTCGTCGACGACGTGGCAGTGTCCGACGCCGGTGGCGATGCGGGCGGAGGCGACGACGGGCAGCGTCCCCGTCGGATCGCACCGCTGATCGTCGGCGTCATCGCCGTGGTGATGGTAGGGCTCTTCGTGGTGCTCGCCGGCGCTGATGCCGACAGCAGCGAGAGCGCCGACTCACCGCTGATCGGGCGCCCTGCGCCCGAGGCGACCGGCGTGCTCGACGACGGCACGTCGTTCGACCTGTCGCGGCGCAAGGGCAGTTGGGTGGTGCTCAACTTCTTCGATCCCGAGTGCATCCCCTGCATCCAGGAGCATCCCGAGCTGGTGCAGTTCTCCGAGGACCAGGCCACGATCGACGACGGCGCCGAGCTCTACTCGGTGATCACCCGGGGGGAGCAACCCGAGATCGAGGAATTCTTCGACGAGAACGGCGGCGATTGGCCGGCGATCTACTCCGAGTTCGACGAGTTCCCGGTGGCGTTCGGCGTGGCGCAGGTACCGGAGACGTGGGTCATCGACCCCAGTGGGGTGGTGCAGCTGCGCCTGATCTCGAAGGTGACCGCCGACCAGCTCAACACGATCCTGCAGCAGTACCGCGAGCAGTACCGCTGATGGCGACCGACATGTCGAACGCACGCTCGGAGCCGTCGACGGCGAGCCGGCTCAACCGTCGCGTCAAGCGCTGGCCGGGCTGGGTGCTGCTCGTGTTCGTCATCGCGGGCTTCCTTGCGGTCGGCTCGACACGCTCGACCGGCCCCGAGAGCCAGGACGACCGCATCGATGCGATCGCTCGCCGCGTGGCCTGCCCGATCTGCGACGGCGAGAGCGTCTTCGAGTCGCAGAACAACGCCTCGATCGCAATCCGCAACCAAGTGGGCGAACTCGTCGCCGAGAACGATCTGAACGACGACGAGATCATCGCGTTCATCGAGAACCGCTACGGCGCCCAGGTGTTGCTCGTCCCGAAGGCGTCGGGATTCGATGCGCTGGTGTGGGTGCTGCCCGCCGTGGCGTTCCTGTGCGGGTTGGCGGCGCTGGTCGTCGTGTTCCGCAAGTGGAAGCGTGAGGCGGGGGAGATGCGCGATCCCACCGACGACGATCGAGCACTCGTCGAGGCGGCGCTGGCCGCCGACCGCGACGCGCTCGACGACGAGGACACCGGGAAGTGACCTCGACCGAGTCAGCCCGGTCGACCGCGAGCGGTCGACGCCTCGACCGGCTCGCCGAACTCGAGGAGGAGCGGCGTTTCCTGCTGCGGTCACTCACCGATCTCGAACGTGAACACGACGCCGGTGACGTCGACGATCTCGACTACGAGACCCTCAAGGACGGCTACACGGTTCGGGCGGCCGCAGTGCTGCGCGAGATCGACGAGGGGCGCAGCGAACTCCCCGAACGGCGCCCGAGGCGGTGGAGCCGGATGGTCGCGGTGAGTGCTGCGGTGCTCGTCGGAGCGATCGGGGTCGGTTTCGTGCTCGCCGGCGCGTGGGGGGAGCGTTCGTCGGGCCAGGAGATCACCGGTCTCACGCCCGGGGACGAGTCGCGCATCCTGCTCACCAATGCTCGTGATGCACTCGGCCAGGGTGACTTCGAACTCGCGAACTCGCTGTTCGGACGCGTCGTCGAGATGGAACGGGAGCGAGGGCGCGACAACGCCGAAGCGGTGGCCTACTTCGGGTGGACGCTGGCGTTGCTGACGCGTCAGAACCCCGATCTGCCCGATGCGCCACAACGGCTCGACGCCGCTCGTCTCGCGCTGGCGCAGGCGACCGAGATCGAGCCGGACTATGCCGATCCGCAGTGCTTTCTTGCGATCGTCGAGTACCAGTTCCGTGGAGACGCCGTCGCAGCGTTGCCGTACATCGAGCAGTGCGAGGCGAGCAACCCTCCGGCCGAGGTCGCCTCGCTCGTCGCCACGTTCGCCGACGAGATCCGCGCCGCCGCCGGCTGATCGCCGACCGGGTTCAGGTCCGCGGGAGCCAGACCTTGCCCTTGGTGACCCGCTCCCCTTTGCGCTTGAGCACCCAGACCGTGGCCTTCCGCCAATCGGGCGGGCCCTGGAGTTCCATCCCGCGTCGCACGAACGCCTGGATCGTCTCGGGGATCAGGTCGCCGTGGCTGCACAGCACGGCACCGTCGGCGACCTCGCCGACCAGGTCGAGCATCCCTTCGAACGGTTGGGCCTCTGCGAGGCGGTCGTCCTCGACGATCGTGGTGCCGAGCCGCGCAGCCAGGGGCTCCAAGGTCTGCACGCAGCGTACGTAGGGGCTCGAGTACAGCTCGCCGGCGCCCTTGGCGGCCAAGCGCTCGCCGATCGCCTCCGCCTGACGCCATCCGTGTCTGCTCAGCGGACGCAGGACGTCGTCGTCATCCCACACCCGACGCTCGCCGGCCTTCGCGTGCCGGACCACGTAGACGACTTCCGCCCTGCTCACGATCGGTTCAGGCCTCGTTCGTCATCGTGGTGTGGCGTGCGGTCAACTGGCGGACGAACACGATCCAGGTCGCGGCGGCACCCACGACGAGCGCGCCGGACACGACGGTGAGCAGGCCGGCGCTGTCGATGCTGTCGGCGAGCGAGTCGAGATCGCCGCCGGCGATCCCGGCGTCGACGAGCGTGCCGATCTGGACGGCGAAGAGGGCCGCCGGGAGGATCCCGTACAGCGCGAACCAGCCCCACAGCACACGGTTGTCGGCGTTCGACTTCCAGTCGTCCGTTCCGTCGAGTCCGTCGGGATCCGAACCCTTCCACTGCTCGCGGAGCACCAGGAACGGGATGATGTAGAGGAACATCGGTGGGAGGAGCCATCCGAAGATCGAGAACAGCGGATGCCACGTCGTACGGCGCCCGTACGCGCGGATGTTGCTCGCGATGCGGAACATCCAGATGATCGTGAGGATGCCGGTGGCCAGCGTTGCCAGACCACTGAGCGACTGCGTGGCGTTGAGGGGGGCGATCGCCGAGCGGAACTCGTCGTCGGTCAGATCGCCTGCGAGGTAGTCCTGTGCATCGTCGGCGACCGCGAGCGAGACGAACGTGGTGATCACCGCGATCACGGCAGCGATCGCCGTGAGGATCACGATCGCCTTCGCCAACCCGCCGATCCGCTTGGTGGCGACGGTCGGGCCGGAGTGGTAGGCCACGAACCCGGCGGGTGTCTGCAGACCCGGCGGCGGCGGTGGAGGTGATGCGGCGCCGGCCGACGGCGGTGGGGGCGGTGGTGGTTGCTGGTCGGCACCGGGGGGCGGTGGGATGTCGCTCACCGGGCCTACCGTAGCTTCCGGCAGGCGCCGACTCACTTGGCGTCCGACCAGCGGCGCACGACGCTGGTGTCGGCCACGAAGCGCACCCGGGGAAGCGTCGGGTCGAGCCACCGGTGGGCGGCTTCCTGCAGACCGTCGCCGATCGCATCGGCGGCGGCGGCGGAGTCCGCCTCGGCGCTGTGCACGAGCAGTTCGTCGTGCAGACACAGCACGATCCGTGCGTCCAGCGCCACACACCGGGCCCGCACGATTGCCGCCCACGTCTTGAAGAACTCGGCCGCCGCGCCCTGCACCATCGCGTTGCGGCCGTACCTCCCGCGTGCCGCCGCCCTCGAGCGGTCCTCGCCGGTCGGTGCATCGTCGTGTTCCGAACTGCTCGGCGCCGACATTCGCACGAGTCGGCCGCCGCGTGTTCGCAGGTCGTTGCCGCCCTCCGCTCGCCGCGCGGCATCGTCGAGGTACTCGATGGCGACCGGATAGTTGCGCCGGAGCCCGGAGAGCGCAGCGGCGCCATGGCCGGTCGTCTGGCCGTACATCGCGCCGAGCACGGCAACCTTGGCGACCTCGCGTTCGACGCCGAGCCGAGCGGCGACCGGGGCGTACATGTCGTCCTCTGCGGTGGCCGCAGCG
>Ga0272441_10011876_pt1 | contig 12840 bp, 6 predicted proteins | sample SSMProp6N_FD_193582 | JGI IMG/M metagenome (GOLD analysis project Ga0272441, IMG submission 193582) | Marine sediment archaeal communities from Little Sippewissett salt marsh, Falmouth, MA, United States - SSM-Prop-6N | ecosystem: Environmental > Aquatic > Marine > Wetlands > Sediment ...
GAAGGTCCTTTTTTAATTGACGAAAGAAGACTTATAGATGCAATAGCAGATCTTATTGGAAAATTTATAAACGAATTAAAACTAAAAAAGAAACTTGATAAAGTCGAAGAACTAATCAAAACATCTTATAAAACAGCTAAAAGCGATAAACGACAAGATTGGGAAGTAATAATAGATTTACTAATAAAAACCGATCCGAGAACTCTCCTAAGATTAACAAGAAAAATGGTCTATTATCTATATCGTTATGAAAATGAAAAAATAACGATGCTTTTAGGAAATATTTGTCCAATTGATAGAAACGCAACAGCAAGTCAATGGTGTGGAATAAACATGCCTAACCCGCGTCAAGATCTTGATTCTCTTAAGTATATTCAAAAACAAATTTTTGAAATGGCTAAAGAAAGTATACCTCCTGAAGAAATATCAAAAATGTTTCAGGAATGGCTCAAACAAGATAAAGCAAGACCGCTTCTTTTATCATCACAGAAAGCAGGGATTCCTTTAAGTGAAATTTCTGCTGAATTAAACCGTTTTTATGAACAAGAAGATGTTAATAGTATACTTGCTATTGAAGATAAAATAAGCATTAAAACAGCCTTAATTAGGAGATTTTTTACGGATAGGCCAGTATATGTGAATGTTGCAAAAGAATTCATTGAACTTGATGATTTTTTAAAATTATTAAACAATACAATAGGACCTAACCAAGGATCTGGAAAGTATGGTGGTAAAACATCTGGTGCCTTTTTAGCAGAAAAAATAATTAAAGATGAAATGAAAAAGGACGATTCATTAGATGATATTTCATTTCCAAAGAGTTGGTATGTCACTTCTGATACAATAATTAATTTTGTACATTACAATGATTTGGACGAAGCTTTTCACATAAAGTATTTGCATCCTGAACAAATAAGACAAGAGCAACCCTTCCTTGAGCAGGTTTTTAAAAATGCATCATTTCCACATGAAATAATGGAGGGTTTTAGAAAAATCGTCAGAGATTTAGAAGGAAAACCAATAATTGTCAGATCATCAAGTTTACTTGAAGACAGTTTTGGAGCAGCTTTTTCAGGTAAATATAAGAGCTTATTTGTACCCAATACAGGTTCTGAAGATGAGCGACTTTACTCTCTAATGGATGCAATCTCTGAAGTTTATGCATCAACTTTTGGCCCAGATCCAATAGAATACAGACGGGAAAGAGGGCTTCTTGATTTTAGTGAAGAAATGGGAATTTTAATACAAGAGGTAGTTGGTAAGCAAGTAGGTCATTATTATCTACCAGCCTTTGGAGGAGTAGCATTTAGTAGAAATGAATTCAGCTGGTCATCAAGAATATCAAGAGAAGACGGTATGTTAAGACTAGTGCCCGGTCTTGGAACTAGAGCAGTTGACCGCGTAGGCAGTGATTATCCTATCCTTGTATCGCCAAATAAACCAAATTTAAGGGTAAACACACTTGTATCTGAACAAATAAAATATTCACCAAAATATATGGATATTATAAATCTAAAAAGTGGTGCAATAGAAACAATTGATGCTGTAGAATTTTTAAAAGAGCATAGCGAAGAATTTCCAAAAGCTGAGAAAATCATCTCTATATACAAGGATGATAGACTTGTTGAACCAAATATAATGACAGAGTATGATAAAGAAGACCTTGTAATTACTTTTTCTGGACTTTTTGAAAAAACAAATTTTCTAGAAAAAATGAAAAAAATAATGAAACTACTTGAAGACAAAATAGACACTCCTGTTGATGTTGAGTTTGCATCAGATGGAGACAATATGTATATTTTACAATGCAGGCCTCAAAGCCAGTCTAGAGGAATAGAAAGAATCCCAATACCAACAAATATACCTAAAGATAGAAAAATATTTTCAGCAAATAAATATGTAACTACAGCACAAATAGAAAACATAGAATACATTGTATATGTCGTACCTGATGAATATGGTAAGCTAAAATCACGAGAAGAAATGCAAAAAGTTGCAACTATAGTAAACGAGTTAAATACTAACCTTCCAAAGAAAAAATTTATACTAATGGGCCCAGGCAGATGGGGAAGCAGAGGAGATATAAAACTTGGAGTTCCTGTAAAATATGGAGAAATAAATAACACGTCTTTATTAATTGAAATAGCAAAAGAAAAAGACGGATACACTCCAGAGCTTTCTTTTGGTACACATTTCTTCCAGGATTTGGTTGAAGCAGAAATAAGATATCTGCCGTTATATCCTGACAAGACAAAAACAATATTTAATGAAGATTTAATAATAGGCGTAGAAAACAATTTAGAAAAAATACTGCCATCTTATAAAAAATTCAGCGATGTTGTAAGAGTAATAAGAACCTCTGATCTTTTATCAGGTAGCACCCTAAGCATAATAATGGATGGAGAAGCAGGAGAAGCACTAGGTTTTCTTAGGCCACCAGATCATTGGACTTGGAGAATGCAAAAAGTTGAAGAAATTGCAGATAAACTCGACTCTGAAATATACAAGGTAAAATCGCTATATGTAATTGGTAGCACAAAAGATGGAAGTGCAGGGCCAGCAAGCGACATTGATTTACTAATTCATTTTCAGGGTAACTCTGAACAAAGAGAAAAACTATTATCATGGTTGGAAAAATGGGATAAAAAACTAAAAAAAGAAAACAAAGAAAGAACTGGCATGGATGTTGACAACATATTAGACGTTCATCTAATAACAGATGACGACATAAAGAAAAAAACCTCTTGGGCAACTCATATAACAAGTCCATATTTTACCGTTAAAAAAATTCCTTTAGATAGAAATAACAAATAATTATATCTTTACAAGTTCTCTAGTAGCAAAAGACAAATCATCTGTATCAAATCGAACTATGGCAAGCTCAGGTCCATCATGAGCAGCAGAAAAAGAATAAGTATCACCAAATTTTTGCATCCACTTTCCAGAAAGTCTTGCAGATTCATGAACATGGCCATGAAGTGTTAAAAAAGGTTTTTTATTTTTTATAAAACGCTGAATTGCAATGCTTCCAACATGAACATCTACAGGTGCATGATCAATTTTTTTACCATGAAGATCAGCTAAGTCCAAATATGAATCATAAGGCGGAGAATGAAAAAGATAAATTGTCTTATCTGGTGGAGATTTTTTAGATAAAACTTCTAAATCTTCAGATATTGTAGAGTAACGCTTCTTATCATCATTTATTTCAATTGTCCTAAACCCTTGTTCGGGCGATACGGCTCCTACATCCACATATCTTGAAACATCATATTTTTCCCAGTCCTTAAGCTGGAACGGCGTAGGTGGAACATATGAGTAGCCTGTTACAAACAAATCTTTTACTTTAATGGTTTTATCATGGGCATAATTTATGGTTTTATCTTTGTCTGCCTGTATAAATAATTCTTCGAATATTCGAGGATCATCGTTTCCTAAAATTAAAAATATCTTGGTTATATCTTTAAGTTTCTTGATTTCTAAAAAAATATTTTTTTCAACATATTTTTCAATATTTTTACCATAAGAGTTAGGAAGTAAATCTCCACCAAAAAAGGCTATATCTGGTTTTTCTTTTTTGATAGTATGAATTAGTTTTTCAATTTTTTTTGTGTTCCCATGCAAATCTGAGACAAACATACATTTCAATATAGGCACCTATGGTTCTCTTTTTATCAATAATAATTTTTCTTGTTAATCTGTTTTTTTATATTAATATATCTGTTTTCTATCATAAACTATTAAAAACCGTCTCAAATACAGGTTAACATAATTTAGATTAGGGTTGTATTGTTATGTATGAAATTGTCGAAAAGAAGATAATGTCTGATAATGTCAAACTAATGAAAATTAAAGCGCCTTTAGTTGCTAAAAAAGCAAAAGCCGGGCAATTCATTATTTTACGTATTGATGAAGAAGGCGAGCGAATTCCTTTAACTATTGCAGATTATGATAGCAAAATAGGAACAATAACAGTTATTTTTATGGAAGTTGGAAAAACAACTAAGCAGCTTGGAACAATGAAAAAAGGCGATAAAATACTTAATTTTGCAGGGCCTCTTGGAGTTGCTTCCGAAATTGAAAAATTTGGAACAGTTGTATGCATTGGCGGAGGAGTAGGAATTGCACCACTTTATCCAATAGTTAGAGAACTAAAAAATTCTGGTAACTATGTTATTAGCATATTGGGTGCTCGTAATAAAGATTTATTAATGCTTGAAAAAGAAATAGATGAGTTTAGTGATGAACTTCACATTTGCACTGATGACGGATCAAAAGGCCACAAAGGTTTTGTAAGTGATGTTTTACAAAAACTAATTGATGATGGTAAAGAAATCAATATTGTATGGGCAATAGGCCCGGTCATTATGATGAAGGTTGTTGCAGATCTAACAAAAAAATATGATCTTAAAACAATTGTAAGTCTTAATCCTATCATGGTGGACGGAACAGGTATGTGTGGCGGTTGTCGAGTAATAATTGATGGAGAAATCAAATTTGCTTGTGTTCATGGACCTGAGTTTGATGGCCATAAGGTTGATTTTAAAAATCTAATGCTTCGTAACCGACGTTTTGTTGAGGAAGAAAAACACGCTTGTAAAATGGCAGGGGTTGAAATATAAAATGGCAGTTAAAAAAGAAAAACATAAAATGCCTGAGCAAGACCCAAAAGAGCGTATTAAAAACTTTAATGAAGTCCCATATGGTTATTCACCTGAAACAGCAATTGAAGAAGCAAAAAGATGCCTTCAATGTAAAAATCATCCTTGTACAGAAGGCTGCCCGGTAGAAGTTGACATCCCTGATTTTATTAAAGAAATTGCAAAAGGTGATTTTGATAAAGCAGTTGAAGTCTTAAAAAATAAGACCAGTCTACCAGCTGTTTGCGGCAGGGTGTGTCCTTATGAAAACCAATGTGAAGGAGTCTGTACGCTTACAAAGATAGGTGAACCTGTGGCAATTGGACGTCTTGAGCGTTTTCTTGCTGATTATGAAAAGAATAAAGGCATGAAAACACCTAAAAAAACAAAGCCAACAGGTAAAAAAGTAGCAGTCGTTGGTGCAGGTCCTGCTGGTCTTACATGTGCCGGCGATCTTGCAAAAATGGGTCATAAGGTTGTTGTTTATGAAGCGCTACATGCACCAGGTGGAGTTTTGATGTATGGAATACCTGAGTTTAGGCTTCCAAAAGCAATAGTTCATGCAGAAGTTGATTTTATCAAAAAACTTGGTGTAGAAATTAATTATGATGTTGTTGTCGGAAAAACAATAACAATTGGAGAGTTATTGAACGATTTTGACTCTGTATTTATTGGAACCGGTGCAGGGTTGCCACGTTGGCTTAACGTTCCTGGTGAAAGCCTAGATGGAGTATATAGTGCAAATGAGTTTTTAACCAGAGTTAATATGATGAAAGCATATGACTTCCCACAGCACTGCACACCATGTACCGTAGGTGGCGTTGCAGCTACTTTTGGAGCAGGAAACGTTGCTATGGATTGTGCTCGTACATCACTACGTATGGGTGCTAAAAAATCATATATTATTTACCGAAGAACTGAAAAAGAAATGCCAGCTAGAATAGAAGAAATACATCATGCAAAACAAGAAGGAGTAATCTTTAATCTTCTTACAAATCCTGTGGAATTCATTGGTGATGAAAAAGGAAAACTTACAGCAGTAAAATGCATTAAAATGAAACTTGGTGAACCTGATGAAAGTGGGCGAAGGCGACCGATACCTATACCAAATTCAGAGTTTACCATAAAAATTGATACAGCCCTTGTAGCAATAGGTCAAAGCCCAAATCCATTAGTTCCACAGTCAATGAAAGAACTAGAAACAGAAAAAAGAGGCAATCTGAAAGTTGATGAAAACGGTCAAACAACTGTTACGGGTGTTTTTGCAGGCGGAGACATTGCAACTGGTGCTGCAACTGTAATACTAGCAATGGGTGCTGGGAAAAAAGCAGCTAGGGCAATAAATGAATATTTAAAATCAAAAAAATAAAAATTGATGAAGATAATTATTTTCCAAAGGCAAAATTAATAATAAAAGGATTTACTTCATCTGATATTTCCTTGTCTCCATCATATAATAATTCGACTTTTATTAATTTTTTAGAAAAAGTTCTTTCATTGTATGTCCATGTATAAATAGAAACACCGGGGATATAATTTATGATGATGTCATCATTGGCAACCCCGTCGTCTTGCTCTTTTTCTTTTATAATTTTAATTGCTTTTATTGGAATTATATATGGATTTTCAACAAGAATCTCTATATCAATTGATCCAATAACAATTGTATTGAAAAAAGGCAACATCTTGTTATTATTTAGATATACTCCTTTCTTTTCTGGTTTAATTATTTCAATAGTTGGGAGTCCTTCAGTTTCGTTAACTGTAGTAAAACTCCATGTATCAGATTTTGTTCCTAGGAAAATATCATTAATTTCAACATGCCAGTAATATGTTGTTTCAAACTCTAAATAATCTTCAAACTCAAAAGATATAGTGCTACCACTAGGGATTAATCTTTCCTCAAATATTGGCATATCTTTTAAATAAATTATCACGTTCAATGGATCATTTTCAGGATCTGATACATAAACGCTGAACTCTGGTTTTAAAACTACATTTTTTTCACCATCATTAGGCATTGGATTGCTTGGTTTGTTTGGGGCAAGATTTGTAATTCTTGTCATAAAACTCCAAACAGGGCCTTCAACTGTTATACAATCTTCAGGTATTATTCCATGAAAATCCCAAACGATAATTTTCCAATAATATGTTTTGCCATATTCTAAAAGTCCAGGGTCATAGGTTTTTTCCTGTATTTTTGGAGCAACAAGTGGCGGATTACTATTATTTCCAAAGTATACATCATATGATAAACGCCTTCCTTCAGGATCAATACATGACCAAGATAATTTAACATTGATGTTATTCCCGCATGATTCATTTTCAGGATCTGGATCACTTGGAACAGATGGCGGTGCATTGCTAATCAATAATGTTGTGAAAGTAAAAATTTCAGAAACTGTTCTTCCAGTTTTAATATCTGTTGCATTAACAATCCATTTGTAGGTTGTCACTGGTTCAAGAATTTGTGTTATCTTGCAAGTTTTTGTTCCATTAATTTCATAAGTTCCATTGCTATTGCCTATATCTGGAACAGTTTCGATTGACCAGTTAAAGGAATCGCCTTCAGGATCTTTTATTAAAACACTAATTTCTGAAATATATTTTGATACATTTCTTGAAAAGTCAATCGGTTTTTCATTGATTATTTCAGGTGGGTAATTTGACGGTTCAGATTCAGTTGTAAAACACCATACTGGGCCTTCTGAATATGCTCCTTTATGGTCCCATGAAATAATTTTCCAATAATACTTTGTATCAAAATCAAGATAACCTGGGTCATATTTTGTTTTATGTATATTACTAGCGACCTTGGGGGGAGAATTTGTTTTTCCAAAATATACATCATATAGCGCATAATCGTATTCATCTTTATCTCCACCAGTCCAACGAAGATCAATATTATATCTAACATCAATCGAATTATGGGCAGGGGACGGATCACTGGGAACATTTGGTAGTGTATCCCAATTTCCTAAATCAATATAAAAAATCTCAGGTTTGTTCAACCAGGAATTCCTCCCTCCATCATTTTCTACCAAAAATATGTCAGAATTGCCACTACTATTATCTAAAACATATACACAATCATCTAGTCCATCGCCGTCCCAGTCACCATGAGATGCAAAATGAGTAGGACATGAAGGATACCAGTATTCAATTTCATAATTGCTACCGTCTTGATCTTTCACTATGATTTTATATGAGCTATATGATTTTTCAATGTAAATTAGTTCATCTAACCCATCTCCGTCCCAGTCAGCAAAATCAACAAACACTATTCTAAGAACATGCTCCCAAGTAGTAACGGTCCCGTCATTGTTTACTAAATATAAATTGGAGTATCCAATACCATCGTAGGTTAAATATGTAAAATCATCTTTTCCATCTCCATCCCAATCTCCATTTGAAGCAAAATAATATGCATGATCAAAGTGTTCTGGAATTGGAATCTCATGATTTATTTGATTTTGATCCTTCCATTGAAAATAATAATCTATTTTATTTTCTTCTTGATCCCAAATTGAATAATAATAAATCAGATCATCTTTTCCATCTCCATTCCAATCTCCAAAATCTAATTTAATTGGTCTTCGCTCTGTCCAAGATTTAGTGCCTCCTGTAGCTGTTTTAATAATATATTTAGAACTACACTTGCTTGGGCTGTCAATTGTATAAATATAATCATCTAGCCCGTCACCGTCCCAATCTGCATTTGATTTAAAATTAGAAGTATTATTTGGTGGTGATATATGTAAAAAATGATCCATATCATTTTGATCTCTCCAATAGAAATTACAAACAGTGCTTCCATTTTCTACATATAATAAATCATCTCTGTCATTACAAGAATTTTCACCAAGAGAATTCAATTCTGGTAGGTTTTTTCCTTCAATTTTTTTTATATTATAATTTCTGTCGCCAAAATTAACAGAAACCACAACTGAAAGAAGCATTATAATACAAACTAATAATCCAAATATTTTTTCCTTCATGCAAATCAATCCAAATATTTGTATATATTAATTTATATTTAAAATATTATATAAGTTTTATAGGCCACTTATTAAATTTAACCTAGTTTAAAATTAATTTTTACTCCTTTTAGAATATACTCTTACAAGTAAAACTGACCCTAATAAAATCAAAAATATATAAAATATTAAAACAAAAATGCCAAAATCAAAACCATCATTTTTTACAATTATATTTTTTGTATCAGTTGTTTGAGCATCTAACGCATAAATATTTCCTTTTGCACTAATGTAGACTACACTATTTTCAACAACCGGATCTGATAGGATTGGTGTTGTAATATAGTTATTTACATCATTAAATTTCATTGAGTATTCTGGGCTGAAATCCCATGCTAGCTTTCCATTGTTTTTATTAAGTGCGTATAATTTTCCATCATCTGATCCGAAAAATACGTAATCCCCATATACAGTAGGAGAAGCATGGATTGCTGAGTTGCAAGTGAAATACCATACTAGTTTTCCATCTTCTTTATCTAATGCATAGAACTTGTTATCTGTAGAACCAAAGTATATCATTTCTTCTGATATAGCCGGTGTTGTATCTATTCCCCATCCTGTTGAATATTTCCATTTTTCTTCCCCAGTTGATAAATCAACAGCATAAATATTTCCATCCCATGAACCAAAATAAGTATTTTTCCTATCTGATCTTGGCGATGAAGTAATTTTTCCTTTTGTTTCAAATTTCCATTTCGACTCACTTGTTTTTACATTCATACTGTAGCAGGTATTTCCAGAACCAATGCATATTATGTTTCCTTGTGCTTCTGATATCTCACCTGATTCAGGTAAATCATAATTCCATTTTACCTTTCCTGAAGATACATCGAATGCATAAAAATCTCCATTACTACAACTTGTTACCACAATGTTATTAATTATTCTTGGTTTGTTTATTGTTTTTCCAATATGTTGATACCATTCAACATCGCCTGTTTTTTTATTTATTGCACAGACTCCTTTATCAGTTCCAACTACAATAAAATCACCTGACGCATCCTGGTTGTATATTTTGTCTCCTACTTTTCTAATCCATATTTCTCTGCCCTGGTGTGTTTCTGTTGCATATAGATTCTCTGATGAAAATGATGTAACTACCATATCTTCAGCTGCTATGTTTGAAGTTGAAACAACTGAATCTGTTTTTTCAATTTGTTGCTTCCATAAAACTTTAGCAGTCTTTTTTGTAACTGATTTTTTTTCTTTATTTTCTAAAACATTAGGCGCAGATTTAGCAGGGTATAGTTCTACCCATCCACTTGCAGGTAGATCTGTTATCCTGTGATATTTATTTTTAAGCTCATTAGTAGGAATAAAAGTTTCGCCAGTTGGGATTCCCAGAAATGCAAGAATGCCCATATCTTTCATCATGCTGGTATCTGTAATTTTTGCATCCATAGCTCCATAATATATCGGGTCTGCTGTCAATATTTGTTTGGCGACCTCTGTATCAATTTCTCCTTTGTATATGTTGCTTAGTTCAACGAATTTTTCGCCTTTTTGAGCATAAATTGACTTTTTATTTCTATTAAAAAATTCATAAATAACACCAGGTAGGCCGGCTAACTCCCTTTTAACTGATTTATCATGGGCTAGGTTGCATGACCAATAAAATCCATTTTTTGTTGTTTTTATTGGTGTATTATAGTAAGCTTGCTCCATTGATGCGATTTCTCCTGTTTTTGTGTCTCCAATTAGCCATTCATTAGGAATGAGTCCATTGTTGCCCTTTTGTAAATAGGTAATTACTTCATCTATACTTTTTGAGTTTTGAATTGCGTTTCTTGATCTGATTCCTTTTGGAGTTTTTCTAATGTTAAATGGACCCTGAGGTAGTATTTCTGTTTCTGTCATTACTATTCCTTGGTCATTTTGATAGTAGTCCTCTTGGCTCCATAATGAACCAGGCGGGCATGTCATTGAGAATCTATAACCGTTTGAGGGCTGAACATCTAATATTATGTTGCATCTTTGTGCGATATTTTTGTTAAATACTGTTGAATGTGCAATTACAATTCCACCATCACTTGTGTATTCTCCTGTAGCTATGAATGCATTACAGTGACCTATTGGTGGATTTTTGTCTCCACCTGACAAAAATTCTTTTAGACCATGGAATACATCTCTGATTAGATGAAATCTTTTCTGAGGATATTTATAACAACCATACCAGACTTCTTGGACGAACTGAGCTGCAACCACATCTTCATATTCAATACTCCTTCCAAATATTCTACAATTTTTTGCTTTTAGTGCATCTGTCATTCCTTTCATTTCTTGTCTGTATTCTTCAGGAACCTTGTCATAGAATAATCTCATTGCTTTTGATCTGCACATGTTCCACCATAGTTCTGACAACTGCTCATAATTCTCGGGACGATTTTTTATTATGAACATTTTCATGAAATCAAAATCATGAGCAAGATTACTCCATCTAACTAATGTGTCAATTATCTCCGCTGAGGCAAGATAACCATATTGGTATCCTCTTTCGTATGGTTTGCCTTCTATGTGGACGTATACCCATCCCTGTATGTTGTATCTGAATCCTTTGTCGTAATATGTTACAATTTCGTCTTTTATTGAGCTACTTTCACTTCCTCCGACTAAATAAGAAACTGTTGAAGGTATCAGTAATACTATTAATGTAAACATTATTATTATTTTTTTATTCATATAATAGTATTATATATAGTGCCTCTCCTATAAATACTTTTCCAATTTTATACATTAATGTATAAAAATATACATTATTGTTAGAAAAATTAATAAATAACCTAAATCAACATCTGATAATTATTGAGAAAAAAAACAATTAATAGTTAAAAAAAGTAAAAATCTTTTAAAAAATTACTTAAAAAGCTTCTTAAAAATGTATTCAACATTCTTGATTTCTGTCCGACACCAATACAAGATGAGGAAAGAGTTTGGTAATTCTTTAATACAACATACAATTCTGCAGTTTTGGCACCAGATGATGTCGGTGCAAATCCAATTTTAATTTCACGGGTTTCACCTGCACCAATATAATTTATTTCATCACCAGTTTTTATATAAAAATCATTATTTCCCTCAAGATAAACATCATCAACCCAAACATCAAAATCATCATTATTTGTTAAATAAAACTCATATTCTCCACCATAATTGCCAACTTTAACAGCTCCCCAATTTCGTGTATCAGGAGTTAAAACAACATCAGGCGGCGGAGGTGGAGAATGCCAATCTTTTATTCTTGTTCTCCAACCCTTTCCATTTGTCCATGAGCCAACTGGCCCTGATCCAAATTCAAACCACCAGCTCGTACCAAAGGTTGTATCAGCTGGGACATGAAAATCATATTCAAAACATCCACTTGCATCAAAAACATTGTTTTTTGCATACCATGTATATGCTGGGTCTGTATCTTCTGTATCAACAAGCGCATCAACTAGTGTAAATACATTTGAAAATGGAAAACCAGTTGCTAGGCTAAATGCTTCGATTATTGCTAGTGCTAATAAATTTGCCCATGGATCAAAATCCCCAGGTTCAAAATCTGTTACATTATAACCGCCATACATGAAGGATTCTCCCTCCCAGCAGCCATAATCTGCTTTTGGCCAGTAATCCATTGTAAATAAATAGACTGGATCATCGGCATAATTATAACCATCAAGAAATGCCATCCACCACATTATTTTCCAATGATATTCCCAGCAATTATCATCCCATGTTCTACCCTGATATTCATATGCAACCTGAACAGGATCTATAACAAAAAGATCATATGGATCCCATCCTAAGAGATATGTCTGTCCAATTTGGCATTCAGCTGCCCCATCCTCAAGGATTACTGAAGGTAAAATAATACTTTCTTGACTTGGTTCAATTTCTTCATAATTTGTAATAGTATTTTTATTATTGATTGATAGTGCATTACTACTTGGTATTAAGACCAAGATCACCAAAATCATTGGCAACAGTTTCTTTTTCATTTTATCATTCATCTTGTTTTTCTCATCATATAAATTTAGTTAAAAGATTAGAAAGAAGAATCCTTAACAAAGGACTTTTTTCTAATATAGTTAATAAGAAATTATCTGCTCTATTTCTGCCTTTTTTTACTGTTATTGATGTTTCAAGTTCTACTATATCACTAGAGTCCTCTAAATTGATTA
>Ga0272441_10011877_pt1 | contig 12840 bp, 9 predicted proteins | sample SSMProp6N_FD_193582 | JGI IMG/M metagenome (GOLD analysis project Ga0272441, IMG submission 193582) | Marine sediment archaeal communities from Little Sippewissett salt marsh, Falmouth, MA, United States - SSM-Prop-6N | ecosystem: Environmental > Aquatic > Marine > Wetlands > Sediment ...
GAACACTGGCCGGATTTTTACTGGGGATTATCAGTGGACTTGTTCCCGGCATACATTCGAACACCATCGCAGGACTGCTGCTATCTCTCCAGCCCCTTCTGCTCATCTACACCGGGATCGAGGTGGCGGGTGCCATGATGTTTGCCGCACTTGTAACCCATACTTTTCTTGACATCGTACCCAGCACATTTCTGGGGGTGCCCGATGCGGATACTGCGATTGCCGTGCTGCCTGCCCATTCTCTATGTCTTGAGGGGAAGGGGGAAGAAGCGGTGAGGATATCCGCAAAAGGCAGTGGATTTGCGGTAATGATCTCGCTTCCGCTGGCAGTTCTGGCTCTGTTCATGATCCCCCATATGCAGAATTATCTGGACTGGTGGATGGGGATACTTCTCGTGGCAGTGGCCGGATTTCTCATAGTAGCATCAGAATCTCCTGGCTGGTCGGCAGCGGTATTCCTCTCCTCCGGAACATTGGGAATCATCGCGTTCAGGTACTCATATCTCTCATGGAACACGTTTGAGGCGGGCTCAGTACTGCTTCCGCTTCTTACCGGACTCTTTGGAATATCTGTACTTCTGACATCATCCCGTGGCACACTTACTCCTCAGAGATATGCCGGCATATCTGTTGGATTGCCTGAACTGATGAAAAGATCGGTAATCGGATGTACGGCAGGCGCGATAGTGGGTTGGCTTCCCGGCCTTTCGAATGCAACTGCAAATGCAGTTCTTGCCGGAGGTCGGCACTTTTCGGGAGGAAGAAGGGGCTATATTGCAGCGACATCGGCTGCTAATACGGCCAATGCATTCTTTGCCCTCGCTGCACTTTATGCGGTTTCAAGGACAAGAAACGGGGTGATGGCGGCGCTTGCAACAAATGATCTGCCTGATTTTTACTTCATCCTCCTATCCGGGGTTGTTGCTGCAATTCTGGCCTACCTGCTGACTCTTCGTATTTCCTGCCTTGCAGAATATATGGGTAACCTTGATCTCAGACGCCTGAACTTTGGTGTTATCGCGTTTGTGACACTGCTCACTGCAGTACTTACAGGTCCCTTCGGCCTGTTCATTCTTATTCTGGCAATAATGATCGGTCTTGTGCCGCAGATTGTCAATATCAGGCGTGTCTTCTGCATCGGTTCGGTGATGGTGCCGGTGATGCTCTATTACTGGGGAGTAATCCTGTTCTGAGAGATCAGGAAAAAAGGTATATCAGGTATATCAGGTACCCGCCAAAGAGGATGCATGACCAGATCTTGATTCCTATTCTTTTCAGGACAAAAAGAGGGAACACAGCAATCGAAAAAACAAGGACAATCAGTATTTCCAAGGGGGATTGTACGGGGATGAGGCCGATCAGTGTTGCCACGCCCATGATGAAAAGGAGGTTGAAGATATTGCTTCCAAGTATGTTTCCGATGGATACTCCTTCGTGTTTCTTTAGTATTGCAGAGAGCGATGTTGCAAGTTCGGGAAGTGATGTCCCTATGGCCACCATTGAAAAACCGACAATAAAATCAGGTATCCCGAAGATCCCGGCAAACTGTATAGCACCATTCACCACGAGATATGACCCGGCTGCCACTCCCAGTGCTCCTCCTGCCAGGTACAGGTAATCCCGCCTCCCGTGTGGGACGGGGCATTCACTGATCTCCGAATTTGTCCCTGAATTCCATATATGCCTGATAAAGACAACAAATAACAGCAGCAGAATGATCCCGGAATAGATGTCCAGAAACCCTCTCAGCGCCAGAATAAAAAACGCGATTGTTGCCAGGATCATGAGAATGAACTGGTGACTTATGAGTTTCATATGTCCTCTGTTGAGGCTGAAGAGTTCCGGGGACAGAAAGGCACATAATGCAAGCACCAGCGCGACATTTGCGATGTTGCTGCCGAGCACGTTACCCAGGGCAATTCCGGGGTTTCCTATCGCTACTGCATTGACGTTCACCACAAGTTCGGGCAGTGATGTCCCGAAAGCGATGACTGAAAATCCAATTATTGACGGGAATACACCAAACCGGCGGGCAAGTCCGCCTCCTCCTTCAATAAAGTAATCCGATCCCTTGATCAGGGCGGCCATTCCGACAACAAAAAATATTAGAGGGACAATCATTGAAATACCTGCAAACGGGCCACGGGCTATGATTTGTATTAATACAATTGCACGCCAATTCCATAATAATGCAGTCCTACTGGTTTGGGGATTATGATGATGACTCCTGCCGATGCCTGTTCGGCAGGGACGATTTTGACCCTGAAGCGATCTCCGGGCGTCTGCTCAGCCTTGATAATGATATGGCTGAGTTTAGTCCCTTAAAAAGGCATATAATTGAGAACTGCGGTTGTTTCTCTTCCCGTAGGGACTACCTTAAAAAACTCCGTGAAGTCTCTGTGTATATGGCCGTTCAAAAGATTACGGAATATTTCAGCAGGGGGGATACTGTCCTTCTCCGGATGGTTCGTATGCTGGATGAGATCGATACTGTGATCAACATGCTCAGTGGAAGGGCTCTTGAATGGTATCTTGCCGAGCACCCAGATCAGGCTTCAAGGTCAAGGGTGCTTGCTGGCAGGAAAGGCCTCCAGAAGATGGCAAGGGGCAGTAGCGGCTCCCTTGGGAGGCTCTGCCACGAGATCCAGAAGCTTGCGGATGAAAGGAACCTGCTCATGAAGGAGATCAACCGGCGGGCAGACGAGGTGATGCCGAACTGCAGTGCACTTGTCGGGGGTCTTGTAGCGGCCCGACTGTTATCCCGGGCGGGCAGCCTTGAGGCGATCTCCCGGATGTCCGCGGGAACGATCCAGGTGCTTGGAGCAGGCAATGCACTGTTCTCCCACCTTCGTTCCGGAACACCCTCCCCGAAGCACGGGATCATATTCCAGCACCGCCGTGTTCATAACGCCCCGCGGGAGGTCCGGGGCCGTGTTGCCCGGGTGCTCGCGACCAAACTTGCCATCGCGTCCCGTATAGACTTTTACAGGGGTGAGGTCGATGAAGCGTTTCTGGCCTCTGCGCAGGAGAAGATCGATCGTGCTGGGGTGTCCGGATGATCGAGATCGACGGGGTGCTGGTTTCGAAGGGAAAGGCGGGCGTATATGGTGAGCGGGTGCTGAAAGGCCACAGGGTGTGGGATCCGTTCAGGAGCAAATATGCGGCGATGCATGCAAAAGGCCAGGTGGTTGAACTCAGTTCCGGTATGGTCGTCCTCTATCTTGGTGCGGCAAACGGCACTACGGTTTCGCATTTTGCAGATTACGTGGAATATGTGTATGCCGTGGAGTTTGCCCCTCTCCCCATGCAGGATCTGCTCATGGTTTCCGATATAAGAAAAAATATCGTACCGATCATGGCAGACGCCTCTCGCCCTGGATTTTATGCACCAATGGTCGAGGAAGTTGACCTGATATACCAGGATGTGGCTCAGCATGATCAGGCTGGTATTTTCATTAAGAATATGGTATTTTTGAAACCGGGTGGAACAGGTATACTGATGCTCAAGACCCGGAGTGTTGATGTGACAAAAACGCCTGATGATGTACTCGTGGACGTAGTCGAAAAAATCTCACCTCATGTTGATATATGCAGCCACTGCTGGCTTGATCCATACCACCGGGATCATGCGGCGATTATATGCAGGAAGTCACAGGATTGATTGATGAGAATACAGTTTTACAGCCCTGTTTCATTGGGTTTTGTCCTTATCGCGCTGTTGATTCTCGTTGCATTATTCATTCTGTTCATCCCCTTTCTTATTATAGGGGTGCTCGGCTACGCCTTTGTCAACCTCGGTTTTACATGGCAGCAGGCGTTCCTCCTGCTGGTTATTACATTTCTGGGTAGTTTTGTGAATATTCCGGTAAAGACGTGGGAGAAAGTGCCGGTCAGGATGGTCGATACCACCTCACTTGGGTTCGGGCAGATATACAGGGTTCCCCGCATGACCACGAAGTCCACGCTTGCGGTCAATCTTGGAGGTGCAGTCATACCGGTGTGCGTTTCTCTTTACCTTATCTATACCTCTATTGCGGTAGCAGGGTATTCGGTTGCGCTCCTCTCTCTTACGGGGCTGTTGATCGTATCGTTGATCGTAAACAGGAGTGCCAGACCCGTTGAAGGGCTTGGCATTGCCATCCCGTTTTTCATCCCCCCGGCAGTTGCCTTCATCACCGCGGTTGCACTATCGATCTTATTTCTACAAGAGCCTTCGGCCGGTGCGGCAACGATCGCATACGTGAGCGGTTGCATGGGTACGCTTGCCGGGGCGGATCTCATGAGACTGAATGAAGTGAAGCGACTTGGCGCCCCGATGGCGAGCATCGGCGGTGCCGGGACATTTGATGGTATCTTCCTGAGCGGGCTTATTGCTGCATTCCTATTGTAAGAAAAGAGTATAGCCCGGAGCAGATTCGAACTGCTGTCGGGGGATCCAGAGTCCCCCATGATTGACCGCTACACTACCGGGCTTCTGCCTCATTTCTTTGTTGCTGAAAAGTTATTAATGTGACGGGTTGAATTGCCAGTTTATCGTTTCGAAAGTTCGCATTTCCCGCACAGCCTGCAAATCTCAGGGACCGGTTTTATATTCTCCCCTTTTTTGCAGAACGGTTCAATGTCGTTGATGTCACGCATGTAATATATGTGTGGAACGAGGGATATGTGAGTATAACGGCCAATTTGGTACCCTGTTTGTTCTGCGATATATTTCTGGAGGTGCGCGAGCGCGTACATGTTTGCACCGGCAGCGGTCAGCATGTCGTTGCTCCTGAAGACCACCTTCATGTCCAGTTTTCCGTCTCTTGCGGTGCAATGCACGAGCTGTAGGCAGGGGCAGTCGTCAAGCGCCTCGTCGATCACCGGGTTCCATGTGATCGCAAGCGCCCGCCTGCTCATCTCCGATGACCGGAGTTTCTCTATTATGTATTGTACCTGATTGACATGGACATCATCTCCGCCCGACACGAGCCTCTCCCCCCAGTTGAAGAGCCGGGTATGGTAATCGTATTCGAATACCGAGTCAGAACCGTTGAGAAGATCCTCGGCATACTGTTGAAGGAATCGTTCCCTGAAGCGGGAACAGCCCGATGCCAGGGGTGGCGTGAACGGATCGTCGACAACCAGTGCGGTGGTATCGTACTCTATCGTCTCTTCACCGTCTTCGGTCGTGACCAGTGATCCCTTCTCAAGAATCAGTTTTATGACCAGTTCATGTGCCCTGCCCAGTGACGGTGCCCTGATAATTCGCATAATTATTATCTGTATGCAGTGAGATTTTTATCTTGGGGTTTTGTCTTGTGCGTGTAGATGGCATTATGTCGACAATCCCATGTTTTTTTGCTCATTGGAGGCAGTATAAATCTGAATTTGATCCCTGCTGACCACAAAGGATATAATAATTGTTCTTCAAATACTGTAACATATTCCGTTAATTCGGGGTATAGACTACACAGAACCGTTTTTCGACAATCGTCGAACGGATTCTTGGATTAAACCAACCAATTTGATTGGAGGAAATGAATGAAAATTACAACAAAAACGATCGTTATTGCCGTGGCATTCGTTCTTGCCCTTGCGATGGTCGCAGCCCCTGCGTCTGCGGTCCGTAATGGTCTGAACGATACAGGAATTGCGTCAGGCGACACGATTTTCATCTACGAACAGGTAAACCTGTCTGCATTCAAGCATGATGTGAACAGAGTTGTTACACTGTATCAGTTTGTTGATCAGTTTGGTGGTCAGATAAAGCACACCATTGTGGTCAATGACTATGCAACGTTTGATGTATTGCCGGCAGTTGTAAATGGCTATTATGGTACATACTATGATGCAGCAAGCAACACGAGTACAACATACGGCACAGTACCAACGAACTATACAAACATCGCAGCGCCATCTGTGACACTGGACGTCGTGCTCAACAACTCGGTGCACCAGTCGATCAACGGCGGTTCGATCACCCGCGACAACGGTTTCCAGTTCAAGGTCACAAACAACATTGCAGGAGCAATCAACACTGCAAGCAACTATGTTGGGCCCGTATGGAACATTGAGATCACCACTCCGGGCGGAGGAGTCACCACTCTCTTCGGTGACCTTGACCAGAACCACAAGGTAAACAACCGTGGATTCGTCAACCTGAGTAAGTACTACTTCGTCAACAACATTTCAGCTGCACAGTTATACGTGCCCACAGGCAACGGAGCAGGTGGTACAGGTGCGGTTGCCCCGACTTTTAACCTTAGAAATGCAGAGGCAGGCGAGTATTCGGCGACACTGAAGTGGCCGAGTGCGTTCACAGTTCAGTATGGAACTTCTGGTACTGCGATAGGTGCCAGTACATATGGTCTTGGAACGAACGATGCACTTCACACTGGTGTAAACGCAACAATCCAGGCAAACACTGGTCAGGCGTCAACCGAAAAGTACGGTATGTACAACATGACCGCATGGTATGACCAGGGACTGAACTCCAACGCCGTTACCTGGACTATACTCAGCAAGACTGTATCAGTTACAGCCAATGCAGAGTCTGTCGTCCGTGGCAACCCGTTCGTGCTTACTGTCACCGGTCGCAGCGACTACCAGTACGCCTTCTTCATCAAAGAAGCCTCGATGGACCTGGACAAGTACCCGTACATGAATGCAGGACAGCCAGGCACCAGACTGATGACGAACTATGCAAACTTCCAGCTTGACGTTGGCTGGAGAACCTTTGCAACTGAGCTTCCGACTAACGGCCAGACCGGCGCTGCGCTTGCATACGCCACAGAGGCCTGTGGTAACCTTACCACAAAGGCAGACGGTACACGTGCAATCCAGTTCGAGACCAACTCGTCAGCCGCCGGAACCGCAGGAAACAGGTGCCCGACCGATGCACGCGACTACACCATCAAGGTCTTTGACCCGACAGACACCAACAAGTACGACACTGTAAAGGTCACTGTCGAGAAGGGTGCAGTCACCATCGCATACGAGGGAACCGGTACCTACTACATCGGCCAGGAGGTCAAACTTTCAGGTACAAACACCGACTCGAAGACAACATATCTCTTCATGAGCGGTCCGAACCTGCAGGCGAACGGTGTAATGCTCACCAACACGCAGACTGCCGCAGCCGATGGCAACGCGGCCACTTTCGACTCACGTGACGTCGAGACCGACGACACATGGGCGTTCAAGTGGGATACCAGCTCAATCACCGGCAGGCCTGACTCAGGTACATACACACTCTATGCAGTATCCACAACCAACAACAAGGCATCACTCAGCGGCAAGAAGTACGCAACCGCTGCCGTAATCCTGAAGAAGCCGTTCGTTAACGCACAGGCATCGGCAAGCACACTTGCAAAGGGTGACAAGCTCTACATTACAGGAACCGCAGAGGGTGACCCAACCACGGTCAAGGTATGGGTATTCGGTGTCAACTACAGAAACCTCTATAACTCCCAGAGTGTAGGATCCGACGGTTCGTTCAGCTATGAACTCGACCGCGGTGACACAGAGAACCTCTCACCGGGCCAGTACTTCTGTGTAGTTCAGCACCCCATGCAGGACGGCAGATTCGGCGTAGTGGGTGCCCCGATCGGCTGGACCGACAGCGGAGTAGGTACACGCTGGATCAACACCACCTATGAGGGTCTGGCAACTCAGCTGACTACTGATATTCAGGAGCTTCAGGCATCCGATGCAGCGAACGTACTCATTGACTACCTGAACAACCCGAACACCGACGATACATACCGCAAACTCACCTTCATGGTTGAGGACGGATGGATCCGCATCGACCCGATCGGAGACCAGTATGTCGGCGAGACATTCGAGATCACAGGTACGACCAACCTTGCGGAAGGTGACCAGATGCTTGTAGACATCAAGTCCTCAGCATTCCAGCCGACCGACAAGACCCAGTCCGGCGAGTTCAGTGGAACCTCAGGTACCATTGAAGTCCAGAAGGGTGACGGATACAACACGTGGACATTCACCGTTGATGCATCCTCCTTCAAGCCTGACGAGTACACAGTCAAGGTCGAGTCTATCGATATCTCGAACAAAGAGGCAAACGCTCTCTTCAACGTAGTTGAGAAGGGTGCAGCAACCACCGCACCTTCGACTCCGGCAACCACCGCACCTTCGACTCCGGCAACCACCGCACCCGCAACACCGGCAACCCCGACCACACCTGGATTCGGCGCCCTTGTTGCAGTCGCTGGCCTTGGAGCAGTAGCTGCCCTGGTTCTCCGCAGAGAGTAAACCTTTAAATCCAATTTTTTTATTTTGATTAATTCATCTAGTTGATCTTTTCATACCCGTACAAATCGCATCTTCCGTTACAGTTAATTATTCTTCAGTTGATCTCAGTTCAGTGATATGCTGTGAAGCTGAAGGCAAAACTGCTCGATATAGATAACAAGGGAGTTCTCATCAACCGGTCGGATGCAAGAATGGTTGGCGTAAGTGACGGTGACCGTGTGACTGTAATCAATCCACGGACCAGTGTATCAGTACAGGTTCATGTTGACACGACTCAAACGTTGGTTGATCCTGGTCTGGTCGGGGTGTACCTTCCTCCACAGGAACGTATTGGTGTAAATGAAGGCGAAGACCTGGAGGTCCGTGAGGCGTTCAGACCCGAATCGCTGGAATTCATCCGAAAAAAGATGGATGGAAAGGCGCTGAAGATTGAAGAGTACCAGGCGATAATGAAGGATATCGTGGATGATAACCTGGCAAAGGGTGAGGTCTCTGCGTTTGTCATCGCTTCTTACATCAACGGCATGAACATGGATGAGATTGAGTCCCTGACTCGTGCGATGGTTGATGTTGGGGATAAGATGGAGTTCAGCACCGGTCCGATTGTTGACAAGCATTCAATCGGTGGGGTTCCCGGCAACAAGATCTCCCTGCTCGTTGTTCCGATCATCGCAGCAGCCGGCCTTATGATCCCAAAGACAAGTTCACGGGCAATTACCGGGGCAGGGGGAACCGCCGATCTAATGGAAGTGCTCGCCCCGGTTGATTTTACAGTGGAAGAGATACAGCTGATGACCGAGAAGGTTGGAGGCGTCATTGTGTGGGGGGGTTCGACGAACATCGCGCCTGCCGATGACAAGATCATTGTCCATGAATATCCTTTTAAGATCGATGCAAGAGGTCAGATGCTTGCCAGTGTGATGGCAAAAAAATTTGCAATTGGGGCAGAAGTCGTCGTGATAGATATTCCGGTGGGTGAGAATACCAAGGTGCCAAATATTGAGGATGGAAAGAAACTTGCACGACAATTCATGGAGCTTGGCGAGCGGCTTGGCATGGAGGTTGAATGTGCACTGACTTATGGTTCACTCCCTGTCGGGCACTCGATCGGACCCAAACTTGAGGTGAAGGAAGCACTTGGCGTACTCGAAGGCGCCGATACTCCCCGGTCACTGATCCACAAGAGCATATCAATTGCCGGAATTGCGCTGGAGATGGCAGGTAAGGTACCAAGGGGCGAGGGTAATGCATATGCGGAAGAGCTTCTTTGTTCGGGCAAGGCTCTTGCAAAGATGAAGGAGATCATTGAGATCCAGGGTGGCGATCCCAATGTAACTTCAGGCGACATCGTTCCCGGAAAGTTCAGCAGTGTAGTTCATTCTCCTGACCGGGGTTTTGTTGTTCATATGAACAATGCCTCGCTGATAAGCATGGCCCGTCTGGCAGGAGCTCCTGGGGATCCGGGTGCCGGAATATACATACATGCAAAGGGAGGGACAATGGTGGAAAAAGGCGATCCCCTCATGACGGTGTATGCAGAGAGGGAATGGCGTCTTGAAAAGGCGCTTACAATGGGCCGGAGGCTCTTCCCCATACTGGTGGAAGGCATGTTGATCGACAGGGTAAGTTCTGCAAGGGTGATCGGGGCAAAAAAACAAAAATGATAATGCTGATATAATCTCTCCAGTCACCATCATTTTAGCGAAAGTTGTATCATATCCCCTGATCACTATTTTTTATGCGTGGGATAACGCTTGTGGGCTTTGCTCTTGTTCTTGTTCTATCAATTCTGGTTTCCGGTGTGCAGGCATCGACACAACTGGTGATTATGGTAAAGGATGCGACGGACGAAACGCTGGTTGATGACGCAGAAGTCTATATAAATTCACAATATGTGGGAAAGACAGGTATGGATGGCGGTTTTACATACGTCCACCCGGCAGATTCAGATCTTGATTTCATCATTAAAAAACAGGGGTACAGATCATGGTCCGGCACGGTCGGGCAATATTCAACATCACTCAATGTTTTTATGGAGCGTTCGCAGAAGACGCTTTATATTTCAGTATATGATGTCGAGACGATAGTGCCTGTTCATAAGGCCGAAGTAAGCATAACAAATGATGATAACACTGCCGTGCAAAAAACGGATTCTGGCGGCAAAGTTGAGTTTGAGGTCCAGACTGATACCAGTTACGATCTTGAAATTCGTGCAACCGGTTATCAGACCTATACATCTGCCATAGAAATGGGCGCAGAAGACAAGAAAGTCCAGAAATATCTGACCCGGAGCGGCAAGTTCGTATTCAGTGTAACCGATGCCCTGACGGGCCTTCCCCTGGAGGGGGCAGAGGTTCGCCTTGATAAGATCCAGGAAGGATTTACTGATGATGGGGGCCAGCTACCGTTGTACATTTCGCGCGAACATGAATATCTCATTGAAGTTATCAAACAGGATTATATCCCCTATTCGGAAGAGGTGTACCTGAGTGAAGATGATGCTCTGCTTTTTGTTCCTCTCTCCATGTCACATTATCAGTTAACTGTTTCAGTCAGGGATGCCGGAGGAATGGCTATATCAGGAGCAGATGTTGATATTGGTGGAGATTCAGCAGGCATTACCGATGCCATGGGGGTATGTGGCGTCAACGATATTGTTGCCGGAACGTACAGGATTGAGGTGGCTGCCAGGGGATTTGATGACTGGTCGGAAGATGTTATTGTAAGCGGAGGTTCGGAGACAGTATATGTAAAAATGAACTTCAGTCAGGTGCCTCTCAATCTGAAGGTGACCGAACCTTCGGGCAAACCGGTAATCGGTGTCCTTGTGCTTTTGGACGGTACAAGCATTGGATTTACGGATGTAAACGGAAACCTTGAAACCAGTGTCGGCTCCGGGGTATCCTATGTAATATCCCTCTCAAAGGATGGGTATATCTCTAAAAGCATCGGGATGTCGATTCCTGCCGGTACCGATGAAATGACCGAGACTATTGCCATTGAACCGGAATTCCCTGCCTTTTTCGTGGCTCTGTCCGTAATTATCGGTATTGTGATCGTCGTGGGGGGATTGATATACATCAGAAAAGAAGGTATGTCATCCAGAAGATCACGCCCGGACAGGAAAGGCGGGCTAGGGAAAAGGCCGGGCGGCAGGGATCTTTAAATTAAAAATAATTTTTAATTGAAAATAATAATAAACTATTTATCCTATAAATGCCTCAAATATTACTGATCGGTATTATCGATGAGGCGGATATTTCGTGGGCTCTTATTCTTTGCCATGGCAATAATGACGATGCAGGGAGTTGTTTACTCAGCATACCCTGACATGGTGCTGTTTACAACGGATAGTGAATGGATTACGGCAGGTAGTTCAAACAGATCATCGATAACCGCAATAGTGCTGAACGGTTCGGAACCGATGCAGGGATTGTCTGTTGATTTTACACTGAATGATCCTTCAATGGGCTCTTTCAGTGCCAGCCCGGTTGTGACCAACATAAACGGAGAGGCTTTAACAAGTTTTTCCCCCTCAATTACAAGTGGTAATGCGGATCTGATTGCCACTATTTATTATTATGAAGACGGTAACCCAAAAGAGCGTCTTGCGTATCTCACCCAGAAGATCGATCATGCAAGTCCTTACAGGATATCCGACATTGTCTACGACAGTGAAGTTCAGGTAGGCACAGGTACAAACATTAGCATCTGGTTTGAGGACGTTTACGCGAATCCGGTTGACAACCTGAATGTTGCAGAGGAGATCAGGCTTGTGGCCGGTTCCCCGTCTGGCAACGGTGGATTTCTCAATGGTAGTGAGATTCAGAGTGATATCACGGTATCCGTGGATGGTGATGGCCGGGAGTCCTCCTTCTATGTGGCCGATACCGTTCCCGGAGAAAACCTTGTATGGGTGGATCCGCCGGGCAGCATACCTGAGATGTACATCTATATATCAGGTGTTGCAGAAGCACCGCCATATTCAATTATCAGTTCTGTCTCACCATATGCAGAACCGCTGCCCTATCAGCCTGCCGACGGGCAGAGTCTTTTCAAGTTTGTCTACACTCTTCTGGATAAATACGGAAACCCTTCCGGCAACAGGGATATAATGATCAATACCTCCATTCCGGGAGAAAGCCAGTTGCTAAGAACAAACTCATATGGCAAGGTCTACGTAACATACGGGCCGAAGGAAGTTGCCCGGACGATATCGATAACCGTGGTTTCTGTTGACAACGAAAGCGTATCAATAACCGATCAGGTGGAGTTTGTTCATACTGCGCCGGTCAATATGGTGCTTACGGCAAGCCCGGCAACAATGGCAAGCAGGGATGTAAAGGAGGATCTTACAGCTCTTGTAAAGGCAAAAGTTGTTGATACAAAGGGAAACCCGGTTGAAGGTGAGACCGTATCATTCTCTCTGTCCGGCTGGACACTGGACGGAAGCTTCAACCAGACGGTGGGGCCCCTGATTGACAGCGATTTGGCAGTAACGGATGAGGATGGGTATGCAACCACCATATTCCGCCCTGGTGCATTCACAGTTGATCCCTTGAGCCCGCTATACAGCGACATGGC
>Ga0272441_10011878_pt1 | contig 12840 bp, 7 predicted proteins | sample SSMProp6N_FD_193582 | JGI IMG/M metagenome (GOLD analysis project Ga0272441, IMG submission 193582) | Marine sediment archaeal communities from Little Sippewissett salt marsh, Falmouth, MA, United States - SSM-Prop-6N | ecosystem: Environmental > Aquatic > Marine > Wetlands > Sediment ...
GAAGTTCAGTGTGATAAGAAAGGATGAACCATGAAGGCGAAAAGAATGATTTCAATATTTGCACTGGTTGTATGTTCGGCGAGTATGGGACTTTACGCCCAATCGGAATCCGTAGAAGGGCGTCCGGTTATTGGGATATTGCTGGATACGGCTCCTTTGCCCGATTTACTGGTCAAGCACCTCGGCTTGTCGCCGGACCAGGGGATCCGGATACAGAACGTGCACCGCGGTGGTCCGGCTGACAAGGCGGGATTGGAACGGGATGATATTATCATCCGTTTTGAGGGGGAGGATGTCGTTGACAACGAGACGTTTGTTGATGAGATACGCAAGGCTGGCGTCGGCACGGAGGTGTCGCTGGAAATCATCCACTTAGGCCAGCGCAAGTCCGTTACGCTCACGCTGGAGGCCCTGGAAGGCGGATTTGATTTTAAGTACCCTCCTGAGCCGGAGATTGAACGAACGTGGCGCCCTGGGAAGATATTCCGGCTCAGACCCGGCGACGAGAACTGGATGGAAGTGCTCAAGGACGGCATACCGCCGGAATTGGATATCCATATCAATCGGTTTTTCGATGAGCTATACACCTATCACCATTCTACGAACGGCGAAGATTATACGATCACCATCGAAGGAAATCCCAATGAGGAGGATTCAAAAATCACCGTTGAGGCGGGTGAGGATGAGTTTAAGACGACAGTGGGGGCAATCAATAAGCTGCCTGAGAAATACCGCGAGCCCGCCGAGCAGGCCGTGAAAAATGCTCGAAAGAATGTCAGAGTGAGAAGGTCTATCAAAATACGGCCGGATTCCTGGCAGATGCCGGACGATTTGAAGCCTTACCTTGAGAAACTCAAGCCATATCGGGATTTTCAGATGCCACCGTTCGAGGGCGGACCGATGTTCGAGAGAATCCAAAAGCAGATGAAAGAGTTACAGCGGCGATTGGACCGGCTCGAGAAACGTTATAGACCGCGGCCTGATTCCCAGGAGCCTGACAAAGAGGAATCTCAGGATCGTCAGAAACCTGTTCCGTTGGAAAAGGCGGATAAGAAAAGTGTCTGAAACACGATTTTGCTGTGCGTCCCTAAGAGCGTGTGTGAGAAGTGGCACGGGCATCCTGCCCGTGAGTCTCACGGGCGTCTCGCTCGTGGAAATAAGGCGATTTGAAGGGCCAGGATAGCTCTGCAACACATGGGCAAGATGCCCATGCCACGATAAGGCTGCTTTTCACACATGCTTTCTGGTTTTTTGCCTCCTGTAGGGAGCCTTAGGATAGCATCTTCTTGCTTCGCAGGATATGATGATAATGCTGTGCGAACCGGTGGGCTTCGTCGCGGACGTATTGGAGGAGCTTGCGAACGGGTGATCGGGCGGGCAGGCGAAGCGGGGTCGTGTGTCCCTGGAGATAAATCTCTTCCTCGCGTTTGGCAATGGAGGCGATTTTGACGTCCGGCGCCTTGAGTTGGCGAAGGACCTTCTGGGCCGCCCGCAGGTGGCCGAGGCCCCCGTCGATCAGCACGAGGTCGGGCCACAATTCTTCGCCCCGCAGCGCGTATTTATATCGGCGTTTGACGACTTCGGCGATCATGGCGTAATCGTCGATTCCCTTGACGGTTTTGATTTTGAATCGTCGGTAGCCGCTCTTAAAAGGCTTGCCATCGATGAATTTAACGAGCGATCCGACCGCTTCGGCGCCGGCGATGTTGGCCACGTCAATCCCCTCGATAATCCGAACGGGCTCGGTGGTTTCCAGTATATCTCTCAGTTTCACAAGGGCTTCCGTGGGATCGCCGGCAAAGACTTCCGGCTGCACGTTTTCATCGGGGGTGCCCCGCTGATCGAGCCGTTCGATCAATCGGATGCGGTCGCGATACATGGCCGCCTTTTCATACTGCAAGGCCTGCGAGGCCTCTTCCATTTGTTTTTTTAACCGGCGCAGGACCGTCGAGCGTTTCGAGCGAAGGAACCTGACCAGGTCGGTCATCACCTTCTTGTATTCGCGCCGGTCGATCCGGGCCGCACAGGGAGCGGTGCATTGCTTTATGCTGTATAAAAGGCACGGACGAAAGAATCTGCGCTTCCTGTCGTCCTCGTGAATATCCAGTTTACAGGTGCGAAATCTGAATATTTTCTGGAGGATGACCAGAACGTCTCTCAGATCTTTCGCGCTGGTGAACGGCCCGAACAATCGGGTGCCGTGAGGCCGGGGTTTTCGAGTGATATACACACCCGGATAATCTTCACTCGTCGTGATCTCCAGGTAAGGAAACGTTTTGTCGTCCACCAGGTCGGTGTTATACGGGGGACGAATGTCTTTGATCAGGCGAGCTTCTGCGAGCACGGCCTCGACTTCACTGGCGGTCTCAAGGAAATCAACGTTTTCAACCTTGTTAAGCATCTCGGCGATTTTCGGCCCGCGCGTGGCGATCGGATCCATGCTTTGTTGGAAGTAACTTCCGACGCGCGAACGCAGATTTTTCGCCTTCCCGATATACAGCACCTGATCGGACGGGCCTTTCATAAAATACAGACCCGGCCCACTGGGAAAATCCTTGATTTTTTTTCGGACTATTGCGATCTTGTCTTTTCTTTTGTTCATATACCGACTTATTGTAATGCCTTTAATATTCTGGTGAAAGGGCCGTTGCTAAAATAAAGATGGCTTCGTCCTGCGTGATGATTTTCGTCCCGACGGCGCGTTAGATGTTCTTGTCACTTTTACCTTTGATTGTGGCTGGTGTTTATAACATTCAAACGGTTACATTCACTCGAAAAAAATATTTGGCGGACGAGACGATGGGTATCGTTCACCTTTTTGTGTGGATGCAAGTATGAATGGCGTCTATCCGCTCGGAGGAATAAAATGATAATTGACATTTCAGGTCCGGCCATTTCATGAGGATGAAATTTTTTTTTCTTCATAGATTCAGCAACGGCAAGGACTAAGAACGATACGAAAAAAAAGTGCCCCGGAAAACCGAATTTTGCTCTTTACAGATTCATCAAATATCGTTAATCTGCCGATACTTGGTTTACGGGTTAGACCACTATATCTGGCATAATTCCCGGTGATCGTTCTATATATTGGGGTCTTGTTTTTTTCGCATGGAGGCGTATAAATGTCTGGTAAGTTCGTCCCTGGTCATGCTTTCACAACCGGGCCATCGCGACCGGAAGAACCTGTGGAGGCCTCCAAAACGATTCCATTAAAAGTCGAGCATTACTTTTCGACACCCGGCGTGCATCCGTTCGAGCAGCTTGAATGGGAAATCCATTCGGCCCGGATTACCGGTGACAACGGGCAGGTGATCTTCGAGCAGGACGATATCGAAGTTCCCGCCACCTGGAGTCCATTAGCGACAAAGGTCGTCGCGAGCAAGTATTTCTATGGGGATATAGCGTCCGGCCGGCGTGAGCGTTCGGTCAAGCAGCTTGTCCATCGCGTGTGCCGGGCGATCGCGGATCGGGGCCAAAAGGACGGCTATTTTGCCACGGACGAGGACGCCGACGTTTTCTACAACGAATTAACCTGGTTATGCGTGAACCAGTACGGGGCGTTCAATTCTCCCGTCTGGTTTAACGTGGGGCTTTTCGATGTGTATGGCGTTTCCGGCGGCAGGCATAATTACTCCTGGGACTGCGAGCGGGCGCAGGCCGCGGTCTGCGAGAACGGCTATGAATATCCGCAGGCGTCCGCGTGCTTCATCCAGTCGGTGAAGGACTCGATGGAAGACATCATGCGTCTGGCGACGAGCGAGGCGATGCTGTTCAAGCACGGCTCGGGAACCGGGACGGACTTATCAACACTGAGAAGCAGCAAAGAGAAGCTCTCCGGCGGCGGGAAGCCTTCGGGGCCTTTGAGCTTTATGAGGGTGTACGACCAGATCGCGGCGGTCATTAAGTCCGGGGGAAAGACCCGCCGGGCCGCAAAAATGCAGTCGCTCAAGATCGACCATCCGGATATTAAAGACTTCATTACGTGTAAGACCAAGGAAGAGAAGAAGGCCTGGGCCCTCATCGAGGCCGGCTACGACGGAGATTACAACAACCAGGCCTACGACAGCGTCATGTTTCAGAATTCCAATCTCTCCGTGCGCGTGACCGATGAGTTTATGGAGGCGGTGGAAAAGGACCTGCCCTGGGCCACCTATGCCGTGACGACGGGCGAGAAGATGGAAGAGCAGTCGGCCCGCGAATTGATGCAATTGATCGCCGAGGGCACGAGAATCTGCGGCGATCCGGGATTGCAGTACCACAGCACGATCAATCGCTGGCATACCTGCCCGAACTCGGGGCCGATCAACGCCTCGAATCCATGCAGCGAGTACATGTTCATCGATGATTCGGCCTGCAATCTGGCGTCCTTGAATCTCATGAAATTCCGCAGGGACGACGGCTCGTTTGACGTGGATCGTTTTAAAAAGGCCGTTCGCTTATTCATCATCGCCCAGGAAATCCTGGTGGATAACGGCAGCTATCCCGATAAGGCCATCGCGAAGAACAGCCATTTGTTCCGGCCGCTCGGTCTGGGCTTCGCCAATCTCGGCGCGCTGATGATGAGCCTGGCGCTGCCGTACGATTCCGACCAGGCGCGGGCGATGGCCGGGGCTATCAGTGCTATTATGACGGGTGCCGCCTATTCGGCCAGCGCCGAGATCGCCGCCGTCAAGGGGCCGTTTGAAGCATTCCAGAACAATGCCGAGGCGATGCTCAAGGTCATCAACATGCACCGCCAGCATGCCTGCGATCTTCCGGAGTCGCATTGTCCGGATTATCTGCGGAACGCCGCCAAGGACGCCTGGGACCGGGCCGTCGATGCCGGAACCCGCGTGGGTTTCCGCAACGCTCAGGCGACCGTTCTGGCGCCGACCGGGACGATCGGCTTTTTGATGGATTGCGATACGACCGGGATTGAGCCGGAGATCGCGCTGGTCAAGTACAAGCTGCTGGCGGGCGGCGGTATGCTCAAGCTCGTCAACAAAACCGTCGCAATGGCGCTGGAGCGGCTCGGCTACAGCATTGACGAGATCAAATCCATCTGCGACTACATCGACGAGCACGAGATGATCGAAGGCGCCGAGAAGTTGGACCCGGCCCATTTGCCCGTGTTTGACTGTGCCTTTAAGCCCCGCAACGGCAAACGGCATATCCATTACATGGCGCATCTGAAGATGATGGCGGCGGTCCAGCCGTTTATCTCCGGCGCGATCAGCAAAACCATCAACATGTCGAAAGAGAGCACGACCGAGGAAATTGCCGCCGCCTATGCCGAAGGCTGGAAACTCGGCCTCAAGGCGGTGGCGATCTACCGCGACGGCTCGAAGCGGCTCCAGCCGGTGTCCACCGACAAGCATAAGGACGCCAAAGCCAAGGCCAAGGCCTCCGCCGAAGCGCCCGTTTCGGGCCAGCCGTTCCGACGCCGGCTGCCGGACACACGACAAAGCTTAACACATAAATTCTCTGTTGCAGGACATGAAGGCTACCTGACGGTGGGGCTATACGAGGATGGTCAGCCTGGTGAGCTGTTTATCACTATGGCCAAGGAGGGCAGCACCGTCGGTGGCCTCATGGACGTGATCGGGACCTGCACGTCGATGGCCTTGCAATATGGCGTGCCGCTGATTACGCTGGTGGACAAGTTCCGGCACGCCCGTTTCGAGCCGGCCGGCATGACCTCGAACCGGGACATCCCCTTCGCCAAGAGCCTGATCGACTACATCTTCTGCTGGCTGGGCTGTCAGTTCATCCCCGGCTACGCGGACCGGAACACGCCCAATCGCGGTACCGCCGCCGAGAACAAGAACGCCACGACCGTCAAGACGCTGGTCGAAAAGACCAAGGATTTGACGCAAAAGATCGCCGAGGTCAAAGCCGTCAAGCGCGAAGATAAGAAAGCTCGTGTCGAGAGCGTCTCGCCCTCGAATCGCGGGCAGGATGCCCGCGACACAGCGAAGCCGCCGCACGCCGGACCGAAGAACCGGTTCGCCGGATTAGCGAGCCGGATCACGGCCCTCGTCGGCTCGCCCGTGCCCGACGAAGCCGGTGCGTTGCAGGCCGAGGCGAAGGCCCTGGAGGAATTTAACGCCCAGTTCGCCCATTTCCTCGAGGACGCCCCCGCCTGCGATATCTGCGGCTCGATCACCGTCCGCAACGGCACCTGCTACAAATGCTTCAATTGCGGCAACTCCATGGGATGCTCTTAGGCATTGACGATACCTAAGGCATAAATTGACAGTTGACTAATGAAATGACGATTGGACGGCTCGCAGGAGGCGAGCATGGGTGGACTGAGAAAGCTCAGAAGGAAAGGTCTCGGAACGCACGAGTACGCGGTGGAGCCGTTGCGTTCTTTCTCCGGACCATCGGGTGGCAAACTTTCGGCGACGATCGTCAAGTTTGCCCGGCCGTTCATCGATACGGTCGGCGACTCCAATTTTGGCTACGCCATCGACTTGGCCGTTCTCTGCTGGAACATCGCGATACTCCCTCAGGACGAGCAGGAGCAGCACCGGCGGTACATGGTAAAGAAATTGACGAAGCGCTTTCCTCCGGAGGGGGTTGAAGAGATTGAAACCTGGTCAAAAAGGCTCCTGGAACGAAAGAACACGCTATTTGCCCACGACCGACGCGTGGTCACCGATTTCACGATACAGGATGAAGGGGATTCACATCACCTGTTCGTTGTCTCGGCCCTCGCATCCGGCCCCCAAGGCTAAGCCGGGATGACGACGGCAAATCATAACCGCGAATGAACGCAGATGAGTTTATCCCATAGGGACACGGTTTCTTGTCCTACGATATACGAGATACAAACAACCGGTAACCAGCAACCCATTTGATTAATAGTCATTGGTTTTTAGTCACTCTTCAATCGTCAATAGTCAATACAAAGGATCTTCGGTCTGTTTTTGAATCAGGTGTAAAAGAAGAAGCGAGCCCTCTATCCCCTTTAAGCCAAGTCGTTTTTGGGCAACAAAGACCAAATGAAGTCCGTTGGTGTCTATTATATTAAAAAGAGGTAAATCCCTGCAAATGCGAAGAAAGCGCCCATCATCAGTTCAGGATACCTGCTCCGGATGTTTCAGCAGATCGTCTCCCGGCTGTCACAGGGCCGGAATGATCAGAGATTCACAGACCAACGGTTTACCTGTCCGTTCTCATCGTTGCGTAAAATGAGGAAACGGACTACTTGTGCGGCTCGGCACTAATGAACTGGCTATTCCTTTGCTCCGTGCTTCTTCAGCAGTTCGACGATTTCGGTTTGGCCAGTATCCTGGGCCCACGCTAATGCCGTGTTGCCTTCCTTGTCTTTAATGTGCACATTGGCGCCCTCAGCAACAAGCAGCTTAGCTGTGTCCAAATGCTCGACCAGAATCGCACGATGCAGGGCCGTCCAGCCCAGGTCGTCTTTTGCATTGATATCGACACCTTTGCTCAGAGCCAACTTCAATCTGTCGTTGTCCCCACCCGCAGCAGCAAGATGCAAAATTGTTTCGCCGAGATGCGTTCTGGCATTGATGTCTGCACCTTTGGCAATCAGCAACTCCATCGAACGGATGCCTGCATTGTGTAGAGGTGTCCGGCCGTTCCTATTTCTGGCGTTGACATCAGCGCCTTTGGCCACGAGCAGATCGATGAAATGGGGTCGATAATCTGATGAGGCCGCAAGATGCAGCGCACTTCCATCTTCACCCTTTACGTTTGGCTTTGCTCCACTCTCGAGAAGCAGTTCGGCGATATCTAAGCGATCTTCATCTACTGCACCGCTTAAGACGGACCATCCACTCTTGGTTACCCTATTTACATCCGCACCTTCTGAGATAAGAAGCTTGACCATATCCTTGTGGTAATACGCTGCCTCCATAAGAGGTGTCCAATTTCCAGCGTCAATGTCGGCCCCCGCCGCAATGAGACACTTTGCTATCTCAATACGGCCTTTTTGAGCTGCAACATGCAGGGGGGTCCAGCCACCTGCGTTGACGTCTGCGCCCTTGGAGATGAGCAGTGCCACCATCGCTTTGTGACCCACTTCTGTTGCCTCACGTAGTGCAGTGCGTTCGCCCAGATCTACCTTGGCCCCCAGTTCAATGAGGACTTTTGCCACACCGATGTAGCCTCGCCTTGCTACAAGGGGCAACAGTTCAGAAGCCCCTTTCCCAGCCCCCAACCCTTTGGCACGTAGTAGTTCAACAACTGCCATGTGGTTGCCAGCGACCGCATAGCTCAAAGCCGTCCAGCCGGGCTGTGTCTCCAACGATATCTCAGCTCCGCGAGAAAGAAGGAACTCGACAGTATCTATATGTCCACCCGCAGCGGCAGCGTGGAGAGGGGTAAATCCCTTTTCATCCGCCTGGTTTACAGCTACACCATTATTCACCAGACTCTTTACATGAGCCAAGTTACCCCGATAGGCCGACAAGTATAAGGATGAGACGTCGGCACCTTTGTCGATCAATAGCCCAGCAACCTCTGGATGGGCGGACCGAACAGCAAAATATGCTGGCGTATGGCCATGCTTATCCTCTGCCTGTAGGTTGGCACCGTTCGTTGCAAGAATCTGGGCAATAACGATACGACCGTCTTGCGCCGCCACATGCAGCGGAGTCATTCCATTTCGATCTGGTGCATTGATGTTCGCGCCTTTAGCGATCAATCCTTCGACTAGTCCCTTGCGGTCTGCCGGATTAGTAGGAACACCTCCCCTCCTATGGTCGTCCATAGCAGCCGCAACGTGGAGCGGTGTCAGACCTATTGCGTTTGTTTGATCGACTTGTCTTTCGGAATAAAAGGGAAGAAGACGTTCCCCCCACATTCGTCCGTAACACCACCTTGCCGCTATATGGAGAACAGTATCACCAGCCCTATCCTGTGCGTTAAGATCCGTGCCGTGGCGTGCAAGATAAAGCAGTGTGCTCCAATGCCATGGCCATCCGCCTGCTGCGGCCAGATGTGCCGGTGTTCGCCCATCGGTATTATTCACATTGACATTTGCACCTTTATCGATCAACGTTCTCAGAATATCCCAGGGCCGGCCGCGCGTTGCGATATGATGGAGAGATGTATTGCCGCGCGCGTCTTCGGCATTCACATCAGCGCCTTTAGCGATCAGCAGTTGTACCATAACCGTGTTCCCTGCGTGTGCAGCACAAACGAGAGGTGTGCCATCTACTTCAGCGGCGCTTTCCAGGTCGGCACCCTTGGAAAGAAGTAACTGGGCTACCGCACGGTGGTCTGCTAAAACGGCACAGTGGAGGGCTGTTCGGCCGACTGCGTCCTTCGCATTCAGGTCGGCACCTTGCGAGATAAGGGACTCGACCTGCGCGATATCACCGACTTTCGCTGCTTCATGCAATGATTGGCCACTAACTCTTGCCTGCGCGCGAGCTGTCAAGATCGATGTAATTGACATGGCTAAGACGGCCAGGGCAACAACTGCAATGATCCCGGCAAGCCAGAATCGTGCGTCCGAAGGGGCCGGCGGCAGGCCTAGGACATGGCGCACCCGGCCCAGCGTCGAGTTTCTGTGTTGGCCAAAGGTCAAGCTAAGAGCCGGTTCTTCAACCTCGAATCGGGCTCTGCCGGCGCTTTCTAGGGCGGATGCGTAGGTGAGGCGTTCGCCTGTAGTTCTAATGGCTAACTCGTCACAGCAGAATTCTCGCTCGCTGCGCAACCGACTCGACAGCCACCAAACAGCCGGATGGTAGAATAGCAGGTTTTCTACTATGCGTTGAGCCAGATTAATCCACAGGTCAAACCTGCGAATGTGCGCCAATTCGTGGGCGATGACGGCTTCGAGCATCTCCGGCTGCATTCGTGCAATCATCGAAGCCGGCAACAGCACTAACGGACGCAAGTAGCCTATTGCCATTGCCTGCACGGCAGAAGAAGATATAAATACACGTGAGAATTGCCGCATGCCTAACCTCTCGCCCAGCAGCACAACACGTCGGGCTAGACCCTCGGGCAGAGGTTTGAGGTTGCGGCGCCACCTGAACACACCGACAAAACCCAACAGCAAGCGTCCGCTCAGTAAGATTACCCCGATTATCCAGACTGCTATGGCCCAGGGTAGAGACGACTCCAAGGCGTTGTAAAACCGTTGCCGTAGCAAAGTAGAATTCTGCATCGTGCCGAGTGTGTTCTCTCGTGTGACAAACGCTTCACGCTCCATTGGCACTTCACGGTAAAGCCGGATTGAAGGCGCGAAAGCCTCCGAATCTATACGAGACTCGGCCTGTGTCACTGATACTTTGGCAGGCATCTCCACCGATGCCTCAATCATCATGAAGGTTATAACAGGGCAAATTGCCATAATCACGAACGCCAAAAGATAAGCACAGTAGCGAGCATTGCCGGCCCTGAGTCTGAACAGCCGAACAGCGGTACCAACAACAATGGCGACTGCCAGTCCCTGCCATAGAAAGTGTATCAGAGTCAGGCCTAATCGATGCCACAAAGGTTGAGAAAAGAACTCTATGATTGACATGGTGGACCTCCTTCCTTCTGAGCAAATTCAGAAATCGTTTGGCGGATTTCATCCAATTCGTCACTATCCGGCTTGGCCTGTTTGAGCAACTGAGTCACCAGCGCGCTGGCAGAGCCGTCAAAGACCCGGCTCAGAAGATCCCGGACCATACGGGACTGAGCTTTAGCCCGAGAAATTCTTGCCGAATAGACGAATGCGCGTCCCCTGGGTTTCTGGCTGAGTTGCCCCTTCTCTGCCATAATGGTCATCAGGCTCATGACTGAGGTATAAGCTCGTGGCCGCTGTAGGTTTATTACTTTCATGACTTCTCGGACTGTGCTTGGACCCTGATCCCAGATGACCTGCAGAACTTCCAATTCCGCAGGCGTTGGATTTTCATGACGTGGCCTGGCCATTGTACTTACCTCCTAAACATCTGTTTGTAACACGCGATCTTTCCTGCAAGACACTTGATTCACACGCTTTTCGTCCAGGTATCGAATCAGTACACTCCCTTGTGTGAATCCGCTATTGGGAATGTGACATTTATGCTTCTTGTTAGCCATCCGGTATCCCTTCAATATTAATCCGTATCTATTAGTACTACATAACCAGTAGATTGTCAACTAGAAAAACCATAGAAAATGTATTTTTATATAAAAAGAGTCTTGAATCCGGCTTTATGGCCATAAAAACGCAATAAAAAGCGAAAAAATGTGCGACCGTCCGGTAAGGAAAATAAAGAGAATTAGAGAGAATTAGAGGATCACATCTTTTATTACAACTTATTATTGAAGTTCAAGGAACAGTTACCCTAAAGGGCCCTCGCCTGAGTCGGTGGCTGATCCAATTTTTAAGCCGGAATTTCCTTGACGTTGAGTCAATAATTTTGTATAATAGTTAACAAATAGAATGAGAGAATACAGAATACAGGACACAGGAGACAGAATGGTCGATACGCTATTCGCAATACTGAATACAGGAGGGAAAAGTTCAAAGGAAAAAATATAGACCAGAATAACGATTCACCCATCTTTCGTCTCTCATCCACTCAAGAAATCGTGGTTTCGTGGTTAAGACCTACTTGAAAAAACAAAGCCAATCTCTGCGGTCACTGCGATCTTGGCGGTAAATGAAAAACAGCTTTAAAATGTTCAAAAGTGCTCAAAAATGCACATAAATTTACAAAAATTCACAAAAAGCTTTATAAAACCGTCAAAAATTCGTATTTTGTCGGAGGAATTTTGGGTTCACTGTTCACGGTTCGTGGTTCGATGCTGTGAAATAGTTCCTTCCTTACAACAATGAACCTGGAATCCGGAACCTTGAACCATGCTGAAAAAACAAAGCCAAACACCCCAAAGCTAAATAGCTATAAGTGATTATTATATAATGGCTTATGGTAATTTCGCCCGGCGGCGGCGGCGTGGAAACAAAGCCAATCCAAGCCGATGGGCGGATCAAGGGGGCGAAAGTCGAAGTTTTGTGGTAAAAAGTGTTTGACATCATCCTGTGATTCGCTAAAATCTGGGTTTTTTAGTGATAAAATGAGAGATTTTCTATGAAGAGCTTTATGGCAAAAAAGGACCAGGTCGAGCAGAAATGGCTTCTGGTGGACGCAGAGGGGGCCATTCTCGGCCGGATGGCGGCGAAGATCGCACCGATGTTGATGGGCAAAACCAAGCCCGCATATACGCCGCACGTTGATACGGGCGATTATGTGATCGTGATCAACGCCGAGAAGATCAGGGTCACCGGCCGGAAGGCCGAGATGAAGGAATACGACTACTATACGCATCATCCCGGCGGGCATAAGTATGTGAGTTTTGCCGATATGATGAAAAAGAAGCCGGAACGGGTCATTGAGCTGGCCGTCAGGCGCATGTTGCCGAAGAACCGGCTCGGCAGGAAGATGTTTAAGAAGCTCAAGGTGTATCGCGGCTGCGAACACGAACACCATGCTCAGAAGCCCGAAAAGATTGAACTGTTTTAAGTAAAGATGGCAGATTATGGAAGACAATCAAGTTAATCATCCCGATATGACATTCAACGATCCGGCCCCAGCGAGCCAGCCGAAACCGGCCTCAAATCCGTCCAGTGCGTCGAAAGGCGGGTACTGGTGGGGCACCGGCCGAAGAAAAAGCTCCATCGCGCGGGTGCGCATCAAGCCCGGCAGCGGCAAATTTCTGGTTAACAAAAAGGAGCTGGATGATTATTTCAAAAGGGAACAGGACAGGAAATCTGTATTGGCGCCTTTGAAGACGGTCAATGCCGAGAAGATATTCGATATCTTTATCAACGTCAAAGGCGGCGGCACGACGGGACAGGCGGGGGCTTCTCTGCTGGGCGTCGCCCGTGCCCTGAAAAACTAC
>Ga0272441_10011879_pt1 | contig 12840 bp, 16 predicted proteins | sample SSMProp6N_FD_193582 | JGI IMG/M metagenome (GOLD analysis project Ga0272441, IMG submission 193582) | Marine sediment archaeal communities from Little Sippewissett salt marsh, Falmouth, MA, United States - SSM-Prop-6N | ecosystem: Environmental > Aquatic > Marine > Wetlands > Sediment ...
CTAATTGCTCAAGACGGATCCGTCAGAGTGTCGATAAAGACCCCAGAATGGCTACTTGGTAGCCTATCCCTTACTTGCTGCCGGGAGGTCCGGTGTGTGCCCGTTCATCAACAACACCGACGCACGGTGCGCCAACTATCTCAACTTCAGGAATGTCTTTCAGGCCTTCTCCCATTGCGCCGACCGGTACACTTCTTGCCCAATCTACCAGCAGCTGAGCTCAGAAGGACATGGCCATGATTCGGACGAAGGCGTCTGGCCCATGCTCGCAGCAGCGTCCTGACTTCGCTGAGCATTTGTCGGGCTTTCTAGATTACCTTCAAGCAGAATGTGGCCTATCGGCCAATACCCGGGGAGCCTACCGCAATGATCTCCGACATTTCTTCAGACACCTCATTGATGCTGACTTGCCAAACTTGGCATCTCTTACCCCTCCACACGTTGAGGGCTTTCTCCGCTATGCGAGTCGCCAGGAACTGAGCGTTTCCTCCATCGCCAGGGCCCTGGCGGCAGTGCGTACCTTCTGCAAGTATCTGGTTGTAAATGGCATCCTCGACCGAGATCCAGCCAGCTTGGTCAATTCTCCGAAGAAATGGCACCGACTACCTACCATATTGCACGATCCCGAGGTGAGGACACTGATCGATCAGCCGACCATCGGTCAGGACCCTTATGCACTTCGTGATCGGGCAATACTGATGCTTCTCTACGCTACCGGGCTGAGAGCCAGTGAATTGGCTTCGCTTGCTCTGCGCGATGTTAACCATAGCCTAGGCGTGGTCAGAACGCTCGGAAAGGGAGGAAGGGAAAGGATTATTCCAGTTGCCAAGGAAGCACTCGACGCAATCGGAATCTACCTTGAGCAGCGCAATTCACCCAAGCCAGGCCAAAACATTGACCTTGTCTTCCTGTCGCGAACAGGACGAGCATTGGCCAGGGGGGATATCTTTCGAATCGTACGTAAATACGTGCAACGAGCTGCATTGCGTGGCTCAATTTCCCCCCACACGTTACGACATTCCTTTGCCACGCAACTACTCTCACATGGTGCGGACCTGCGGAGCGTCCAAGAGATGCTTGGGCATGTGGACATAGCTACTACACAAGTATACACGCATGTCGATGCCGCAAGGTTGAAAGCAATTCACAAGAAGTATCACCCAAGAGGATAAGTACGGACCCGCGTCACTACACGTTAAGAAGTTTGTAGAATCATCCCCACGTTACGCCCGGCCCGCAATGTGCCCAGCAGATTTCCGCTCATGCCTCACTGCCGCAGAACTCGACTATTTCCCGAGGAAGCTGTTCCGGAACAAAATTGTTGATCGCAGCAAAATACCCGCGGATGGCCTCCTCAAGCTTCTGCTTCGCTTCAGCCCGAGTGCTGCCACAACTTATGCACCCCGGGAGCGTCGGGCATATGGCTGTATAGCCGCCGCGGTCATTGGCCAGAATGCGCACGCTCAAATGGTCCATGCCCTACCTCCATGATTATTGTATGTAGCTCTCACCACCCACGTCCTAAAGATTCGCAAGATACTTGACAGGCCACGGTGGGACTTGGATACGTCACCGTGGCGAACTCAGTCTGAATCAAATGAGACGTTCACTGGACTACCAGTACCGCCCCGAGTCAACGAATTGCCGAGCACGGCGAAGCGCGCCGCTGTTGTTAATGCGCCCATCGACCCTCGATGGGCTCCGATGAACATCGTGGATTATACTCCTCTCCGATTGCATCCCGCAAGCCTGAGTCAAGGCCCTGACAAGACTGTAACACGCGCCAAGCCGACTTACGGCGGGCTAGATGTGACTATCCTTGTTATAGATAATCTCTTGCACGCACATTGCAATCGGTAAAAATAATGCCTGACTCCAGCCAACAATGGCCCAGATACCCACATGACGTCAGCAATCAACTATTCAGATCAGCTGGTATCTTGGCCTGTGGAGCGACGCTCTGGGGCTGAATTCATCTTGACTGACCGATCATTCAGCCGATAATGTTTGTCAGTGACTAATATGATCCGTAAGCGTGACAGTTTGAGCTTATTGCCGCTACTACCAGCTCTACTCGCGCGCTGACGGATCGCCCGGAACACACAACTCCAGGCCCCGCGATCCGAAGGTGAATTGCGGGGTTTTTGCGTGGTTGGTAGGCTTTACCAATAACTTTGTGCCGTCGTCAAGTCACTTGGAAGAGGAAACAATGGCTGAATACGAGTTCGCTATTATCGAGGAAAAGTGGCAGCAGTACTGGCAAGACAATGGGACCTTCCACCAGCCGGGCCCGGGAAACGATGGGTTTATCGACAAGCCAAAAAAGTACGTGCTGGATATGTTCCCATACCCTTCCGGAGCAGGACTGCATGTCGGGCACCCCGAAGGCTACACGGCTACAGATATCGTTTGCCGACATGCGCGAATGAAGGGATACAACGTACTTCATCCGATGGGTTACGATTCGTTCGGCCTGCCGGCTGAGCAGTACGCGGTCGAACACGGCGTCCACCCACGTGAAACAACGGCAAGCAACATTGCGAACATAGAGCGCCAAATCAAGAAGTTTGGTTTCAGCTATGATTGGACCAGACGAATCGTCACATCCGAACCAAGCTATTACCGCTGGACTCAGTGGATCTTCCTGCAACTTTTCAACAGCTGGTATGACCCCCAAGCCAACGCCGCCCGGCCCATTGAAGCCCTGGTCAAAAAGTTGGAATCCGGCGAACTAGTCGTTGACGTGAACTGCAATCTGACTGTGCCTCCGGTAACTGAGACCATCGAGGCTGTCGCCGGGGTTCCCAGCGGATTCTACAAGTTCACAGAGCTGGAAGCCGACCAACAGCAAAGGCTCATCGATGACTATCGGTTGGCATATATGGCCGAGGCGCCGGTCAACTGGTGTCCAAAGCTGGGGACAGTGCTGGCCAACGAGGAAGTCACCAACGAAGGACGCTCTGAGCGAGGAGACTACCCAGTCTATCGCCGCGCCATGAAACAATGGATGCTAAGGATCACCGCCTATGCCGACCGCCTGCTTACCGGGCTGGACGACCTTGACTGGCCTGAGTCCATCAAGATCATGCAACGAAACTGGATCGGCAAATCCACCGGCGCGGAGGTAATCTTCGACATAGCAGGCCACGATGAACTCGAACTGGAAGTCTATACAACCCGTCCGGACACACTGTTCGGTGCGACCTACATTGTGCTCGCCCCGGAGCACCCGCTTGTCGAGGAGATCACAACTGACGGTCAAAAACAGGCGGTAAATCACTACGTCGAGACCGCTGTACATAAGTCTGAATTGGAGCGGACCGCCGACACAAAGCAAAAGACCGGCGTCTTTACCGGAACTGTCGCCGTGAACCCAGTCAACAACGAGGAAATACCCATATGGGTGGCCGACTATGTAATGATGGGCTACGGCACCGGCGCCATCATGGCCGTACCCGCCCATGACACCCGCGACCTGGAGTTCGCCGAACAGTTCTCTCTTCCGGTTGTGCAGGTAGTAGCTCCCCCTGACGGCCAGGACTGGCGAGGTTATGTCGGAGAAGGTGTGGCAATCAACTCCGGCCAATATGACGGAATGGCAACTAGCGAGTTTAAAAAGACAATTACAGAGTGGCTGGAAACGAACGATTGTGGTCGACAAGCAGTGAACTACAAACTTCGCGATTGGCTTTTCAGCAGACAAAGGTACTGGGGAGAGCCCTTCCCGATCATTCATTGCCACAAGTGCGGGCCGGTCGCCCTTGAAGGGAAAGACCTGCCCCTGCTCTTGCCCGAAATGGATGACTTCACCCCCGCCGCAAGCGACGATCCCGAGGCGCCGCCGGCTCCGCCTCTTGGCAAGATGACCGACTGGACCAAGACAACTTGCCCTATCTGCGGCAAAGAAGCTACACGGGAACTGAACACCATGCCACAATGGGCAGGAAGCTCCTGGTACCATCTCCGATTCTGTGATCCGACCAACACGGGACAGTTCTGCCATCCAGAGACAGACAAGTACTGGATGACCAACTCGAAACTTGCAGATGGGTCAGCCAACAAAGGCCAACCGAAGTCCGACGGAGTTGACCTCTATGTTGGCGGAGCGGAGCATGCTGTACTGCACTTGCTTTACAGCCGTTTCTGGCACAAGGTTCTCTACGACCTTGGCTGGGTATCTTCCCGAGAGCCCTTCGGTAAACTGTTCAACCAAGGCATGATTCGGAGCTTCGCCTATCGCGACAAGCGTGGCGTCTACATTGGGTATGATGATGTTGATCTCACTGGCGACGCGCCGGTTCACAGGACCACCGGTGAGACTCTGACTGAGTCCATCGAAAAGATGTCCAAAAGCCTCAAGAACGTTGTGAACCCAGAGGAGGTCATTGCCAAGTACGGCGCCGACACGTTCCGAATCTATGAAATGTTCATGGGACCGCTGGAGGCCTCCAAGCCATGGAACACGCGAGACGTGCCTGGTTCGCATCGGTTCTGCCATCGTGTCTGGCGAATGATCTTGGGAGACGCAGATAACGCCGTTGCGCCACTTCTGACCGACGCGACTAGGAACGAAGTGGTGGAGAAAGCCCTGCACAAACTCATCAAAAAGGTAGGCCAGGACATTGAGGCCATGAAGTTCAATACCGCAATTGCTGCAATGATGGAATTTGTGAACGTCGTCTTCAAAGCGGGCGAGATAAACACAAGCCAGGCCGAGAGATTCGTATTGGTCCTGTCCCCATTCGCACCTCACATTTGCGAGGAGCTCTGGCAACGGATGGGACACAAAGAGACACTTGCCTACGAGCCCTGGCCGACATATACCGAAGATATGATAACCGAAGATACCGCGGAACTGGTTATCCAGATCAATGGCAAGATCCGAGGTCGAATATCCATGCCGGCTGAAGCTGATCGCGATGAAATTCTCGAAGCCGTCCTTGCTGATTCGGCCGTTACGGCAGCCGTGGCCGACAAGACGATAATCAAGACAATCGTCGTGCCGAAAAGACTCGTGAACCTCGTTGTGAAATAGGGCCGGCCGTTCCATGCCGGCAAGCTTGAAAGCAGACCACCCGAGGAACAAGCTATGACCGGCAAACAGAACCTCGCACAACCAGTAGACACAGACCTGCCCAAAGCCTTGGCGACCCTGATCAACGAAGCTATGACATCCTTGCAGGAATCCTTTCATGACTTGACAGACGAGCAGGCATGGAGCCGACCATTTGCGGACAAGCCCTCGATCGGCACGATAGTGATGCACCTGAGCGAAACGCTTGACACTTACGCCTGCAAATTTCAATCCGGGCAAACGGCTCTGGAACACCAGGCACGATTCAACCTCTGGAACCAACCTGAAGGCCATTGGCCCGAGGACGAGGAAGACTTGCCCACTGTCGAGCAGTTGCTCAAGCGTCACGCAGTGCTCTGGTCCGCGATAGGGATCGCCATTAGGGCCGCAACTACCGAAGACCTGCTCGGAAAGCGACATTGCGACAACTGGTGGACCGAACGAAAAAGAACTGCATCCGATGCGCTGATGCGAGCTGTCGGACATGCAATGGCACATGTGCGACAGATATGGCTGATACGAGGAGCCATGGGTCTGACAAGTTCGAAAGCTTGGCCCAGACAACATTTGGCGTGACATCGCAAGGCCAGTTCCAACCACCGTGACCACCTCCGGTAGGCCAACATGCCGGAGCGAATCCGACGTTGAGAGCACAGAGGTGTCTTCATCGGTGCGGCCTCGCCCTTACTCAGCTTGCTTGAGTTGAATTTCGGCGCATAATGAAGGCCATGCTCAGACAAACCGAAAAATGCCAGGCCGCATTCGCTCGCGGCGAGAAAGTTCTCGTTGGCGGGGTCAATTCTCCAGTTCGCGCATTTGCTGCCGTAGGGGGAACCCCACCGACTATAGCTAAGGGCAAGGGCGCCTATGTCACCGACATCGACGGCAATACCTACATAGACTACGTCGGCAGTTACGGTCCGCTGATACTCGGCCATGCTTATGAACAGGCAGCTACTGCCATCGGCAAGCAGGCAATCCGCGGCGCAAGTTACGGCGCTCCAACAACAGATGAAACCTTGCTCGCCGAAGCGATAGCCGCTGCCATCGAGTCGGTCGAAAAGGTCCGTTTCGTCTCCAGTGGCACCGAAGCGGCAATGACGGCGGTGCGCTTGGCACGCGGCGCGACCGGTCGGTCGAAGATCATAAAGTGCGCCGGAGGGTATCACGGCCACATGGACGCGTTGCTCGTCTCTGCCGGCAGCGGAGCAACCACGCTCGGAGTGCCATCCAGCGCAGGCATTCCGGCCAGCGCTGTCGCCGATACGATACTCGTCGGTTACAACGACGTAAACGAAGTCAAGCAGGCGTTCGACTTGGCGAATGGACAAGTCGCTGCCGTGTTGATCGAACCTGTCGCCGGCAACATGGGGGTCGTACCTCCGGAGACAGGATACCTGTCTGACTTGCGAACACTTTGTGATGGTAGCGGCGCTCTGCTGATATTCGACGAAGTAATGACTGGCTTTCGCGTGTCCTACGGCGGAGCCCAACAGCTTTATGGCGTTCGACCGGACATCACGGTTCTTGGAAAGATCATCGGTGGAGGCATGCCGGTTGGGGCAATTGCGGGCCCAGCCAAACTCATGGACCACCTCGCGCCCCTTGGGTCTGTTTACCAGGCGGGTACACTTTCCGGCAACCCAGTCACCATGGCCTGCGGCCTGGCCACTATAAGCGCCCTGCGAAGCGAGGGCTTCTATGAACAACTGGAAGACACGTCGGCGAACCTGGAGGCGGGTATCTTGCGCGCAGCCGCTGCGGCAAATCTGGAAGGAAAGGTCTGCATAAACCGCGTCGGAAGCATGTTGTGCTGCTTCTTCAGGGCTGGGCCGGTTCGCAATTACAAAGAGGCCAAGAGTAGCAATCTCCAAGCCTTTGCCGTTTACTTCCAAGCCATGCTCCAGGCCGGCATCTACTTGCCGCCAAGTCAGTTCGAATCGATCTTTGTCTCGTCCGCTCACACTAAGATCGATCTGAAACGGACTGTCGAAGCTGCCGAGGAAGCCTTTGCAGAAGCGGCTAAACTCATGTAGTAGCCCAGAAAGCGTCGATACTTGCTTTTGTCCGTTCATCGCAAAAGTTACCCCTGTTATTCGCATTGAAAGGGCCAGAACATGGAACCGTCGCAATATCAACCCTCCACGTCGGGCTGCGTGGTCGCCTTCAGCTCAGTGAAGACAGCTAAGAATGCCTTCATGTTCATCCTGCTATTGGCGATACTCCTTCAGTTGGCCTCATTCGTTCTGGTTAATTGGGGCCAGGTCGTCGACAAACTGCACTCGCCTGTCGCCACGACCTCGCCGACTACTCAACCGGCCGACCAGCAGAGCGTCCAAGCCATCGGGACAGCAACACTCTGGGAACAGGTCTTTCACTGGATGCTTCCTGCAACAAAGTTCATTGGTTTTGTGGCCGCCCTCATGGCAGTTGTCTCTTTGGTATTCGCGGTGCAACTTGCTATCGTCGGAAGACTTGGCGGGATAGCAGGGACTGTAAGCGCCTTGCTCTGGTCAATTCTGCTGCTTGCGATGGTCACACCATGGCAGCAAGTACTGACCGGGAGTTTCGCCGCCGGCGCCCTCTACAACCTTGGCGAGTTGACAGCCGATGTCGCTCGGGTCAAACCTGAGTGGGGCCCAACCGACGTAAGCTTCATCAGCAAAGTAATCTACTACGCCAGATATATGGCGTATCCGCTACTTACGCTTCTGGTCTGGTTGGTAGTCATGGTGAAATTCGCCAATGGTTACAAGGATAGCACTATCTCCCCGATCGGCACGATCAAGCAGCATCCGTCCGAGCCGCAGATCTGAGATCGCATTGGCAAACGCTTACCCCAGCCCCATTGAGCCACAGGCCTGATGGGGCTGGTTTTTTCCATCGCCCGGTGTGCCAGTCGCCCTCTTCATCGGTAGAGCGATATCCGTCACATGGACAACTCGCCGTCACTTCACCGGCATCACTGCCTGACGGCAATTGACTCCTCCGCTAGGCTCGCTTAGCATGAACTGCGGACAGAGACAGATGATTGATCGTATCCACACAAAGGCCAGAGTTTACGCAGCGGCTTTGCTTGTCGCATTGGCAGCAATCGCCATCGGCTGTCATCGTCCACAGCAAGACCAGAGCAATGGGAAACTGCTGACTCAAGGTCAGACCATCTTCGCCAAACACGACAAAGAGGTGAAGTCGTCCCGTAACACCTACGTCCTCGCCGTTCGCATGGTCTTGACCACCGTCGAGGTCCCCGTTGGGTAGATCAGTAGCTCCGACGATATCTGGAGCTATCTCGACACCGAGTCAGTCCGACAGGTTCGCACACCTGCCATCGGGCGAAACGGTTTCCGCGTTGGGCGAGGCCAGGGCGAACTTTGGAATGATGTCGCAAGGATACTGAAACGATTGACGGGAAGAGAACTTCAACGTTCCAGCGTGATGGCGCCGCCGGGCAAACCTGTGCCCATCGTCCTGAAGACAGATCAGCCATTCCAGACTGTCTTCATCTTTCGGCAGGACGGAACTTTCCACGGTCTCGACCTCCCTCCCGGAGACAATATTATAAACATCGTCTGCACACTGAACGAGGACGACCCATCTCGACTTCTCATCACTGGCATACCCCAGGTAAGAACGTCACGTCGTCACACCAGGTTGATAGAAAGCGGAGGCGGTGTCTTAATGGTGGCCAAGCCAAGCTATCATAGCTTGACCGATATGACCTTCCAGGTGCCTATGGACAGTAATGACTTCCTGGTAATCGCGCCCGGGGCCGACTCGGACCGGCCAAGCAGCATTGGAAGTAAGTTTCTCGTGAAGCAGAAAAACGGCATGGACTTCGAGACGGTCATCGTCATCAGGCCTGAAGTACTCGCCGGCGCCGCACAGGAGGCGTCTTGACGGGCCCTCTCGCGCGCCCAAACGTACGAGATCGTACCGAAACGCACCGGAACGTACCGAAACGAACCGAAATGCACCAAAACGTACCGAATCACACAGTATCGCACCAAAATGCACTGACGCATTGTGACCTAAAGCCAGTTCAAATAACCTTTTGTCGTTTCTGACGTGCGAGCTTCGCGTTTTGTTGATCCCCAGCCGCCTGCCTTGGTTTACAGCCTCGTCTTCAGTTGTCAAGAAGCCTTCGGCGCGCACAGAACGCGCTGTCTACCCTTACATGCGTTGGTGCCGCTTTGGCGCAGAACAGCGTGACCGCAATTGCTCATCGCCGGGCCAAGTCCAGATTCGGCCGGGGAGAACAAAAATACGATCTTACTGACGACCTCCCACCGGCCACACACAGAACCGCGCGCACAAAACGTGACCTGACAGGAAATGAGACCTGAGGCCAAACGTGGCCACCTTCACCCCACACATCTCAGGGGCGACGCAAGGCAAGTCTAACGGTCTATCCACAGCATGGCCTACCAGGCAAAGCACCGCCGGCGGACAAAGGACGTGACTCTGACAAACACAGAAGTCCGTCGGTAACGCTCTGCCGGACAAGCCCAAGAGAAAGACGTAGCAACTGCTACCTAAATACACCGGGGCTCCATTTGATGCTGGCCTCTCACAGCCTGCCCCCGCCGCCGGTCCCATCTCTCAAATGAGACTTGACAAATACGCATTCTGTGATAGTATTGCTGCCGTTCCAGCCTGTCCGGGAGATGACAGTGCTGCCCGACCTGAGCCGGTCGAATGCACGCGAGGGCAGGGGTGAGACTCGCTCCCTCAATCCTACCTTTCACTGAATTGATGGCGTGGTGCCGCAAATTCAACGTGCCCACTCGTGTGTTGGGAGCCACCGAGAGGCAGTTCTGCCGATTGTCGGGAGAAAGGTACACGGCAGACAATGCGTACCATCTGCGAGTATAGGGTAAGTTGCATTCTTGTCATTACTGTTGGGGTGCTATCTCAGATAGCTGTCGCCAGTCCGCCTTGCCAGATCGACTGGGTTCGCCAGATCGGCACTACCGAACATGACCGGTTCTTTGGTGTTACCGGTGACAACATGGGCAACATCTACGTTACGGGCAATACAGGAGGCTCGCTGGCGGGAGCCAGTAGTGGCTGGTACGATGCGATCTTATGCAAATATGACGGCTATGGCAACTTTCACTGGTCGCGGCAATTCGGTACCGCTGGCGACGACGATGGCCATGCTGTCACCACTGACAGCCTGGGAAACGTCTTTGTCGGGGGAGACACGTATGGTGACCTGGCCGGTTATAACCAAGGCAAGTACGATGAATTCGTCGGAAAATACAGCAATGCGGGCGACCTCCAGTGGATGGGACAGTATGGGACAAGCGGTAGCGAAACAAGTTATGCCCTTTGGGAAGACAATTCCGGAAACGTTTTTAGCGCCGGCAGGGTCAATAACGGAAACTATCTCCTGGGCAGGTATACCGATTCAGGAACCCGTGACTGGGCAGCCCCGATAGTTACCAACACCATTGCCTATGGAATGACAGGGGACAGTCAGGGCAATCTCTACGTGGCGGGGATTACGAAGCAATCCCTCTATGGGGCCAACGCCGGGGGGTACGACGCCTTCGTGCGTAAGTACGATGATGGCAGCGTCCTTCAGTGGACACGCCAGCTAGGGGCAGACAGTAACGATTTTGCCGAAGGCGTTACAGTTGACGCTCAGGGCAATGTCTACATTACCGGGTATAATTACGGGGCTCTGGAGGGGACAAGTCCGGATCCTGACCGAACCGACATCTTCGTGAGTAAGTACGATGCCTCGGGCAACTTGCAGTGGGTGAACCAGGTTGGCTCTGCCGGGGACGACCACAACTATGCTGTCTGGGTTGATAGCCAAAGCAACGTCTATACGGCCGGTTCGACGAACGGCGATTGGGGAGAAGGCTCCGGAGTAAACCGGGCCTTGGTGTGCAAGTTCAATCTGAACGGTGAGTTGCTGTGGTCATATCTGCCGGCGCTTTACCAACCCATCGTAAGGGGAGCTTGGTTTGACCAAGCCGGCCATTTATACTTGTCCGGCTCAACTGTATCGAGTCTTGATGGCCAAAACGCCGGAGGAGAAGACGCCTTCGTGGCAAGGCTGACCATCCCCGAACCGGCTGCGATGTCGCTGATGGCGTTGGGCGGATTAGCTCTGATTCGCCGACAGAAGGTGTGAAAAGCGGATTGGGCTGATACACAAGTTAAGCCGTATAGATAGGCCGCCTGCGTTGTCACACCAGAAACTCAGGCCAATCGGCGCCCTTGTGAGAAACCGAGATGATCGCTCGCCGGACCGCCGGCTCTCAGGCCTGCGGATAGCGGATTAATCGAGCAGAATCTAGCCTGCCTTTGAGCGTTTCACTTCCGCTTCAATCCACTTGCGGAGAAGCTCTGTGCCTGATTTGTCGGGCCCATCGTCGGCAGCGATTCGCTTACCGGCCGGCGAATAGATCACAACATGCGGAAGGTCGAAAATCCTTACCCCGGTTTTCTTCCAATCGTCGCGAGCCCGCCAGTTGAGTCCCATGTCGACAATACGGACAGCAACGTCAGGACGGGCAGCTGTGAGCTCCTGGAGGTTGCTGACCAACTGTGTGCAAACCGGGCCACTCTTCATCACGGCGACGAATGCAAAGACCGTAGTCCTGCCGGGCTCAGCAGCGGAGGCCAAGTCGTCCCTGAGATGTACTACTTCGATATCGGGATGGTAGGGAACGTAATAGTTCTCCGGCGCAGCCATAAGCCGTTTCAACGGCGAGAACTCCCCCGCAAACCTATACACCCCATAGGCCGCTGCTAGAGCGAGCATAGCGAGTATAGCTTTTGAGTTTTTCATAGCCGCCATCTCCGTGGATCGCTTACCGATAGGAACTTAAGATTCACTGGCACATTGACGCAAAACACCGTGCAAACAAAGATGTTACAAATCTGTGATGCCTTTTCGTTCCAGCCACAGCAAGCCGCTTGCCGGAATCGATATTCTCGTGGTCGGACAACGCCGGAACTACGGATCTAACACCGTTGCTAATTGCTTTTCATGTCTAGTAGTTAGACCAGCGCCTCAGTACCAGTATATCGGCCTAGACAATCGACCACTTAAGGGATACCCCTACGGTAAAGACGGACAAGTTAGACCCATCAGTCAACAGATAGTTCGTTGCAGGTGGTTAATTGGTAATGCTGACATCAATAATAACTAACCGAGCCCTGCCGGTACGGGGCGGCCGTCACTATAGCACCCGATTAAGTCCTCCACTACCCGGGCCCGCCCTGTCGGCTAGTTCAGGGGTGCCGGATTCGCGCCAGAGTCAAGCTTCCGGCTTGAGCGGCCTGGTCATGAGTTCGGTAATGGCATCAGCAGGCGACTTCTCAGAGAAGAGCACGTCGTTGACGGCCTGGGTTATCGGCATTTCGACATTGTGATACTTTGCCAGCTCTACGACACTGGTCGTCGTGGCTACACCCTCTACAACCGAATCGGTAGCGCCAAGCGCATCCACAACGCTCAATCCGGAACCAACAGCCTGGCCAAATGAGCGGTTGCGTCCCAGGGGAGACACACAGGTTGTTATCAGATCGCCCACTCCGGCCAGACCCGCAAAAGTTTCGGCACGGGCACCCATGGCCAAGCCTAACCGTGAGATCTCACTGAGACCCCGAGTAACCAATGCAGCCTTGGCGTTCGCGCCCAGTTTAAGACCATCAAGAATGCCGGCAGCTATGGCAATGACGTTCTTTGTCGCCCCGGCAATTTCCACGCCAACAAGATCCGTATTGGTATAGACTCGGAAATA
>Ga0272441_10011881_pt1 | contig 12839 bp, 10 predicted proteins | sample SSMProp6N_FD_193582 | JGI IMG/M metagenome (GOLD analysis project Ga0272441, IMG submission 193582) | Marine sediment archaeal communities from Little Sippewissett salt marsh, Falmouth, MA, United States - SSM-Prop-6N | ecosystem: Environmental > Aquatic > Marine > Wetlands > Sediment ...
CTGTTATCACCGTTGAACGAAAAGTTCTGGAAAAAAATGATCAACTCGCCGCGATGAACCGGGATCTGTTCAGTGAGAAGAAAATCACCGCGTTCAATTTGCTGAGTTCCCCTGGATCGGGTAAAACCACGCTGCTGGAAATATTACTGCCGCGGCTCAGGGAGATCAGGTGCGGCGTCATCGAGGGCGACGTGCAAACCGACCGCGACGCGCAGCGCATCAACAGTCTCGGCGTGCCGGTCGTACAAATCGTGACCAACGGCGGCTGCCACCTGGACGCGGGTCTTGTCAAGAACGCGCTGGACAACCTGGACCTGGTCTCCATCCGGTTGTTGTTCATCGAAAATGTGGGCAACCTGGTGTGCCCGGCGAATTATGATTTGGGCGAAAAAATGAAAATCGTCATCATGAGCACGACCGAGGGCGAAGACAAGCCCCTCAAATACACGCCGATGTTCAGAACCGCGGACGTATGTATCATAAATAAAATTGATCTGCTGCCGCATGTGGAATTCGAACAGGACAAGGCCAGGGAATACGCATTAAAGATCAATCCGGCTTTATCTTTTTTTAATGTGTCGGCAAAATCCGGACAGGGCATAGACGAACTGGCCGACTGGTTCAGGGCGCAGGTTTAGTACCGGACATCCTTTTGAGGAAAATCGTGGTCAAAACAGAGCCATTAAAAATTATCGCAAACGAAAAGGGGAAAAAACGGGTGCGGATATTTATCCGCGGTGCTGTTCAGGGTGTGGGTTTCCGGCCGTTTATCTACCGTCTGGCCACTTTTCTCAATTTGACCGGCTGGATCAACAACAATACCGGCGGCGTCGTCATCGAAGTCGAAGGCGACCAGCAGGCCCTGTTGGAGTTTACTCAACGAATTCAGAGTAATAAACCGGCCCGGGCGATCATCAATTCAATAACGACCGAATACGCGGAACCCCTGGGATACCGCGCGTTTGAGATCAAAGAAAGCGACAGTGCGGAGGACAAATCCGCCTGGATTCTGCCGGATATAGCGACCTGTGATCTGTGCCGGGAGGAAATATTCGATCCGGCGAACAGGCGATACCTGTATCCCTTTACCAACTGCACGAACTGTGGCCCGCGCTACTCGATTATCCAGTCCCTGCCCTATGACCGTCCCAACACAACGATGAAAAATTTTATTTTGTGTCCGGAGTGCCGGCGGGAATATGACAATCCCGGAAACCGCCGTTTTCACGCCCAGCCGAACGCCTGTCCGGTGTGCGGACCCCATATATGGTTAACCGACGAGAACGGCCGGGTGATATGCGAAAAAAACCGGGCGCTCGAAGAAACGGTTGACTTTTTGAATAAAGGAAAGATCATCGCCCTGAAAGGCATCGGCGGCTTTCAATTACTGGCTGACGCCGGAAATGAGACGGTGCTCAAACGGCTTCGCCGGGCCAAAAGCCGCGATGAAAAACCCTTCGCTTTGATGTTCCCGGATATGGACTCGATAAGATATTACTGTAACCTCACAGCCGCCGAACAAGCGTGCCTGGCATCGCCGGAAGCGCCGATCGTGCTGTTAAAAAGAAAGCCGGGCCATAAAGCGGGAGATAAAGGTATATCCGAACTGGTGGCGCCGGACAATCCCTTTTGGGGTATTATGCTGCCCTATTCGCCGCTGCATTTGATCCTGATGTCACTGTACAAAAAGCCGGTGATCGCCACCAGCGGCAATATTAAAGACGAACCGATTTGTATACATAACGATGAGGCGATACAGGCCCTGCACGGCATTGCGGATTTTTTTCTTTTGCACGACCGGCCCATCGCCCGTTACGTGGACGATTCCGTGGTCAGGATCATATCGGGCCACATATCCGTCATGCGGCGGGCGAGAGGTTACGCGCCCCTGCCGGTGACGGTCAATCACACTCTCCCCCCGGCGCTGGCCGTCGGCGCCCATTTTAAGAATACCATCGCCGTCGCGAAAAATAGCAATATTTTTCCCAGCCACCATATCGGCGACCTGGAAACAAAAAAAGCCAATAACGCCTTTACGCGGGCGGTAACCGATCTGAAAGAGATGTATAATATCGATCCGCGGATCATCGTCTGCGATAAACACCCGGATTATTCGTCATCTCAATTCGCGGCCAAATTCAACGGCAAGATCATTCGTCTTCAGCACCATGTCGCGCATGTCCTGTCCTGTATGGCGGAAAACGGCGTTTCCCCGCCGGTTCTGGGTTTCGCGTGGGACGGCACCGGTTATGGCGACGACGGCACCATATGGGGCGGCGAATGCCTGGTCATTAACTATAACAGTTATGAGCGGTCCGCTTATCTTCGCCCTTTTCCCCTGCCCGGCGGTGATAAAGCGATCAAAGAACCCAAACGAGCCGCTTTTGGTTTGTTGTATCACATATTGGGTGACAATATAAAAAACTATTCGTTCCTGCCCGTTTTACAACAATTCAGTTCCGGCGAAACACGGGTGCTGAAACAAATGCTGGACAAAAAAATTAATAGTCCGTTGACCAGCAGCATCGGCCGGCTGTTTGATGTGGTTTCATCTTTGCTTGACGTGCAGCATATCAACACATTTGAGGGACAAGCGGCCATCAAACTGGAGAACCTGGCCTGGGGGGCGGAGAACGAGACCGGCATTTATGAAAACAACATTAATAAAAACGATCGCCAATGGATAATCGACTGGGAACCGCTTATTATGTCCGTTATCGCCGGTATATCGTCGGGTACGGATCCGGAGATCATTGCCGCGCGCTTTCATAACACGCTCGCGGATATGATATTCCAGTTGGCGAAAAAAACCGGGATCAATAAAATCGCGTTAAGCGGCGGTACGTTTCAAAATAAATTTCTGACGGAAAAGGTGGTCGCAGGCCTGCAAAACAGAAATTACACGGTATACCGGCACAAAAAGATCCCACCAAATGACGGCGGTATAAGTGTCGGACAGATATTTGCGATAAATACAATTATAAACGAAAAATGAATCCTTAAAAAATACAGGAGCATAATCATGTGTCTGGCCGTACCCGGAAAAATTGAAGAGATAACCGGTACCGAACCGATCTTAAGAACCGGTAAAGTGAACTTTAACGGTATTGTCAAAACAATCCATCTTGGTTATGTACCGGAGGCGCAGGTCGGCGATTATGTCAACGTGCACGCGGGTTTCGCGATCGCCGTATTGAATGAAGATGAAGCCAATGAGATCTGGTCGATCCTGAACGAAATGAACCAGCAGAAAAAGTGACAATATGAAATTTATGTCGGAATACCGGGACGCGGAAAGTACGAAAAAATACATCCGTGAGATAAAAGCCATAAGCACCAAAAAGTGGGTCATTATGGAAATATGCGGCGGCCAGACCCACGCTCTGCTGAAATATGGCATTGACGAAATTCTACAGGACAGCATCCAGTTGCTGCATGGCCCGGGCTGCCCGGTGTGTGTCACGCCGCTGGAAAAAATCGACAAGGCGATCAAAATTGCCTCCAGGCCTGATGTGATCTTTTGTTCGTTCGGCGACATGCTACGCGTTCCCGGCAGCACGGAAGACCTGTTGTCGGCCAAAGCCAGGGGCCGCGACATCCGGATCGTGTATTCGCCCATGGACGCCCTCGACATTGCCCGGCAGAATCCGGACAAAAACGTGGTGTTTTTCGGTATCGGGTTTGAAACAACAGTGCCGGCGGTTGCCATGGCTGTTTATCAGGCGTATCAGTCGGATATCTCCAATTTTTCCGTTCTCGTCTCACATGTGCTGGTTCCCCCGGCCATCGAAGCGATTTTGTCATCGCCGCAAACCGCAGTACAGGGATTTCTGGCGGCCGGGCATGTGTGCGCGGTCATGGGATACCATGAATATTTCCCCATCGCCGAAAAATACAAGGTCCCCATCGTGGTGACCGGTTTTGAACCGCTCGACCTGGTCCAGGGGATCTATTTATGCGTCAAACAACTTGAAGAAGGCCGCGCGGTTGTGGAGAACCAATATACGCGCTCGGTGAAAGAGGAGGGAAATATTCCCGCGCAGCAGTTAATAAAAAAATTATATACCACGGTCAACCGGCAATGGCGCGGGATCGGCGAAATCGCCAAAAGCGGACTGCAGTTAAAAGAGGAATTTTGCGCTTATGATGCCGAAATCAAGTTCAAGCTGCGGGATTTTGACGTCAGGGAACCCGGTAATTGTATCAGCGGACTGGTGCTGCAGGGCATTAAAAAGCCCACCGAATGCGCCGCGTTCGGAGCGGAGTGCACGCCCGAACACCCGCTCGGGGCCACGATGGTCTCGTCCGAAGGGGCCTGCGCAGCGTATTATTATTACCGTAAAGGAAAAGGACATACCGCATAAAAATCCAATCACACGAATCAGGATATTTAACGGAGACCGGACATGAAAGACAAAAACAGTATAACAGACAATTTCGGCGCCTGCCCCATCCCGATAGACAATTATCCGAACATCGTTATGGCGCACGGCGGCGGCGGCCAAATGACCGACCAGTTGATCAAAGAAATGTTCAAACCGGTATTCAACAATCAGTTCCTTGCCGATGAACATGACGGCGCTGTTTTTGACCCGGCCGGTAAAAAGACGGCTTTGACAACGGATTCCTATGTCATACAGCCGCTGTTTTTCCCCGGCGGCGACATCGGCAGCCTGGCCGTGTACGGCACGGTGAACGACCTCGCCATGTGCGGGGCGATTCCGGCCTATCTCAGCCTGTCGCTGATCATCGAAGAAGGCCTGCCCATGTTGACCTTATGGCGAATCGTCAACAGCATCCAAAAAGCCGCGGACCTGACCGGCGTGCGGATCGTTACCGGCGACACCAAAGTCATCAATAAAACCGGGATTGACAATTTATACATCAACACGACGGGAATCGGCTTTATCAAACACGAGTTGGACATCAATCCGGCCGGGGTGCGCGAGGGCGATCACATCATACTCAGCGGCGACATCGGCAGGCACGGCATCGCGATCATGGCGACCCGGGAGGGTCTGGAATTCGAAACCGAATTGACCAGCGACTGCGCGCCGCTGCATGATATCGTGCAAAAAATTTTAACGGCCGGAATTCCGGTGCATTGTATGCGGGACCTGACCAGAGGCGGCATGGCCAGCGCGCTGATCGAGATCGCGAACAGCGCCGGGAAAACTTTTGAGATCGGGGAGGAAACCATCCCGGTGACGGACGCGGTCAGCGGCGCCTGTGAACTGCTGGGATTCGATCCGGTGTACGTGGCAAATGAGGGCCGGTTTGTATTATTTGTACCGGAGAATCATGCCCAACAATGCCTTGACATCTGCAAAAACCATCCCGCCGGTGAAGGGGCCGCGGTGATCGGACGGGTGACCGCTGGTAAACAAGCGAATGTTATTATGAAAAACAGCATCGGCGGACAAAGGATACTGCACATGTTCAGCGGCGAACAACTCCCCAGGATATGCTGATCTTGGGTGTTGAAACCGGCGTATCGGCAATAATAAAAAATAATGATAAGTGATTGACATAAAAAAATTAATTCACTACATTAGGCAAATTCACAGCTCGTAATAAAACGAATACGATGCGGAAAATCACTCCCCTAAAATTGTTAACAGATTTATCACTGCCCAAATTATCAGGTATCCGGCTTTTTAAATATTATACTAACAACATATATTGAAAGGGTTAATTGTGTCTGATCCCCAAAAAAATGGTCCCGAATTAACGACAAACAATGATGTGTTGACATATCGCCCTGAAATCAAGATACTTGACTGTACGATCCGGGACGGCGGTCTGATGAATGATCATCATTTCGAAGATAAAGCGGTGAGGGCCGTCTATGATGCCTGTGTAAAAGCCGGCCTGGACTATATGGAACTGGGTTATAAAGCGTCCAAAAAACTATTTGCACCGACGCAATTCGGCGCCTGGAAATACTGCAATGAAGAGGACATCAAAAGAATAGTCGGGGATAATGATTCAAAGCTCAAACTGTCCGCCATGGCGGACGCAACCCGGACCGATTACAAAACGGATATCCTGCCCAAACAGCAGAGCGTACTGGACATGATCAGGGTTGCATGTTACGCGCACCAGATAGATACCGCGTTGGACATGGTCAGGGACGCGCACGACAAGGGTTACGAAACCACCATAAACATCATCGCGATATCGACCGTATCCGAACCGGAACTGGACAAAACGCTGGAATTGGTGGCGGAATCCCCGGTTGGTACTATATATCTCGTGGACAGTTTCGGCAACCTGTATGGTAAGCAAATACAACATCTGATCCAAAAATATTCAAAATACGGCAGACAGGTGGGTATGCACGCGCACAATAACCAGGAATTAGCATTTGCCAATACCATAACGGCGTACGAAAATGGCGCCAATATACTTGACGGCAGTCTGGCGGGTCTCGGACGCGGCGCCGGCAACTGCCGCACGGAACTGTTGGTGGGGTTTCTGTCCCAACCGGGGTACAAACTCCGGCCCTTACTTCAATGTATTCAGGAACACATTGAACCGCTGCGTAAAGATCTTCACTGGGGGCCCGAAATCCCTTATATCATTACGGGTCAGCTTAACCAGCACCCGCGCCCGGCCATTCAATTCAACAGCAGCCAAGACCGGGGCAGTTTTTTAAAATTCTATGACACTATTACGGGTATGACCTAAAATTCCCATATTTCTTGATATTCAGGGAAAAATTACCAATTAAAATTTACAAAAATGTTTGCTGTTCATCAATAGCAAGCAAAAAATGTTCTTTTTTAACAAAAAAGTATTATTGCTCGTTGTTTCTGTATTTGACGATCCCCAAAAGATTAAAAACCACCGACGCGCCCAGCAATGTAGCCGATAAACCCGTAAAAAAACCGCGGAAAAAATCGGGATGATGCTTTTGAAAAACGTTTTGAATAAACTGACCGTTTTGTAAAAACACAAACAGCAAGCCGAGCAAACCCAAAATCATCATGATTTGCCCAATACGTATCAAACTTTTATAATTCTTGTTTTGAAAATACATATTTTTTCCTTTAATTAATTCGTTAACCGGTAATATAACATGGCGCCAACTTTGGTGGCCGCCATGATACACAAAATGATAAACAGGTCCCAGCGGTATATGGATTTAAAGTAAAAAAGGTACAGGAACCACCCTCCCAACGCTATTGCTATCACCACAGCCGCGAGACGGGTCGAGTATAACCTGTGAAACTTGTATCGTTCATCCATTTTATGTCACCTCTTTTATTTGAAATAATATATCGGTTGAACAACCGAATAACTCGGAAAATTTTAAAGCCAGCGGCAGACTGGGTATGTATTTGCCTTTCTCTATGGATACAATACTCTGACGGGAAACGCCGGCCTTTTTGGCCAGTTCCTCCTGCGTCCAACCCATTCTGCTCCGGTATTCTTTGATATGATTGGTAATTTCAGTTTTCATTTTTTCACAAATGTAAAGTTAACTTGACATATTATACGAAATTAAATTTTAAATGTCAAGCAAACTTTACATTTTTATATGATATTTGACAATGCCACATGATAATAATATCAGTTGGAAATCACATTTTATCATATATATTTGAAACACATTTTTTTACATCTTGAAAGAAACAAAAAAATGCAATTTTCGTTCTTTAATCTGCACATTTACATCATTCAGATAATAACATTCAATTTTAAAATTTGTTCCAATTCCAAAAGTAAAAAAATAAGGATCAAATATGAGAATTCCCCCGGTATTTCTGCTATGCTTAATCATAACTGCATTAACCTTCGCGTCCGAAGATCCTGCTAAACAAAAACCGCCGGTGCACGCGGTTCGCCTTGATGAGCCGGTACAAATAGACGGTGTGCTCGATGAACCGGTCTGGGACAACGAATTCGGGTACTCGAACTTTACCCAGTTGAATCCGCTCGAAGGTGTCGAACCCAGCGAAAAAACGGTCATCCGGATTGCCTATGACGACGAGGCGCTGTACATCGGCGCGAGAATGTACGACTCGGCGCCGGATTCAATTGTCGCCAGGTTATCCCGCCGCGATCTGGATATCAACTCGGATGCGGTTTATTTTATGATCGACCCCTATTACGATCGCCGGAGCGGTTTTTATTTTAGCCTGAACGCCGCCGGCACCCTGTTTGACGGCACAATTTATAATGATGAATTTTCCGATAATTCATGGGACGGCGTATGGAGGGGCAAAGTCCACAAAGACGATACAGGCTGGACAGCAGAAATGCGCATTCCGTTCTCACAATTGCGCTTTAAGGATAAAAAGGAATATCTCTGGGGGGTTAATTTTTTACGGGTTATCGAACGTAAAAAAGAAGAAATTTTTATAACCTACACTCCCAAAAACGGCAGCGGTTTTGTGTCCCGGTTTGTGGATCTGACCGGCATAAAAAATATCCATTCACTCAGAAATCTTGAACTATTGCCCTATGCCCGCAGCAAAGCCGCGTTCACGCATCCGGAGGCGGACAATCCGTTTGATGACGGGTCCAAATATACACCGGCAGCGGGACTGGATGTAAAATATGGTATAGGCAGCAACCTCACACTGGACATGACCATCAATCCGGATTTTGGCCAGGTTGAGGTTGATCCCGCCGTTGTCAATCTATCGGATTTTGAGACCTTTTACCAGGAAAAAAGACCGTTTTTCATTGAAGGGTCATCAATCTTTAGATTCGGTCAGGGAGGCTCGCGAAGCCATTGGGGATTTAACTGGGGTCAACCGCAGCTTTTTTATAGCCGCCGGATAGGCCGTCCGCCCCAGGGTGAACTGCCGGACCATGATTACGCTGAAGTACCGGAAAGCGCCAACATCATAGGCGCCGCGAAACTGACCGGCAAAGTGGGTAAAAACTGGAACATCGGCACGATCCACAGCGTGACGTCCCGGGAACACGCCGAGTTGTCATTTGACGGCAGGCGGTATCACGCCGAAGTGGAACCAGCCGCTTATTATGGCGTGTTCCGCGCGCAAAAAGAGCTCGATAACGGCAGGTACGGTATTGGTATGCTGTCAACTATGACAAAACGTTTTTTTAAAGATAAAACCTTAAGGGATGATTTGAACACCGACGCTGTGAGTTTTGGCCTTGACGGCTGGAGTTTTCTGGACGCGGACAAAGTATGGGTCATATCAAGCTGGTTTGGCGGCACCCATCTTCGGGCAAACCGGCAGCAAATGCTTAACGTTCAGCAAAGCTCCCGCCACTACTTTCAGCGGCCGGATTTGAAACAAGCTCGTCTGGACAGCAACGCGACCAGTTTGACGGGTACCGCGGGACGGGTTCTGATCAACAAACAAAAGGGCAATATTATGTTTAACTCCGCGGTGGGCTTTATCAGTCCGAATTTTGATGTGAGCGATATGGGATATATGTGGAGAACGGACATCATTAACGCGCACATCGGCGGCGGGTACAAGTGGACCGAGCCGGGCAAGATCAAAAGACATGTGTATCTGTTAGGAGCGATTTTTCAGAGCTGGGATTTTGATCAGAATACGACCTGGAAAGGCTTCTGGCAGCACGGAGATTTCCAGTTTTTAAACTATACTTCCCTGAGATACGCTTTTGCCTATAACCCCCGGACAGTCAGCAACAGAGCTACGAGGGGCGGGCCGTTGATGCTGAATCCGAAGGGGTGGCAGGCCGATCTGAGTCTCAGCAGCGATAACCGGAAACCGTTCATTGTCGGATTTGATATAAACAGCTACTACCAGGCACAGAACGACAGGTTTTTCAGTATTGGCATGAAAATGGAATGGAAAATGAAATCCAACCTGACGATCAGTTTTGAGCCGGATATGGATTGGGATATTGAATATACACAATGGGTAGACAGCTTTGATGATCCGTATGCCGTTAACACATTCGACAAAAGATATGTATTCGGCTCTCTGAAACAAAAAGAACTGAGCGCCGGTATCAGGGTCAACTGGACATTTACACCCAAACTCAGTTTTCAACTGTACGCCCAGCCGCTTATTTCAAACGGAAATTATACGGAATTTAAAGAACTGGCCAGGCCCGAAAGTTACGATTTTAATATTTTCGACAATCAGAATATCACCCAAAACGACGATGAAATACAGATCGATCCGGACGGCAGCGGCCCGGCGGAAGCATTTACTTTTGACGATCCCGATTTCGATTTCAAATCCCTGCGCGGCAACGCCGTACTGCGCTGGGAATATTCCCCCGGCTCAACCTTTTACCTGGTGTGGACGCAGCGCCGCGCCGACTCGGAATACCAGGGTGATTTTCAGTTTAACCGCTCGTTTAAAAGACTGTGGACGACAAAAGCCGATAACATTTTTATGATCAAGTTCACCTACTGGTGGAATATGTAAATATAAAATATGTTTTTATGTTATTATACAACAAGGGGTTGTTACCCCTTGTTGTATCAGGGTATATGTTTCAATTGTTCATTAAAAAATCCCACCGATTTAAATTCAAGTTTAAATGGCGAACCCAACCGTTCAGGACCGTTGAGTAGTTTTTGAACACATAATTATCCTATTAAAATCCGTTGCAATAAACAGGGAAAACAATTATATTTCCCAAAAGATCAACAACGTGGATAAAATGACAAACAAACTACTAACAGCCGTTATACTTTTATTGATGCTTTTCGCCCCCGTTATTGCCGGTATTCAAAATTCGAAAGTTGAAATCGAACAATGGCAGATCCGCTGGGGCGACTCGCCGGTGGACAGCGCCGGTGTGCCGGTCTGGACCTACGAGCAGCAGGAAGATCAATACTGGATAAATACGGAATCGCCGTACAAATTTTCCGGTCAAAACACGGAGCATTATCTCTGGGTGCGAATAAAATGTCCCGGTAACGTATGGAACAATCCGACGTTGTTTCTGACCAATATATTATACGCCGCGCAAATCTATGTGGACACTAAGCAAGTTTACTCATTCGGGGATTTCGAGCCGGGTAAAAATTCCCGCTTCAACGCGGCGCTCTGGCATATGTGCCCGCTGGGCGGCGATGCCGGCGGCAAAACCATTTACGCGCGAATTTATTCCGACGATCCCGCCAATATCGGTATCCCGGTTATGGGAGACAGCCGGGTTTTTATCGGCTCTCAATGGGCGATGATAAAATATATCATTACCAACAGCATCGACCGGTTTGTGCTGGGCTGTTTGTTCATTCTGATCGGTATCCTGACGATGGATTTCTTTTTTCATCGCTGGTCGCAAAAGCCCTATATATATTTAACTTTTAGTATTTTTGCTTTCGGGGTTGGCTTTGCTTATTTTGCCAGCGGCGAGTTTACACAGTTGATCATACACAATCCCGCAATAAGATTATTATGTACATATGCCGGACTTGCCTTTTATCCGGTCGGGTTATTTGCCTTTTATGAACAGATCATAAATCCCGCGCATAAAAAGCCCATCCGGTTAATCTGGATCGGATTGCTGATCTATGGGGTCATCATTTTATGTTTTGAATCAACCGGGTTTATCCTGATAAATAATATTTTTTACATCATCTGGGTTGTGCTCATCTTTTCAGGCTATATTGTCGCCCTGATTTACGGGATGAAATCCACAGCCCTGGGTAACATTGAAACAAAAATTTTTAATTTCGGCTTTTTCGTTATGAGCCTGTTTGTGGTACACGACCTGTTGTTCAATTTTGGCGTTATACCTTACTGGCGCTGGATTTCACAATGGGGCGTGCTGTTCTTTATTCTGTCGCTTTTACATTTGATTGAAATTGAAAATGAAAAAGACAATATTAAACTGCTGCGATACTCCAAAAAACTGGAGGATTACGGTAAAACCCTGGAGAGCCGGGTCCGGGAACGGACCAGGGACCTTTACGACAAGAACAAAAAACTAAAAGAAACCATGCAGGAACTGCAGGACACCCAGCAGCAGCTCATCCTCAAGGAAAAGATGGCGTCACTGGGGCACCTGGTGGCGGGTGTGGCGCATGAGCTCAACAATCCCATCAGCGCGATGAACAGCGCCTCGAATATACAGGAACGATGCTTAAAGATCATCACGGAGATTCTTGCCGGCGCCACATCCATCGCGGAACTCAGGGATAACAAACAATTCAACAAAACCGTTGCCGTGCTGGAACAGAACAGCAGTATCATCAGCAACGGCAGTCAACGCGTCTCTTTTATTGTCAAAAGTTTAAAGAACTTTGCCCGCCTGGACGAGGCCGAATTCCAGAAAGCCGATATTCACGAAGGTCTGGACAGCACCATTGAACTGCTGCACCATGAACTGAAGAACCGGATCACCGTTGTCAAAGAATACGGAAACATCCCGCAGATCAACTGTTATCCCAATGAACTGAACCAGGTGTTCGTCAATCTGGTGTCCAACGCGGCGCAGGCCATAAACGGACAGGGAGAGATCAAAATTGTCACCTCCGCGGATGAAAAAAACGTATACGTCAAGGTGACCGATAACGGTTCCGGCATCAAATCCGAACACATCAACCGGGTATTCGATCCCGGCTTTACCACCAAAGGGGTCGGCGTCGGCACCGGTCTGGGACTGTCCATCAGTTACAAGATCATCAAAAAACACCATGGTGATGTTACAGTACAAAGCGAGATCGGTAAGGGCACGACGTTTGAGGTAAAACTGCCCATTAATAACTAACAAAATAAAAGGATAATATGAGCAGCTCAACCATAACCGAAAAAGACAGAAAACTCGCGCAGCAATGCGTCAACTGTCCGGTGTGCACGCGGGCGCGTGACAGGCAAAAGGGTTTTTTATTCTGGTTCGTCAAACATATCGAGCACGGCCTT
>Ga0272441_10011882_pt1 | contig 12837 bp, 7 predicted proteins | sample SSMProp6N_FD_193582 | JGI IMG/M metagenome (GOLD analysis project Ga0272441, IMG submission 193582) | Marine sediment archaeal communities from Little Sippewissett salt marsh, Falmouth, MA, United States - SSM-Prop-6N | ecosystem: Environmental > Aquatic > Marine > Wetlands > Sediment ...
CCCGGACGATGCAGAGCGGGCTGTGCACCTTCCAACTCCCCTTGTGGGGGATGTTGACGTAGGCGACGTATCGGCCGCCGTGCGACCACCGGCCGCACGGGTCCTGCCCCAGGCGGTCGGCGGGCAGGGTAACGATCTTGCCGTCGGTGCCGTCCGGCAAGGCGGGGTCGAAGCGTCGAACGGCGAGGCTGCCGCCCGCGTTCCAGCACATCCACTTGCCGTCGGGGGAGAAGTGCGGATGACACTCGCCGCCGCCCTTCGGGTGATTGGGCATCTTGCGGATCTCGCCGCCCTCGGCCGACATGAAGTCCACGGTGTACCGCTTGCCGCGGAAGTTGCGGATCTCGAAGATCACCCACTTGCCGTCGGACGACAGGTCGGCCACGCTGACGCGCCGCGAGACGGGAACCGGCTCGCTGCGCTTACCGGTCCGGACGTCGGTGTAGACGAGGCCGCGCTTGTCGCAGTGGATCGTCCGCTTGCTGTCCGGGGTCCAGGCGTAGCCGGCCCAAATCGGCTTGTCCGCGATTTCGAGCGTCCGGGCGTTGACGAGATAATCGCCATGGTTGAACGTGAACCACTTGCCGTCGGGCGAGGTGCGCGGCGCGCGCTCGTCTTTCTCGGGCGTATCGGTCAGGCGCTTCAGGCCACTGCCGTCGGCACCCACGACGAAGAGGTCGCGCGGCGGATAGCCTTTGTCCGCGTCGCCCTTATCCGGGTGGATGGCGATGACGAGCCGGTACCCCGTCTGCCGGAGTTCCTCCTTGAGGTCCTCGATCCGCGCGGGCGCAAACGGCGTGCAGTGCGGCGGCATCGTCCAGTCGGCCCGCAGCGAGGGACCGGCCCCCGACGCGCAGGCGGCCATTCCGAGCACCAGCAACAGCACCGCGCCGCGGCGGATGGGCATGATGTGCTCCTTTCCTCGCGAGGAACCCTACGGCGCTTGCGAAGGCAGCGGGCACGAACCGATCCGGGCAGTCACCCGCCACGCTCATGGTACACCGGCCGCCGCGGGGCGGGAAGCGGAAAGGAAGGACGTTGGTCACTCCCCGTCGGCTGCGGCTTCCGGCGGGGAACGGTCGCTGCCCCTGTCGCGCTCCATGTCCGCCGCAAAGCCGTGCAGCCACTCCTCGAGGTTCGTGTAGCCGTCGCCGTCGTCGTCGCCGGAAGGGTCGGCGGGGACGGTAAGCGTGCGACGGCGCTCGGCGAGGTCCGGCCAACCGCCCACGTCTTTCTGGCTGGCGATGATTGTGCCTTTGCCCGTCCGGACCTCGTCGATGATGCGCGTGTCGACGGGGTCGCGGTCCGCCGGCCGGACGCCGGCGCTCGCAAGCACCCACGCCTCCACGTCGGCGGCCGGCTTGACGGCGTAGCCGGGCACGGTAATGGGAGGGTCGGTCGCCCGGTTCGCCTCGGCCACGCCCGGCTTGAAGGGCATGAAGACCTCGTCCCACACCGCGGCGACGGAAGCGAACGTCTTGCCGTTGAACACGTTGTCGGGCGCAACGTAGTACCGCGTGTCGGGATGCATGGCCCGGGCGACGACGGGGTAGCGGGTCCGCCTGACCACGTTGCCGACGGCGCTGTGGCCGGCGCTGGCCGGGTCGAGTGGAAAACTACCGCACGGACCGCCCCAGCCGCTCGGCAGGTTAAACCGCCCGAACGGCCGCCGGTGCCGGTCGGTCCGAGCACCCCGCGACCGGGCTGCGGCGCGGGAGGCGGGCCGGCGCCGGCCGGGGAAAGCGCGGGCGAAGGGGCATCGACCAACCGACCCGGAAGGGCCCCCTGCCCGTTTCGATCCGGGTCGAAACAAGTTGGCATCTTTAACGTTCCCCGTTTATACTCGCTCCAGGGGAAGCGCATGGCCGTATCCACCACCTTGAGGCCAATCCGACGAGCGACGGTCACCGCCCTGACGGCGGTCGTCCTCGGTCTGCTCCTCTCCTCATGCCATCCGCATTGCTCGGAACACGTGCGTCCCCGTACCGCCGTTCGGCTGGAGGTACGCGAGGTCGACCTCGGCCCCTCCGATTATCAGGTGCACGTCAGCCCCAACCTGCGCCGGGCGGCCTGCGTGATTGGCCACTTCGACGGCCCGAAGCGCGTCGTCGTGGACGGAGAACCCGGCAATCCGTATCGCAGGGTGGGCGTCGTCACCTTCAGCCCCGACTCCGAACGCTTCTCCTACGTGGCGGAGGTCGACGATGGCAAGCGGGTTATCATTGACGGCGAGGAAGGCCCGGTCTACGACGACGTCACAGGCCCCACGTGGAGCCCCGACTCGAAGCGCTTCGCCTACGCCGCCCGGCGGGGCGATGAGCAATTCGCCGTTGTCGACGGCCGGCAGGGCCCCGCCCACGGCCGCGTCGACGGCTCCTACCACCACGGCCCCGGGTTCAGCCCGGACTCCCGGCACGTTTATTATGCGGTCAAGGAAGGTGACAAGTGGCGGGTCGTCGTCGACGGCGACCCCGGACCGCCGTACGACGAGGTGCACGTGTCTTACGCGGCATGGAGTCCCGACTCGCAGCATTTCTTCTACACCGCCTGGCGGGGCGACACGGCACTGCTCGTCCTCGACGGAACGGAGTATCCGGTGTGCGAGCACCGGGCGTCGCACTTCGTCGCCGACGGCCACGTTCCGGCGGAGTTCGCGGGAAGCATCGCACCGCCGTTTATGTGCACGTTCAGTCCGGACTCAACCCGGCTCGTCTACACACTCAGCCGGGCCGTGCGGTGGCCGTTCTTCGTCCGCGGCATCTCCACCCGCGAGTACCTCCGCGAAACCGTGGTGACGCGGCACGTGGACGGCTCCGTCGAGGTCGGCCGGCCGTACGAGTTGATCTACAACACGGATTTCAGCCCCGACGGCCGCCGCCTCGGGTACGTGGCGGAACGCAACGGCCGCATGGTCGCCGTCGTCGACGGCCAAGAGGACACGCCCTACGACTGGATCGAAGGCGGTTACCTCACCTTCAGCCCGGACTCCGAACACGTGGCGTATGCCGCGGAGGAAAACGGCCGGTGGTTCGCCATCGCGGACGGCGTCGAGGGGCCGTCCTACGACCTGGTCTGGGACGTGCTCTTCAGCCACGACTCCCGGCACGTCGCGTACCGGACGCAGGAGAACGGTCTTTCCCGCGCGGTCATCGATGGCCGGGAGGGCCGGGCGTATCCGAAAGTCGGCTTCATCGGACCCTCCGCCTGGAGCCCGGACGGCCGACGCGTCGCCTACGCCGCCTCGCCGGGCGGAGACCGCTGGCTCGTTGTCGTGGACGGCCGCGAAGGCCCGGTGTACGACGACATCCATGGAGGGCCCGTTTTCACGCCGGACTCCCGTCACGTCGTCTGGGTGGCCCTGCGGAACGAAGAATGGTTCGCCGTCGTGGACGGTACAGAAACGCGGGGCTACGACCACTTCTCCTACCGCCACGGCGATCCCTCGTACGTGGCGTTTGACGGGCCCGACCGGTTGCGCGCGATCGGGGAGCGGGACGGCCGGGTCTATCGCCTGGAGATCCGTATCGTCGAGGCGGGCGAAGCGGAGCGCACCTGCCCTGCCCAACCGGACCCGACCAACGGAGGGACGCGATGAACCGGCCGAACGGGAACCGCGTCCGCACGCTCTGGGTTGGCCTGTGCTTCCTGGGCGCGGCCGCTGGCCTCGTCGGCTGCGGGCCGCAGGCCCCGTTTCGGGACGCTGGCCTTGTGCTTCATGTCCGCGAGATTCGGCTCGGTGCCGCCGACGTCGACACGCCGGTGCTCGAGTTCGCCGTCAGCCCCGACGGCGGCCGGGCCGCCTGGATCGAGCGCCGAGGCGGGCGGCAGGTCGTCGTCACGGACGGCCTCCGGCCGCACGCCCACGAGCAGGCCGTGGGCCTGACCTTCAACGCCGACGGCACGCGTCTCGCGTGGGCCGGTCGCAACGCCGGCGCGTGGCGGCTGTACATGGACGGCTGGGCGGGACCGGCCTGCACGGGCCTGGAGACGCCCGTCTTCAGCCCGGACGGGCGGCGGGTGGCGGTCGGCGTCCGCCGCGAAGGCGACCTGATGGACCCCGAGCGGTTTCCCGCTACGCTGCGCAGCCCGTTTGAGGCGGACTACGACACCCGGCTGTACGAACCGCCGCCCCGGCAACAGGCCGAGTTTGCGTTCGCGCAAGCCGACCGGGTCGTCGTCGACGGGCTGGAGGGGAAGGCATATGACTCTATCTGGGGCGAGCCGGTGTTCAGCCCGGATTCCCGGCACGTGGCGTACGTGGTGAGAGAGTCGGACGCGCGGTTGCCGCCGGACGGTCCCTTCGTCGACCCCGGGCGGGTGGTCCTGGACGGCAAGGAAGGTGCACCCTTCGACGACGTGCAGCACCTCGTTTTCAGCCCGGACTCGTCGCATCTGGCGTACACGGCTGCGGTCAAAGGTCCGGATATGGAATCCTTTGAAAGAGCACTCACCGGGAAAGGGCCCGCCGGCCCCCCGGACAGTTTCGTCGTCGCAGACGGCAAACCGGGCAAACGCTATCACGGTGTCGGGGAGCCGGTGTTCAGCCCCGACTCGCGGCACCTGGCGTATGGCGCCATCCTACAGGAAGGCCAGTGCGTCGTCCTCGACGGGCGCGAGTTGAAGACGTACCGCCGCGTGAACACGATCGCGTTCAGCCCGGATTCCTCGCGGCTGGCATACGTCGCGACCCGGCCGACGGAAGACGCCGAGCCGCTGATGCCGTGGCCCGGCGGGCGCCAGTGCGTCGTCGTGGACGGGCGGGAGGGCAGGCTGTACGACAGGATCTGGGGCCCGCCGCGGTTCAGCCCCGACTCGCAGCGCGTGGCCTACTTCGCGTCGCAGGACGACGCGGACGGCGAGTTCGTCGTCATTGACGGGAAGGAGTACGGGCCCTACAACATCTGGGATCATGAATTGTGCGCGCCGGTCTTCAGCCCCGATTCCGAGCATGTGGCATTCTGTGCCGTGCGCCCGCGCCCAGAGTATTGGGGACCGGAGCCTCCGGACGAGCACCGCTGGTTGGTTGTGGTCGACGGCGTGGAGCACGGGCCGTACGACATGGTGCTGAAGGGCACGCCGAGGTTCAGCCCGGACGGCCGGCACCTCATGTGGGTCGCGTTCCGCGACGGCAAGGCGTGGATCGTGGTCGATGGTGTGAAGGGGGCAATCTACGACCAAGTCCTCTGGCCGGCGTTCAGCCCCGACGGTCGGCACCTGGCGTACTGGGCGCGGCGGGGCAAGGTGTGGCGGATCGTCGTTGACGGCGTCGAGACGAACGGCGAGGGGTACGACGGGTACATCCGCGACAGCCGGATCGTCTTCGACGGCCCGGCCCGCCTCCACGCCCTGGCCTATCGCCGGCCGGAGATCATCCGCGTGGACGTCCGCATTGACGATGCCCGGAACTCCGTGAGTGCAGACCCGGACGCAGCAATCCGTGAATAGGGGAAACCCTCCCCCGCCCCGCCGTGCCCGCTGAATCCCGTTGCACGCGGGGGACGGGGTGGTAGGATGCCGTGGGAGCATGGAAGGACTGGCGGCCAACCGGCGCGTGGCCACCCTGGTTCTGTGAGAAACGGCGTGCATACCCGCAAGCGGGTCAACCTGCCCGGCGTGGCCTCTATCGTGTTCGTCGGCGTGGCCGGCGCGTTGGTTCTATATTCATCGTGGCCCGACGCCGCGGTCACGGTTTTCGTTTTCGTAGTCAGCATGTGGGCCGCCATCCTGTGCGTCGGTTTCGGGTTGGTAGCCGCAGTCGTCGGGCTCCTGGCCGCCACGGTGGGCTGGGACCGCGAACGCCTTACACCCCTGGTGGGGCTGGCCGGTTCCCTCGTCCTGGTAACCGTCTGGGCGGCAAGCAGTCCAGGTTACACGGAGTTCTTACTCTTCGGGGGGCGATACCAGGAAATCGTACAGGCTGTCAAGGACGCCCATGTGCCGTCCGGCGGCGAGCGGCATTTCGCCCTGGAACACCCGTGGGACCCCACCACCCTCCGGCCGGTCGGTCCCGATGAGACGCCCGGCCGGGGCAAGGGACGAGGCCACGTCTGGGTCTCGCGCACCACCGGGGGCGAGTACCGGATTGCTATCCTCGTCGAGGACTGGGGCCACGCCGGGATCTTCGGCTACCTGTATTGGGAAGGGCCGGCGCCCGAGATTCACCCCGACCGCTACTTCGACGTCGACGCCCCCGGTCCGATGGACTTTGTAGACAAACGCGTGGCTGCGCATTGGTGGACTGTTTATTACGATCTGGATTGACCGCCGCGAACCGTAGGGTGGATTCGTGCATCCGCGCGCTCGCCCGCGCCGCAACGCATTCCCCGATGCCTGGGCCGGAGCAACGCCATGACCTCCCGTGACGGACCCTCTCTCTCCCGGCGCCACCTGCTGACGACGATGGCCGCCTCCGGCGCCACCCTCCTGGCGGGTGCGGGGACGGGCGGCGCCGCGCCGGCCGCTGCGCCGCCGCGCAAGCCCGGCCAGGCGCCCGTCTTCGGCCTGACGCATCCCCCGATGGAGACCGTCCGGGTGGGCATCATCGGCGTGGGCGCCCGCGGCAACAGCCTCCTGGGGAACCTGCTGGACCTGAATCGCGTGCGCGTGACGGCCGTCTGCGACCTCGTGCCCGGGCGCGTCGAGGCGGCGCGGCACCGGGTGACGAAGGCGGGGCAGCCCGAGCCGGCCGGCTTCTCGGCCGGCGAGACCGACTTCGAGAACCTGTGCCGCCGCGACGACGTCGACATCGTGTACATCGCCACGCCGTGGGACTCGCACGTGCCGATGGCCCTGGCCGCCATGACGAACGGCCGGCACGCCGCCGTCGAGGTGCCGGCGGCGATCAGCCTGGAGGAATGCTGGCAACTGGTCGACACGGCCGAGCAGACCCGCCGCCACTGCATCATGCTCGAGAACTGCTGCTACGGCGAGACGGAGATGCTTATCCTCTCCATGGTTCGCCGCGGCGTCTTCGGCGAGGTGACCCACGGCGAGGCGGGGTACCTCCACGGGCCCGCCGACGGCCTCATCCGCCAAGCCAGCGGCGCCGTCTGGCGCAGGCGGTTCGTCCAGAAGTTCAACGGCAACCTGTACCCGACGCACGGCCTCGGGCCGGTGGCCCAGTACATGGGTATCCACGGGGGCGACCGTTTCGAGCGCCTCGTGTCGATGAGTTCGCCGGAGCGGGCCCTGAGCGCCGTCCGCGACCGGCTGCCCGAGGGCGACCCCCGCCGCGCCGAGACGTACGCCTGCGGCGACGTGAACACGAGCATCCTCCGGACCGCCCGCGGCCGCACCATCCTCGTCCAGTTCGACATCGTCACGCCCCGTCCGTACAGCCGCATCAACATGATCTGCGGCACGGAGGGAGCGTTCCGCGATTATCCGCCGCGCATCCACCTGAGGGGCAAACCCAACGAATGGGAAACCGACTTGGCCCCGTACCACGAGGCGCACGGCCACCCGCTGTGGAAGCAGTACAAGGAGGCGGCCGTGCGGTCCGGTGGGCACGGCGGCATGGACTACGTCATGAACCGGCGGCTCATCGCGTGCCTGCTGGCCGGCGAGCCGCTCGACATGACCGTCTACGACGCCGCCGCCTGGTCCAGCGTCTTTCCGCTCAGCATCGCGTCGGTCGCCGGGGGCGGGGCCCCGGTCCTCTTCCCGGACTTTACGCGCGGCGAGTGGCGGGACCGCGAGCCGCTCGGCATCGTCGGGGCGTGACGGCACGGCGACGGTGCGTCCACACATGGGCCGGCGGGGTGAGCGAGGTGGATCACTCCCCCTGGCCGCGACGGGCGGGCATCGGCACGACCGTCACCTTGCCCAACCGCTCGAGTTGTTCCTTGACGGCCTCGGCCGGCGCCACGACCACGATCGCCATTTCGTCCGTAGACATGTGCTTCTGCATCACCTCCCGGACCGCCTCTTTCGTCACCTTGGCCACGCGGTCAGGGTATCGGTCGTAGTAATCGACGGGGTAGCCGTTCAGGATGCCCTCGACGCGCCGGCCGGCCTGCTGCGAGATGGTCTGCATGCCCATGACCATGGAGCCGGTGGTGGCGAGTTTGGCCTCGGCGATCTCCTCGTCCGTCACAAGGTCGCGACGCATGCGGGTGAAGACCTCGAACATGGCCTCGACGGCCTCGGCGGTCGATTCGGGTTTCGTATCGACCGAGGCGGCGAACGTGCCGGCGTGGCGGCCCGGCTGGAACGTGCCCCTGACGCGGTACGCCAGCCCCTTCTTGGCCCGGACGTACTTGCCCAGGCGGGAGTCGATGCCGTAGGAGAGGATGCGGTTGGCGAGCGCGCCGGCATACTTGGCGTCATCGTGCAGGTCGTAGGCGCGGAGGCCCATACGGACGGTGCTCTGCTTGCCCTCGGGCCGGTCGACGAGCAGGATGGTTCGCGCCGCCGGCGCGGGGGGCAGCGCGTAGTCGACCTCCGGCAGGGCGGCGGCCGGCCAGTCCGCCAGGAGCCGCTCGGCCAGCTTCAGGCCGCGCGAAACCGTCACGTCGCCGCTGATGATGAAGACGGCGTCGTTCGGGCGATAGATGGCGTTGTAGAACGCCTTGACGTCCTCGAGGGTGATGGCGGCCACGGTCTCGGGTGTGGCGTGCCGGCCGAGCGGCGTGGGGCCGAAGAGGGCCTCGCTGAGTTCGTGCCCGGCGACCGTGCCGGGATTCTCCTGCCCGAGCCGCAACTGGTTCAGCCGCTGTTCCTTGAGTCGGGCGAATTCATCGGCGGGCAGCGCCGGCGTGCGCAGAATCGTCCGGCTGAGGTCGATGGCGTGGTTCACCTGGTCGCTCGTGGCGGAACCGGTCAGGCGGGTTATGTCGCCGCCGCTCGCGACCTCGATGCGGATACCCCGCGACTCCAGGTCGGCATTCAGTTTCGCGAACGAGAGGTCGCCGGCCCCGCGCCGCACGAGGTTCGCCGTCAGGCCCGCCAAGCCGGCCTTCTCCGGCGGCTCGGCGTGGCTGCCGCGACGCATCGTCAGGCTCCAGGCGACGAGCGGCAGGCGGTCGTCGGGCATCATGATGACGCGGACGCCGTACAACTCGGCCTCCGTCCCCTTCTTGAACTCGGGGTTAGGTGCAGCGTCGGCCACGGGCGGGGCCGCCGGATGGTTCTCGGGGAACGCGACGGGGCGCGGCTGAATCGGCCGCTTGCTCTCCACCGGTTCGATAAGGTCCTCCGCCTCGGGGGCGGCGGCGGGGTCGGGCCTCACGCGGAGCACCCGCACCCGGTTTGGCGCGAGGTACTTCTTCGCGAGCGCGTGGAGGGACGCGGGCGTAGCGGCGTCGATGAGGGCGAGCAGGCGGTTCGCCCGGCCGGGGTCGCCGGTGATGAGGGCCTCGTCGCCGAGTTCGCCCGCAATGTCGCTGGCGGTTTCGCGGCCGCGGATCAGGCCGACGCGGGCCAGGGTCTTGGCTTTGGCGAGTTCCTCCGGCGTGACGCCGGCCGAGCGCACCTTCGCCGCGGCTTCCTTGAGCGCCGTTTCCACCTGGGCCGGGTCCCGGCCGCCGAGAACGGTGGCGCTGAGCATGAAGAGGCCGGCGTCCTCGAGGGTCCAGAGTCCCGCGCCGGCGTCGACGCACAGCGGCTTCGGGCCGTAGACGAGTTCCCGCTGCAGGCGTGCCGACCGCCCGCCGCCGAGGATGGTGGCCAGCAGGTCCAGGCCGACCGCGTCGTCCGACGCCTGCCTGGCCGCCGGGAACGCCAGGAGCACCCGGGCCAGCGGGACCCGGTAGGCGACCTCGCGGCGGCGCGGGCCGTCGGGCGCAGCCACGGGCGGGATGCCGCGCCGTACCTCGTCGCCCCCGGGAATCCAGCCGAAGTATCGGCGGGCCAGGGCCTTGGCACGGTCGACAGCAACATCGCCGGCGATGACGAGGACGGCGTTGCGCGGCACGTAATAGCGGTTGAAGAAGTCCTGGAGTTCGGCGGCCTCCGACCGCCGCAGGTGGTTCATGTTGCCGATGGGCGTCCATCGGTACGGGTGCTGCGTGAACACCAGGGCGCACAGGTCCTGCCACATCGTGCCGTAGGGGCGGTTCAGCATCATGCGCCATTCCTCGGTCACGACGTTCCGCTCGGTCCGATAGATGTGGTCCGATACGCGGAACGAGGCCATGCGGTCGGCCTCCAGGTACAGCGCGAGTTCCACCTGATTCGCCGGCACCGTGTTGATGTAGACGGTCTTGTCGAAACTCGTGAAGGCGTTCGAGTACCCGCCCACCATCCCGATGAGTTTCATGTGCTGCTCGGGCGCCACGTGCTCCGAACCGCGGAACATCATGTGCTCGAACATGTGGGCGAAGCCCTGGCGGTCCGGCCGCTCGTCACGGCTGCCGATGTGGTACAGCACCCGCACGTGGACCACCGGCGCCTGGTGCAGCGGCGCGTAAATGACCCGCAGCCCGTTCGGCAGCGTCTCTTCGGTGAACGCGATGTCGGCGGCGACGGCGCGGCCGGCGGTTATAACCACCGCCAGCAACACCCCCAGAATGAATAACCAGTGCGGCCGGCGCCGTGAATCGATCGGCATGGTATGGCTCCCGTCTCAGGTGTGCCCGTGCCTATCCCGCCAGCGCCCGGCGCAGCATCGCCAGGCTCTTCGGGATGGCCGTCTTGGGGGCCTCGTGCCCCTCGAATTCCAGCGAAACGTATCCGCGGTATCCGCGGCGGCGCAGGATGCCGGCGATGCGATCGTAGTCCAGGTCCAGCGTGTACCAGATACCCCCGCCGTAGTAGGTCTTCGCCTGCACGAAGACGGTCTTCGGGGCGAGTTGCTCGAGCCGGTCGTACGGGTCCTCCAGGAAGTTGCCGGTGTCCATCGTCACCTGGAGCCAAGGGGAGGCGACGGCGTCGACGATGCGCAAGACGCCCTCCGGGGTGCGGCCGAGGCCCCAGTGGTTTTCCAGTCCCAGCACGACGCCGCAGCGCTCGGCCGCCGGCAACACCTGTTCGAAGCTCTCGATGACCCACGGGTAGGCGTCCTCGTCGGTGTAGCCGGGCAGGGGCGGCTCGACGCCCCGGTTGGCCATCAGCGTATCGAAGTTCTTGCTGGTGCCCCAGCGGCCGGTGTTCACGCGCATGGTCGGGATGCCCAGGGCGTAGGCCAGTTCGATGCTGGCGACGGTCCGCTTGACGTTCTTCTGCCGGACCTCACGGTTCGGCGACACGAACCCCTGGTGCGTCGACAGGCCGCACAGGTCCAGGCCGGCCAGGAGCGCCTCCCGCTTCAGCGCCTGCAGGGCCGCGTTATCCTTGTGCTGCATCTGGACCTCGAGAATCTCGACGGCGTCGAAGCCCATCTCGCCGGCCATCCGGATGCACGCGTCAATCGCCAACTTCTCGCCGGACCGGTAGCGCCAGAAGGAGTAGGTGGAGACGGCAATCGGGTTGCCCGGCCGGGCGCCCGCGCGGTCCGCCTCGACCGCGGGCCGATCGGCGGTCGGCTCGCAGCCGCCGGCAGCCAACCCGCCGGCACCGGCGACGGACGCGGCGACCGCGGTGACAGAACCCGACATAAACGTGCGGCGGCGAATGCCCATGGCCCCAGTCCTCCGCGGACGGCGGGCCCGGCAGGGGCCCGCGCCTCCTACCATCTTAGCGGTCCACGGGCAGGTGTCCAGTGCAGGACGCACCACATAACCCGGAGGCCCGGACGGCACACCGGGAACAGAGGCGTTGCAGCGGCCGCCGCTCCGATTACAATGCCCCTGCACGGTGTGGCCGGAGAAACCGCATGAACAACGGCCTGGTCGAGCGCAGCCGCGGGGCAAGCCTGCCCGAAATCACCGTCAAGGCCGTGGTCCTGGGCATCGCGCTCTCGGTCCTCCTGGCGGGCGCCAATGCGTACCTCGGCCTCCTGGCGGGGATGACGGTGTCGGCGTCGATCCCGGCGGCCGTCATCTCGATGGCCGTCCTGCGCCTCTTCCGCCGGTCGAACATCCTGGAGAACAACATCGTCCAGACGGCCGCCTCGGCGGGCGAGTCGCTGGCCGCCGGCGTCATCTTCACCTTCCCCGCCCTGGTGATCCTCAAGACCTGGACCGGCTTCGACTACTGGGACACCACGATCATCGCCGGCCTGGGCGGCCTGCTGGGCGTCCTCTTCACCGTGCCGCTGCGGCGGGCCCTCATCGTGGAGTCGAAACTCGCGTTCCCGGAAGGCGTGGCGACGGCCCGCGTCCTCGAAGTGGGCCGACGCGGCGGGGCGGACGTCCGGCCGCTCGTCGCGGGAGGTCTCCTCGGCGCCGCCTACAAGTTCGGACAGACGGGCCTCCGCCTGTGGGCGGCCACGTTCGAGGTCGCTGGCCGCGTCGGCAGCGGCCTGGCCTACGCCGGCACGAGCCTGGCCCCGGCGCTCGTGGGCGTCGGATACATCGTGGGCCTCAACATCGCCGTCCTCGTGTTCCTGGGCGGCGCGCTGAACTGGTGGGTGGCCATCCCGATCCTCTCCGCCTTCGACGGGGCCGCACACGCCGACGGCCCGGCCGCTGAGGCCGCCTGGAATCTCTGGTCCACCCAGACGCGGTACATCGGCGTCGGCGCCATGGTCGTGGGCGGGTTGTGGGCGATCCTGCGATTGTGGCCGAGCCTCGTGCGGGGCATCCGGTCCGGCCTGGAGGCGTACCGGCAGTTGCGGCTCGAAGGCGCGAGCACCGTCCCGCGGACCGAGCGCGATGCGCCCATGCAATGGGTCGGCCTCGCGCTGGCGGCATCGGTCGTGCCGCTCTTCCTCGTGTTCCGGCACGTGACGGGCGACGTGGGCGTCTCGGCGTTCATGGCGGCCGTGATGCTCGTGGCGGGATTCCTGTTCTCGGCGGT
>Ga0272441_10011883_pt1 | contig 12837 bp, 6 predicted proteins | sample SSMProp6N_FD_193582 | JGI IMG/M metagenome (GOLD analysis project Ga0272441, IMG submission 193582) | Marine sediment archaeal communities from Little Sippewissett salt marsh, Falmouth, MA, United States - SSM-Prop-6N | ecosystem: Environmental > Aquatic > Marine > Wetlands > Sediment ...
TTATTGGGCTCTGAGCCTGAAGTTGTAAGACCATCACCGTCGATGTCATCAACATTAACATATGCTTCACCAGACTCTATTGCAAGACCACCAGCGGCAAGTAAATCCATTCGAATATCTTTACCAGTAGTTCCTGCAAACTCAATACCGTAACTTGCTGTATATGTCCCTGTGCCTTGGTATTGCTGCCAGTCCATAGCGGTTGTATCTACAGTAATAGGATCACTGGTGATCATAATCCAGCCAGTATCCTCATTTGCAGTACCTTCCATAACAAAAGTATAACCGCCGTGTGTTACTTCACCAGCTGGGCTACCATCGAAATCTGTAGCTCTTGTCAATACCCACGGATTACCTGCATCACCAGTTGCAGTTACAGTATAGATACCATGATCAACATGAGCACCGCCGGAGTTTTCATCCTTGACCAAGATTCTATCATTAACTGCAGGAGAATTCCCGTCAATACTTAATGCACCATTTGCGTCAGCAGTAAGAGTTTTACCAACTCCAGAACCAGCAGGCGTGTATGCGTCTAATGCAGTTGTTGTTGCGTATTTAGATGAAGCCTTAGGATCAAGACCTGCAATACGATCATCAACATATTTTTTGTCAACAAGTTGAGCGTCGTCAGTAAAGGTCTTCGAGGCATTGTAAGCTATAATGCCAGTGATATCTCTTGTACCGTCTGCAAGCAAATATTGCGAATGGTCATCGTCAGCAAGGCCAGATAAGCCACCATGATCAACAGAACTTGCGTCAACCATAGTAGAATCAATAACACCACTGGCATTTAATACGATCGGTTTACCTGCGTCGCCTACACCGGCAGAACTATTAATAAAATCCGTCTGCTCATAGGCTCCAGGAGTTTCTTCATAATTACCATCAGAATCGACAAACAAAAATTTCTTACTCATTAGTTGCCCTCCCTACTATTCTTCCTGATTATCGTCATCATCATTAATTTCACCAGTTTCAGGATCGAATCCCCACCGATCTTTAAGTTCATATTTTTCTTTCAACGAATTAGAAAAATGCTTATGATCGGATGCTCGTTTTTCATCTTTTAATTTTTCGACTTTCAATTTTTCATTGATAGCATGGCGTTTAGCCTGTGCTTCAAGTTTAGATATTTCAAGGTCCTTGTGGGATAGGGAGTGGTGTAAAGCTCTTTTATCAACATTCATAGCTAACAATTGTACCTCTAACTCAGCAATCTTTACTTGTAATCTATGAATATTGTTATTGGCATCATTTAATTCCATCTGCAATATTTCTTCTTGTGTTAAAGTCTTCATAGATTTTTCAAACCCTCTATTCTTTGTTTTATTTCATTTTCTTTAGAACTAATATACTCTAATTTCAGATTCTTGTAATCGTCTTCTTTTATTGAGAAGTAATACTTTTTTCGTGTTCGTATAATAGTTTCATAATTGACAACAGGGTAGCCTTTAAACATTAAGAAAGCTGCATAGAATATGTCTGTTGTCATGTATGTTTTCAAAATGGATTCCTCTTTACTCTTATTGGTGATATATTTATAAATAACTTATCAGTATAATAACAATGCCCTAGTGTATGTGTGTACCCATCAGTAGTAATCGTATTTGATACTGAGCCGTCCGTTCCTAAGAAGACTTGGGTACTAACTGACAAACCATCTATATCTATATCACAGTTACCAAATGTTTGAACTTTCACTCTAGTTGAATTAATTTTCTGAACAGCAATTCCAACAACGGGTTTACTGTTTTTGTGATTCGTAGGCTTCTCAACATAATCAACACTAGATACATACACAGGGTCACCTAATTCTAATGACTCCTCACAATCTGCAAAGAAGTATAATTCACCAACAGGCCGCGTTGATGGCTGTTTGAGTATGACGTTGCCCATTTAGTTATTACCATTTTTTATTCTTATGTATTCATCTACACGACCCATAAAATTATGAATCTTTTCAAGAGTCTTTTGACTTTCGTTTCTTGCCAGATTACGCTTATCATCGTAGTCTTTCAATGTTGCTTTTATTTCGCGCTTAAACTCAGTTTGTTCAGTTTTTACTTCTTCAATCTTGCTTAGTAGTAGTGCTTGACAACCGTCACGTAATACTTTACAATTGTCTTTAGTTGTAGCGATAACTAACAGTTTATCAATATCTTTAGAATTACGTGATGTTGTCACCTTAACAACTCCATAAGCTATACCACCACTTAAGATTAATGAACTAATACTTATACCTATAGCAACTGGCATTGTTATATCCATACTACCTCCTTAGGTCAGTATAGATTATACGTCCATAGAGCCAGTTAATATCCCGTAAGTTGTCAGAGTTGTCCAGATGTCTTCTTCATCAGATAATAATGATCCAATGACATCATCATAATCTGTGGCACCAGGTACAGTATAAGTATATGCTGCACTAATATCAACACCGTCGGCAATTGTAATTGAGGTAACAGTAGTTCCTGATACTGAATAATCAACACCTTCACTGTATGTAGTAGCGCCTTTATACAAACGTAAATTAGCTACTGGTGTATTTGTCAACGTCATTTCACCCGTTGCAAATTGAAGAGTTTCATTAGCAACAGCTTCAGTATCTGGTGTATTAGCTATTACAGCTGACTTTTCACCAAGTACAGTAAAATCTTCACCAGAAACAGTGCCAACATTATAGGTGATAGTCAATCTTTTACCGAGTACGTCTACATTGACGCGTTTGAGTTGTAATTTAGTTCCTTGTTTTGCCTCTTGTACTACTATATCACTAGTGCTTGTAAACATATTACCTCCTTAATTGTTTAGATCGGAAATCTTCTTTTAATTCAGAATAACTTAATCCAAGTTTATCAAGAGCAATCTCTAAAACACCATAGATTTCAGTAATCGCTCCTAACTGAAGCATATTCATATTTTTAGTAGAGACAAATAACTGATCCTCTGTTGGTTTTACTACTCCCATTTTTGTTAATTCTTTTTTATTATATTTAATAAATTCATCATGCTTACCTGATAGAGTATTTGATAAATCAGCACAAGCTATAGCATCATCATAGGTATCAAAAGCGGAAGCGGTTCCATCATATAAAATGTCACCATTACCTTCTACTTTAAATTTGACTGTTCCATGATTATCAACAGTGAGAAGTAAATCTGTATCGCCTATAGCGGTAGCAGTAGTTCCACTCTTTTCTGAACCAGTAATCCTAACAGTTCCGTAAGTAGCGGCAGCCGCGTTTACTACTCCCCATACATGAACTCCACCAAAAGCTCCTTCTGTAATACCGCGTATAAAAAGACCACCATCTGCCGCAGACATTTTTTTAAAATGTCCAAAAGTATCGGTAGTTCCAAGATCAGTCATGCCGTGTGCAATATCACTCGATTTAAAAGTAAGAACATCTCCATCATATGAGCCTTGATCTATAGTAGCTTGTCCGTCACCACCAAAGTTATACGAAACACCGGAAGCACCATATAAATTTAAAATATTATCATCGCCACTCATATTAGTATAGTTAGTGCCACTCTTTATATACCCTCTGATGGTAACAGCATTGACGGTAGCACCACCATAACCGACAAGCTGTATAGCTTCACTACCCTCGGAAAAACCATTCATCTCTAAACCACCCAAAGCAGAATAAGTAGAGTGTTTTTTAAACGTCCCGTAAGTGTCCGTTTCAGCTAAATCAGTCATTCCATGGGCAACATCAGAAGACTTGAAAGATAAGATTTCATCATCATTTGCACCCTGATTAATAGTCAAGCCTATAGTAGATTTAGCATTTGCTGAATCAGCAATAAATACCGCACCAGCACTATCTATTTTAAATTTATTTGTACCAGCTGTACCAAGAGTCATATAATCAGCACTATGAGCATAATTAATATAGCCTCGATATCTCTCACTATCAGATGTTCCATCAGCAAAATAAACAGCACCATTATTAGATGTCCCACTTACAACCGTTATTCCTGATTCCCCCGTACTCCCTACTACCAAATCATAAGCTGATGAATGATAAGATGTTGGATTTGCATTACCAATTCCTACATTACCTGAAGCATCTATCACGATCTTACCAACCCATGATCCACCTACTTGATGTTCAATATAAAACTTATCTGTATTACCGTGAGTAGAATGGTAACGAGATATTACTGATCTATTATTAGCATCTTCTCTCATTTCAAAACGTGTGTTTGACGCTGTATCTGAACTTTCAGCTCGAAACTCAGCAGTACCAGAGGCTCTAGTAATATGAACATCTGCTGAAGGTGTAGCACCGATTCCAATTCCTGTTGAATTGAAAGTCGAATGTAGACTGCCGTTAGTAGCAAAAGAAAAATCCCCACTACCTGTTCTATATATACCTGTATCTGGGTCATTGGTAAAAGTAAATCCTGGAGTAGAAACATCGCCATCAATACCCCAATATTGTTTGTATGACCTTACACTATTATCATCAACTAAAAGTCTTATGCCACCACCAGTAGCAATACCTAATTGATCATTGTTAACACGATAGATTCCTGTATTTTCATCACCACTAAAAGTAAAAGATGGTGCACTAACACTACCATCACCTGTAGAAATTTTCGACCCTGTAAATTCATGTGTGGTAATTATTTTTGCAGCATTAGGATCAAGTTCAAGCATTTCTATAAGATTACCGCTGCCGTTTGTTGCCCAAAATTGTAATCCAGCATCAGGATTAGAAATTCCATTACCTCTTGTTGTAGCACAACGAATTGAGGCTTGAACCCCAGGGCCAAAACCACCTGAATCCAATGTATAGAATTGAATTTCAGAATGAATATCGCCAATGTTATATGATGCGTCAGCACCTTGTGTTAATCTAATTACAGGATGATTTGCATGGCTACCGGCGCTACCAGTTAAATCTGATTTGGCATCAAGCAATGCTGATGGAGTACCTCCAATTCCCAAATAGCCATCATGATCCAATCTCATTACTTCTCGGTGACTGCCAGCAACATCATTAGCAATACTCTCATCTCGTAACTGCCAAACAAAACTACCCTGTGAAGAACCTGTTCTTACAAGACCAAACGATCCACAACCAGCGGCAGAATCACGAAGTAGAAAACCAATTAAAGCTTTATTTGATGAGGCATTGTCATCATAGATTTTTAAAGCATCATATCCGATTGTGTAAGCACCATCATCAAAGGTAGTAGATGCGGTATAGGTTCCAGTATTGTTTGGATCAATTACTAATGGGGCTTTATTAATATTGGCATCATCACCAACAGAAACGTATCCATTATTTGCCACTGAGAAGGCGGTAGCAGAATCAATGATTACATCAAAAGCTGGTTCAGAAGCAAAATTATCAGAAGCGGAAGCAACCAACCTTAAAATATTTCCATCGCCTTGTTTCTGCTCTATGTAAGACGCGAATCCTGAAGCATCCTCTTCGACGTGGAGTTTATATGATGGGATTACTCCCGCTCCAACATCGCCAGCGAAGTAGTTTTTAGCTGATGAATTATTTTGATATAAGGCATAAAGATTAGTAATAGTGGTTGAGCCTGCAAGTAAAGTATCAATATATAATCCGTAAGAATTATTTATATGGCCTGCTGCGCTTGAATTGTGTCCATGTCTACACCAAATTCCATATTGAGAATTAAGAGTTCCTAACATTTCAGCATTGTTAACATATCCTTCTACAGCAAAACCAATCCTATATCCACCATCTGTGATTCCTGAATCTATACTAATGTTTGTACTGTTAGCTGACAAAGCTTTTCTATAATTCGTACTATTGCTTGTTACATTTAAATTATGAATATTAACATTGCTTTGACTGCTCGTATTTTCAACTTTTAAATCACCAATGACATGCAGTTTATCTGTAGGGCTTGAAGTTCCAATCCCCACATTACCAGAATTATCAATTGCAACTCTTGGACTACCGCCCGTTCCTATATACATTTTATCTGTAGAATGATAATATTGAAAATAACCTGCATAAAGTGCAGAACCAGTAGTACCATCAGCAAAAAATATTGAACCATTGTCTGTAGTTGAAGAAGCAATTGTTAATCCGGAATGACCATTTTTATAAATTACAAGAGCATCAGCACTGTCAGCATAACTTGATGGAGAGGAAGTACCAATTCCAACCTTATTTCCAGCAATACGCATAACTTCATCAACAATATCATTAGCATCTCCTGCTTTATTTGCGTGGAAAGCTATATAAGTTTCAGTTATACTTGCTGGATTTGTATAGCTTGAAATTATTCTCCCTGTTCTACCGCTTGAACTTTTGAAATCAATTTCATTAGTATTATTATTCGCACCACATTCCAACCTTATTCCTGAACCGTCTGTATCAAATACATGAACATTTGTTTGAGGGGAGGTAGTTCCAATTCCTATATCACCACTAGATTCGATGTAAATTCTTGGACTTCCATTTGATCTTATTGCAAAATCATGAGCAGTAGTTGTTCCAACATAACCACTACTATCACCAGCATACATTCTAACTTTAGGTCCTGAATTATCTTCTACTGAAACACCAGGTCCATCTCTATAAATATGTAATCCGTTGTCTGGACTGGTAGTGCCTATACCAACGTTACCAGAATCATCTATAGTAAGTTTAGTTCCTGCGTCATTAGCTATTCTGAATGTGGCACCTGTTCCATTATAATAAATAGAACTAATTCCAGTCGTACTAACAAACATTCCAAGACCATCTGTTCCTGCCGAAGAGAATTCTTTATTGTTTATCATGAATGCCCACGGAGAGCTATCATCGGCATCGATGCGGAATAGTATATTCTCTCCGGTGATTCCATTATCATCAATATGAAATAACGCATCAGCGGTAGTATTATTAATTATTATCTTACCCGCGTTATCTATACGCATAGCGGCATTAAGTGTAAGCACTGTATCCGCTGTGCCACTTGGAACTACATACCATGTGTGCCTTCCACTATCGCAATGGTATAAGGATGCTTCATCCGTATCTTGATATTTCCAACTACCATCGTAATACATATTCTGACAAAGAAATAATCCATTACTATCTCCTGTATCAGAATGTGCCATTATAGAAGCATTACCACCAATCTGCAAAGCTGTAAAATCACTATCCCAAGATTCAAGAGAATCATTACCTATACCGACATTGCCTTCATTGGCTATATGTAGTGCATTAATCCAAGGAATTGCCGTGTCTGCTGTTCCTGATGCTGCTACCCTAAATGTATGATCGCCATATAATTGTCTATATGAACTAGCTACGTCTGTGGAAATATATCTCCAAGTAGTATCATAATAAGCGTTATTGCTTAAATACATTGACTTCCCTGCACCTGTGCCTGTAGCTGCAATGAGTGAAGCATTACCACCAATCTGCAAAGCGTTGTAAACAGAAGCCCAAGATTCAAGAGAAGAATTTCCGATACCGACATTTCCGGAGTTGTCTATCATTAGCGCTTCCGTCCAAGTGATTGCGGTATCCTCGGTTCCTGAAGCGCAAACAGAAAAATAATGATTACCCGCACCTTGATAATAACGAGTCGCTTCATCATTATCCTGATACTTCCAAGCTCCATCGTAGTAAGCATTTTGACAAAGATTAAATTGATTATTTGCTCCAGTATCAGCATTAGCCATTAATGAACAATTGCCACCAAGTTGTATAGCTCTAAAAGTAGAGAGCCATGACTCAAGAGATGTAACACCGATACCTACATTACCAGAATCATTAATTACTAATCTATCTGTACCATCACCTAAAACTATGGAGTCGAGACTATTTCTAAAACCGACATAACAATTTGAAGCATTACCTTTATAAAAATTTACAAAAGCATTATATCCAACAGGGGCATCAATTGTTACTACTGTTGTCCCTGAACTATTAACGTGAAGTTCTGAAGCAGGTGAAGCAATTCCAATTCCTACATTTGCTCCATTAAAAATAAAATCACCACCGGCAGAATTAACAGTTTTAAAAGTAAAATTAGCAGTAGAAGAATTGTAAGGTTCTATATACGCATAGTGAGTAGCATCATCATAATAACCAATTTTGTCACTTGTCGTTCCTACTGATAATTTATATTGAGGGGATGCAGTTCCAATTCCTACGTTACCAGCAGAATTAATTCTTACCTTTTCACTTCCACCTGTTGAGATGTAAAAATCATCTGTTATAGCACCAACTACAGGATTATTGCTTGTATTATTGTCACCAAATAATATACCTACACCTGGATCACCACTTTCAAATTTAGCAACATTATTTATACTTGCATGGTAAACATGAAGGGCATTAGAAGGATTTTCTCTACCTATACCGACTTGACCAGTAGCATCAATTCTCATTGCCTCATATACAGTACCACTAACATCTCTTGTAAGGAAAGCTAACTCAGATTGTACCATTGAAGCACTACGATCTGTGAATACTCCTGATATTGTTGCACCTGCTCTTGGAGTACCACCAGTATCTTTTGATCTAAATTCGAGGCTTATATAATTATTAGTAGTTATATCATAATTTGTAAGCAGTAAGGATTTATTATTAAGACTTGTTAATACTGTATTTGTAGAATCTTGATTAATCTGAAATTTAGTTACTGGGTCTGTTTCGTTGATTCCTATGTTTCCAGTAGACTTAATTCTCATTGCCTCAATTGAAGATGATGCTCCATTACGAATCCTAAAAAACATATCTCCATTATAATCTGATTTATGCTCAAGCCCTATTATTACTCGACTTCCACTTGTAGCTCTTGTAGTCAGACCTATTGATGAATATACTCCACTATTATTTGAATTATAAGCTACTAAACATTTGTCATCACCAATTGCTATATTTGCATTTGTAGGTATAGCATTTGTATTATTTTGATCAACAGTTAACAATGATAAGACATTGGTCGTACCAATACCCACACTTCCAGAATTAAAATAAGAATCAGTGCCACCTGCTCTTAATCTTATAGTTTCTATCCCACTCGTATTATAAATTGTTACTTCACCATGACCATCAGCATCTTGACCTAAACCTGCCATTAATGTTCCGTCACCAGTATTTCTATAAAGTGCAATTCCTTCTGTATCAACACCAGAATTTTGAACACTGAAAATTTTAGCAGGGGTAATAGTTCCTATTCCGACATAGCCACCCGTAAAATGAGAATATCCATTTGACCTAAGGCATACTTTAGTATTGCCATTATTATTATCCATGTTTAAATAGGAATCGTCAGTAGCACTTTGTCCAAGATTAATGCCACCACTCCCTGTATCATGGGTAAATCTTACATATAGAGAAGAAGTTCTTCCAATTACTTGAAATGTATCGGTTGGTGAGTTTGTTCCAATTCCTACTGAACCTGCAAAATAATTCTTAACATTTGAATTATTTTGATATAGGCCCCAAAGATTATCGACAGTTGTTGATCCACTTAATAATGTATCAATATAAACGCCATAAGAATTATTTATGTGACCTGCTGAACCTGTATAATGACCATGCCTTGCGTTAATTGCATATTGATTATTCAGTGTTCCTAAAAAGTCCGTATCACTTACATAAGCATCTACAAATAATCCAACTCGATATCCACTATCTGTAACTCCTGTATTGATATTATAATCAAATGCCTTTAAAGATAAAGCAATGTAGTAATTTGTATCATTACTTGATACAGTAGGAGCATAACTATAAATTTGACTATTGCCAACAGAACTATTATAAAATCTAAATGATCCGTCGACATCTAACTTATATGTTGGTGTTGTATCACCAATACCAACATTTCCATCAGAATCAATTCTCATTGCTTCAAAACTTGCACCAGTTAAAAATGACATTTGTGCGTCTGCTTTATTAGTTCTTATTTTTAAAATGCCATTTGTTTCTGCGTTATAATCCCACTCAAAACCTGCACTATGATTATTTGAAGCATTTGCGAACATTATATAAGCACTTTTATCATCAGGACAAGCGAGAGTCATACCACCAGAAACATCATTTTCAAAAATAAAATCATCACCTGAAGTATTAAAAGAACTTAATCCGCTTTCACCAGCTTTAACATGGAGCCTTCCACTCGGACTTATTTCTCCGATTCCTACATTACCAGAGTTTTCTAAATAAAGAATGTTGGAAACAGAACCTGCATCCCATTGCATATCACCTGAACTATTAACAAACTGATTCCAAGCTTTGACTGTATTTCTTATATCAAGACCAGTATGAACAGCATCAGTTGTTTCAATTTTTATAAGCAGTGCATTACTATCAACGACATGCAATTTAGTATCAGGTGTAGTTGTACCAATTCCTACATTACCACTTAAACGATAGATATCACTACCAGTTCCAAGTGTCCAATACCCTGAACCGGATTGCTCTACACCGTTTACTCTATAAACTCCGGTAGTATTTATATCGCCCTTAACATCTAAGGTGTATAAAGGATTTTTTCCAATTCCAACATTACCAGAAGTATCTATCGTAAATCGATAAGCGACGGCAGTAGCATCATAAATAGAAAATCCATCACCTACCGAACCATCAGGCGCATATATTATCCATTGATTTGTATCATTGATAAATCGTAAACTTGGATAGGAGTTTTCTACATCGCTTACGAGTTTTACTACCGGAGTTGCCGCGCCAGCACCCTTGATATATAGCTCACAGTTTGGTGAGGTAGGTCCAATTCCTAAGTAACCATCATTGCTTATCTGTGCAAGTGGACTACCGCCTTTGTCTGCTCTAAAAGGAATACCAGTAGAGGAGGCACCAATATTTACATAGAGTCCGTGGGCGCTTGTAGTTCCTTGATTATCTATTTGTACTGCCCAATTACTGTTTTGAGTTGCCTGAACATGGAGCAAAGAAGTGGGAGTTACGCCGATTCCGAGATTACCGTCCTGTAATCTCATCCACTCAGAGGCATTACCTCTCCATTCGTATCTACTCTCAGAAGCTGTTCCTGTATACGCATAACGAAATTGCGCTCCATCACCATCAGTACCTTCATTAAAGAAAAAACCTTTGTATGTACTAACGGGTGTTTGAAACCCTACAAACATTCCAGCATTATTTTCAAAAACTATCTCACCTTGACCTGATACAGATAATCCATCATCACCATCTTTTACATGAAGTATTTTTTCCGGTGAAGTAGTACCGATTCCAACATTACCGGAATTATCAATAGTCATTGCGATAGACCAACTGATTGCTGTATCTGCCGTTCCGCTTGCTGCTACTCTAAAAAAATGATTACCATTTATTTGATGATATGAACTTGCCTCATCTGTAGAAATATATTTTACATCAGCCCCATCATAGTAAGCATTTTGATATAAATAAAGATCTCCACCTGCTGCTTGTGTCGTTTTAGCCATTAAAGAAGCATTACCACCAATTTGCAAAGCAGTATAGGCAGAAGCCCAATTTTCAAGAGAAGAATTTCCGATACCTACATTACCGGAAGAATCAATTCTAACTTTTTCACTACCGTCTATTGCAAATAATATATGCGAATCTGCTATTGTGTTTCCACCATCGGCTTGAATCTGTAGGCTATTTGCATTTGCTAATATTCTTGCATATCCATTATCTGAAGTATCTGTTATTCGTATTGCAGGAAAACTACTTGCAACTGTAAAAGTATCCGATAATGTAGAAGTTCCTATTCCAACAAGGCCAGCAGAATCAATTCTCATCGCTTCAGTAGTCCCGCCTTGGAGCGTCAATCCACTAGACTTCCCGACAATAGCACCATGAAACGTTGAAGCATCATTATGGAAAAAAGAAATGTTTGTTTCGTCTACAGTGCCGTTATCTCTACCGATTATTCTAATCGCTTCAGCACCAGCATTCGTTTGTATTTCCAACGGAGCGACAGTCGGAGTTCGATTGACACCGACTCTTTGACTAGAATCAATTGTCAATGCTGTTGTCGTTCCACCAGTTTTAAAAATAAGGTTTTGATCTGTGAGATTAGACTGAATCTGTGATTGTATAGTGTTTTGATTAGCGAAATCAATGTAGGCGCTGTCGCCTGACGCAGCTGATGAGGACAATTGCAGATGTGGTGCAGATTCTTCTATATGTAATACTGTGTTTGGGTCTAATATCCCACCGACACCTACATATCCTGTAGGATCGATACTTATGGCTGTTGTGCCGTTTGTGCGAAGCTCAAGGGATGTTGTATTATTTGGCGTGGTGACAACGCCAGAGTTGTTCGTTAGGTCAGACTTAAGGACTACACCACGATCTGTACCGGAATCATCAGTAAGAACACTGAATGTTCCGGCATTGAATGTGAATTTGTCTGAGGTAGTCAAATACCCCTCAGAATCACCAAAAGGGACGCGGTGCTCTTGAACAGACGTCAACGCCTGATCGCCAGCAACCACGACCCATCGTGTGTCACCACCGTTTCCGGTGGCAAGAACCTTAAGGTGATCTACAGTGTATGAAGAACCGTTAATGACATATTGATAAATACTATTGGTTTCTTCTACAAAGCATATTTCGCTAGGACGTCCCGCTGCTTCCGCAGTCGAGACGTCTGCAAAGACTAAATCATAAATTTGCCGTTGACTAATCGTCATTCTCTAGCATCCCGTTTGCTTGTCCGTAGACAAGAGGGCCGTATAATTTGCCGACAAGTTTCTTAAGAAGAACTCTGTTTTCGCTCGACAATTCTACTTCACCACCCTTGTTTACTTTAAGAGCAAGCTCATATTGATTAATCTTCTCTTCCGGAGTAGTATTCTCATCCATAGACATTAGTGCGTTT
>Ga0272441_10011884_pt1 | contig 12836 bp, 12 predicted proteins | sample SSMProp6N_FD_193582 | JGI IMG/M metagenome (GOLD analysis project Ga0272441, IMG submission 193582) | Marine sediment archaeal communities from Little Sippewissett salt marsh, Falmouth, MA, United States - SSM-Prop-6N | ecosystem: Environmental > Aquatic > Marine > Wetlands > Sediment ...
GCCTGGGATGGGGGTCTGGGGGAAGGGGCGGCAGGGGGGATGAGGGAAGGCCGGAGCGGTTGTTATGAAGTTGGGTAAATAAAGTGGCAGTTTGGGATTTAGTTTGTGAGCAATTTAAAATTATTTCTGTTTTGGAGTTGGATTATCGCTAAGCCCCACAAGATAATCCAAACTAACATTTAATGCAATGGCAAAACGTATAAGCATATCATCGTTCAGATGTATTCTGTCTATTTCATAATTTGATAGACGTGACCTTGTGATTCCAATTTTTTCAGCAAGTGATTTTTGAGTAAATCCTTTTTCTTTTCTTGTTCTAGCAATTCTCTTTCCTATTGTCTCATCACAAATATCCAATGGAATAAGATTATTTTTAGATTTTTGAGGCATAATTAAAATAAGTTTATCAAAAAAAAATAAAAAAGTCACAAAAAATTATTGACATATTGCCTCATCATGTGGCATGATATAAGTATATCTGCGTTGCAGAGAAAAAAAAAGCTCTATTACCCGCTGGAACAGGAAACAGAGCTAAAAGAATCTACCACAAAGGGGAGACTCTTTGCATACAATTAACAATATCCTACACAAAAATTCCTCCCATGTCAATGCAAAATATTCTCCTCTTTGGGAAGGAGAACATTTTGTATGAAAAAATACAATTAACTGATGTTTATGAAATTGTCTTTTTCATTCTTCATGGAGCGGAAATCCTAGAAATTACTCCTCTTACTATAAATGGAAAAATTACCTGCCAGATATTGATTGGAGGAGAGAAGCTGAAAGAAGTGCAATACAAATATTTTTCAGGAAAGGCAGAGGTAAATCTGTTTACCTTTAGAAGAACTTTCGCACAGGTACATTCCTGGATGAGCAATGCTAAAAGAGAGTACAAGAACCAGTTAAACCAAAAGCTCTCTGAACCAGGAGCTGGATCATGAAAACAGAAATATGCCCACCTAAAACAACAAAGAAAATATTTTATAAATCAATCCTGGGTCCTGTAAGTGAGTTATGCAAGAGTAAAACAGACAAAATGGACCTTGCAGCCTGGCTAATGATTCCTGAGCACGAAAACTGGATAACAGAAGTTTCCCTTGTAAATGAGAAACTGGAAATAGGGTTTACCGGATTCAACATAAATAGTTGTGAGATCTGTTATTACTACCAGAGAAACTATTTAAAATGTGACATTCAACTTACGGAAGGTTACGAGCTGCTATATTCTTTTCTTTCCTGCTTTTTTTGTAAGGAACAGCTTGCGAGTCTTCTTGGTAAGGCAGGAGACGTAGAAACAGGAGGCACCCCATGAAACCATCTGTAGTAATAACAATCTGCCAGAGGAAAGGGGGCGTGGGTAAATCCACAGCCACACTTAATCTTGCATATTCACTTGCTTTACTTGGAAACAAAGTACTAATCATAGACCTGGATGACCAGGGTAATACAACCAGCAGCATATCCGGCCATATTAAAACAGATTTAAGTGTATCGGACCTGCTATTAAACGATGAACTCGAACTTGCTGATGTAACAGTATCCACGGGTTGGAAAAACATCTGGATGATAAGAGCTTCTGCCAACCTTTCAGGAGCACTTAAGCACCTGGGATCTGAAGTAGGTGGCCATCTGGTATTAAAAGAGAAACTATCTAAAGCTAAAAACTACGACATATGTCTTATAGACAACTCCCCTTCCCTGAATATTCTTAACATAAACAGCTTCTGTGCAAGTGACTTTCTGTTTATCCCTTTAAGCAGTAAATATTTTTCTCTGCAGGGACTTAGCCAGACACTTGCAACCTACAACAAGGTAAAAACCCGCCTTAATCCTGCTCTTAAACTATTGGGAATGGCATTTGTAATACACGACAAGAGAAACACCCTTGCTAATGAAATAGTAGAGAAAGTAAAGAAACAGTATCCAGCCATGCTTTTTGACACACTTATTGGAGTAAACATTAGAATAGAGGAAGCACAGGTAAATAAACAATCTATTCTTACATATTGTCCGCAGGACCGGGGTGCTGCACAGTACATGGCTCTGGGAAAAGAAATAGCAGAAAGAATACAGAAAGCAAAACCTTTAACCCAGAAAGAAGCAGTCTATGGCTAAAAAAGTACTTGGAGATTTTGACCTTCCTTTGGAAGGAGATATCATAGACCAGATAGCCGAGAAGAAAAACACTCATGTGCAGATAGATCTCGATATAGTAACAGAATATTACCATAAGAGACTGTATAAAGGAAAAAAAGCATTAACATTTTTGGAAAAACGCGGAATTACAGACAAAAGTCTGCTTGGTAGGTTTAAGATAGGCTATGCAGACGGAAGTATACTAAAACTTGTAAGCAACGGACAGTTAGAAGCGCTTAAATCCACAGGTATTTTAAACAGCGAAGGTAAAGAAGTATTTACAGGCTGTGTAATATTCCCGGTTACAGATGAACATGGAAAAACTAATGCCCTTTACGGCAGAAGTATTACAGGAACAAATTACCAGGCAATAGGAAAAAGCAAAGCCAACTTTTTTAACCTTAAGGCAGCGGTAGTATATGATGAGGTAATATTAACAGAGTCTGTGCTGGATGCATTAGGACTTATACAAACAGGGATAGAAAATGTAGTATCTTTTCTTGGATCTGATATTACAGATGAACATATTAAAATATTAAAAGAGCAAAGAGTTAAGACAATTATACTTGGAGTATACAGCGATGCCCCTAATAATGAAGCAGCTTGCAAACTAAAAGATAAGTTTACCAAACAAGGATTCACAGTAAAAGAAATATCCCCGCCAGAAGGGAAAACCTGGTCTAACTGGATAGATGAAAACAGGACCAAATGCGAAGTTGAACAAGCAATAGAAAAAGCTTTAGTTTTTGAACCTGCTTTAAAACAGGACTTTGAAGTTAAAAAAGAAGACCACAGATACATATTTACTATGGGAAAGATCAAATACCGTATACTTGGTGTTAAGAAACTGTTTGTATCTAACCTTAAGGTAAACATAAAAGCAGAATATGAAGGAAATAAGTTTCCGGATAATGTAGACCTTTGTTCTGCAAGAAGCAGAAACATCTACAGCCAGTCTTTATCCAGAATGTTTGAACTTGAGGAAAGACGAATAGAAAATGATCTTTTAAAAATAATTGACTGGCTGGAAGCAGAAAGAGATACAGAATTAAATAATACAAACTATGAAACAGAAGAAGTTGAACTTACAGAAGCAGAGAGAAAAGCAGGATATGAGTTTTTGCAGAATCCGGATATGTTTAAACAGATAGCAGAAGATATGACTTCTTTAGGATATGTTAATGAGGAAGTAAATAAACTTATTGTATACATAGCAGCAGTGAGCAGGTTTATGAAAAAACCGCTTAACATATACATACAGGCAGGTTCATCCGGAGGAAAGTCTGCATTACTACATACACTTGAACAGCTATTACCACCCAAGGATATCTGGAAAGCTACTACCATATCACAACAAGCATTAAACTATGTAGAGCAGGAACGGTTTATGGGTAAAGTGTTTTTCATGGGAGAGAGCATTCACGATGAAGCTATAGAAGGGCTTGTCCGCCAAATGCAATCAGAAGGAGAGATATCCCGGCTTGTTACCATGAAAGACGATAAAACAGGCGAGATGCGAGCCCAGCTGATACAGAAAAAAGTACAGATGAGTTTTATGGTTACATCTACTGCACTACACCTTAATGCAGAAAATGCATCCAGGTGTCTTATTATATCCACAGATGAGTCCAAACATCAAACAGGAAAAGTACAGGAAAGACTTGGGTTTAACCACGATTTTGAAGCATGCATTACAGGTCCTGCAGAATCAGAGAAGATAAAGATAAAGCACATAGCCGCACAAAGGCTGCTTGAAGGCGTTTATGTGTTTAATCCTTTTTGGAAACACATAAAGTTCCCACAGGCCCGTCCTTCTATGAGAAGGTCATACGAACAGTTTCTTACCATGATAGATACAATATGCTACTTAAGACAGCAGCAGAAACCGGATCTATTAAAAACAAATCCGGTAACAGGTTCTAAAGTAAGGTGTAAAGAATGTGACATGTATGACTACGAGCTTGCATACAATCTGTTTACAGAGGGAATCCTCAAAAAAAGCGGTTATGACATATCTACTGGTACAAGAGAGCTATACAACCAGATACGTTTAATGGTGCAGGATAAAGCAAAAGCAGAAAAGGTAATGCCTAGCGAAATAAGTTTTATCCAGAAACAGATAAGAGAATACACCCAGTTAGGAGCAGAGTTTATCAAGAAGCACATAAGGATCCTTGTAAACTATGAATACCTCGAGGTTCTTGGAGGCAAAAGACATGGAACCAGGTATGCATATAGACTAAGAGAAGACAGACCTATAGAAGAACTGGATATCAGCATGATAACCACACCGAATGAGCTTAAAATGCTGATAGAGAAAGAAAAGATATCATGATTTTTAGAAAACTGGGTACAGTGGGTATAACCGGGTATATACCCAGTTTGGAAAATTAACTTGTTATCTTAAAAGAAATTAAAAAGCCCAAACCAACTGGGTACGGCTTTTCGGAGTGAGACAGGGGTATTTAAAGATAAAATGAATAAAGAAAACATAAAATTAAAAATACGGCATTTAGAGGGGTTTACAGTTTTTAAACTAAAACTGGGTACAGTAGGTATAACTGGGTATATACCCAGTTTGAGAAATTAAGTTCTTATCTTAAAAGAAATTAAAAAGCCCAAACCAACTGGGTACGGCTTTTCGGAATGAGACAGGGGTATTTAAAGATAAAATGAACAAAGAGAACAAAAAATTGATAGAAAAATATCTAGAAGAAGAGATCTTAAGAGACCATACAGAGCAGGGATTTTATAGTATGAAACGAGCTCTACCAAAACTATTTGATTACCTTGAAAAACACGGTATTTCAGTAAATGAGGTAGGAGCAGGTGAAGCCCATGAATATCAGGGGTGGCTTATAGCAACAGGAAGAGATGACGGCAAAAAATATTCCGGCAAGACAATTCTTGCACATATATTTGCAGCAAGCAGCTTTTATGAGTTTTTACGACGAAGAAAAATGATAGCTACCAATCCATTTAAAGAGATTAAAAAGATAAGACTGGATAAAACCTTACCAGCAGGGATATTGAAGGAAAAAGAAATGGATGAGTTTCTGCTGAAACTTTCAAAATGGGACGAGGAAAAAAACGGCCAAAACCAGATAACAAGATACAAGACATATGTAATAGCAGAACTGCAGTATGCTACCGGCTTAAGAATATCAGAAGTAGCAGCACTTAAGGAAAATGATATTGATTTTAATCGTGGCATAGTTCATGTAAAAGAAGGAAAAGGAGGCAGAGAAAGAATTGCATTTCTAAACAGTTATGTATGTGAATTACTTAAGATCTATATAGAAAGGATTAGACCCGGAATCTTTACAGAACTTAATGATAAAAACAGCGAGCTGTTATTTGGAGTAAAACGGCAAGGACTTGGTGAAGTAGTTAATGCAACCCTTAACCGTGTAGCAAAACAGCTGGGACATAGAAAGTTTACAAGTCATGGATTTCGGCATGGATTGGGATACCACCTGCTGCGCGCAGGATGCGGTGTAAGGCATATTCAGGCTATATTAGGCCACAAATGCCTTAGCAGTACAGAAGTATACACAAAAGTGGATAAAGAGGAATTAAAAAAAGTTCTGGATACCCATCATCCGAGAAAATGGAAAAGGGAGAATGAAGGTGAAACTGACCAACATACTGGTAAAAAAGCTGTTTAAAGAATACCTGGCAAATCTTGGATACAAAAAAACATCCATACGCCGCAGAATGTTAGATGCAGATAAGTTTTTAAAATATTTAACTTATGTAGAGAAGATAGATGATATCCGTGACACTTCCAGGGAAGTGATATTAAGGTTTGCGCGGTATCTGGATACATTAAAGACAAAAACTACAAAAAAGCTATATTCCGTACAAACAAAGCAAATGATAATTATCTGCGTAACCCAGATTTTTCGCAGCCTGTATTTAAAACAGCTGCTTTTATCCAACCCCATGCAGGAACTTGAAATAAAGTGGCAGAAAACGGAAAAACACAAAGAAACCTTAAGCGAGGAAGAAATGGGAACCCTATTAGATGGAATAGACATGGAGTATGAAGCTGGATTGCGTGATAAGGCAATATTTGAGCTTATGTATTCTTCAGGACTCAGATTAAGTGATGTAGCAGGTTTATGTGTAGAGGATGTGGACTTTAAAAACAGAATTATGCTTATTCGAAGGGGAAAAGGAGGAAAAGACAGGTTTGTTGCATTTTCTATAGTTGCAGAGAGATTTCTTAAGATGTATCTGGGAAAAAGGATTTATGAACAAGGCCCCCTGTTTGCAGGAGAAAAAGGACATCTGCATAAACACACTATTTACAATAGATTCATGAAATGGGCTAAAGAAACAGGAGTTTACAGAAAGGGAATATCAACCCACTCTATCAGGCATTCGACAGCAACCCATTTGCTTAATCATGGAGCAGACTTAAGGTATGTGCAGGAACTGTTAGGACATGAATCTATCCAGACAACAGTAGGCTACACACACCAGCTCATAGACAATCTTAAAAAAGTGTACAAGAGTTATCATCCCAGGGAGAATGAATACTACCGTGAAGTGGATTCAGAATACATGATGCGGATCACCTGGTTTGAGAAAAAGCTTAAAAAGTGGGAACTTAACAGAAAAATCGAAAGGAGAAACCGGGAACTCTACAAGAGAAATCGGAAAGCGCCTAAAAAGAAGAAAAAAGGCCTTGTTACCTCATGAATAAAAGGTAACCAGAAATAATTGTATTGCCAGCAAAAGCATGGTATAATTTTCCTTGCGATCTTTGAAATAGACGTGTAGTAGTAATTATTTTGTTACTTTTTTTTAGAGATTATGGGTTTATTAAGTGTATTTTCAGGGGAAAGGGCTAATAATCAGATATGATTTTCAAGGAAACAGCGGATTTTTTGGATGAAAACGCCATAATTTGGGTGGGTGTAAGTGACAAAAAAATGCTGTGGAGAGCTAATCTGTATATTGATGAGCGTAAAAATCCTGATGGAACCTGGAAAATCGGTACAGGAACTGGACAAGCAAACATAACATTAGGAACTAGAGCTGCTAATTGTCCTTGGGATGATTTCACAAATGCTGAGAAAGTTTTGTTAGATAATTTAGACTGGAATGGTAGAAATCCATGGATAGGTAATGCTTGGGATACAAGAGGTGATGGAAAGCAGATTGAGATTAAACCCTGGACTATGTATAAGAATGCAATAGAACCATACTATAGTATAGGAGGAAATGTAAATAGCGCAGTAGCATATACGTTTGGCGGTTGTGATTCTGTTTATGATTTTAATAAGGATATGGAAGATCAAGCTATTGCTCTAGGGAATAATCCTGAAGAAAATAATTCTGCTCTTGCACCAACTTTACCTAACACTGAGAATTATTGGTTAAACTATAAGGATACAACATATAGACCAAGTAATAGTTATATAGCAGCAAAAGATCCGGATAGAGAGTATAGTATATATGAAGCTTCAAAATCTGGAGGAGTAGATTGTGGTGGCTTTTTAATGAGAGTTGCAAGTTATAAAATTAATGGGGAAAAAGCTTATACTATTGGTTCTGATAATGATGAAACTAGAGATTTAATTGGAAATGCTCCAAATATAGCACATTATCCAGGAATATTCCCGTCAACAACGGATTATGCACAAGCAAAGATGGCTACTTACAGCTGGGATGTAGTAGATTTAAATTTATTAATTCCAGGAGATTTCGTATGGTTTAATGGTCATGTTGCAATTATAAATACAATTGAATATTCTGATAATCATAGATTAACTGATACAGATAAAATAACTTTTATTGAGGCAACAACTTATTTTAAAAAACTTTATGTAAGGAAGACTATTACGTTAGAAACTCATATTATAAATGGAGATGTTAAACTTTCATATAGAAGGTTAATTCCCAATTAAAAAAAAGGAGAGTGAAATGATTAAAAAAATATTTATTTTATTACTATTACATATTTCATTAAATATATTTTCGCAACAAATTGATCCTATACAGGCCAAGCTGTGTACCATAATAAATAATGGAACTAATGAAAATGAATTATTATATGATAAAGATGCAAGGCCAATGGGACATACTGCTGTTAGAATTTATAATGATAATTTTATTATTGCAGATTCACTTAATTCTAAAATAGTAGTATATAATTTAAATTTCCAGTTTTTATTCGCAATAAAAACTGGAAATGATTCAGCTGAATATATATTTTTTCCAGATGATATTAAAGTTGATAATGAAAATAATTTTTACCTTAATAATGTTGATAGTTTTACAAAAATATCTAAAAATGGAGAAAAAAAATATTTTCTAAATCGTAAAAATACAATTTTAAAAAAGCAAAACTATAAGAACTTCTATATAGTTAATAATAAAGCCTATTTCTATATAGAAGATAAATTATATTTTATATCTGATGAAGGTGAAATTAAAGAGAATATTAAAAACAAAATTAGAGGATTAGCGATTTTTTCTGATTTAGAACAAAATCAAAGTGCAATTGATTTTTTTAATAATAATACAATATTATTAGAAAATAATATTTTTTTACCTATGAATTATGATCAATTTGTTAAATTTAAAAATAATTTAAAATCTACTGGAAAGAGATCTTCTGAAATTGAAGAAATTACTCCGTTAAAATATTATTTAAATAAGTTAATAGGTATTGATAAAGATAATAATTATTATTGGAGCGGTTATAAACGAGGACAAGAAATGAATAGGTTCATTTATATTTTCTCAAAAGAAGGAAACTTAATTACTTATTTTAAAAATGAATATAGTTTTCAAATTGCATTAAGAGAAAATGGCGATATCTACTTTTTAAAATCAACAGAGGAAGGTCACTTCATCTACAAAATCACCCGTAGTTGGTGACTGCAGGAATCCCAGACATACGATAATAATACTGATGAAAATAGTATTACCGAAGAATTATACAAGCTACTACAACAAGCTCTTCACAACATAGGCTTTTAATAATCAAGCTTAAACTATTCAGGGTAGAATACAAACAAACTACCTTCTTTTGTTACCCCCAGCACGGCGTCCAATTCAGCGTAGACACAATTGCCTCACCTGGTAAGCGCCACTGTTGCCCCAAACCTATAACTCTCGGCAACTGCGTCTACGCGCCAGGACATTGTCCGCCATGCTGGCCTGGAATATCCCTGCTGTTTGCACCAGAGGTGGCCCTGAAGGTTACCCTGGCGTTTTCCAGGAGAGAAAGTGGGACTTACAGAGCAGGCTATCTGGTCCTGGAAAACACCAGGGTTTAGATAAGGTAACACCCCGTCCACTTTAAAGCGAGTGCTGCAGTGGCCAGAAAGGGACGGGGTACTGGTCCCCATAAGTGGTGCAAATCCCACAGTAACGGAAAGATCCCTTCCCGGATCCGGAAAAAGCAGCAGTAACCAGTAACCAGTTCCAACCTGCTGTATGAAGGGTAAAAGACCGCCAGGAAGTAGACAGGAATACGACGTATTCTGTCTATCCGAACCCAGCACCAAATGGGATATGTTTTTCCGGATATTTTTTTAATCAAGAGGAGACATTTGGTGCTGGGTGAAGGACGAGCTACGGCATGGGTTTTAAGGAACTTCTTATAATGGCGCCATTATCGGAAGTTCCTCTTTAGCTGAACGCCGATAAAAGTTTGGTAAAACCAGCAACAGGGATGATTTAAGGTAAGAGTTTAGCTGTTGAAAACCCATTCCGTAGCCGCTTCCTGGCGGAGTTGGCGAAGAGCGTCAAAGCTACGGAGTGATGGCAAAGTATTAGGATAAAGTAGCTATCATAATTCTATTTCAAACAAATTGAGTAACTTTTGATAAGCGGATTTCCTTTTATGATTATCCATTTTATTTAGGTTTAACATTTTCCACTTAACAGCTGGGAGTGTGGAAATTTGTTTATTATCGAGAAGGTCCCATAGCGGATTACAATCTTGGATAGATAAAAGGAATTTCTTTTCTCTGGTTGTTAATGATTCTCTAATTATTTTAATCAAAACCTTTCTAGTAGATATAATTTCTTCATAAGAAATATCAATATCAGTCATTCCGGAAAAAGCATTTTCAAAAAGATCCTTTAAATCGACAGGAGAAGGATCAAGAAGTTCTTCAATTGGTCTGTTATGACTAATAAGATAAACTATGAATGCTTTTCTGATTTCATCTGTAATACCTTCGTTACCTAATAATAATTTAATATCGAAAAGATCTCGTGGGTGTTGTCTGTCTAACGCAGCACAAATTTTACCACCATATAGATCTGGTATTGATAGAATTGTAGCTTCAATGTATATCTCAAAAAACTCCTGTGCTTTTTTGCAAAGCGGAATATTCTGAACAGGAAAAACAGTACCCCGAATAATAAAATTAGGTTCTATTTTTACTGTAGCATCCATATATCTAACTATCAGAGACTTAACAATATTTGAACCACCCATCTTTTTATATACTACACGAGAAGATGGTATGATTTTACTAATTTTATCAGAAAGTGTAACAAGAAAAGCACTAATATTATTTAAAGCGGATTCTCTATCAGAAATTTTAGTATAAATAAGATCTATATCAACCGAAATCCTTGGCATATCACGAACAAAAAAGTTGATAGCCGTTCCACCTTTCAGGGCAAAATGTTTGTGCTTAATTAGAGGAAGGATCCGTATTAATAACTGTGCTTGTTTGTAAAAAGTTGTGTTCTTCATTGAATAATCTCTATAGTATCCTTTGGAACTGTAATTAGATATTTTTTATCGAGAATACCATTTTTTTCAACAATCCTTTTTCCTTTACCAAGATATATATCAGAAATATTAAGATTGTTGAACCATGGATAGTTGTGTTTTTCAGCCATGAAAAGGAATAACCTTTTTACTTTTATTGATGAACATGCAGCTAATAATTCATTAACAAATGTATGACGCAAACTTGTAAGATTTTCCATTATAAGGAAAGCTTCTTTAAAAGATACTTTCTTAGGAACATGATACAACATCTCCATCATAGCCCTTTCTGGAGAAGATATAGTTATGGAGAAATTTTGTTCATCATGCTTGGAAAAACCCTTATTTAAATCATATGGAAATAAATTCGTTGTTGTAAGCGAAACAGGAACTCCCCAGTTATGCTTTTTGAACCAGGAAGGTAATTTTACTCCTCTTGAACCAAAGAGAAAAACAGGATATTTTTTTTGAGATATAAATTGAGCATATCCTTTTAAGTAAAGAGCTGTTTTGCCACCAGCATGAATATTTAGCTTAAGCTGTGTCTGTATTGCATATAGTCCCCCGGTCCACTCTGCTTTTGTACCATACCGAATGTAAGAACCTTGTCCAATTTGTGAGATCCATTTATTTTGTTTATACTTATTAATTAAATCATAATTGTATCCCTGAGAGACGAATCCTGTAGATGTGTAGACCGTTCCAGCAGGCCAGTTTAATAGGAGTTGGTTTAATTTTGAGTTAATTTCATTACCCACGGTCAATATATTAGCACAGATTTAAACCAGAATAAAGAGAAAATAGTTATTTTTTTTGATTTAAAAAACTATTAATTTGGCTAATTTTTATCCTTGTTAGCTTTATCAATTAAATAATTTATATGTCGGATAATTTCATTTCTATAAGAAGGAGGAAGTTTTTTTATCTCTTTTATTTTTTTAATCCAACGAATATCGAGTTCATCTAAAGGATTTTTTCCATTCTTTTCATTAAAGAAATCGGAGATATTTACATTTAGAGCCGTAGATAGTATTTGTAAATTTTCAACAGGTATAGATTTAGGATTATGTTCGTAATAGTTAATTATTCTCTGTGTAAGACCAGTTGTTTTTGCCAATTCCCGCTGAGAAAGACATCTTAGTTTTCTTAACCGTATAAGATTGCTGCTAAAGATTTTATTGATATCCATAATTAAAAAATATTTTACCATGAAAAAAAAGTGCTTGACAAATGCGATACATATAATGTATCTTAGTTGATATTAAATTCACGAAAAAAATTGCTTGACAGGTTTTAAGAACTTTTTAAAAACAGAGGAAATTAGCCCGTTGGGTACCCTAAAGGGATAAAAAAACCCTGTTTCCTGAACAGATTTGGCGATCGACAGGGAACAGGGTTTCAAAAACAACCAAGAGGAAAACCCTCTTTGTTTAAAACAAGTATATCACAAAGAGTGGTTTCTCCTCAAGAAGGAGAAGAGAATTGAACTTAAAAGTTTCTACAAACGATTTCTACGAGGCAGCATATTATTTACTTAATGGTTGCGAAGTTGTGGATATCGAAGGATTAAAAGCAGGCAGCAGGATTATGTGCAGGTGCATACTTACCGGAGAGAACATATCCGAGCTGCAGCTTAACTATCTTAACGGAAAAGCAGAAGCAAATATCCTGTCACTTAGGCGTATGGTAGGCCAGGTAAGCGCCTGGGTACATACTGCAAAGAAGAAGTACAAGAACCAGTTAAACAAGAACACTGCTCTTTCCGGAGGTGTCGCACCAGGGGGTGCGGAATGAGAAGAGGAGTAACCATTTTTTCCAACCAGAAAGGCGGGATAGGGAAAACCACCTGCTGCCGTGAGATATCCCTTTATGTAGCGTCGCTTGGCAAAAAAGTATGTATAATAGATTCGGATCCTCAGGGGAACCTTACAAAAAGCCTGACAGATGATGG
>Ga0272441_10011885_pt1 | contig 12835 bp, 7 predicted proteins | sample SSMProp6N_FD_193582 | JGI IMG/M metagenome (GOLD analysis project Ga0272441, IMG submission 193582) | Marine sediment archaeal communities from Little Sippewissett salt marsh, Falmouth, MA, United States - SSM-Prop-6N | ecosystem: Environmental > Aquatic > Marine > Wetlands > Sediment ...
CTCCCGCTCGGTTCGCAGGGCCCATTCCTGGATGCCGAAGTTGTGGCAGGCGACGTCGAGGTGGACGTTGGCGGCCATGCCGACGGGCGAGACGTCGCCCGGCCCGTGCCATGCGGTCCGCACGCCGAAGGTTTCGCAGAGGCGGGCGAGCTTCAGCGCGGGCGTGACCCCGCCCATGGCCGAGACGTGCACGCGGAGGAAATCGATCAGCCGCTCGGCGACGAGGGGGATGATCTCCTGCGGGTGGACAAACAGCTCGCCCATAGCGATCGGTGTGGCGCAGGCGCGGCGGACGGTTCGCAGCCAGTCGATCTGCTCGGGCGCGACGAGGTCCTCCAGGAAGAACAGGCGGTAGGGTTCGAGGGCCTTGGCGAGGCGGACGGCGTCGATCGGTTCGAGCCGCTCGTGGACGTCGTGGAGCAGCTCGATCTCGTCGCCCAGGGCCCCCCGCAGGTGCTCGAACATCGCGGGCGTGCGGAGCAGCTTCTCGCGGGGCGAGTAGTACTCGCCCGGCAGCGCGCCGGCGGGGGGCTGGATCCGGCTGCCCCGCACGCCGCGGTACTTGCCCAACTGGCAGCGGACGTGGCGGAAGCCCCGGGCCATGTACGCCCGCACGGCGTCCTCGAGCTCGCCCGGCTCGTCGCCGTTGGCGTGCACATACACGTCGGCGGCCGGCCTGCACTGCCCGCCCCAGAGCTGGTAGCAGGGCATCCCCGCGAGCTTGCCCTTGATGTCCCACAGGGCCATGTCCAGACCGCTGATCGCGTTGTTGAGCACCGGCCCGTTCCGCCAGTACGCGGCGACCATCGCGGCCTGCCAGATGTCCTCGACGTTGCGCGGGTCCTTGCCGACCGCCCACGGCCCGACGTGGCGCTCGATCGTCGCCTGCACGGCCCGGTGGCGCTGCGTGAAGGTCGCGCAGCCCAGTCCCTCCAGCCCCGGCTCGGACGTCCGCACGCGGACAACGATCAGCCGGGACCGGTTCGGCTGGGTGAGGATGGCTTCCACGGATTCGATCTTCAGTTCGGACATGCGACGGCTTCCTGGTTGGTGTCTGGCGATAGTCCCGCGAAAGAGAAGGGGGCTGCATGGGGTAGCGGCGTACCGGATTCCGGAGGAAGGCGGTTCCGTTCCATGTCCATGTGCTCTCGAAATCCACTGTCCCCCCCCCGCCTTCCGTACCACTGCGTTTCATACCCAGATTCCCGGCGGCGTCAGTTGGGTGACCATCCCGCCGTCGACGTAGAGGACCTGCCCGGTGGTGTACGCCGAGACGTCGGAGGCCAGGAACGCCACGGCCCAGCCGACCTCGTGGGGCGTGCCCAGTCGCCCGAGGGGGATCATCGAGCCGCGGAAGCGTTCCTTCTCGCCGGGCGGGCCGGCCGGGGCCTGCCTGTTCGTCGCGCCGGGGGCGACGGCGTTGACACGAACGCCGTGCGGGGCGAGGTCCAGTGCCATCGACCGTGTCATGGCGTCCGTCGCGCCCTTGGACGCGTCGTAGCTGAAGTGCCTTCGGTGCCCCCGCAGCCCGCCCACCGACGAGATGTTCACGATGCTGCCCCCGCCCGCGTCCGCCATGTGGGCGGCGAGAAGCCGGCTGGGGCCGTAGACCATCCGCACGTTGCGCTCAAAGCTCTCGGCGAACAGGGCCTCGTCGGTGTCGAGAATCGTCCGCCCCCCCAGGCGCGCGGCGTTGTTGACCAGCAGGTGAACCCGTCCGAAGCGCTCGACGGCGGCGTCGAAGACCGCTTTCGCCCCGGCCGGGGTCGCCAGGTCCGCGGGGACGAACGCGCACTCGACGCCCGCGCCGCGCAGCCGCTCGGCGAATACCTCGCCGGCGTCCGCCGACCGCGCCGCCAGGACCAGCCGCATCCGCTGCGAGCCGAGCACCTCGGCGATCCCGCAGCCAATGCCCCGACTCGCGCCGGTCACGACCGCGCACCGCCCGGCCAGGTCCGGGAAGCTCGCGTCGGGATGGGGGCCGGCCGGCGGATCGCTCACGGGCGGTTCCTTCATTTTGGATCTCGCGGCGGCATGGTATGCGGCCGTGCCGATGCGCACAAGGGGCCGGGCCCCGGGTCCCCGCGGCCGGCGGGCTTGTCAGTAATCGCGGAAGGGGCCGCGGGGCTCGGCCCGGCCCATTCGCTCGCGCCACCGGGCGAAGCGGGCCTTCAGGTCCCGCAGCTTTTCCGGGCGCTCGGCGGACAGGTCGCGGGCCTCGCCCGGATCGGCAGACAGGTCGAACAGGCCGCCACCTCGGGCGGAGTCCACCCACTTCCACGTGCCTACCCGGGCGGCCTTGTCGGCCTTGCGCTGCCAGAACATCTCCGTCCGCGGGCTCGGCGCGCCGCGGGAGAGGACGGGCATCATGTCGAAGCCGTCCAACACCACGCCCTTCGGCGGCCGGACGCCCGCGGCGGCGAGAACGGTGGGCACGACCTCCATGGCCGTCAGCATCGCGTCGCTGACGGACCCCGGGGCGATCCGGCCGGGGAAGCGCACGATGCACGGCACGCGGAGGCCGCCCTCGAACATCGTGCCCTTGCCCGCCCGCAGCGGGCGGTTGTCGCTGCCCGCGCCGCCGCCGTTGTCCGCCAGGAAGATCACCAGCGTCCGGTCGGCGACGCGGTACTCCTTCAGCAGGTCCAGCAGCTCGCCGATCGCCTCGTCCATGCAGGTGACGGCGGCGAGGTAGCGTAGTCGCCTGGTCTCGCGCGTGGGGACCATCGCATCTTGGGCGTAGCGGTGTTTCTCGCGGCGGACGTATCCCTCCTTCCGGTGCGGGTACATCCGCAGGTACTTCTCCCCCGCCTGGGCGGCGCTGCGGATTCTCGGGTCCAGGTTGCTGGCGGTGTGGGGGGCGTTGAAGGGCACGTACAGGAAGAACGGCCGGCCGTGGTGGGCCCGCAGGAACCGCACCGCCTCGCGCCGGAACAGGTCCGTGCAGTACGTGCCCTTGTCCTTCGTGGTCGGCTCGTTGTTGCGGACCATGGACGGCACGCCGTAGCGCTCGTGCGTGTAGTAGTCGATGCCCGTGTTGACGAACCCGTAGAACTCGTCGAAGCCCCGGGCCAGTGGGAGGAACCGCTTGTGGGCGCCCAGGTCCCACTTGCCGAAGATGCCGCTGACGTAGCCCGCCGGCTTGAGCATTCGCGGCAGGAGGACCTCCCGCGTGTCCATCCCGCCGATCCGCTCGAAGGTGACGGCGTACTCGGCCGGCGTGTACTTCTTGCCGTAGTCCGGCGCCTCGTTGCGGATCATGTCGTAGACCCCGTGGCGCTGCGGGTAGCGCCCGGTCAGCAGGCTGGCGCGGCTGGGCGTGCAGGCCGGCCAGGCGACGTAGAAGCTCGTCAGCCGCACCCCGCCCCGCGCGAGGCGGTCGAGGTGCGGCGTCTTGACCTCCTCGCCGCCAAAGCAGCCGAGGTCGCGGTAGCCCTGGTCGTCGCTGACGATCAGCAGGACGTTGGGCCGCTCGGCCGCACCGCCCGCCCGCGCAAGGCCCGGCCCGGCCAGGGCCCATGGCACGGCCGCCGCGGCCCGCCTCAGGAACGCGCGCCGGTCCATCTTCCCTGTCGAACCCATGTCTGCTCTCCCGCTGCCGGATCTGACGCTACGGTTTCTCGATACGGATCGTCTGCTCGACGGGCTCGGCGGTCCGGACCAGCGGCTCGATGCCGCGGCCGAACTGCCAGGCGACCACCTTCACCTCAACGGGGAACTTCGCCCGCGCGGGCAGCTCGGCGATTCTCAGCGAGCCGCCCTCGACGACCGCCGGGCCATGGGCGACGTAGTAATCCACCGGCAGGCCCGCGTCGCTGGTGGCCTTCAGCTTCACGGGCCCGGCGCTCGCCTTGAGGTTGCCGATCGGCGGAAACGCGATCGTCTGGGCCTTGCCCTTCGTCATCCCGCGGAAGCCGCGGGGCATCATGCCGACCTGCTCGGTGTAGCGGTATCTCTCGTCGCCGCCGCTGTAGGCGAGGAACGTCACGCGCGTCCGCTCGCCGGCCGACGCGAGGCTGTCGAACCGGATCCGCAGGCGGTTCGCCCCGGCCGCGACGACCGGCCCGCTGACCGGGCGGACGCGGATGGGGGCGCTCGAATGCCCCACGGGCTTGCCCGCCTCGGGCCACTTCGGGCCCCGGCCCTTGTGCTGCGAGGGGTAGACGTCCGCGTAGACGGGGTGGACCTCGATGGTCCGGCCGTCGGCCACCCACGTCAGCTTCGTGAAGAAGAACCGCGCGCCGGCGTCCACCCAGCAGGGGTCGCTCCAGCGGATGAACTGGTCGGCCTTGCCGAACCCGCCGGCGTGATAGGCGACGGTGGCCCGGGCCAGTTCCTCGTCGAAATGCCACGCCGCCTTCGCCTTCTCGCCCGTGAACTGGTTGTACGCCGCCGGCGGCTTGCCCCCGCCCTCGACGGCCAGGTCCGTCAGCCAGCCGGTGCAAGGGTCGAGCTTCTTCAGGGTCGGAGGCCCGGCCGCGTCGATCGGCCACGACGCGGGAATCCTCGCCCGCGCGGCCTTGCGGAGGAACAGGGCGAGGTAGTCGGCGTTGCGGTCGGACCACGCGAAGTGCCCCGCCCCCGGCTCGATCACGAGGCTACCGAGGTTTGCCTCGTTCGCCGCGCGGTAGGCGGCGAGGTGATCGCGGCTGCCTTCCCACTGTTCCCGGCCGTCTTCGCGCCGCATCGTGCCGCCAAACTCGTCGAACTGGCCCACCATCATCAGCGAGGGGATGCCCGGCGGGAGCGGGTCGCCTCCGCCCGGCCCCCCGCCGCGGTACTGCACGAGCCCGAAGCAGCGGCGGGCCAGCTTCACCGCCAGGGCCTTGGCCTGCGGCCCGCCGGCGGAGTGCCCCACGAACAGCAGCGGGGCGGCCGACAGCTCGCGGTAGCCCGAGACCGCCGCCAGCTCGTCCAGGACCTTCTGCACGTCCACACTGCCGAGCCCGCACTTGAGGAAGACGACGGCCAACTGCTCGGCCGCACATGCCTGCCGGATGCGGGCGTCCTTGGCGAACTCCCGCTCCATGAGCGTCATGCCGCCCATCACCACGCCGCGGACCTGCCGGGCACGGGGCGGAATCCACAGGAACGCCTGCCTCGGCCCCCGCTCGGTCTCCACCGGCACGGCGTACTGGAAGACCGCCCCGGGGGCGGGCAGGGCGAAGGCGGCGACGGCGAGCACGGAGCACCAGAACGGCCGCATGACGTCTCTCCCGAAGCGGGACGAACTGTAATCCCGCAGCGCCAATATAGGGTTTGCACGGACACGTGGTCGCGGAATCCGGCGCTTTCCCGGCGCCTGGAGGGTTTATAGTAGTAGGGTTGGCGCGCCGCTGGCAAGCGGCCGCCGAAACCAGGTAGAGACCATGCGCCGCTCGGAGGGCGTTGATGAAAGCCGGGATATCGCTTGCGCTCGCTCTGACCGCGGCGGCCGCCTTCGCCCAAGGCACGTCGGCCGGGCCCACCGGCACGGGCCGAGTCGACGCGCCCGTCCTGCGGCGGCTGAAGCAACTGGGCATCGAGTCCGCGAGCCTGTGCAGCGATTCGGTCTTCGTCCGCCGGGCGTACCTCGACGTCATCGGGACGCTCCCCACGGCGGGGGAAGTGACCTCCTTCCTGGGAGACACGCGCCCGAACAAGCGCAGCGCCCTGATCGACCTCCTTCTGGAACGGGAGGAGTTCAGCGTTTACTGGGCCATGAAGTGGAGCGATCTGCTTCGGATCAAGGCGGAGTTCCCCATCAATCTCTGGCCGAACGCCGCGCAGGCCTACTACGTCTGGCTCCGGACCAGCCTGGAGGAGAACAAACCGTATGACCGGTTCGCCCGGGAGCTGCTGACCTCCAGCGGAAGCAACTTCCGCGTCGCGCCGGTGAACTTCTACCGGGCCGCCGAGAGCAAGGACCCCAACGCCCTCGCCAAGGCCGTGGCCCTGGCGTTCCTGGGCGCCCGCGCCGACAAGTGGAAACCGGGGCGGCTTCGGGGCATGGCGCGGTTCTTCACCCACGTGGCCTTCAAGCCCACGCAGGAGTGGAAGGAAGAGGTCGTCTACTTCGACACCATCCGGGCGCGGAAGGACGCCGCCGTGAAGCCCCTGACGGCGTTCTGCCCCGACGGAACGCGGGTGAAGCTCTCCCCGACGCGCGATCCCCGCCTGGCGTTTACCGACTGGCTGATCGCGCCGAAGAACCCCTGGTTCGCCCGGTGCATGGTGAACCGCATCTGGTGCTGGCTGATGGGGCGCGGCATCGTCCACGAGCCGGACGACTTCCGCCCCGACAACCCGCCGAGCCATCCCGAGCTGCTCGACCTGCTGGCCGCGGAGCTGACGGCGGAACGATATGACCTGAAGCACGTCTACCGGCTCATCCTCAATTCGAAGACCTACCAGCGCTCCTGCGTGGCTGCCTCGAACCACCCCGACGCCGAGGCCCACTTCGCGCACTACGCGGTCCGCCGGCTCGAGGCCGAGGTGCTGATCGACGCGATCTGCCAGATCACCGGGACCACGGAGTCCTACTCCAGCCGCATCCCCGAGCCGTTCACCTGGATCCCCGAACACCACCGAACCATCGCCCTGCCCGACGGCAGCATTACGAGCTCGTTCCTCGACCTGTTCGGCCGGCCGCCCCGCGACACGGGCCTGCACGCCGAGCGGAGCAACAAGCCGTCGGCCGCCCAGCGGCTGCACCTGCTCAACTCCTCTCACATTCTCGGGAAGATGAACCGCAGCCGCCGCCTCGGCAAACTGATGCGCATCACCGGGGGCGACCTGAGACCCCCGGCCACGAGGCTGTACCTGACCATCCTCTCCCGCTTGCCCACGGAGGACGAATTGAAGGTGGTGGAGGCCTACTCCCGGGGCGAGGAGACGAAGGGACAGAAGGCCCTGACGGACCTGGCATGGGCGCTGGTGAACAGCTCGGAGTTTCAGTATCGGCATTGACGCCTCCCGTGGGCTGCCTGGCTGACGGGCGAACCGGCGGACTGGGCAGCGGGCAGCGGTGGAGCTTGTCGGGCAGTTCGTCGATACCACGTAGACAAGCGGCGCGATGCGACCGTTGCCTGGCCGATCAACCCGTCAACCGATATACGGATGAACCACGTACCCCTTTCCAGAAGGCAGGACGAGACCATGAGCACGGAGAGAGAATCGAGGATCGAGGTCGTTGCGGACCGGTCGGTCTCTCGGCGGGACGTGTTGCGCGGCGGAGTGTACGGGGCGGCGGGGCTGCTGCTGGGCAATCGGCTCGCCCGGGCCAAGTCCACCGTCTCGGCCGGGCCGGCGGCGAAGGCCAAGTCCGTCATCCAGGTCTGGCTGTGGGGAGGGCCCCCGCACACGGACACGTTCGATCCCAAGCCGGACTCCGGCTACGACTACACCGGCCCGCTGGACAAGGTGGTCGAGACCAACGTGCCCGGGATCACGATCAACGCGGCCCTGCCCCTGCTGGCCAAGCAGGCGGACAAGTACTCCATCATTCGGAGCATGACCCACGGCGTGAACGGACACGAGACGGCCGCGTACATGGTCCAGACGGGCCGCAAGGCCGGCGGAAAGGACGTCTTCCCGTGCGTCGGGGCGGTGGTCTCGTTGTTCAAGGGCTTGGGCGGGGAGTACAAGGGGCTGCTGCCCCCGTACATCGTGCTGACCCGCCCGCAGGGCCGGTTCTCCGAGGCCGGGTTCCTCGGACAGCGCTACAAGCCGTTCGCCACCGGCGGGGACCCCGCCGCGGAGCAGTTCGTCGTGGAGGGGTTCGTGGCCGAGGGGATCAGCCGGGAGCGCCAGAAGTCTCGCCGGGACCTGCTTTGCACGCTCGACACGCTCCGGCGGGATTTGAAGGACCATCCGCGGATCCGGGCGATGAAGGAGGCCGAGGAGAAGGCCTACGAGCTGATCCTCGGCGAGGCCAGCAAGATCTTCTATCTCAGCACGGAGTCCGAGGAGCTGCGGACGGCTTACGGCATGAACACGCTGGGGCAGTCCTGCCTGATGGCGCGCCGCCTGGTCGAGGCGGGCGTGCCGTACGTCACGATCAACAGCAGCGGGTGGGACACGCACAAGGCCCACTTCCCGGCCATGCAGCGGAAGCTGCCCCAGCTCGACGCCGCCCTCTCCACGCTGCTGACGGACCTCTCGGAGCGGGGCCTGCTGGACAGCACGGTGATCTGGTGCTGCGGCGAGTTCGGGCGCACCCCTAAGGTGGCGTGGGGCTCGACGTGGAACGGCGGACGTCATCATTTCGGTGCGGCCTTCTCCTGTCTCGTCGCCGGCGGCGGCTTTCAGGGCGGGCGCGTCGTCGGGGCGACGGGCGCCAAGGGCGAGAAGGTAATCGAGCGCCCCGTCTACCCCTGGGACCTGCTGGGCAGCATCTACGAGCGGGTCGGGATCGACCCGGACGGGACGTTCCCCAACTTCCGCGACGGGACCGTCCGCCTCACGCCGGCCGCCGAAGAAGGCTACCCGATCGGCGGGCGCCTCAAGGAACTCCTGTAGGCGATGGAGTCAGCCATGAATCAGCCCCTCCGTTGGCGGACGCTCATCTCGCTGGCCGTCCTTCTCGCCGCGGTGCGCTGCGCGGCCGCACAGGAGCGCCCGCACGTCGGCTACGTCTATCCCGCCGGCGTGGGCGTGGCGCTGGGCGGCGCGGAGATCGAGGTCACCGTCGGCGGCCAGCATCTTGGCGGCGTGACCGGCGCGCTCGTCTCGGGCGAGGGGGTCAAGGCGATGGCGGTCGGGTACTACGACCCCGAGCAGGCCCGCAGACGAGCGGCCTCGCCTCCAAAGAAGCCGGCCCCCAAGCCCATGAAGAAGATGAATCCCTTCGATTCTCTCGCCAAGGAGCTGGGGCTCGACGACCCGCCGCCGAAAGACTCCGGGCCCGACCTCGAGGCCATCGTGGAGGCGCAGCGGCAACTGGCCGTCAACAAGTCGCAGCCGAACCCCCAACTCGCCGAGCGCGTCACGCTCTACGTCACCGTCGCGCCCGACGCCAAGCCCGGCGTGCGGGAGTTGCGGCTGAAGACCCCCGCGGGCGTCTCCAACCCCGTCTACTTCTGCGTGGGCACGTGGCAGGAGTATGCCGAGAAGGAGCCCAACGACCGGCAGCCCGACGGCGGCGTGCCCGACTGGATGCCGCTTATCCTCAACGGGCAGATCATGCCCGGCGACGTCGACCGCTTCCGCTTCCGCGCGACGAAGGGCACGCGCCTCGTCGCGGCCGCCAGCGCGCGGGCCCTGGCACCTTACCTTGCCGACGCCGTGCCCGGCTGGTTCCAGGCGACGATGACGCTCTACGACGCCCGGGGCAAGAAGCTCGTCTACGAGGACGACTTCCGCTTCCAGCCCGACCCGATCCTCTGCTACGACGTGCCCAGGACCGCCGACTACATCCTGGAAATCAAGGACGCCATCTACCGCGGCCGCGAGGACTTCGTCTACCGCATCGCCCTGGGGAAGGTGCCGTTCATCACGGGGATCTTCCCGCTCGGCGGGCGCGTCGGCGGCAAGAGCACCGTCGCGCTGGCGGGCTGGAACCTCCTCTCCAACCAGGTGACGCTGGACGGCGCGGACCGATCGCCCGGCACGATGTGGTTCACGATGACCGCGGGCCGGTACGTCACGAACGCCGTGCCCTTCGCCCTCGACACGCTGCCCGAATGCCTGGAGGCCGAGCCCAACCACGAGCGGTCCCGCGCGCAGCCGCTGAAGCTGCCCATCATCGTCAACGGGCGCATCGACCGCCCCGGCGACCGGGACATCTTCCGCATCACCGGCCGCGCCGGAAGCACCGTCGTCGCCGAAGTGCAGGCCCGCCGCCTCAACTCGCCGTTGGATTCCCTGCTGCTGCTGACCGACGAGAACGACAAGCTCCTGGCCGCCAACGACGACCACGTGGACCGCAGCGCCGCGCTGACGACGCACCAGGCCGACTCCCGGCTGGCCTTCCAGCTACCGAAGGACGGGACCTACCTGCTGCAGCTCGAAGACACCCAGCAGAAGGGCGGCCGGGCCTACGCCTACCGCCTGCGGGTCGGCGCGCCGCAGCCGGACTTTGCGCTCCGCGTCGTCCCGTCCAGCATCACCGCCCCGCCGGGCACGACCCTTCCCATCACGGTCCACGCCCTTCGCAGAGACGGATTCGACGGGGACATCACGCTGGGGCTCAAGGGCGGCTCGGCCGGGTTCGCGCTCGACGGCGGGTGGATCCCGTCCGGGCAGGACAAGGTGCGCCTGACGCTGACGATGCCGCCGACGCCGCGCCGCAGGCCGGTCGGCCTGACGCTGGAAGGGCAGGCGGTCGTCGAGGGACAGACCGTCCGCCGCAAGGCCATGCCCGCCGAGAACATGATGCAGGCCTTCATCTACCGCCACCTCGTGCTCACCAAGGACTGGATGGTCACCGTCGGCGGGTCCCGCCGGTCCACGAACGTGGCCTGGAGGATCGTCGACGGCGAGACGGTCAAGCTCCCGGCCGGCGGGACGGCGCGGGTTCGCGTCTCGGCGGCCCGCACGCCGGACATGCAGCAGGTCCAGGTCGAGCTGAGCGATCCGCCCGAGGGCATCGCCGTCAGGAAGGTCGAGGCCAAGGGAAGCCAGTTGTCCGTCTGGCTGGGCGCGGACGGCGACAACATCAAGCCCGGCCTGAAGGGCAACCTGATCGCCAGCGCGGTCCGGGTCTACGAGATCAAGGACCGCGACGGCAAGCCCACGGGCAACACTCGCCGCGTGGCGCTGGGGACGCTGCCCGCCATCCCGTTCGAGATCGTCCAGACTCCCGCCGAGACCGCCGCGAGGCCCTGACGGCGGGAAGAGGGCGCAGAAACACCGCGCCCCGGGCGTCCATCCGAGCTTCGGTTTCCGCGTTTCGGATTGGCCTGGGAGCTACCCGTTCAGCGTCCAGCCCTTGCGGTACTCCTTCCGCAGGAGCGCGTCGCTGTTGGCCTTGGGGTTGTTCGTGACCTTGCCCGTCTTGCCGTCGTACTGGAGCTTCCCGCCGACGCGGTATGCCACGAGGCCGAGCAGCATCGTCTCGACCAGCTTCCCGCCGTAGTCGAAGTTGCACGTGGTCTTCAGGTCGCCCTTGGAGGCGTTGATCCACTCCTTCTGGAAGTGGCCCAGCGGCGGGAGGACCTTGTCCTTCGCCCGGGGGGTGTAGTGCGTCATGTCCGCCGAGTCGCCGTGGGGGATGATCAGCCGCGAGCTGAAGTCCGCCACGAGGAAGCCCTTCGAGCCCTTGAACATCGCGCCGTGACCGATCCGGTTGAGGTCCACGCACGTGCGGGGCGAGCGGGGCATCATGCCGCCCTGGTACCAGTGCAGGCGGATCGCCGGGCGCCAGTCGTTGGCGGGAATGTCGAACGACGAATGCAGCTCCACCGGGGCGACCTCGGGATGGGCCGGAATGGGCTTGGCCTTGTTGCCCTTGCTCCGCCCGCCGGTGGCCTCGGGCGAGCCGGCGGGATAGGCGATGCCCTCGGCGCTCGTGGGCAGCTCGGCGTCCAGGGCGTTCCACGCCAGGTCCATCGTGTGGCTGCCCATGTCGCCGATCTGCCCCGTGCCGAAGTCCCAGAACATGTTCCAGCTGAGGCAGTTCGCGCCCGGCCCGCCCTTGAAGTAGCCCGGGTTGTACGGGTGGAACGGGGACGGGCCGATCCACAGGTCGTAGTGGAGCGTCTTCGGCGGGGAGCCCGCGGCCGGCAGATAGCCCGGCCGGCGGATCTGGCGGTTGCCCCAGGCGTAGGCGGCCTGGAGCTCGCCGATCGCCCCGTCGAGGACCAGCTCACGGACGCGGTTGAAGTTGCCGATGGCGTGCCGCTGCGTGCCGACCTGCGTGGCGAGCTTATCCTTCTTCTTGAGGTACGTCGCCCGGACGACGCGGGCCTCCTCCACGCAGTTGCCCAGCGGCTTCTCGCAGTAGACGTGCAGGTCGCGGTTCATCGCCCAGTTGGCCACGAAGGCGTGCGTGTGGTCCGTCGTGCAGCAGATGATCGCGTCGAGGTCCTTCTGGTCGAGGCACTCCCGCCAGTCGACGTAGGTCTTGGCCTTGGGGAACTTCTTGGCCGCCTGGGCGATGTGGTTCTCGTCGATGTCGCACAGCGCCACGACGTTCTCGCTGGAGATCGAGCCGAAGTGCGCCAGCGCCCGGCCCCAGCAGCCGATAAGGCCCACGTTCAGCTTGTTGTTGGGCGTGTTCGCGCCGAAGAGCGTGCCGCCCGGCAGGAGGGTCACGCCGGCCCCCGCGGCCGCCGCGGACTGGAGAAACCGCCGCCTCGAAACGCCCGTTACCTTCTTCGTCTGCTTGTCGGCCATGGCTTGCTCACTCTCCTGTGTCGTGCTGGCGTACCGTTCGCGGCGCCCCGGCCTGTCCAGCGATGTCGGGCCCTGCCGAGGGGACCGAGCCGCGCGGCGGTCCCCGTATCTTGCGGCCCGTACTGTACGCCCTGCCGGCCGCCCAATCAACAGCCCCCCGCCAGAAACCCGACTGAGCTCTTGCGAATGCCGCGACCCCGTGGGCCGAGCGCCATTGTGGCGGTTTTGTGTCACTCCGCCGCATGCGCCTGGAGACACAATTACGGTAAATATTTGTAAAGAAAATATTTACATGAGTTTTGTCTGTGGCGCATGTCCCGGGAGTGACACACGGCCGGCCCCGGAGCCGAGACGGCCCAAAATCGGAATAATCCGGGTTTGGGTTTGTTTGGCCAAACTGCCTGGTGTCTGCGTTTCCCTTATGGAATTGCCCCTTCTGTGCCGATCCCTTTGTACAGAGGCAAGTGAATGGATTCACAGGACTTCTGTTCAGAGGAGATGGCCATGCGACGGATCGAAG
>Ga0272441_10011887_pt1 | contig 12835 bp, 15 predicted proteins | sample SSMProp6N_FD_193582 | JGI IMG/M metagenome (GOLD analysis project Ga0272441, IMG submission 193582) | Marine sediment archaeal communities from Little Sippewissett salt marsh, Falmouth, MA, United States - SSM-Prop-6N | ecosystem: Environmental > Aquatic > Marine > Wetlands > Sediment ...
GGCGACAGCGCCCCACCGGAGAGGACAGACGAAAAGACGGGCGCGGGTAGCGAAACTGGGTTCAAGCTTTCCCAGGCGCTGCGAACCCCTGCGTTCTGGCTTATTGCCGTCGCCATCTCCTTCTCTAACTTCGCCAATATGAGCGTGTTCCAGGCATCTTCGTCGTTCCTTGGAGACGCCGGGTTCCCAATCGCCACGGCCGCAACTGCTCTCGGGCTGCTCGGGTTCGGCAGTGCCACGGGCAAGATACTCTTCGGATGGATGTGCGATAGGATCCCTGCCAATCGTGTCTGCGCCATCGGCATCGCGTTGCAGTTGGCAGGAACTCTCCTGTTGATGTCTGTACGCACCGGCTCCCCACAGATGTTCATCTGGGGATACGCACTGATCTCAGGACTTGGCGTAGGCGCCTGGCTTCCCACGCTCTCGATGATGTCAGGCATGAACTTTGGCCTGCTGTTCTACGGCACTGTGTTCGGGACGCTGAACCTGCTTAACAGCACAGGCACTGCAATTGGCCCACTCTTCTCCGGCATGGTCTACGACTTGTCAGGTTCATACATGGGTGCCTTCATCACATGCGCGATACTAATGGCCATCGCCATTCCAGCCGCGCTCATGGTGAGAAAGCCCTCTTTTCCATCGGCCAAGTCCTGACTTTCCTCACAGGATTGGCAAAGACCACTGGAATCTCCTTCCTGCCCTGTTACACTGTTCATTCCTCGTACAACACCGCGGTTGAACAACGAGTCAGTCTGTGCCGAAGCAAAAAGGGCGAGTCTTCTACGGATACTACCTGGTGGCCATCACTTTCCTCCTGATGGTCCTGTTCAGCGGCTGCGGCATATTTGTATTCAGCCTCTTCGTCAAACCACTGGAGGAATCGCTGGGTTGGGCACGCGGAGAAGTGATGGCAGGTTTCACCCTGTTCTACCTGATGGTAGTCGTCGCTTCTCCCATCGTCGGACGATACGTAGACCGCTTTGGCGCGCGGCCGGTGATTCCAATCGGGGCACTGCTCATGGGCCTTGGTTTCGTCCTCGTCAGCAGAATGAGCGCTCTGTATCTCTTCTATCTCGGCTACGCGATAGTCGGAACAGGCGCGTCGGCGATGGGTCTGGTCCCTTGCAGTGCCATAGTCTCAAACTGGTTCAAACGCAAGCGAGGACTGGCACTGGGGCTCATGGCGGGAGGAATCGGCGCAGGCGGAGTCGTGATGGCTCCCTTCATCGGGTACATGTTGTCCCACTTCGACTGGCGAGCCGCGTACCTCTCCATGGGTATCCTCATCATGGCCATAACCATCCCACTTGCACTGCTTGTGGTACGCACAAAGCCCTCGGAAATGGGACTCTATCCGGACGGAGATGATACTCCTCCCGCAGATGAGGCCGACACTGACAGCGAGGACAAGCGCGGCTTCACGCTGAAGCAGGCAATTCGAACTCCTGCTTTCTGGCTCATAGCGATAGCATTCGCCTTCTCAAACTTCGCCAACATGGGAACGCTACAGTCATCGGCTCCCTACCTGGACGATATCGGCTACCCGACTGCCACCGCCGCGTCGGCGCTCAGTGCAATCGCCTTCGGCAGCGGCACGGGTAAGATTATCTTCGGCTGGCTCTGCGACAGGATTCCTGCCCATCGCGCGTGTGCTATCGGCATCGGGCTGCAACTGGCGGGCATATTACTACTGCTCACCGTGAGAGCCGACTCCCACCTGGCCCTTATCTGGACATACGCGCTGCTGCTTGGGCTAGGAGTGGGTGCCTGGCTCCCGACGCTATCGATGCTCGCGAGCACCAATTTTGGCCTGCTATTCTATGGCGCCGTGTTCGGCGCTCTGAACCTGGCACAGAGTGTAGGCACCTCCACGGGACCGCTATTCGCAGGATTGATGCACGACATCACCGGGACATACGTCGGCGCCTTCACAACCGCGGCTGTGCTCCTCGCAATCGCCCTCCCGTCAGTCCTCCTGGTCGCGAAAGCAAGACCCAAACCTGCCGACTAGCACCATGCACCTGACACTCCAATCTTTCCTCACCTGCTACACTGGCATATCCCATAGGAACCCATGACACACAACTTGAGCCGGCAACGAACGGGTCGCCCCTTCTACGGCTACTACCTGCTGGCCGTCACATTTCTGTTCCTGCTTCTCTTCAATGGTTCGGGCTTGTGGGTATTCAGCCTTTTCGTCAAGCCTCTCGAGACGTCGCTTGGATGGGGCCGCGGCCAGGTTATGGCAGGCTTCACCATCTACTATGCGATGGTCGGGGTTGCCTCCCCACTGGTTGGTCGATTGGTAGACCGTTACGGCGCTCGTCCCGTGATTCCGGTAGGGGCCGTCGTGATGGGCCTCGGCTTCCTGATAGTAAGCCGCATGAGCGACCTCTACCTCTTCTACCTGGGCTACGTGATAGTCGGGGCAGGCGCGGCTGCGATGGGCCCGGTGCCGTGCAGCGCCATCGTCTCAAACTGGTTCCGGCGCAAGCGAGGTCTGGCACTCGGACTGATGTCGGCCGGCATCGGTGCAGGTGGGATAGTAGTAGCCCCCTTCATTGGCTACATGCTTTCACACTACGACTGGAGAGCAGCCTACCTCTCACTGGGAGTCATACTAGTAGCCGTCACCATACCGCTTGCCCTCGCTCTAGTGCGCACCCGGCCTTCGGAAATGGGACTCTACCCGGATGGGGACGACGCGCCCAACGAGGACGCAAGCGACCCGGGGAGGTCCGTCGACGAGCCAGCAAGTTTCACGCTGAAGCAGGCCTTACGGACACGAACGTTCTGGCTCATTGCCACAGCGTACGCCTGCTATGGATTTGGCAGCGGGGGCGCCCAACAGGGATCAGTGCCCTTCCTTGACGACCTGGGATACCCCATAGCCACCGCAGTCACAGCGCTGGGCATGATTGGGGCGGGCAGCACCATCGGAAAGGTTCTTTTCGGGCGTCTGTGCGACAGGACCCAGGCGAACAAGGCGTTCGCCCTCGGTGTAGGACTGTGGTTGGCAGGAGTCCTCGTGCTGCTCACCGTGCGTGCAGACTCACCACAGATAGTCATCTGGATATACGCTACGCTGGTCGGGTTTGGCTCTGGGGCGTGGCTACCAACTCTGTCTATGCTTGCCAGTTCTCGTTTCGGTCTTCTCCATTATGGGGCGGTGCTTGGCGCACTGAGCATATGTATGAGTATGGGAGTAGCCTCTGGCCCCCTCTTCTCCGGGGTTATGCACGACGCCACAGGGTCGTATTTCGCGGTTTTCGTGATCTGCGCTGGCCTCCTGTTCATCGCCATCCCTACCGTCCTTCTCGCCAAGAAGCCCGACTCCCGCTTGACACCTGGTACCTAGCACCTGACACTTCGTTCTTCCCGCACCTGTTACACTGGCTAACGTCCCTCAGCAGGCACACCTCATGACCTACGAGACGCCCCAACCGCGAAAAGGTCGCCCCTTCTACGGCTACTACCTGCTGGCCGCCACCTTCCTGTTCCTGCTGCTGTTCAACGGGTCCGGCGTATGGGTGTTCAGCCTATTCGTCAAGCCACTTGAGGCTTCGCTCGGATGGGGACGCGGCCAGGTCATGGCCGGTTTCACCATCTACTACATGATGGTCGGCCTGGCATCTCCAGTAGTCGGTCGATTGGTGGACCGATACAGCGCCCGGCCTGTGATTCCCTGCGGAGCTGCCATCATGAGCCTTGGCTTCCTTGTTGTGAGCCAAATGAGCAACCTTGTTCTGTTCTACCTGGGCTTCGTGATAGTCGGAGCAGGCGCCGCCGCAATCGGGCCTGTGCCTTGCAGCGCTATCATCTCAAACTGGTTCCGGCGCAGAAGAGGTCTGGCACTGGGGCTGATGTCCGCCGGCATCGGCGCCGGTGGAGTTGTGATGGCTCCGTTCATCGGGTATATGCTCACACACTACGACTGGCGAGCGGCCTATATGTCGCTCGCCGTCCTGCTCACGGGAGTTACCGTACCTCTAGCCCTGGCCCTGGTGAGAACGCGCCCGTCGGAGATGGGGCTGTATCCTGACGGTGACGACGCACCGGCAGGGGATTCGAGCAAAGCCGCTCAGATAGTGACCGAGCGACCCAGTTTCACACTCAGGCAGGCTTTGCGCACGCGTACCTTCTGGCTGATTGCAGTCTCTTTCGCCTGCTACGGCTTCGGCAGCGGGGGCGCGCAGCAGGCATCAGTACCCTTCCTCGGCGACGTCGGCTTTCCCGTAGCTACCGCGGCTGCCGCCCTGGGAATGATTGGGATAGGTAGCACTATTGGAAAGGTCCTCTTTGGGCGCCTCTGCGACAAGATACGAGCAAACTACGCATTCGCCATTGGAGTTGGGCTGCGGCTGGCAGGAGTGCTCGTGCTGCTCGCCGTTCGCGCCGACTCGCCACTGACAATCATCTGGGTATACGCCGTGCTCCTTGGACTGGGAGCAGGGGCATGGCTTCCGACACTTTCTATGCTGACCAGCAACAACTTCGGACTTCTCCACTATGGAGCCGTGCTCGGAGCGCTCAACATATGCCTGAGCCTCGGGCTTTCTACCGGCCCCCTCTTCTCAGGGTTCATGTACGATGCGACGGGGTCCTACGCCTCGGCCTTTGTAATCTTTGCAGGCCTCCTGTTTCTCGCCATACCGGTCATCCTCTTCGTCAGGAGACCACAAGTGCCGCCTGGCACCTGACACCTGGAACGTCTCTCCCTCTCACGCACTCCTCCACACACCACACCCTCACTTCTCGTTGACTCACCTGTTACACTGTCATTCGCTGAGGACATTCATGACAGAGGCTAAGCGGCCACGCAAGGGTCGCATCTTTTACGGATACTATCTGCTCGCAGCCACTTTCCTTTTCCTCGTCCTGTTCAACGGCTCCGGCGTTTTCGTCTTCAGCCTTTTCGTCCGGCCGCTGGAGACCGCTCTTGGTTGGGGGCGGGGAGAGGTCATGGCAGGCTTCACCGTGTTCTATGCCACTCTCGGTGTTGCCTCACCACTGGTGGGACGGTTCGTTGACCGCTATGGGGCCCGGCTGGTCATCCCGGCAGGTGCGCTCGTCATGGGTCTGGGATTCGTGATGGTGAGCCAGATGAGTAGTCTTCCTCTCTTCTACGTCGGATACGCGATTGTTGGTGCTGGTGCGGCCGGCACCGGTCCCGTTCCTTGCAGTGCCATTATTACCAACTGGTTCAAACGCCAGCGTGGTCTTGCCCTGGGCCTGATGGCAGCCGGTATCGGGGCAGGCGGACCCGTGATGGCTCCATTCATCGGCTACATGCTATCCAACTATGACTGGCGAATGTCCTACCTCTCACTGGCAGTCGTACTGATAGTGGTTATTGTCCCCCTCTCACTAGCCATGGTACGCACGCGCCCCTCGGAGATGGGCCTGTATCCTGACGGTGCCAGCGCGCCGGTTGATGAGCACGAGAGCCCGAAATACGTGACCGACAAGACTGACAGCTTCACTCTGAAGCAGGCATCCCGAACACGGACCTTCTGGTTCATCTCCGTTGCATCGGTCTTCTACGCATTTGGCAGCATGGGCGCCATCCAGGCATCGATACCCTTCCTTGAAGACATCGGCTACCCGACAGCAATGGCCGCCGGAGCGATTGGAGCGATCGGTTTCGGCAGTGCCGTCGGAAAGATACTGTTCGGACGACTGTGCGACAAGATGCAGCCCAACCATGCCTTCGCTATAGGGGCCGGACTCCTACTGGCAGGGGCTCTAGTTCTGCTGACCGTACAGTCCAGCTCTCCCGTAGCTATGATCTGGGCGTACGCCCTGTTGCTCGGAATCGGCGCCGGGGCATGGCTTCCCACACTGTCGACGCTGGCCAGTTCCCGGTTCGGTGTCCTTCACTACGGTGCTGTGTTCGGTGCGATTCACCTGTGGCTCAGCCTGGGAACAGCAGTCGGGCCCTTCTTCTCCGGCGTCATGCATGACACTCTGGGCTCGTACCGTGCGGCATTCATAGTCTTCGCAGTGCTGCTGGCGCTTGCACTGCCAACCATTCTGCTTATCGGGAAACCGACGCGAACGTCGGACTCCCAAGCATCGAAATAGCTTGCGGCTGGGTGAGCGCCCTGGCATCCTCGACGCTACCCTGACTGTGCGGCAGTATCCGCCGTCTTGAGGGTCAAGATGTGTGTGGTCACCCCTATGGCAACGAGGAGTAACGTGATTCTCACCGCGGGGTTGTCGGTGGCGAATATGGCCGCGAGGACGATTCCCAACCAGAGGAAGCTGATTGTAGCCACCTTTGAGCGGAGAGTCATGCCCCTGCGCTCGACATAGTTGCGGATGTAATTACCGACCACTCGATTGCCCAGCAGCGCGTCATGGAACCGTGGCGAACTCCTGGCGTAAAAGAACGCCGCCAGCAACAGGAACGGCGTGGTCGGCAACACAGGCACCGCTATGCCAACCGCACCGACGCCTACACAACCTGTGCCGGCGGCGATAAACAGCCACTTCTTGAACCCGGCACGTGGTGACATGACACAAGTCTACCGAGGAGAGACAGCTTCCCGCCAATTCGGAGGAGTGCCACCCGTCACTCGCGCCCCAGGCTCGCCTATCGTCCGCAAGTCGACTCTAAACGTTCGACCTGCACCATCCTCATATCCTGCTAGTAGTTCTCACACAGGAGTTCGTAGTACGCCTGTGGGTGCTTGCAGGCTGGGCATTCTTCGGGTGCCTCAGGGCCTTCGTGGACGTAGCCGCAGTTGGTGCAGTGCCACTTAACAGTCGCGGGGCGCTTGAAGACCTCGCCGTTAGCCACGTTGGCAGCCAGCTTGCGATAGCGTGCCTCGTGAAACTCTTCGACCTCGCCTATCTCTGTGAAGGAGACCGCGACGTCTTCGAATCCCTCTTCCCTTGCTACTTTCGCGAACTCGGGATAGAGGGTACTCCATTCCATCTTCTCACCATCGGCAGCGGCCTTCAGGTTGGCCAGGGTGTCGCCGATGACGCCCGCGGGATAGGAGGCCGTAATCTCAACATCGCCCCCCTCAAGGTACTTGAAGAACACTTCCGCGTGTTCCTTTTCGTTCCCGGCAGTCTCGGTGAATATCGCAGAGATCTGCTCGTACCCTTCTTTCTTCGCCTTGCTGGCGAAGAAGGTGTAGCGGTTGCGTGCCTGCGATTCCCCCGCGAAAGAGGCCAGCAGGTTCTTCTCAGTCCTGGTTCCCTTCAGTGATTTGCCCAATTCGATTCCTCCTCTCAAATGATGCGCGGACTATCGGTCCCAGTGATGACCGACGGAGTGCCCACGATTCTACAAAGACGTGAGCAGGGGTGCGCCATATCGCACTCCTGATGAGACTCGTCCACAGCCCCGCTACGGCGCCAGGGGTCGTCAACGCACGTCAACTATGCCCTACAGCTCGTGGAAGCACTCTTCGGGCTCGCCGTCAGCGCGCACCTCACCCTTCGCCACGGCGGCCGACAGGCCACAGTAAACGAAACGGAAGCTCGCGATGTACTTCCTGGCCATGTCCTCATCCTTGAGACGATGGGGCCTGCCGAGCAGGTCGAGCGTAGTCTCAATCAGTTGACTCTGGATTTCAGGATCAAGGTCTGTCATTGCAGCCTCCCCCGGGCCAAGCGGTCCTGTTTACCAGTGCACGCGCAGACAGGCACGAACTACGGCCCATGTTCCTGCCTGCGATGCTAGCAGATTGGATACGCCCGTGCCCAACCGTCGTTGCACACGTCGAGGAGTGCAGACTGCCAACAGTATCCGGCCACCTCACACCGACGGAGTCTCTCGGACAATGCGGAAAGCAAGCCTCTTACCCGCTCCGGCTCTATCCGTTCTCACGGATCTTCGCCATCAGGTCCTCTCTCGGAGGAGTGAAGATATCCAGAACCCTCGCCCCGCTCGGACCCATATAGGCACCGTGCTCTTCGTTCCGTCTGAAGACAAGCACATCGTCTTTCTTCACGTTGTACACCTTGCCTTCGACCACGAAGTCAGCTTCCCCCTCAAGAACGACGGTTATCTGTTCGTTGTCAGGGTGGCGATGAGCGTCAGCGTAGCTGTTGGCCGGCATATCCACGAAGCTCATCATGAGCTTCTCACCGAGGAGAATGTTCGCCGAGCCATGGCTGCCGAGGTCGACCTCGTGACCACGACCGATATGCTGGACTCTTCTCTCTCGCTCTTCCGGACTGGCAAACGGTTCCTTGTGTTCCATCTATACCTCCCAAGTCAGTGGGCCACACGTTCGCGGGCAGTATACGGCACAACCTCGGTCGCAAGGAATACCCCGCACTGATGACCCGAGTGATTGCATCGAATGGGTCATACAGGAGCTACAATAGGACAGTTCGCCTGGAATCAGGTCACGGCCCCAATGAAGGACTTCACCAAGAGAACATATACGAGCTTGGGCGACTTCCTGAGAGACGTCACGTTTCCAGTCAGAAACAGGAAGCACCTGAGGGCAGTACGCCAGAAAGGGCTGATATCGCCCGCCTTCCAGGAGCGACTGATGATAGCGGTCACTGCCGTCAACGGCTGCCGCTATTGCTCCTACTTCCACGCGAAAGAAGCGCTGAAGACGGGAATCGAGCCGCAGGAAATACGAGAGCTTCTCGGCGGCAACGTTTCCAACTGTCCCGACGATGAGACAGTGGCTGTCATGTACGCCCAGCACTGGGCGGAATCGAACACTCACCCGACCCCTGAGGCTGTCGAGAAGCTTCAGCAGACATACGGTGCCGACAGGGCAGACGCTATCCACCTCGTGCTGCGGCTCATCCGCATGGGAAATCTCATGGGCAACACGTGGGACTACGTGCTCCACCGCATCAGCTTCGGAAAGTGGGGCGGAGGCTCACCGAGTTCCTAGTCTTGCCTTTCCGATTGTCGGACTACCGGTTGAGCGTCGGCACGATGGGGATGCGACTCAACTCATCACTACCAGTGCTTCCAACCTTCGCCGCCATCATTCACTGCCTTCGCCAAGAAGGAGAGCCGCTTGCCCAGATTCCATGCGGCAGTCATCCCCTCTCTGTCGTTGGCCACCTCCCCTTTCTCCCTACCCGTGGCGATGTTCCAGCGCGCTACGCCTGCCATGTAAAAGTCCAGCGCCTGGAACCAGTAGTTCATCTGTGCGAAGGTGAAGGTAAGGCCGCCACGACGGGCCACCACGATCGGACCGCCAACCTTCCCTTTGAACGAATGCTTATTCCTGAACAGGATGTAGCCCGTCCTCTCTAGGAGAGCCTTGACGCGGGCAGTAGCCGAACCGAAGTAGACGGGAGTAGAGATGATGATGGCGTCCGCATCCAACATCTTGTCGAAGATGGGTGCCATGTCGTCCTCGATGATGCAGCGCCCTGTTCCGGCGCATGACTCGCACGCGGTGCAGCCCTCGATCGTGAGACCTGCCAGCGAAACAAGCTCAATATCGAATCCCTCTTCAGCCATGGCCTGAAGGGCATGGTCAGTGATGAGCATGCAGTTGCCGTCGGGACGGGGGCTTCCTGAGATACCCAGTGCCTTCATATGGTCCTCCTCGTTTGCATCCGTGTGACTGCTGCCGATGCGATTCGGCCGGTTCATCATCGTGTCATGGAGCAATCGGTTGTGCAAAGACAGACCACCAGGCCGACAGGCAGCAGGGTCAGTAGTTGGATTACACGATCGTGAGCGTGCTTCCTACGGCATGCTGCGAGGCAGGGCAGCGGACGGAATATCGGCACGAGTGCCAATAGGGTAGAGTAGCATCGAAATTCTTGCGACCGTCAGGTCGTTCACCAGGAGATTGCTTGGATTCACCGATTGACTCACTCTTCGGCCCACTGCTCGCTGCAGGGGGGCTCACCCTGATCGTGGTAGTGCTCCTGGTTGTTGCGGCCATCTACTTCCTTCCGACCGTCGTCGCAGCCGCACGACACAAGCACAATACCATGGCGATATTCCTGCTCAACTTGTTCCTGGGTTGGAGTGGGATAGCATGGGTAATGGCGCTCGTCTGGGCCGCTATGGTCGACCGCCGCGACTCCTTCTAGCCAACTCGAGGGGTGTGGCGAATCCGTCCTCAGATAATGGCGAGCATCGCCCAACCTGAGTCTATGAACTGGCCGGTCTGTGGCTCGATATGCTTGACTCCATCCTCACACAGGGCGATGTTCCAGCAATGCTTCGGGTTCCAAACGATTCCGACCCCGTGTCCTGCCTGTCCCCTGAACGCAAAGGAGAAGTCGTCGCAGTCGTGGGTTTCCCTCACATACGGGCCATCCCTGAAAGCCTCGACGACAGGTGTCAGTTCGTCCATCCGCCACGGCTCATACCGCCTGTCCATCAGTAGCACGAGCGGCGTCTTGCACGCCCACGAGACACGGAAGTAGGCCTCAACCGAGTTCATCTCCTCACCCCTCCTGAGGACATACTGTGCCCTCGTTACCTTACTGCAGTGAACGTCTCGGACGCACGAACCTCTTCCTGAAGAGGACGATGAGTATCACGATGCAGACCAGCAGCACACAGACGACAACAACAGGAATCACCAGCGAAAGGATGGACGTGCCGAACGCGGCGACGCCTTCTCCGGTTGTCACGGCCGAGTTGCCTGTGCCTCCAGTGAAGCCGCTTGAGAGCAGCCTGAGGAAGACGCTGCCTCCCTGTACGGTGGCAGCAATGCCTCCACCGACAATGAAGCCGGTGGACCACTTGAGCAACCCGCTCTCGATGGGAAGCACGGAGGTCATCAGCAGCGCGCCTGCGCCAACGGCCATCGGCGTAGTGATGCTGTCCAGAAGGTTGTCCACAAACGGCACGTAGTACGCCACTATCTCCGCGGCTGTGGCGGTGCCGAAGCACAGTATCGCCGGCCAGCTCGCAAGCCAGCCGAACCCTTCCTGCACCGGCAAAATGCCGAGGTGAGCGGCAACACTGGCCACAAGCATCGGTACGAAGACCCTGAATCCCGCGCTGGCGGCGAGACCAACGCCCAGTGCGACCGCGGTGATACTGGCGGCGTCAAGATTCAGTTCCATAACACCTCACCCCTCAGTGTACATCAGCGGTCCCGAGGAACTCCCTGGCACCCATGTTTCTTGTGCTGACAAGGGACGGCGGATAAAATTGATTCTCCTCAGAAGGGCAGCGACCGACTTGATTTCCTACATAGCACTTGGCATCACCCTAGGCTTCGCCGCAGGCATACAACCCGGCCCATTCCAGACGTTTCTCATTTCGCGAACGCTGCAAGATGGCTGGCGACATAGCCTGCCGGCCGCCTTCGCTCCATTGCTGAGCGACGCGCCTGCCATCTTCCTGGCACTGTTGCTCCTAACCAGCGTTCCCGCCTGGATGGAGAACGTCCTGCATTTCGCAGGCGGCTTCTTCGTGCTTTTTCTGGCGTACGGCGCCTATAAGGCGTTCAGGGACTACTCCTTCGACCAGGCCGCCCTGCTACCGTCCGGACGTCAAAACCTTCTGAAGGCCGTGGGAGTGAACCTGCTGAACCCCAATCCATACCTCTTCTGGAGCCTCGTGTCGGGACCATTGTTGCTGAAGGCATGGAGAGAGGCGACAGTCAACGGCATAGGCTTTGTCGGAGGTTTCTACGGTGCCATGATTGCCACTTGCGCGGGCATCATCCTCCTGTTCGCCGGTATTGGCAAGTTGTTCCCGAAGGTGAACCGCATACTGATAGGCGTTTCGGTTATCGCGCTGGTTCTCTTCGGACTCTACCAGTTGTGGCTTGGCGCGACTTCGCTGTGGGGCTGACAGTACTCATGCCTTAGAGATTTCCCGTCTCCGAGACTGACAATCCGGCACTCAAACCGCTGTCAAGGCAACGCTTGCCGGTCCCACCAGGTCGAGCACGACCCCTGCACTCAAAGGAGCTACCAATGAAGAGAGCGTTGGCAGTCATTATGTCTAAATCCCTTCCGTCTGTGGTCACCGCGTCATCGATGTCTGCCGCTGGCGACAGTGGCCAGGGTGACGTCAACCAGGTCCAAGTGATGGACCGTCCAGCTTTCCATCCCCAGAAATTACTGTCCCGTGCCAGAACCATCTGGCCCCGCGATTGAGACGAGTGTTGCCCTGAACCGTGGGGTTTTCGGGTTTGTTTCTTCCACCATTGTCTTCCCCACAACGCCGGATTTTCGGCTGCTCATGGCAGGCCCTTGCCCATGGAATAGATCGTGACCTATGTTTGCAATGATGACTTCACAAGAGTAGGGTGGAAGGTAGAGACCATGCCGCGTAGCGCACACGGGCATGGCGAAAGGGAGGCACGGCGGACACCTGCACCAGGATGCAGACGGAGGGAGGAGGCATCGCAGATGCACCCCGTGCCAGGGTGAAGAAGCATACAACAGAGCTCTCAGCTTCCAGGGCTGGGTAGCCTCCTCAACGGCAGCCTTGTCGGCTAGAAGGAGTGGAGGACGGGTGGGCCTCAAGAGAGGCAAGCTGACCATTCCATCGGTTCTTATCTACTCCCCTAAGTCGCATCTTCCACCGTAGCGAACTCGGAAAACCTTCCGTCTGACTGACTCTGCAAGCCCATTCACCACCCTACTACAAACGTAAGGAGGTACACGGCAATGAACTGGAGCAATATCTGGGACCCTCTACAAGGCTTCTTCGCAGCACTCGCGACCTACTTACCCAGGATACTCGGAGTCATCGCGCTACTCATACTGGCATGGATTGTGGCGAAGATCTTCAGGATGATAGCCAGGAAACTCGTCCGTGCAAGTGGAATCGATAAGCGACTGGGCAAGGGTGCCAACGAGAAGGACAAGCACCAGTTCCCTGTTGCCGAGGGCACAGGGACAGTGGTCGCGT
>Ga0272441_10011890_pt1 | contig 12832 bp, 9 predicted proteins | sample SSMProp6N_FD_193582 | JGI IMG/M metagenome (GOLD analysis project Ga0272441, IMG submission 193582) | Marine sediment archaeal communities from Little Sippewissett salt marsh, Falmouth, MA, United States - SSM-Prop-6N | ecosystem: Environmental > Aquatic > Marine > Wetlands > Sediment ...
CCCCCCCCCCCCCCCCCCCCCCCCCCCCCCCCCCCCCCCCCCCCCCCCCCCCCCCCCCCCCCCCCCCCCCTTCAGATAACATGTCGTCCTGAAACAATGCCGACTTGGGAGGCTCTGGTTGAAAAATACGATGTTCCCCCTGATGAGCCTGACCAGCCGGCCGCACCGGCGGAGAAGTTTTAGCGAGAAAAATTTAGTTTTTAATGGCTCAGACGTTCTTCGAGTCGCTTGTTGAATTAGTTATTCGATTGTTTTAAATTCCCCGTTGATTTTTCATTTTTAACCGGCTCTGCCCGCAGCGCTCCATCTACGAGTTGTTTGGCAAAATCTTCGCCCGGCAGAATTTCAATCTCAAGAGGATTGCTGACAGCGAGTGCTTTTTCTCCATCGGTGGAGGTGAATGGGAAAGCCACACGAATTACGTGTTTACCTATCAAAATAGGGTACATAGAGATGCCATCTGATTTTCGTTTCCAGTGTTTGGAGTCTAATCCAAAATACAATCCGTCACGTTGTTTGGCTGGTGAGGGGCCGACGCTGCGAAGTCCGGCGAAAAAGTCGCTGTTTCTCTCGTACCATTGTTCATCAAGCATAACTTCAAATTTGTCAAGGGGCGGACCATAATGTGGTAATACGCGTTCCGTATCACTGTTGATATCGATTTTAAATTGCCCCACTCCATCGGTTTGCCAAACTGTTTTTTCCCCTCTCAGTCGAACCTGCACACCATCGACCAACTCGCCCCAAACTTCTTCACTATCAACCTGCAAATCGGATTTTTCCAGCGGTTTGTCGGTTGGCTTTTCCTGTTCGGTACCAACCTGCATATCGGCAGAGACTTTTTTCTTTGGATTTTCTCCTGAGTTATCGTTTTGCAACAGGCTCTCTGTTTCAATAGCAGGTAATTTGCTTGTGCCGTCCAGGTACTTTGTCAAATCCAGATCGCGCTGTCCCGGCCTAATCATGATCGGCAGTGTTATAGCCCTGTCCGGGTCATCGGAATAGACCATCACATCATATTTTCCCGGAGGCAGTATGAACTCGAATCGTCCCTGCTTCGAGGAATACTGACACGGCCTGTAAGCCTGCCAGTGCACGTACACGGTTAATACATTCGTGGACCATTTCCGCTTGCGGGCGGTTGCAGCGGTTACTCGGCCGCGTACGTGACAACCCGGCTGCAGCATCAGCGTGACCTCTTTACCAAGGTCCTTTCGTGACAGCTCTCGCAGCCCCGCCAGGTAGTGGCCCTCATCTAACGCGGTAAGCGGCACGGTTCGTTCCGGTGGCCATTGGGACTTAAACAGCTCTTCCTGAGTTAAGGTTATTTTGCCTTGATCATTTGATATGACTTTGGCTGCCGAATCGATTGGGGATTCTTTATAACTTCCGCCGTCATTTAGAAACCATACCGGCGGGCTTTCGGCAATATCCGACCAATCAACATAAGTGCCCACCCACGCACCGACCACAGGCTGCGAATTCGGATCAACCAGCCTTATAGTAACCGAGTCTGCATTTGTGCTTTTTTCTTCTCCAATATCCTGCGCATTTGGTTTGTCGTCGGTGGAGCCAGTTGGTGCTATGAGGGATCTTGGCGGTTTGAAGAGGATTGTTTTTGCCTGTGGATTTCTTTCGAGGAAACGTTTGATTTCTCGTTCGATTGAATCGAGAGTTTCGAGGTCGATATCGTCTATCAGCCAGTGGACTTTCTGATCCAGGATCTCTTTTTTAAGGTGAAAAACAGCCGTACCTGTCCTGCCACGGTCGGCCTGTATAACCGAGCTTATTGCCAAAGTATTCCATTCGCTGGAGCAGACGGAAAGGATTTGAGCAGGCTGGCCATGAAATACCTGACGAGTATCATCTGTTTGTCGTACTACTGCCGATCCAGGGTCCGCATATTCGGCAGCTTTTTCATCTTCACCTGCTAACGCTGCGGCGATATAATTTTCCACAGACTTGCATGCGTTCTGGATATTTTTATCATCTTCATCAGCGGTTGTACCTTTGGAATATTTCTCCAAGATATCATTCAACTGCTTTTGTTTTGGATCAACCTGCTCAGCGGCAGAAGCTTTTTCCTGCTGATTTTCAATCCACAGTGTTGCGGCAGTTTTTATTAGAGTCTGTATCTCTTCCTCCAACGGTTCCAGCACCGGCAGTGTTTGCTTCATTGATTCTGGAATATTACAAGACATTGACTTTCCTGCTGAGTTCAAAGAAAGAAAAAATCCCGTTCTGTCAGGATAAGCAATTTTTGTTTCTACTTTAGATAATTCCCATACCTTATAATTTCTGAGTGACTTTATTAAGCTGTTAAGATACTTCTTATCAAGGATGAGCTCCATTCTGTTTGATGGTAATCCTGAGTTCATCCCCACGATTGTAGTTTGACCACTGCCGTCAATATGTATTCCTTTGTATATTCCAGATCGACCACGATTAATCTCACAATAAGTTAAATCCAAATATTCCGCCCACTGTTCCGGCACGTCCCCTTCATTTAGCGGGACTGGTGGGATATCTTTTAGTGTTAACTGGATTGTATTACTCTTGATAAAATAAAGTTCTGCAGTGCCATCTTTTGGAACTGTATTCTGATCACGGGTTGGTAAAATGAAACACATTTTTATTTGACTTCCATCTTCGGGGGGATTTACAAACTGAAAACGTTCAAACCAATGTGTCCACCGAACAATAGAACCTGCAGGTAGATAATCCGAACGTCGTCCTTCCCATGGGCATATTGTTCGCGGTTCAATGAAATTCAGTTTTCGGCCTGCCTCATCAGTTGCTTCGACCCTTACGCCGATAGGCAGGCGGTGAATTGGAAATCTCGTATTGCTTATATTTTGTATTTCAATAACAAGCGGTAGTGTTTGAAGATGAGTGTATTTAGTTCCCGCCGGTGCAGTAACCCGCATCTGCAGTCCGTTCAATTCCTCACCCCAGCTTTCCCTCTCAACCTGTACGTCGGATTTTTCCTGCGGTTTGTCCGGTTTTATTGTTACGGCAACCAGGCTGGCTATAGTATCTTTATCTGCCGTCCACATCTGACTTAGTTTGGATAAATCAGGTTTCCATGTACAAACACAGAGAATTGTCGGCGAGAAATAGCCGTTGCCGGTAATTGTGTCCGGACTAACGAAATAAGCATCCCATTTATCATGTTCGAAAAGCGTGCCCCTGGTAAAACGCTGTGTTGAAAGATTTAGATCGAAGTTGGACCTGATATCAATATCAATATAGCTGGCATAGGCGGGAAAGTCCTTTGAACTTTTGCCAATACTATAAGTGGTTACCTGCTTAAGAATATATTTTCTTTTGCCGATGTCTTTAATTTCGACATACTGGCCTTCTTCCAAATCGAGATCAAGGTAGATTTGCATATGCTCAGTTGCTTTAGAACGAATTATTTTAGCCACATTATAGGATGAGGCCTTAGAGTCAATGTCATCGCTTTGATCGACCTTGTCGATAGATGTTTTTATAAGGATTATTTCGTTCGCTTGTCCTTCGATTTTAGATGTCGTATTAGAAAGCTCACCTGTAAAAGGTATATATCTTAATATTGGCTGGCGTTTTTCTACATCCCGCAAAGAAACCAGTTTTCCGCCGAGTATAAGCAATGTTTGATTATTGGAGAGCTGGGCATTTTTCGCATTTACCTTATTTTCAACGATCTCTGATCCGGGTACGGCATTTTGGTCAACTTTTTTATTAATATATACATCATAGAACATCTCGAAGTTCTTAAAACGGCGAATAAATAATTCACAATCAACAGATGTACTTGGGCCGTCTTGCGATAATTCAGGTTTAATTTTGATAAATCTGCCTAATTCCTGCGACTTGAAATCATAGCCGCTGTAATTTTTAATCATCGCTTCCCGGCCGGACATTGCCATCAGGTAAATACGTGATATCGACGAAGAATTTTCACTTTCATCTACGTTTTTCAGAAGTATCTCTTTTGTGTTAGAATCTATAACAAACATAGTGGGATTGCCTGAGTCATCGACTCGGAACTGCGTCCATGAACTGGAATTTTTCATCGAATCGGCATCCAGTCCGACCTGTGCTAAAAATTCATCGCTGACATGTATAATTTGTGTTTCGATTAGAACTTTTGTGTTTGAATGAGTCTTTTCAGCATTTGAAGGTTCATTTTCAGGTAGTTCGGTTTCGGATGCAGAAGTTATAGCGATTGCGGCGGGGATTAGCAGGGCGGCTAAGAGCAGGATGGCGGCAGCGGCAGGAATCCAGGAAAAGGTTATTTCGGATGAATCTTTGCCGATAAGCCGGCGGATTCTGGAAAACAGATTTCCGCCGGTTACTGCTACGGCTAATTCACTGCTTCGGCCGCGAATTTCCTCCATCGAGGTCAGGGCCCTTGCGTAACGGACACGGTCGCCGGTGACTGCTATTGCAAGATCGTCACAGCAGTTCTCTCTTTCTGCTCGTATCCTGTGCGAGACCCACCAGACGGCAGGGTGATAAAAACCTAAAATTTCCACAACGGTTTGCAGGATATTAACGAGATAATCAAGGCGTTTCATATGAGCTAATTCGTGTGCCAAAATGGCTTCCAATTGCTCGGTGTTTAAGCCGGTCATGGCGCTTGCCGGCAGTAAAATCACCGGCTTAATCCAGCCGACCACCGTCGGTATTTGAACGAGGGCCGATTGCAATAGCTCGACTGCCTGTTTGACGCCGAGTTTTTCAGACAACCGGTTCAGCTTGCTTTTATGAGAGGTATCGACCTGTTTGACCATCTTTTTTCGAAGCTTTTGCAATTGCGTCCAGCCGCCTAAGTGCCAGATGGAAAGTGCGAAAACTCCGAGCAGCCAGCCGGTGACAATATGCGGCAGAACCGGTTCGAGAATACCCGCGGTTTTCTGTTTTAAAGCGGCGAAATAATTCTTGCGGGCAGGTTTATGCCGGACAGGCTCATATATAACGGATGATGGAGGACTGGTGACGGATGACTGGAGTTCCACCACCTGCGGTACGATTTCTGTATTCGAAATGCTGATTTCCGATTGTTCCTGGTGTGGCGGCGGGACATTTATAAATTGCATCGTGACAACAGGCAAAAGAACAATCAATCCCAGTGCCAGGCAGGCGGTGACATATCGCAGGTTTGCAGAGAATCTCCGCAATATTCTCAGCAGGACGGCCAAAAGCAGTGCCACCGCCGCTGCCTGCCAGATAAAGTGTAACAAAGCCCAGCCCAATTTTTGCACAAGCTGAAAAGTAAGGATATTTTCAATCGCGTTCATGTTATTTTCCCTCGAATTCGTCGAGCATTTTTCTTATTTTTTCCAGCTCTATTGTCGAGACCTTTTTCGCCGACAGGGCGCGCATGACGAGTTTTTCCGCCGAGCCGGAGAATGCCTTTTCGAGCAACTCACCGACGAGCAGCTTTTGGGCTTTTTCCTCGGTCATCGCCGGTTTATAGACGTGCTTGAACTGCGAATCGTTCCGGCGGAGAAGGCCCTTGTCGATCATGATTTGCATAAGCTTGAGAGTTGTTGTGTAACCGGTGTCCTGGTCTTCGTTCATCGCCTCATTGACCTCGCGTACCGTGGCGGGGCCGTTGTCCCAGAGAATTCTCAGGATTGTCAGCTCTCTGTCGGTCGGTCGTGAATTCCTGCGTCTTGCCATCTCGAATCTCCTTTCTAAAGGTTGCATTTAATCTCTATCGTCATAATCTACGAATACCTTCGTAATTGTCAACGAAAAAATTCGTACTTTTGAAATTTTTTTATTAATACCGGATAGAAAAGGGTTTTTGCAAAGGAATCAGGGTTTTGCGGGATGTATTTTTATAAAAAAAATGAACCACAACATCATCAAGAAAGACTATGATAAATAGAATGGAAAGAACCGTTGAGCAGATTATCGATGAAATATTAGTGATGGATTGCCAGAGCGGCCGGGTTAAGGCGATGGAAATGCTCGTGTCCCGGTGGCAGAAACGCCTTTGGCAATACGCCTATCACCTGACCGGTAATGCCGATGCGGCATGGGACATAACGCAGGACGGCTGGCTCGGTATTATTAAAGGTATCGGGAAATTGCATGACCCAGCGCGGTTCAGGCCGTGGGCGTATAAGATTATTACAAATAAGGCGAATGACTGGATAAAAAAGAAAAAAGACACAAGGCATATAAGTATCGAAGAGACTGACGTCCCCCGGCACGAAGGGAAAAAAGACATCGGGGTAAAAGAATTGGTACAAAAGCTGGACTTCAGGAAAAAAGTTGTGTTAAGTTTGTATTACTTCGAGCAGCTTAATGTCTCGGAGATAAGTGTTGCCCTGAGGATTCCGAAGGGAACTGTTAAATCACGACTGGCCGGTGCGAGGGAAGAATTAAAAAAGCTTTATCAGAAATATTTCGAATAAACCTTCAATTAAGGAGAAATAAAATGGACGAACAGATAAAAAAAATAATTGAAGATAATTATGACGATTCCAGGCAGGATGGTTTAACGTCGATGATAAGGGATTTTTATAACAGGAAAATGCTGTCCATGGTGGTCCTTGTGTGGTCCTTTGGTATTATCTTCATGGCCGGGGCAATATACAGCGGCATCATGTTTTTCCAGACCAGTGATATCCAGTATCAGATAATGTACGCGGTCATATTTATGATATGTCTCCAATGGGTCGGCTCGCTGAAAATTTTTGCCTGGCAGGTGATTCACCGAAACAGCATTAAGCGAGAAATTAAAAGATTAGAGCTAACCATCGCCGAATTGAGCCAGACCGTTAAAGGCAAATAAATATAGAAGACTTCGGACTGAACATGTTAGACCTGTGGATTATAATAGTTGCATTCTGAGACTGTCTTTGTTATAAGAATCCGTAAACGACCTCGGCCGGACAAAAGTGAAACAGAAAAAACTTTGAAATCTGCAGATAAGAAGGGTGCAACATGGAAAAAATCGAATGGGATGACAGCTTGTCTATCGGAGATGACCTTATAGACGGCCAGCATAAGATGCTGATACAGCGGCTTTCTGAAGTATCCGAGGCCATCGAAATGAGTCAGGGCGAAGGTGCCATAGCCAAAACACTCGATTTTCTGATTGACTATGCGGATTTTCATTTTTCCTCCGAAGAGAAACAAATGGCCGAGCAGAATTATCCACACCTGGACCACCAGAAGCAGCAACACGAGGAATTCAGGAAATCCCTGAGACAGTTCGAACAGGATTTCAAGGAAGACGGTGCGACTCCGTCGCTTGCAAATCATATAAGAGATTTTCTGCTCATCTGGCTTGTCCGGCATATAAAGGATGTCGATCATCAATTCGGCGAATTCCTGAACAATAAAAGCATGGATTCGTGATTCGCCGACGATAGCACCAAGTAATACCACCACCGCTGCTTTTCCAAAAAAGAGAAATTAGGCAAATTAAAGGTAGAATGTCCCCCGTTCTATTGCTATTATATCCGCACCGGCGGTTGCCGCAGTAATTTGGCGTCCGCGGGATTATCTGGGCAATATGAACTGAATTTTTTTTCAGGGAGGCAGTTTTCTATGGGGATGTTCGATACTACAGGAAAGACGGACGGTAGTCAGCCGCGAAAACCGGGCACGTTGAAAAAACTCGAGCGAATGAAAAAAACTCTAAATCACCAGGAACCGGACCGAGTGCCGATCAGCGATTTTTTCTGGGGCAGTTTCATCGAGCGATGGCGGCAGGAGCTCGGTTTGCCCGAGGACGCGAATCCGTACTATTATTATGACCTGGACTGGATCGCCACCGTAACGAATTCGGACCCGCATATCCGGCCGTTCGAGACTATTAAGGAGACCGAGAACGAAGTCATAGTAAAAACCGGCTTCGGCGGTATCCTGCGAAAAAAGTACGATGCACCCATGCCGGAATTTATGGACTGGGAAACCGATACGATAGAGAAGTTCGAGAATTTCGAATACGACGACCCCGCGGACAGACGCCGTTATTTCGAGGCCGGTGACAATCAAATCGCCGGTGTCGGTGACGGGTTCGAGCGGAATTCCCCGCCGTGGATAGAGACGGTCAAAAGTCTGCGGCCGGATTTTCCTGTTTACGGCAGTATGCTCGAATGTTCCGAGTTTTTGACGAGGATGATAGGGCAGGAAAATACGCTGCTCTGGATGGGGCTGTATCCGGAGAGAATGGGTAAGGCCATAAACAGGTTGGGGCAGTTTGCACTGGATTGCGCCAGGGCGGAAATCGCCGCCGCTGACGGTTTGCTGGACGGTTTTGTCATCTGGGGTGACGTCGCGTATAAAAAAGCGATGTTCTTTTCGCCGGATTACTGGCGGCGGTATTACAAGCCGTGGGTCAAAGCAATGACCGAGCTTGCACACGACAACGGACTTGACGTGATATATCACGGTTGCGGCAACGTCCGGGAAATTTTCGAGGATTATATCGAAATAGGAATCGACGGATATAATCCGCTGGAAGTCAAGGCGGGCATGGACGTCGTTGAGTTGCGGCGACAGTACGGGCATAAAATCACTTTCTGCGGCGGAAGTGACATACAGGTCTGGGAAACCGCCGACAAAGAGAAAATTCGCAGGGAGGTGCTCTACAGGCTCAATGCGGCAAAAGGCGGGGGGTTGATTTTCCAGTCCGACCATTCCGTTGCCAGCAATGTAACCGGCGAAATCTATGACTATATCGTGAACCTGGTGCGGCAGTATGGAAAATATCCGCTGCAGCTCGATGAATATGACCTCGACTTGAGTAGTTCTGCTAAAGGAAAGGATTAATTATGCAGGCAAATCCGTTTCTCGGTGTATCTTTACATTCGATTGGGGCCTTATCTGCGTCAAGCTGTTACACGCCCCAAAAGAAAACGAAGCAGTGGGCGTGGGAAATCTATTGGGTGACACAGGCGACATGCGGCTGGATTATTGTGCCGTTTATCGGGGCGATGCTTACTATCCCGAATTTTATCGAAGTGCTTCAGACGGCACCTTCCGATGCGATGCTTCGTTCGTTCGTATTAGGTGTAATTTACGGTATAGGTGGTCTGTCATTCGGTCTGGGAATTCGATATATCGGTTTTTCCCTTAACTATACTATCGCCATCGGAATTTCCGCCGGGTTGGGGACGCTATTGCCGCTTATATGGAATCCGAACGACGGATTTGTATGGGAAATTGTGGAGAAATTCAGTACCACTGCCGGATTGATCGTATTGGCCGGTATTATTTTTTCTCTTATAGGAATTATCTTTTGCGGCTGGGCCGGAGCGCTTCGCGAAAGAGCGGGAGGATCTACGCCTGCTACATTTTCTTTTAAGAAAGGTGTGCCTTTAGCTGTTCTGGCCGGGGCTTTTTCAGCTATCTTTAATTTTGCCCTTTTGGCCGGAGCGCCGCTGGAGGAAGTGGCAGTCGAAAGCGGGGCGAGAGAGCTGCTGAAATTGAATGTGGTTATACCTTTCGCCTGCAGCGGCGCATGGGTGATAAGTTTTATTTGGTGCATTTTTCTAATCATCCGCAACCGAACCGGCTCTCAACTGATTCGTCTGCCCGACAAAAGCAAAGGGAGCCTGTCTTTCTACTACCTGATGGCGCTGCTCAGCGGGATGATGTGGTATTTCCAGTTCTTTTTCTATGGGATCGGGCATCAGCACATGGGCGAGGTATATGGATTCACCAGTTGGGCGATACACATGGCTCTTCTGATACTTTTCAGTAATCTGTACGGCAAAATCTTCCGAGAATGGGTCGGCGCCAGCAAACTGCCGCGAAGAATCCTCCATCTTGGTATGCTGATTATCATTGTAGCGACGTTGATTATCAGTTATGGCAACTATCTCGGTGAAAGGGAACAGGCTGAACCGGATAATAGTGTAACGTCGGCCGGGATGGTCGGGGTCGCTGTCGAGCAGGTGACATACGAGCCGAACTGGGTATCTCTACAGAAACATCCTGTGCCGGAATGGTTCCGCGATGCCAAATTCGGTATTTATTCCCATCTCGGGCCATATACGGTTCCCGCCTTTCAGTCGGAATGGTATTCCTGCTTAATGTACAAACCGGACCAGAAACTTTTAAATATCATCAGGAGACATATGGTGACCAATCGACGTTCGGCTATAAGGATTTTATCCCGATGCTGACACTTGAGAAATTCGACGCCGATGCGATTGCGGAATTATTCCAGAATTCCGGTGCCCGGTTTGTCGGACTTACCGCCGAGCACGCCGACGGCTTTGCCATGTGGGACAGCAAGCTCACCAAATGGGACGCCGCAGATATGGGCCCGAAAAGGGATATTCTCGGCCTTCTGGAAAAAGCCGTTAAAAAACACGGCATGAAATTCGTTGCCACCTTCCATCACGACTGGAACTGGGACTGGTATCCGGTCTGGGACGAAAGATACGATTGTTCCGACCCGAATTATGCCGGTTTGTACGGCCAGCCCCATAAAAAGGGCGAAAAGCCCACCGAGGAATTTTTCGACGAATGGAAAGCGAAGGTCATCGAGGTCGTCGACAAGTATCAGCCCGACCTGGTTTATTTCGACAGCAAGCTCGATGTCATCAGTGAAAAACACAGGCAGGAGACTTTGTGCTATTACTACAACAAGCAGAGCGAATGGGGCAAGGAGGTCTCGGTGACATATAAGGGCAGGCAGCTTCCTGTCGGGGCCGGTATCCTCGATATGGAGCGCGTCCGAAGGAGAACGGCATCCGAGGATCCGTGGCTCAATGACGATCCCATCGACTGGAATTCCTGGTGTCACATTCAGAATCCGTCATATAAATCCGTCAATCATATCATCGACGGTCTCGTTGACGTTGTCAGTAAGAACGGCACTTTTATGCTCAACGTCGGCCCGACTGTCAAAGGAGAAATTCCCGAACCGGTCGTGGAACGGCTCAAAGGCATCGGGCAATGGCTGAAAATCAACGGCGAGGCCATCTATGAAACAAGACCCTGGACTACCAGCGGCGAAGGACAGACGGTGGTCAGAGGCAGGAGACAAAACCAAAATAACACATATACGCCTGAAGATATTCGCTTCACGTCGAAGGGCAAGACGCTTTATGCCATCGCTTTGGATTGGCCTCAAGATGGACGGCTCGCTATAAAGACACTGAATTCGACAAATCAGGCACTTATAAAGATTCGTTCAATCGAATTGTTGGGGCACGAGGGCACGCTCGAATGGTCGCAGGATAAAAATGCCCTGACAATCCAGTTGCCGGATAAAAAACCTTGCGAGCATGCTTTCGTATTCAGGATTTTGCCTGAGTAATTACGTTCCGCACTGAACGTCACTGTTTTTTCTTTGCATTTTATGGCAATAAAAACCATAATCACACCGGTACGAGCGGCACTTTTATATTTTATTAATAGGACTTGGCATAGAAAGGAGAATATTGCATGATTAGCGAGGTTACTGCGCAGGAACTTAACACAGAAAGTTTTATAGAAGAAAAAGTGAAAGAAATTAAGGAGACGGTCGGTGACGGCACGGCGATAAACGCGCTTTCTGGAGGTGTCGATTCGTCAGCCGTCACGATGCTCGGACATCGGGCTTTGGGCGAGCGGCTCAGGACAGTGTTCATCGAGAACGGTCTGATGCGCGAAGGTGAGCCGGAGCAGGTTGCCGGTTTTTTCCGGGAGCTTGGCGTTATGGTCGAAATCATCGACGCCCGGGACGAATTCTTTGCGGCACTAAAAGGGATAACTGACCCGGAAGAAAAACGCGAAGCTATCACGCAGACCTTCTATAAAAAGGTATTCGGTCGAATCGTTAAGGAAAGCGGCGCAAAGCATCTTCTCCAGGGAACGATATTGACCGATGTCGATGAAACCGTCGCCGGAATCAAGAGACAGCACAATGTTTTTGAGCAGCTTGGAATCAACCCGAAAGATGTATTCGGATACAATATAATCGAGCCGCTCATCCAGCTTCGCAAGGATGGAGTCAGAAGGGTGGGCAAGGCTCTGGGACTTCCGTCGGAGCTTTTCGAGAGAATCCCGTTTCCCGGTCCGGCACTTTCGGCGCGAGTTATAGGCGAGGTGACGCCGGAGCGCATTGAGACCGTTCGCAGGGCGACCGTAATTGTTGAACGGATGCTCAAAGATACGGGAGCTTTTCAGTATATGGCGATACTTCACGAAGACCGTGTGACAGGCATGAGGGACGGCAGGCGGGATTTCGGCCGGCAAATCGAGATCCGGTGCTGGGACAGCGTCGATGCGAGAACTGCCACTCCGACCAGATTAGATTTCGAGACCCTGGAAAATCTCGCCCGTGAGATTATAGACGAGGTGCCGGGTATTGTCAGTGTCACATATAATATCGCTACCAAGCCGCCGTCAACTATAGAAGCAGTCTGATTCGTAAAGTGATGGCTTTCGGATTTAAGTGTAAATTTCGGGAGTTGATTATGAATCGACGAGAGTTACTGGACCGTGCATGCGGGATGGGAATGTGTTCCTGCGCTGCATCTGTAATGTTTGGAGATTCGAGCAGCGGGGCTCAAAGCGATACCGAAGAAAATAAAGAGCTCCGGGAACTGCGAACAGAGCATAATAGATGTAAGTGGTGGCTTGATCACGCCGCAAAACAGCTCGCCAGGCTCTTTGAATTATTGGAATCTCACCTGGATGATGCGAGGCGTTGTGAGATTTTGGAACAGCTCGGCAGAAACTGCGCGAAATCCCTCGGATGGGGCGAGAAGTTCAGGGGGGATCTCGAAGGCTTTTTTAAATTTATGAATCAGAAACACGGGGAAACTTTCACATACGATAAGGAAAAAGGAGTAATTACCGTTGTTACCCGTGAGCGTGACTGTGA
>Ga0272441_10011891_pt1 | contig 12831 bp, 10 predicted proteins | sample SSMProp6N_FD_193582 | JGI IMG/M metagenome (GOLD analysis project Ga0272441, IMG submission 193582) | Marine sediment archaeal communities from Little Sippewissett salt marsh, Falmouth, MA, United States - SSM-Prop-6N | ecosystem: Environmental > Aquatic > Marine > Wetlands > Sediment ...
TTCACTCTGCGGAAGGCGTACCATTACGCTCACCGTATCACGGCCGCGCTGTTGTTTGAGAGCCTCGGCCCCGTACACTGCGTTGCGGACTTGGCGTCCCAGGTCGCCGGCAGTAATGCCCAGGCTGCGACCTCGCGAAAGTATAGTAAAGTCAAACTGAGGTTTGCCTTCGGAAAAGCCATCGTCGATATCGATAACACCATCATAGCCATGGAGTGCCTTGGCCAAGCTGTTTGAGGCAGCCTCCAGAACATCCATGTCGCGATGGCTTAGTTTTATCTCCAGGGGTTTGCCGCTGTGCGGTCCTAACTGGGCACTCTCGAAACGCAGGCTTTCCAGCCCCACGATCTCACCGGCAGCCTTGCGCCAGGCATCGGCAAAATCCTGTGTGCTGATATCACGCTGGTCGGGAGGTGTGAGAAGAGTGGTGAAATTCAGCTGGGATGCTCCGTTGACCATAGAAATGATTCCGCTACTCGTTTCTTCGCCGCCATTCTCGGCGATCACTTTCTCGGCGGAATCCTCGATAATGCGCCGTACACGATCGTTTTCGGACAGGGGAGCGTCGTAGGGAAACACGACCTGTACGTTTACCCAATCGGCTTCAGCACTGGGCATAACCGTTATGGGGATGTGTCCGCCTTTGACATAACCCACGGCCACGCTGAGGATCGCGAATCCGATAGCTAGCGTCTGCCAGCGATTCCTCACGGTCCATGCCACCATGGGTCCGTAGATTTTATTTGCGAAATCCACGATACCTTCGGCCATGAAACGCTGGAATCGGAACAGAAGGCCTGTTTTTCTCGGGATACAGTTGTTGGTGCGTACCTGGCTGAGGTGGGCCGGCAGAATAAAGAGCGATTCGAACAGCGAGATTATAAATACGATGATTACCACGATCGGAATATTGCGCATAACCTTGCCCCAGACACCTTGAACAAAGAGCATGGGAGCGAAGGCCGCCACTGTGGTCAGAACCGAAAAGACAACGGGCATGGCGATTTCCCGTGCCCCGCGGACAGATGCAATGGTGCAGTCATCACCCCTCAGACGGTGTTCGTAGATGTTCTCACCAACTACGATGGCGTCATCAACCACGATTCCCAGGGTAATGATATAGGCAAACAGAGAGATCATGTTGATGCTCACATCGGCACCGGGCAGGAACAGGAGCGACCCCAAAAAAGAAATGGGGATGCCCATGCCTACCCAGAAAGCCAGCGAAGGCTGCAGAAAGAGCCCCAGAAAGATGAAGACGAGGATAAGGCCAAGCAGCCCGTTGCGTACCAGGAGACTTAGACGTTCATGGAAAATCTCGGAGCGGTCGGCAATGATAGTGGTGGAAATTCCAGGCGGCAACTTATCAATAATGCGTGCCTGATATTCATGCACAGCATCAGATACATTTGTTGGAGTCTGCATCCCAACCCGGTATACCTGTAGTCGAAGAGCTCGTTTACCGTTGAAAAAGGCGAATTGTTCTACATCTTCGAAACTCTCACTGATGGTAGCGATGTCACCCAAACGGACGTTGGTGCCTTCCATATCGCTCACAATGGTAATGTCGGCGAACTGTTCGGCCCAATCGCGGCGTTCGATAGTACGCAGGAGAACCTTACCGGCCGTGGTTTTCAGTTCTCCACCGGGCAGTTCAACAGTGCTTTGGCGGATGATATCTGCCACGGTACCGATAGTGAGCCCATACGTTCGCAGTGTCTCCTGGGGCACCTCGATACTGATCTCCAACGGCCGGGTGGAGCTAAGATCTACCTGGGAGATCTCATCATAGGCAAGCAGATCTTCACGGGCGATTTCGGCCAGTTCTTTGAGCCCATGTTCATCCATATCTCCGTAGAGAACAAGTTGGAGAACCTCGTTTCGTGTAGTCGGAACTTCCACCACAGGGTCTTCGGCGTCAACAGGGAAGGTCGTAATACGGGCCACGGCATTTTCAATGTCATTTGATACCTTGTCCGTATCGGCATCGTAGTGCAATTCGGCATAGACAGCCCCGACTCCTTCGGATGCTGTAGATCGTATCTCCTTGATGCCGTCGAGACCGTTAATGGCTTCTTCGATCGAGAGAATGATGCCGCTTTCCACCTCAGCCGGTGATGATCCGGGGTAGACCACACGTATGATGACCGTGTCGATCTCAAAGTCGGGAAACACCTCCTGTTTGATGCTCGTTGAAAGCATGATGATTCCACCCAAGAGAAAAATGAACATGAGCAGGTTGGCGGCCACATGGTTCTGGGCCATCCAGGCGATGGGGCCTCTTATTTCACTGTTCATTTATTTCTCTCCCCCAGGGACACCTTCCGGTGTGGAGCCGACAGTGGTGTTTAGTTTGAGCGCCATGCCTTCCACCGGGGTGGTAATGCGGTTTTTGATGATAATGTCCCCGGGGTTCAGCTTACGTACAAACACATCATCACGCCTGCTCCAGATCACATCCACCTCCTGCATTTTAAGGGTATGGTCATCGTTAAGCAGCCATACGAAGCGGCCTTCACGCAATGCCTCGCGGGGGATAATCGCTACATGATCTACGGTCCGGCCGGTGATTTCCACTCTCAGATATTCACCCAGCAGCAAAGGTATCTCTCCTCCCAGAGGATCAGGCACGTTGATGAGAAGCCGGGCCATGCGTCCTTTCGGGTCAACTTCACCCAGGAGACGCTCAAGTGTGCCGTGACGGACGACAAATAATCCGCTAGTGCCCTGGATAATTTTTACCGGCGAGCCGATATCTGTTTCTGCCTTGGGAAAGTTGATCCAGCCGAGCTGATGAACCGGCACTGAAGCCTGGATCCGAAACGTGTCGCTGCCGGCAAGTGTTGCAATTATGCTGCCAGGGCCGATGATCTGACCAACGTCTACCATTTCTGTGAGGATTATTGCGTTGAAGGGTGAACGAATAACCGTACGTTCAAGATCCAGTTCGGCTTTAGCCAAAGCACTTCTGGCAGCTTCAAGATTGGCCTTGGCATTTTTAATCTGGGGTTCTCTCAGTGCCAGTTTCCGACCTTCATCCGTTATCTCGATGTCGCTCTCTAGAAGTTTCCACTCACGCTCGGCTACATGAATGCGTGCCTTTTCCGTCTCGAGATCGACCTCGGCCCTGGTAAGGGTTGCTTTCTGCTGCTCAAGGGCCAGTCGATAATCACGGTCGTCAATTCGCACGATTTCATCACCCTCTTTTATAAGTGCACCAGGTACCAGCTTGGAGCTTTGCCAGATGATGCTTCCCGAAACCTGGGATTGCAGGGCAACTTCACGAGCCGGAATGACTGTTCCCGTGGCGTTTATAACAACATCTTCGGTGTGGTTTCCAGCCAGGATTACATCTACGAGCGGGGCAGCGATGCTGACGGGCCTGCGCTTGGCCTTGGGTTTGGTCTTGATGAGGGCCACGGCAATGCCGAGACCCAGGGCGATAATCAGAATTACGACAATAAATTTATAGAATGATCTCACAAATTTTCTCCTCTTGTGGATGTCCGAGAAAGTTGGGCGGTCCAGGTGCCCCCGAGAGCACGGCAGATTTGAATCCGAAAAGAGAGCAATCCCGCGCGGGCACTCAGCGCTTCGCGTTCGGCCTGCTGGAGTGACTGCGAGGCGTTCAGCACTGACAGATAGTCGCTTAAACCCGTGGCATAACGCTGGCGGGCCTCAGTGAAAGTATGACGGGCGAGGTCCACCTGTTTTTCCAGCCGGGTGATATACTCGCGCTGGGAATGTTCCCTGACGAGGGCGTCTTCCACCTCCTGTACGGCACTCAGCACGGTAGTGCCGTAGGCGGCCAGGCGTTCTTCTACAACTGCCCTGGTGCGGCGCACCTCCATGTTCTTGGCATTGCCGCTGAAAATTGTGGCAGATATACTGCCGGCGAGTGACCAGATCCACTGATCGAGCAGGTCCTCGAGAGAAGCGGCGCTGTAGCCGCTGCTTGCACTCAGGCTAAGGCGCGGGAAGCGCTCGGCAATGGCCGCACCAACTCGTTCATCCGCCGCCATAACCCTGAGACGGGAGGCTTCAACATCCGGCCGTCGGGTGAGGAGGTATACAGGAAAACCTGCGTCGGGCAAGGGCCAGGGTTGGGGCAGGGCTGCGGGAATACCGATCAGGGGAGTACCCGGTGGACGAGCGAGGAGCACGTTGATTTCGTGAGAGAGTATGGCGATTTGAGCCTCGAGAAGTGGAGTCTGAGCCTCGATGGCGGCAAGCTGCTGACGCTGCTGAAATACGTCGAGGGCTGAAGCCAGCCCACGGGAGAATCGCAGTTCGACAAGGTCAAGCTGGGTTCTGCTCGAAGATTGCTGAGAGTGGATAAGCGCAAGCTGTGCCTGTTGTTCAATCAGCGATAGCCAGGCCTGCGTCACTTGGGTAGCGAGAGACATGGCCATGGTCTCCATATCGAGGCGGGAAGAGCGCATGTCCAGTCTGGCCGCTTCGTCGAGGGCGTTGATTCGGCCCCACAGATCAATTTCATAGCTGGCAGCCAGCCCCATATTATACTGCTCGATGTAATCGCGCTCGGTCCCGGTATCCGGCGGAAATGACGCTATGTTGATACGCGAGCGCGAGGCCGATGCTTCAAACCCGAGCTGGGGCCATTTGGCAGCGCCGGTCTTGCGGGTAAGGGCCTGGGCCTGGGAAAGGCGGGCCCAGGCCTGAGCCAGGTCAAGGTTTGCGTCCAGGCATTCGTTTACCAGGGCGTTGAGGTGTATATCCCCGAATGACTCCCACCATCTGTCAGGCAGGGGCTTGTTTCCGCCCTCGATGCTGTATTTCTCCGGTGGTTCCACGGGGGGTTGGATTTTTATAGGCGTTCTGTATGCACAACCCGATGCGGTAAACACAAGGATTAGAGAAAGAATAAAGAGTAGACATCGTCGGGAGACATACATGTTATGCTCCTTGGGTGCAGGCTTTGTCTCTGACAGTATGGATGCCTCCCAGGGAGAAACGGGTGATGAGTTCTGCGAGCCTGTCGATTTCATCCGGTTTTGTTATTCCAATGTCAAGCGTCAGGATTGTGTTGTGATCCGGAACATAATGCAAACACTGACCTAGGATGCTGAGACAACAGCGTTCCACGTATTCGAGGGATGCGCCCTCGCCGAGAAGATCTTTGACAATCGCGGTGAGCATTTTCTGCATGGGACGCACCTGGCGCACGTGAATGCGTTTGAAGGCCGGGGAGGGATGTACCATCTCCTGGACCAGCATCGGGCCTCGCCTGGCAACCAGAATAAGCCGGTATAAAAAGGAGCGGATAAAGGAATGAAGGCGTTCTTCAGGGGTGGGATCAGGCCCGAGTCCCATGTCGGGAGGATATTGCCTGATTGCATCGGCAAACTGCTGTTCTATTACGGCCTGGTACAGGCCTTCCTTGCCCTGAAAATAGTAGTTGATCGATGCAACTCCAACCTCGGCCCGGTGGCAGATTTCCCGCACTGTAGCTGCTTTAAACCCTTGATTACTAAAGATTTCGATGGCCGCATCCAGAATGCGTTGCTTTGAGCTTACTTTTGCTGATTGCATTGTATTCTCCATAGTGAACGATTGTTCAAAGCAAATGTTATGAACAATTGTTCAATGCAAATCAACACGTTTTTTTTTAACAGTCGTGCCTGTGGACGCAGAGGTTACAAATTTCTAGTCTAAAACCGCTCGAAAGCAGAGTATAGTCTTGTTTTTATCATAAATGGTAATTCACATTCAGGATTTAGCAATACACTGTCTTGCTTCGGGAAAAAACAGATAGGGCCGGTTAAATTCATTACAAGATAGACAATATGAGTTGGATCAGGATCTCCTGTGCGCCTTTCATGAGCACGAGTTGACCAAGTTGCCCGAGAAGCTCCCGGCCTTGTGTTATGGTCAGAAAATGGTTTCCGGCAAGTAGTCCGACTTTGCTGGCAAAGCACATGCTGCCGTAAGGGAAAAGGATTTCGGTCTCGCTGATGCCACCTGGGGTGTTTCCGGACCAACTCCTCAAGGAGGGGCTAATGCTCCTCCTTTTTTTGGTTGCAACCTTTGGTTGTACATGTAATCTTGCATACAATATTCAGCTGAGAGGAATGTTGTTGAATGTGCAAAAAAATCTTTTTTGCTGTCCTTTGTCTTTTTTTCAGCATTACACTACACGCAACCGAGATGAAGGTTATATCCGATGCCGCAGGGCGGCAGATACATGTCCCTGAAAAAGTGAACCGGGTTGTCTGTTCAGGACCAGGATGTCTGCGGCTCTTGACCTACCTTAAGGCCCAGGACAAAGTTGTCGCGGTTGACAGCATCGAGAAGCGCCGCACCATATTTGATGCCCGTCCCTATGCCTTGGCCAACCTTCAGTTCAGGAACTATCCGCTCTTCGGGGAATTCCGCGGCTTCGATCAACCGGAATTGATCTTGGCGCTCGATAAGCAGCCTCAGGTTATTCTGAAAACCTTTGCCAACTACGGATACGACCCGCAGGAGCTGCAAAATAAAATCGGTATACCCGTGGTGGTGCTGAACTATGGCGACCTGGGGCTGCACCGGAATGATCTGTTCCAAGCCCTGCGAGTCATGGGTAAGATTGTTGGGAAGGAACAGCGTGCCGAAGAGGTGATCACTTTTTTCAATAAAAGCATTGATGATCTGAGTCGGCGCACTCTTAATGTGCCTGATGATGAATGCAGGTCTTGTTTTGTAGGCGGCATAGCCTTCAGGGGACCACACGGGTTGCAGTCCACTGAACCGTCCTATCCACCGTTTGTCTTCATCCATGCGGCGAACGTGGTCGGCAGGTCCTCGAATAAGGGTCTGCTTCACTGCAATGTGTCCAAAGAGCAGATTGTTGCATGGGATCCGGAGGTAATTTTTCTCGATCTTTCCACTATCCAGATGGGAGCAAAGGCCGGGGCGCTTTTCGAGCTGAAAACAGACCCGGCTTTTCGTATACTGAGCGCCGTAGAACACGGCAATGTCTACGGGGTGTTGCCGTACAACTGGTACAGCCTAAATTTCGGTTCAATACTGGCCGATGCCTACTTTATCGGAAAGCAGCTCTACCCGAAGCGTTTTGAAGATGTCGACCCCCGGGTCAAGGCGGATGAAATTTATACATTCCTGTTAGGTCGTCCGGTATTCCAGGAGATGAACTCTGCGTTTGGGAACCTGGTGTTCAAAAGAATAGGAATGGATTAGCGCCATGCATTTTGCCGACGGTCAGGTTCCCGAAGAATATACACGCTACATCGGCCGTAAGGTGGCAGTCGTCATTGCCGGCACGGGGATACTTGTCGCTCTGCTCGTGGTTGGCATTTCGTTCGGTTCGGTCCATATTCCGCTTGCCGATGTGGTACATACGGTTTTCCGGCAAAGTGTTACAAAGCGCTTCGACATCATCATCTGGAATATACGTTTGCCCCAGGCCCTGACCGCCGTTGCGGCCGGTGCCGGGCTTGCGTTGGCCGGAGCGGTCATGCAGTCGATCCTGCGCAATCCGCTCGGGTCGCCCTTTACCCTGGGGCTTTCACATGCCGCCGCCTTCGGTGCGGCCTTTTCGATCATGATTCTTGGCACCGGCTCCATGGCAAGCTCGAATGTGGGCGCGGTCAATATATCGAATCCGTATCTTACCACGGGCCTGGCATTCTTTTTTTGTCTGCTCAACGCCGTGGTTATTATCGCTGTTTCACGAATGCGACAGGCGACCTCCGAGATCATGGTGTTGACCGGAGTGGCCTTAGGCTCACTGTTTACGGCCGGGACCATGTTTCTGCAGTATTTTGCCGATGATATGCAACTGGCGGCCATGGTGTTCTGGACCTTTGGGGATGTTGCCCGGGCAGACTGGTCCGAATTCTGGCTTATTATGGCAGTTACAGCTGTGATGGCGGTTTTCTTTCAGTTTAACAGTTGGAACTATAACGCCATCGATGCCGGAGATGAGACTGCCAGGGGTTTGGGAGTCAGAGTGGAGCGTGTGCGGATCCTCGGTATGCTGGGAGCTTCGTTCGTGACCGCCATCGTGGTTGCGTTTCTCGGAATTATCGGATTTGTCGGGCTAGTGTGTCCACACATGGTGCGGAGAGTCATTGGCAGTGACATGCGTTTTTTACTTCCGGCCTCCATGGTGACCGGAGGTATCCTGCTGCTTGCATCAGACACGGTGGCGCGGCTGCTGCTTGCACCGCATGTTCTGCCGGTCTCGGTACTTACGGCCTTTCTGGGCGCACCGGTTTTTATTGTGCTTATTATCAGGGGGTATCGGCGATGATTCTTGAGGTTGGCGGTGTGTCTTTTACCTATCAAAGTTGCTCTGTGCTCGAGAATGTGCATTTTAGTGTCGGGCAGGGGGATCTGCTGGCCATTCTCGGCCCCAACGGCGTGGGCAAAACAACTCTCCTGAAGTGTATCAATGCCATGCTGCGGCCCCAGGAGGGAACCGTATTTGTTGAGCAGGAGGATGTTCTGAAATTGAGACCGTCGGATATTGCCCGCCGAATAGGTTATGTCGCTCAGAACAGCGAAACTTCCAGATTGAGCGTGTTCGATGCTGTACTTATGGGACGACGGCCGTATATTCGCTGGAAGGCATCCCCGAAAGATATTTCCATAGTTGATGCCGCCTTGAAAAGGCTGGGGCTGGAAGATCTGGCACTGCGTTATATTGATCAGCTAAGCGGCGGAGAATTCCAGAAGGTGTGTATTGCCCGGGCGCTGGTTCAGGACCCCATCCTTATGCTCCTGGACGAGCCTACCAGCAGTCTTGACCTGAAGAACCAGATCGAGATTCTGAGTTTGATCAGACGCGTTATCACTGAACACGACGTGGCGGCCGTGATGACCATGCATGATATCAATACAGCCCTTCGGTATGCCCACAAGATCCTATTCATGAAAAATGGCTCGGTCTTTGCTGTGTGCAAAACGAGCGAGGTGTCTGCCGATATGGTGGAGGCTGTCTACGGTGTGCCGGTGCTGATGCACCAGGTGGATGGTGTTCCTCTGGTGGTGCCCCTGGACAACGACCGAGACCATCCTTCAGAACATGCGCACGAACATTTGAAAAAACATAATATTAATCATTGAATTACTGATACCGGCCGTATAGACTTTTTAGCAAAAAGAAGATTGCGGTTTCTGAGATCACTTTGACTTGTGGATTGAAAGCACGTTTTCTCCCGGCACAATTCGGCCGGATTTATGCCGGCTCGAAGAGAATCTCCTGTGCCCCTTCCATAATTACCCGCTGGCCCAGATGGGGCAAAAGTTCCCGGCCTTCTATTATGGTCAGAAAATGGTTTCCGGCAAGTTGGCCGACTTTGCTGGCAAAGCACGTACTGCCGTAAGGGAAAAGGATTTCTGTCTCACTGATGCCACCGGGATACAACAGGATATCTCCCCGTGAAGGATGCGAGGTATGGTTCTCAAATCCGACCCCCAGATCGAGATCTCCCAATGGTATCCAAGCCGCCTCGCCGCTCCAGCGGGCCTGAATAATCCTGTTCTTAAATGGCAACAAAGAACTGAATGCTCTGCAGGTGGCTGGAGCCGCCTCTCGTTCCATTTGGGCCAAAAACGTTAGTCCCCCGGTAGTTATGCGCAACGTTTCCATAAGGGGAATTCTCCTTTCTCCTGTCAGGGATTTATTCCCTATAGGGTGGTAGCGTCCGTGTTTGCCGTATTATCAGTCGCTTATGTTCAACTGTCAACTTTCGGGTATGATGTATTCCTGAAAAAACACGAAGGGTTCGACGATGATGCACTGAAAGAGGGAACCCTTTGATTCCCAATCAGCAATCTGCTCGCTTCCGGGTCGTGCCAGAGCACCGGTCTCCAGCAATTTTTTTATCTCGTCGGTGCGGTCCAAGGCCACTTTTATTCCAACCTCCACCAGATCAAGCTCGGAGGATACGAAGTAAAGCCTGTCATTGAGCATCTCCGGAAGCAGACCCTTCCAGGAGACCACGGCAAGCTCGTCCGTGAGATTTTCTCTCAGTTCCTGTTGTTTTTTCATACATATTCCTTTTAACATAAAAGCCTGCTTCTATTGCATTATATGGGATAGCACAAGATGTCACTTTCCCGAAAGCATGGATTGTAAACCCTTTAGCTAGAACCTGTTAGGACGCCTATGTGCTGATATAGGCCGCCAGCTCTTTGGTCATGCTGATCAGATCGTCGATATAGACGAACTCATCGGTTGTATGAGCCCGGATTTCCATACCCCGGTCCACCCCGAAGGGGGCCACCATGACCTTTTCGGGTTTCAATGCGTCGATCACGAATCCCATGTCGGTGGACATGCTGACCCCGCCGTAGATAAACTCATCCCAGCCGTGGACTGCCTTTTTGACCTGCTTCAGGCGCGTCAATGCATCGGAGGCAGGGTCGAGTTCCATGGGGGGATAGGAATGGACAATGTTCCACGTAAGGTCCAGCAATTTGGATCGCTGCTTTCCCCGTTCAAGAGCGGTCTCTATCTCACAGCGTACATCTTCATAGTGCTCATCCGGTATATAGCGCCGGTCGATGGTCAGGCGGCACTCATCGGCGACAACGTTCACTCCCGAGCCTCCGCGGATGATGTTCAGGTTGAACATGGGGGTCATTTTGTCCGATGGGACACCCGGCACAGGGAAGGTCTGAACCCGCGAAATCCGCTGTTCGACCTCTTTTTTGAGGGCCATTAGTTCATCCAGGATCGGCACCATTTCCTCGATAGCGTTGACTCCCAGGAAATTGGATCCGGAATGGGCGCTCTTGCCCGTTGCGATAATCTCCATGCGCAAGGCACCCGAACTTCCGATAACAATGGCCGGGAGGTCGATGACTCCGAATTCGAGCCAGATGAGATGAGGGCTGAAATAGCCCTGTTCGGCCAGGTAGCGAGAACCCGGATATACGCCGATTTCCTCATCCGTGCACAGCATGCAGTCCAAGGCGAATTGTGGTTCGATGCCCAGGTCACAGAGTGTTTTCAGCGCTCCCAGAAAACAGGCGATGGATCCTTTCATGTCGACCGTACCTCTGCCGTAGAGTTTGCCGTTCTCGACCAGACCGCCAAACGGGTCTTTGGTCCAGTTTTCATCGACAGGCACGACATCCATGTGCGCATAGACCGAAGCCCGGGGCTTGCCGTTTGCGAGGTGTCCTACCAGGTTGACCCTCTCCCCGGCAAGTTCCCAGGGGATCTGACTGATCTTGTCTAAGGGCACACTCACGCGCTCGGTGGTGAAACCGTAGCGTTGAAGCTCCGGCTCAACCACATCGAGCAGCTTGTCATAATTATTTCCCGGAGGGATTGTGGTGTCCACTGCGATAATCCTTTGCAGGATATCGATCATATAGTCCTGATTGCTTTCAACTGCCCTAAATATGTCGTCATAGTTCATAACTTCTCCTTTCACATCATTCCTTCACCCTTGACCCACTTGCGTTTATACATGATCCGGGCGGCAATGATCGAGAGTATCACCATGGGAGGGATTACGATCGAATAGGACAGATCGCTATTGATAAAAGCAATGATGAATCCCAGTCCCAGCGGCACAATCCCGAGTTTCGGGGTCCGCAACAGGAAGATGCCGCCCAGAGCACCGAAGAGGGCCGGTAATACCTGCTCAAGGGCCACGGCCATGGCTGTACCGGATCCCTGCAACTGGCTGAGAAAAGGGAGAAAAGCCGCCACTCCGACTATCATGACGATTTCGCTGGCCAGAAGCGAGCCGGCGATTCCCAGGGTTGAAGCGATCTCGGCCTCCGGGGTTCCTTCCTTGGCGCCTACCACCTGCTGGACCGTGGCTGATACCGGCACCCTGAGGTTAAGCACGTTGCCTACCAGGAATGACATATATGTCCCCCCGAGGCCCAGGATGGGGTAGTAGACAATGGGTTCAATAACGCCCATCACAGCCATGAAGGCCCACACCGCTATCAGCGAGCGCATGGTGGCATCCAGCGGCGGGATCAGCCCGTGAAAAAAGTATAGATACAATCCAGGCAGGAACAGACAGACCAAGGCCAACAGAATGGTGTATTTTCCGGCTCGCTGAACCGGAATGACAAAGTGTTCCTGAAACAGTTTTTCCTTGGAATCCATGTCAGCCTCCTATGCCAAAGTAGTTGTATGCTAGACCGGTTACGGTGATTCCGCCGATGATGGCCAAGGCCAGGGCCCACTCCTTGAGCCATTTTTGGCGTCCCACGGTGATAATGATTCCGAGTAATGCCATGGAAACAAAGCCTCCGATGAGCGCTACCAGGGGAGAGCCACCCTTCACGACCGGCTGTGCTACCATGTAGCCCACTGCACCGAAAAAGGCCGCGGCCGTCATGACACGCATCCAGCTTTCGTCGCCGCCGGCTATTTTCTCTTTGAGCTGTTTGATGTTAGGGGTAAAGAAGGCAACGATAAGCAACCCGAAAAAGATACCCAGTGACATGGTCCAGACTGCATTGGCAAAAGCCACGCCCGAGGGGTCTTTGACCACATTGTCCAGCCCCATTTCCTTGGCTGCTACGCCGGCCGCGATCAGTTCGTAGTGGATGGAGCCGAGCACCGAAAGACGCATCCATGGAAACGGCAGGCCCAGGCTCGGGATGAGTACTACCAGGCCAAGCAGGATCGCAATGGATGGGACAAGGGCGGTAGTGAATCCGCTGCGCATTGCTGCGAACATCTGGGAGTCGGTCATGCCGATTTGCCGGCCAGCGCGCAGAGCAATCATGGTTAGCCTTATCGCCTGCACCAGCACCACCACGATGATGGCCGAACACGCAAGCCACATCCCGGGGCTGTTGGCAATTTCCATATAGTTCTGCATAAGA
>Ga0272441_10011892_pt1 | contig 12831 bp, 11 predicted proteins | sample SSMProp6N_FD_193582 | JGI IMG/M metagenome (GOLD analysis project Ga0272441, IMG submission 193582) | Marine sediment archaeal communities from Little Sippewissett salt marsh, Falmouth, MA, United States - SSM-Prop-6N | ecosystem: Environmental > Aquatic > Marine > Wetlands > Sediment ...
GGACGCTGCCGAAGTAGGCCGAACGCCCCGTTTTCTGCGCGGCGGGTCTTTGCACCCGCCGCGCTCCGCGCGCTACCCATCGAAGCCGATGCCGTTCGAGCCGGCCCCTTGCCCCATCGCACCCGGGGGCGTATGATGGCGCTCGCCTTTCCGAGCCAAGGGCCAAGGAACCGGCCATGCGCAAACTGCTGCGATTCGTGCTGCTGCTCGTTCTGTTGGTGGCGGTCGCCGTCGGCGTCGCCGTCTACTACGTCGACAACCTGGCCGGCACCGGCATCGAGCGCGGGGCCACCTACGCCCTCGGCGTGCCGACGACCGTCCAGGAGGCGGACGTGGGCCTGCTGGGAGGCACGCTGCGCGTCGACCGCCTGACGGTCGCGAACCCCGAGGGCTTCAAGACGCCGCACCTGGTGGCCGTCAAACGCCTTGACCTCGGCGTCGAAACGGGCTCGCTGCTCGAGGAGACGATCCGCGTCAACCGCTTCGAACTGGACGGCGTGGACCTGCACGTCGAGCAGAAGGTAGGCAAGAGCAATGTATCGACGGTTCTCGATAATATCAAGCGCGGGGCCGGCGCGGGCAAACCCGGCGAGCCCGCACCCGAGGAGGGTGAACCGGAGGCGCCCGGCGGCAAGAAGATCCAGGTGGACCGCATCGTCGTGCGTAACGTGACGGCCCACCTCCAGGTCCTGCCGCTGGGCGGCGAGGCCGCTACCCTGGACGTCGAGGTGCCCGAGATCATCCTGGAGGACGTCAGCAGCGACAACGCCGAAGGGCTGGCGGTGGCCGAACTGACCCGCCGCATCCTGCCCGCCATCCTGACGGCGGTGATCAAGAAGGGGCACGGCAAACTGCCCGGGATGGATTTCGACGGACTGGCCGCCGACGTCGGCGAGACCACCGCCGCCCTCGGCAAGGGCGCCCAGGACCTCGTCCAGCAAGTCGGCAAGGGCGCCGGCGGCCTGCTGGAAGGCCTCTTCAAGAAACCCGCCGGCACGGAAGGCGAGAAGAAGGAGGGCGGCGGCCTGCTCGACGGCCTCCTCAAGCCCAAGGAGGAGGGCGAGAAGAAGGAAGGCGGAGGCCTGCTTGACGGCCTCCTCAAGCCCAACGACGAGGGCGAGAAGAAGGAAGGCGGAGGCCTGCTTGACGGCCTCCTCAAGCCCAAGGACGAGGGTGAGAAGAAGGAAGGCGGGGACCTCCTCGACGGCCTCTTCAAGAAGGACGAGAGCAAGTAGCGGCCCGCGCTCGCCGCCGTGCGTGCGCGGGCTCCACGAAGCCGACGACCAGCCATCCGCCCGGACCGGAGCCCACCATGTCCTTCGTCGCCAACTGCCGGGCCACCGGCATCGGCAGCCTGCCGCACGAGGACGTCGCCGACGCCCTCGAGGCGGTCTTCCGCGATTGCCCGGACCTGCCGTACTGGCCCCAACTGCCGAACGTCTCGCGGGCCGAGGGGATGAACGAGCAGGCCGCCGTCGGTCTGCCGGGCTTGCGCATGGAGGACGGGCGGCTGCGGCTGGTGCAGGACGAGCCGTTTTTCGAGGGCGCGGAGCGTCTGCTGGAGGCGTCCGAGACGGGCGACGCCACGCTGGCCGCCCTCCCGCCCGAAGCCGCCGCCGGCTTCGAGCCGTTCCTGGAAGAGGTCCGCCGCCGGGGATGCCCGGAGGCCAAGGGCCAGATCGCCGGGCCCGTCACCGTCGGCATGAACATCAAGGGCGAGGACGGCAACCCCATCCTCTACAACGCCGACCTGCGCGACATCCTCACGCGGTTCCTGAACCTGCGGGTCCGCTGGCAGGCCGAGCGCATCGCCGAGGCCGGCGCCCGGCCCATCGTCTTCGTCGACGAACCGTTCCTCGCCTCGTTCGGCACGCCGTTCTTCGGCTGGGAGAAACCGCAGGTCCAGGAAACCCTGGCGGCCGTCACGGCCGGGGCCGAGACGACCGGCTCGCACTGCTGCTCGAACACGGAGTGGAGCATCTTCCTGTCGGGGCCCGTGCAGGCGGTCTCGTTCGACGCGTTCGAGTTCGCCGACAACTTCCTCGTCTACCGCGACGACCTCCGGGCGTTCCTCGAGGGTGGCGGGACCATCGTCTGGGGCATCGTGCCGACCGACCCGGACGACGTGGCGGCCGCCACCGTCGATGCGCTGCACGAACGGATGCTCGGGCATTTGGCGAAGGTGGAGGCGCTGGGCTTTCCGCGCGAGCAGGTGCTCCGGCAGAGCCTGATGACGCCGGCGTGCGGCTTGGGCACCCGCCCGCCGGAGACGGCCGAGGCTGCCTTCCGCCTGACGCACGACCTGGCGGAGCGGCTCCGCGGCGAGTACCTCGGCGCCTAACGCGGAGCACCTGACCGTTCGGGTTTTAACGCAGAGCCCGCAGAGGACGCAGAGAGAAGATAGAGAAAAGACGAAAGGATAGAAACGGCAGTATACATTTTTGCGCGGGGTGCTTGGTGATGGCCCACATTTAGCCGCCCGTACGGGCGCGCCTGGGCCGGAGGCGATTGGCGGAGCGCCTCCGGCGAACCCTCTTTGACGTCGTTGTTCGCCGTTCTCTGCGTCCTCTGCGATCTCTGCGTTAAGAAAAGAACAGGGGAAAATCCATGACCACGCAGCCGCCCGAAGGGCCCATCCAGGGCGAGGTCCTGCCGCCCGAGGCCGCCGCGGGAAACAACGCGCTGGCCGTCGTCAGCCTCGTCATGGGCATCCTCAGCGTCGTGCTGGCGGTCGCCTCCATGTTCCTCACGTTTGTCTGCTGCGGGGGGTTTCCGTTCGTGGGGCTGTCTTTCGTCCTCGGGGCGGCGGCCGCCGTGTGCGGGCACCTGGCGCTGCGGCAAGTGAGCGAGAGGGGCGGCCCCGGCCGCGAACTCGCCCTCCCCGGCCTCGTCACGGGCTACGCGGGGGTGGGCTTGAGCCTGGTTGTCATCCTGCTGATGCTTATGGGCCTGGGCCTGTTTGGGCTCTTCGCCGCCGCCGGCCATGCAAAGGGACATTGACGTGACCGACACTCGGCATGATGCTTCGGCGCGGTGGCTCTCCGCCTGTCGCGCGGTGGGCAGTCTTGCCCGCCGCGCCGCGCACGGATCGACCGCGCTCCTCGCGATGACGGCCATCGGCGGGCTGCTCGCGACGGGCTGTGCCAATCACGACGCGGGCCCGGCGGATGAGGCCCCGTCCGAGCCGTGCCTGACGACGCCGAGCACGCACCGACCCGACGCCGCCGGCGAAGGCGTGCCCCGCTTTGCCGCCGGCTCCCCGTTCGAGAAGGACTACCGGCCGCCCGTCTTCCGCGACGGCAAGCAGATGTGGGCCAAGTCGTGCCTGTACGAGGAGGCGCCGGCCCTGGTCGTGGAGAAGTGGCTCGGCCCGGCGCCCGAGACGGCGGGCAAGTACGTCCTGGTGGAGTTCTGGGCCACGTGGTGCCCGCCGTGCCGCAAGTCCATCCACCTGCTGAACCGCCTGCACGACCGGTTCGCGGACGAACTGGTCGTCATCGGCGTCTCGGACGAGCCGGCCGAGGCCGTCCGCGCGCTCAAGGAGCCCCGCATCGCCTACTACAGTGCCGTCGATACCCAGGCGCGGATGAAGGAGGCGCTGGGGGTCTTCGGCATCCCGCACGTCATCCTCATCGAGCCCGGCGGATACGTGGTGTGGGAAGGCTTCCCGCTGCTGGAGGGGTACGAACTGACGGAGGCGAAGGTCGAGAAGATCCTGGCCGTCGGACGGTCGGGTTCTAACGCAGAGAACGCAGAGGACGCAGAGAACAGATAGAGAATGGCAAAACGACAACAGCGGGACGGATAGTAATCAGCAGGGAGGATGGATTGCGCCGGAGGCGCAGGATGACAGGCCACACTTAGCCGCCGGCCTTGGCCGGCGCGACGTTGAGGCGCCGCTTACGGCGTCGGCGTGCCCGGCACCTGGAGGACCTGTTCGCCGGCGATCTCGACGCGCCGGCCGTTGATGACGGCCTCGCCCCGGCCGTGCGCCAGGACCCGCCACGCCTTCGGCGCGGGGCGCCGGCCTTGCGGGACGATGTGGAACCGCGGCGGCCCATCGCCGCTTCCCGCCTGCGGGCTTTCGCGGACGAGGATGCCCTCGGACAGCAGCCAGTAGTCCTGGGTGACGGCCAGCGAGGCGTACCCGCGCAGGGCGTCGGCCGTGGCCTGCATGGCGTCGACCGAATCGAAGTACCCCACGGCGTAGGCGGCGCCGAAACGGTCGCCCGGCTCGACGGCCAGCCCCCCGATTTCCTGGATGAAACAGACGTACCCCCGCTGGTGGCACCACGCCTCGTACACGATGCCGGGGTCCAGGGTGATGCCGGCCAGGTAAGGCCCCGCCTCGCCGGGTTTCTTGCGGGCGCGGATGAAGCGGTCCGGCGCCGGCCCCTCGCCGCGGCGGTAGAGATGCCGGCCGTCGGGCGGGAAGTCGGCGGCGAAGTCCGACGCCGGCACCTTCCCCTCGTACGACAGGTAGACGTGATCGAACGCGTCGCCGCCTTTGTGCTTCAGGTGGCCGGGCATGTCGAGGCGCAGGAAGACGCAGTCGGCCGCGTTGGCGTTCGTGATGCGGTCGGCCGAGAGGAAGTACCGCCGGCCCATCGGGAAGACGAGCACCTGCTCCCACCGGCTGCCCGCCTTGAAGCCGGGGGCCGGGTCGGTGTACGTGAACCCCTGCCGGACGGCCACGAAGTCCCGGCCGCGAACGACCTCCGCCTCCAGATGCTTCGCCTGGGTACAGATTTGCGGCCCCTCGACGTAATGCTTGGCGATGCGGCCGTGGTACGCGTTGCCGAAGTCGTACGTGTTGCCCGGGCGGTCGCCGGGGCCGAGCAGGAAATCGACGATGTCGAGGCCGAACGAGCAGTCGCGGGCGCCGGTGGCTTTGTCGAGCAGCGTCCCGCCCGCCACGCCGCTGACGTAGTCGCGGGTGCGGACTTCGGCCTGGAGGCGGTCGGTCTCGATGCGGATGCGGCCGTCGTCGGAGGGCTCGGTCTGGGGCAGCGGCGCCTCGGCCGCCCCGGCGGCAACACACGCCGCCAGCAGGACCATCAGCGAGACCGTCAGGTACGTTTGAACACGGCGGTCGCTGACACGCACGGTCGAACCTTTCGCTGAGCATGCAGGCCGCGGCGCGCCGCGGCCTACGTTTCTCAGGCACCGGCCTTCGCGGGCGACGAAGCCCGCTACGGCGGGCGAAGTCGGCTCAGGGACTCAGGCACTACCGTTCAGACGAGTTGATAGTACTTCCTCAGCAGCCACTCGCCCGTCACGAGGGCCAGGAACAGGCCGAACAGGACGGCGAACAGGCCGGGCACGGTCTGGATGCCGAACTCGCGGTGGATGTCCTCGGTGATGGTCCGGCCGCGAAGGGTCTCGACGAGGTCGCCGAAGGCAGCGGGTTCGTAATACGCCCCGCCCGTCTGCTGGGCGATGGCCTTCAGCAGCCCCCGGTCGATGCTCAGGCGGTCGAACTCCTGGTTCGGCCGACCCACGCTGAACTGGACCTCGTCCTTGCCGAGCGCCGTGCCGTCCTTCTCGGCCTCGACGCGGACAGTGTAGTCGCCGGGGTCGAGGGCTCCGAGGTCCGCCTGGTACACGCCGACGGCCCCGGCGACGAGCGAGAGCGCCAGGCTCTGCTCGTCGGTCTCGCCGGGCCCGATGAGGAGGCCGCTCGTCTTGGCGAAGTTGGTGGCCCGTCCTTCCTCGGCCCGGACCTTGGCCCGGATGGTGACCGCCTCGCCGGGCTCGTAGTAGGGTTTGCGGACGAGGAGGTCGACGCCGGGTGTATCGGCGTGCTCCTTGACCTCCTTGTCGGCGAGCCAGCGGACCATCTGGCTCCAGAACTTGATGTAGGGCGACTCGGCCCCCATCGCCCGGAACGGCAGGTACCACTGGTACGTGGTGTCGGCGGCGAAGGCGGCGGTGCGGCCCTCGCCGTACGGCTGGACCGCCAGGACGACGAGCGGCCCGTGCGGGCCCGCGCGTTCGGGGTGGACGGCCAGGACGCTGGCGCCCGGCTTGGCCCGCAGGAGGTTGGTGCACCCTTTCAGGAGCGGCAGGTTCTGCCGGGGCGTGTCGCTCTGGTACTGGAAGAAGTCGGCCGTGCCGTGGAAGATGGCGTGGTTGGCGCCCTCGGGCGTCAGTTTCAGGACGAAGGGGCTGGTCTCCTGGCCGATGCCGGGCGGGCCGACTTCCACGGGCAGCATCCGCTCGATGGGCGTCCCGCCGTACCCGCCGGGGCCGAAACTGTTGTACCCGCCGAGCATGAGGAACCCGCGGCCTTCCTCCACCACCTGCCGCAGGTTCTCCATCTGCTCGGCCGAGAAGTAACTGCGGTGCAGGTCGCCGAGTATGAATACGTCGAACCGCCGCATGTCCTCCAGGGTCTGAGGCGGGCCGGAGAGCGTCACCCCTTGCATGCTGCCGGACTGGAGAAACTCGCCCTGCTTCACCTGCACCAAAGCCAACAACTCCACGTTCGGGTCGGTCTCCAGGACGCTCTTCAGGGGCTTGTACTCGGGGCGGACGACGCCCTCGATGTACAGGACGCGGATCTTCGGATCCGTCACCAGGACGTGCACCTGCCGCTCGTTGTTCTCGTCGCGCCGCTCGGCGGGGTCCGGCCGGATGCGGACCGCGTAGGTGTGCCGGCCCATCTCCTCCGGCGTGAAGGTGAGGGTGACGGCCTGGGGCCCCGGCTGCCCGTCCAGGCGCAGGGGGGCCTGGGCGAGCGGCTTGTCCTTCTCCCGGAGTTCCACCTGGACGCTGCGGTCGGCCAGGCCGATGGCGTCGACGTCCACGGTCATGCGGGCCACGTTGTTGATGGTGGCTTCTTCCGGCGCGTGGACGCCCGCGATGCTGATGTCCTGGTACCCGCTCTGGGCCGAGAGGTCCGTGCCGATGCCCACCGTGTAGACGGGCGGGGGACCGAGGTCGGCAATGACCTTGACCGGGTCGCCGCCCGCGTTGTGGAGACCGTCGCTCATCAGGACGATGGCCGACAGGTCGATCCGCCGGGCGCTGGCGAGCACGTCCTGGACGGCCCGGGCGAGGTTGGTGGCCTCGCCCTTCGGGTCGGGCCAGGCGCCCGGCTCCGCCTCGTGCACCTTGGTGTCGAACCAGTGCAGGTGCACACGGAACGCCCGCTCCAGGCGGTCCAGATACTGCTCGACTTGGCGGACGGCCAGGCTCATGCGGTGCGGCGAATCGGGGTAGTCGCTGACGGACATCGAGCGGGAGGCGTCGACCAGCACGTGCAGGTCCGTCCGGTGCTCCAGCGTCTCCTCGAAACTCAGGACCGGCTTGAAGATGAGGAGCACCAGCAGCAGGATCGCCACCAGCCGCATCGCCAGGAGCGCCGCCATCGGTGTACGGCCAAGCCAGCGGAAGACCCGCAGGTAGAAAAACAGGACCCACACGCCGCACGCGATGGCCAGGATGGCCATCAGCGCCATCTGCACGGCCCAGTCGGTGGTGCCGATGGCGGACCAGGCCATCAGCGCGAGCAGGGCCGAAAGGCCGAGACCGGCCAGGACCTGCCACATGGGCAGGATGGGTTCGAAGGCCGGGGCGGGCCCGTCCTCGCCCCGGGCGGGCCGCTCGCCCGCACGGATGAACCCGTGGACGAGGACCACGATAAACGCCGCCGCCCCCACCAGGGCCGTCACCAGCCCCGTGGCGGCGAGGCCTTCGCTGGCAAAGAGGAGGCGGGTTGTGCCCTCGGCAAGGATCATGATGCAGGCGATCGCCTTGTGCCCCGTGTCCGCACAGACGTTATACGGCCTGGACCCGTCCGCCGCCAGGGTTTAGGCGCTTGGCGCTCGACGGCCCGCCGCCCGTGCGGTAGCATGGCGTGGACCTTCCCGCCCGAAAGGAGTCCCGATGCGTCCCGCCGCCATGCTCCTGGCCGTGCTCGCCCCCCTTGCTGCCGCTGCCGCGGCCGGCGATGACGCCATCCGGCCGCTGCGGGTGGAGATCGTCCCAAACTTCCAGGCCGCCAGCGTCTACGCGTTCTACGAGGGCGACGCGGACGCCGACGCCGCCTGCCGCCTCCAGTACCGCACCACCGACGGCGAGGCGTGGCGCGAGGGCCATCCCCTTGCCCGCACCGGCCATACGAAGACCTTCCCTGACACGGGCCGCTTCGCCGGCAGCCTCTTCGGCCTGGAGCCCGACCGGCCGCTCGATGTCCGCGTCACGTTCGAGGACCCGGACGGCCTCGCCGAGGGCGCCCCGGCCACGCTCACTGCCACGTCCCGCACCCGCAGCGACACGTTCTCCACCGGCAGCGGCAAGACGTACTACGTCGATCCGAAGGGTGACGATGCGAATCCCGGCACGATGGAAAAACCGTTCGCGACCATCCAGCATGCGGTCGACCTCGTCGAGCCGGGCGACGTCATCTACCTGAAGGGGGGCACGTACCGCGAGAGCGTCACGGTGACCCGCTCCGGCCGGCCGGACGCCTACATCCTGTTGGCGGCGGACCCGGAGGTGACGGCCCCGCCGAGGCACGTCTCCCCGGGCGAGGGGGCCGGAGGTGCCAAATGGCTCGGCGCCCGCGTTCACCTCGCGGGCTGGGTTCCGGCCGGCAACGCGTGGGAGGACCTCGGCGACGGCCTGTATGTCACGGCCGAGAAGCGCCGCGTCGGCACCGTCACGATGGACCTGCCGCATCCGAAAAACGTGTACCGCCCGGTTGGCACGCGGATTTACCATCACGGTTCGCTGGAGGAACTGAAGAAGGCCGAGCCGCCGCTGTTGCCCGGCTGGTGGCAGGATGAGAAGGCCGGCAAGGTCTACCTGCGGATGGACAAGGATCCACCGCCCCGCGGGGATGCCTTGCGCCTGGGTGTCCTGTCGTGCGGCCTGGAGTTCCGGAACGCCTCGCACTGGGTCGTGGAGGGCCTCGGCTTCGAGGTCTTCGGAGGGGGCTCGTACCCGCGCGGCATCGAGATCCGCGGGGGCGAAGGCGTTGTCATCCGCGGATGCGACTTCCACGGCATGCGGACCGGCGTCCGCCTTGCCAAGGGCAGCCAGCGGTGCCTCGTGGAAGCCTGCGCCTTCCGCGACACCAGCATCTGGAACTGGCCGTGGCACGCCTGCAAGAGCCATGACGTCGAGGGCTGTGCCGTGAGCCTCGCGGGGGGGGCTGGAAACGTCGTCCGGCACAACGACATCGAGGGCTTTTTCAATGGCATCGCGCCGGCCACCTGGGGCGACCTGGAAAACGATCGCATCAATTCCGACATGGACGTCCACGGCAACACGTTCACCCACGTGGCCGACGACTGCCTGGAGCCCGAGGGCTCGTGCATGAACGTCCGGTTCTGGGACAACCGGGCATTCGACGTGTTCATGGGCATCTCCATCGCCCCGGTCACGGTAGGCCCCTGCTGGGTCGTCCGGGACCGGTACGAGCACTTCAAGCAAGGCGGGCTGAAGGTGGGGGTCGACACGGCCGGCGTCGCGTACGTGTACCACACGCTGTTCTGGCAGGACAACCCCGACCGCAACGCCACCGGCATCTGCGGGGCGTGGGGGAACATGCATTTCCGTAACTGCATCTTCCGCGGCACGAAGTATGCCATTGAGGATAACCAGAAGCACACCGCCCCGTGTTCGTTCGATTCCTGCTGCCTCTGGGCCACGCGCGGGACGCCATTCGTCAAATGGGAAGGCAAGCGGTACTCCCGCCTGGAGGATTTGCCGGCCGAAAAAGGCTTCGGCCCGCACAACGTCCGGGCCGAGCCGTACAAACGGGCCAAGAACCACCGGCCAGTCGACCTAGCCGACGACCTCATCGACGCGGGCATCCGCCTGCCCGGCATCAACGACGGCTACAAGGGTGAGGCGCCCGACATCGGGCCGGAGGAAGTGAGATAGCCACAAGCCACAAGCCGCAAGCCACAAGCAATGACAACGGCAAAGAAAGGCGCGCGAGCCTTTGCCGTGGCTTGTGGCTTGCGGCTAGTTGAGCAGCGCGTCCGGGTCGGACGGCGCGAGGCGGGTAGGAACGCCCGGGCCGGCCACATCGGCACCGGCGATGGGGTCGAGCAGACCCATGGCGCCGGCCAGGTCGAGGGCCTCGCCCAGGGCCATCCGCATGTCGGTTCGCGACAACTCCGAGGCCGTCCGGGCGGTCCACCAGACCGACATCCAGTCCACGCCGCGCTCTTCCACCAGGGCCTCGATAACGGCGGCGGTGATGCGCCGGCGGGTGTGGGTTCGGGCGGAGGTTCCCATTCCCGATTCCTTTCAGCCGGCCGGCCGATGCCCCCTCGGTCGGGATTCCCGCGGAAGGCATGCCTCCTTCGCCGCCTTCCGTCCCGATAGACGACCGTGACCGCCTGTCCATTCACTCGGCCGGCACCGCCGGCCGCCTCTTTCAGCGGACGGGGAACCGGGGGTGCGCCTCCGCCGTGAATATCGGCAGGATTCCGGCCGTCCATCATAGTGTATACGAGATTTTTCCCTGAGAAAAGGTGGACGGCATGAGACGCTGCACGCACAAATGGCGATGGCGGAAGACCGACCAGCGGTGCCCGCACTGTGGATGCCGCCGACTGATGCGGGCGTACCACGGTAGGCGGCTCATGCTGGAACGGTGCCCGGACTGCGGCACGGAATGGCCCCACGCCATGAAGGCCGTGCCGGCCAGAAGATAGCCACGAGCCCCGAGCCGCGGCCAAAAGCAAAGACAGCGACAACGGCCCGCATCCTGACCGTTGTCGTGGCTTGTGGCTCGCGGCTCGTGGCTTCCGTCACTTCACCGTCGGCCGCAGCGGCAGTTCGTTGAGTTTGTAGGTGCAGAAATTCCGTGCGATTTTCGCGCCCAGTCCGGCGGCCAGGTCGTCCTCGTGTTGGGTCGCGTTCTGGAGTTCGGCGTCGGGCAGCGCCTCGGCCGTGACGAGCCGGGCCTCCTCCAGCACGGGCCATATCTGCTCGCTCGTTTCGGGCGACACGAGGCGGATGGCGGCCTCCGCGTAACCGCGAAGCACGTTCGAGGAGGGGCTGTCCTTGATGCGGAACTCGAACAACTGGACGTGCATGACCACGTCCACGTGGAAATACTTCCCCGCCTGCGCCACGGACCACTGGCCGAAATCCGATTCCATCCGCCGGGCCGCCAGCACGCTCCGGACCGGCACCACGGGCCCCGAGGCCTCGTGCTTTTCGAGGGTCTCCGCGATGCCTTTGGCCAGGAGGGTCTCGGCCCGGGGAAACTCCGAGGCCACCGTCGGGTCCTCCACGTCGACCAGCACGAGGAGGCTGCTGCCCTCCAGGTCGACCTCGGCCAGATGCTTGTCCTCCGGGAGGAACGGTCCGATGGTCTTGGTCAGGATGTAGGCGGCCTCGTCGCAGCCGCCGGCCAGGCAGGCCGACGCCAGCGCCGCCGCCAGCACGAGGCGGGTGTGGCACGGGGTCATCCGACACCCTCCCCTTCGCGCGGCACCTCGTGGTCGTAGAACCGGCGGACGACGTCGCGCGCAAACAGCCGCGTCGTGACCGCCCGGATGCGCCGTTCGCTGAGTTCGCCCTCCGCCACGGGGCGCTGCTCCGGGAACATCGTCTCCACGATCGACTCGTACACAGGGTTGGTTTCGGCGGCGGTCTCGATCACCTGGACGCGGGCCCGCACCTGCCCGCGAAGCAGGTTCGGGCTGCCCTTCTCGAGCGTCGTGTACCGCTCCAGTTCCACGTACAGGAGGACGTCGGCCTCGAACGTTTCGGCGATGGCCTTCAGCGACAGGTTCGGCCATTCGAGGTTCGCCTCCTGCCAGCGCGCCACCTGCACCGGGTGGACGATGGACTCCACCCGCGGGCCCAGGTGCCCCACCAGTTCGTGGACGAGGTCCCGGCTGATTTCGAGCGTGGCGGTCGGATACTCGAACAGGACGTCGTTGCCGGCGTACGGGACGATGACGAGGCGCTTGGCCTGCAGGTTGTGCTCGGCCTCCACCTTCTTCATCGGATGGCGCGGGGCGATCCAGACCGCAAGGGCCTGGCCGAGGATCTCGCACCCCGACGACGCCGTCGCCAGCACGAGGGCCAGCCCGAGCGCCGTCCACCGCCACGCCTGCAACGTTCTCGTCACCCGTCGGGTCATCGGTTCCGCCCATGCAACGGTCCGCGGGCGGCGGAGCCGCCGCCGTCAGACCGTCGCCAGTTTGTACGCCCACGAACCCAGAAGGAGCAGCATCAACGCCAGGCCCGTCGTCGTCAGCGTCCACGGCGTCAGCAGGGGCAGGATGCTCCGTCCGGTCGCCAGCGCCGCCGCCAGGCCCAGTGCGCCGCCGGCCACCAACAGGAATATCGCCAGGCCGAACGGCTGCGTCGCGAGCGCCTCGGCCAGACGGCCGTGGGCCGCCAGACTGAACGCCGTCGTCACCCCGCAGGTGGGGCACGGCAGGCCGGTCGTCTCGAGCATGCCGCACGGAGGCAGGCCGAGTTGGCAGTGCGTGCCGGCCCCGGTCGGCGAGGGCGTCAGGTACTGGCCGAGGCCGATCAGGCCGACGAGCACGACCAGCGTGACCGCCTGCCCGGCCCGCTGGCCGGCCGACGCCCTTGGCCAGGCGGCCCATCGGCCGGCCCGCACCAACCCTGCCGCCTCGCCCTCTGCCGCCACACCACCCATGCCGCGGACCTCCTCGCCCGGCTGCGACGGTGCATCGTACCGCCCCGCCCCCCGCCGGTCAATGCGGAAGGCGGACCAGGAGTTTCCCCACGATGCGTCAGGGCGGGGGTTTGGTGAAGGCGAAGGCGAGTTGGGCGTCGTCGGTGGGGCGCGGGGCCGGGAGCGAGCCGAGAGGCGTACCGTTC